>Ga0307509_10000331_pt1 | contig 78097 bp, 62 predicted proteins | sample 10_EM_MG_FD_202245 | JGI IMG/M metagenome (GOLD analysis project Ga0307509, IMG submission 202245) | Populus trichocarpa ectomycorrhiza microbial communities from riparian zone in the Pacific Northwest, United States - 10_EM | ecosystem: Host-associated > Plants > Roots > Unclassified | place...
CGGCGGGGGAAACGGTCTTTGGCCGTGGGGCGCAGGGCAACTTTTGAAAAAGACCGGACGGGACGGCTGAACGCCGTCCACCGCCGTCCAGCTCCAGGACGGACGGACTGCCCCGTTGAGAACACTGCCAGAGGGGTATTCGGCCGCAGTGGTCTGGTATCGGGACTGACATCGTTCTGTGCGAGCAGTAGTTTTACCACCACACCCTGATTCCCATCGGCGTTAGGTCATCCTTCCTTAGTTCATTGGGATTAACATCGCTCCTCTAGTAGTTTCATCACCCCCTCATGCCTATTGTCAGAAGCGCACCGGAGTGGTGTCCGGCCATGGTTGTCTGGCTGGTTTGGATTGACATCGCTCCTTGCGAGCAGCAGTTCCACCACCGCCTAGTGCCCGCTGTAAGAAGCGCACCAGAGTGGCGTTCGGCCATCGTTACATGGTTTGTCGGGATTGACATCATTGCGCGCGAGCAGCAGTTTCACCACCCCCTCATGCCCTCTGTAGGAAGCCCACCAAAGTGGCGTTTCACCGTTGTTGCTTTGTTTGTCTGGGTTGACCTCGTTGCGCGCGAGCAGCAGCTTCACCACCCACTCATGCCCATTTCGAGAAGCCCGCCAGAGAGGGGTTTCACCATCTATGTCTGGGCTGTCAGGATTGACTTCGTTCCGTGCAAGCAGCAGTTTCACCACCCCCTCATGCCCTCGGTAGGAAGCCCACCAGAGTGGCGTTTCACCGTTGTTGCTTGGTTTGTCTGGGTTGACCTCGTTGTGCGCGAGCAGCAGCTTCACCACCCCCTCATGCCCATTCGAAGAAGCGCACCAGAGCGGGGTTCCGCCATCGTTGCTTGGTTTGTCTGGATCGACATCGTTCCGTGCAAGCAGCAGTTTCACCATTCCCTCATGCCCTCTGTAGGAAGCCCACCAAAGTGGCGTTTCACCGTTGTTGCTTTGTTTGTCTGGGTTGACCTCGTTGCGCGCGAGCAGCAGCTTCACCACCCACTCATGCCCATTTCGAGAAGCCCGCCAGAGAGGGGTTTCACCATCTATGTCTGGGCTGTCAGGATTGACTTCGTTCCGTGCAAGCAGCAGTTTCACCACCCCCTCGTGCCCTCGGTAGGAAGCCCACCAGAGTGGCGTCTCACCGTTGTTGCTTGGTTTGTCTGGGTTGACCTCGTTGTGCGCGAGCAGCAGCTTCACCACCCCCTCATGCCCATTCCAAGCAGCGCCCGAGAGGGGGGTTTGACCATATTGGTCTGGATTGTCGGGATTGACCTTGTTCTGTGCGAGCAGTAGTTTTGCCACCCCCTCATGCCCGTTCTGGGAAGCCCACCACAGTGGTGTTTCATCCTCATTGCTTGACTTGTCGGGATTGACATCGTTCCGCGCAAGCAGCAGCTTCACCACCTCTTCATTCCCCTGCCGAGCAGCCCACATGAGCGCTGTAAAACCCACAGTCACCTTGATTGATATCACAGCCCTCCCTCTCTACCCAAGCAGCCACAACCTCAACAATTCCGAAGTAAGCTGCACAGTGTATGCCAGGCCATAGGTGATGGGGAAGTGAACAAGAATGGGAACTCCCTGTTTGTTTGAGAAGTAACGTAGCGGATATATGATTGCCGACCTGGTTTAATAGTTCCAGCGCCAGTGATTTCGATCGATCTGAGAGTTCGATTTTTGCATGGCTCCCCCAAAACAAGGAAGTGTATTCGAGAAAGGGCACAGCTTCAAGGTTCGGAATATTAGTGGCTGGGAGCCCCTTGACCAACTTGTAATTTAGATAGGTCAAGCACTTCTGCCCAAGCATTTTGTGAGCGCCAGGTAGGATACCAGGCCGGGAAAGGTATTCTTGAAGCGTGTGGTGGATCAGCTGCACTGCCGATGTCTCCGGGTCAACAACAGCAAGTCCTAAGCATAACCTTAACAGGGTATCTTGCGGCGTGATGTTCTCAAGGTCGAGATCTGTCGAGTCCATATCTACTGATAGAGCATGGCGGAGTTCATCAATCCGTAAGGGCCGCTCTGCGTGGGATACCCACATCAGCACCTCCATCCCGAGCCTCGATCGGTCTCCTCTCTGGTCTCCTATCCGCCGCAGTGTTTGGGCGTACACACTGTCGAGGTCCACGCCCGTCGTCGCCACCTTTTGCAACATTTTCCTTCTTCCCCCTAAGGAGGTCTCACCCAAGATTGCCTCGATGTTCAAGGTAACGAGCAAAAACCTGCGTAGAATATCAATTAGTGATACAAACTTGTAATGAAGCTGCCCTCGCTCACATTTCTGAAGCCCTTTCCAGCATTGTTCTCATGATATCATTTTTCAATTCCTCCGTCATCAAGTCTGGATCTTGATGACTGTCATCGTTCATCTTTTGGCCTAGATATTTCGTGATATCTCCTTGATCTGCCACAATCTCTATGACATTTGCCCCTTTCGTGAGATAGTTGTCAAGTTCCCCGCGAATATATGGCCTCCCCGTGAGAAACAGCGGCACATTTGGTGAATCGCAAATGATCTGTCGAAGGCGCGAAGGAACTCTGGCCGATGCTCCCGTAGCACCTCGTCCACTTCATCGACACAGAGGTATACTAGCTCAATGGAATCGATTGCTTTGGCAAATATTTTCACCATGTCTGGCAATCACAGACCTTCGCCACCCTCCTGCGTCGCCTCATCAAAAGCACTTTTAATTTCCTCCGGAATCCCCCGTGCTCGCAATACGACCTGCCTAAGTAGAGCCCCTATCAGATTCGCCGCGGATTGATCCTTCTGTGCCTGGTAATCACAATAGAGAGATAGAACTGCAACATTCCCTCCCCGCATTTGCTTCCGCAATGTGTCTATTACTAAAGAACTGATTTTATTATTTGTCAACATCGCCCATTGTTCCTGGTAAATACTGCCCCACCTTATGTAAGTCTTGCCAACCCCTTGACCCCCATAACATAGTAACGTAGGATTTGCTAAGCTATCCTGACTCTCACGCCATGACTGGAACTCGCTCCTCCGCAGAACCCACTCTCCAACACCATCAAGTCGGCGATTTCTCACATCCTGATGCCTTTTATGCGGTTCCAGTGGAGATAACCATTCATAGATCCGCGAAGTCTCTTCGTCTGTTCTCACGTTGATATTGTTATAGCTGTTTAACACATTTCCAACGTTCGCATTCGAGGTAACCAAAATATTTTCGGTCATGCGATTATCGGTGTGCGCTTTCGACATGCCATGCTGACATGAGCTTGATCTTCCGTTTCCTATCGATGATGTACTCATAGTGGGCGATGTTTGGTACTAGGTGAGATGATAGTATAATAGTCAGGCGTTGTCAAGGGTGTTGATGGGTGGTGAGTTCGTTTGGGGAAGAAATGAGGGGATTTTGACTTGTAGCCTTGTCCAACTGTTACACAAACACACCCAAGCCAATTCACACCAAGCAAATAAATTACCTATCATCGCTTACCCCCCTACATACCCTGTGCGGACAACCTATTTAAAGTAAATAGATAAAGTATCTACGCAACCGGAAGATTGATAGCGGAGGAGGATGTCTTGGTCTCGATTTCAATCATCGCTCTGAAGGGGGAAACGAGCGTCCTTAAATACATACAAGAAAAACTTCCACCTTCCAACCTATTCTGTTCTCAACCCCACCATCTCCACGATAACATTCGCTGCACCGCTTCTTTCCTCGTCTCGCTTCATCTGATCTCTTCTGCTTCCATTCCTCTCACTTCCTCCGCTTCCTTTCTTCCATTCTCAATCCTTCTTCATCTCTTCCTTTCCTTTCACTTTGACATCTTTACTTCACTCCTACCTCTGACTTCATTCTCCAATTTCCAGATTGTTCTTGTTCGTCCTTTATGAGAGAAATGATGGATTCTAGATACCAGTAACCATTGTTATTGATTCGCCAAGTTCATGCTATCAATCATATCGCAAAGTGCCGGTGATTCACAAAACTATTGTTCTCGAGTACGTTTGCTTAAATAACCAAACATCGCGCTACCGAGCTAACCTTCTGAATACTCGACCTCTGAACTTGCCCTTAAGGCATAATAAAATGAATTGAATCAACAAACGACTGTCAAAGCCACAACTAAAAAATATTTAAAAATAAAATAAATACTGTACATAATCTTAATTAGTATCATGCGATCCATCTACCTGGGTAGTATTTTTGTGTCGTGGTAAAGGTAATGGGGGATGGGGAGTGAGGGGGACGGGTTGCCATGTGGCGCAGTAGAACGTTGCGAAGCAAAATGTTCGGGTAACAAAGGCTTTTTAAAACCACCGCCTAACTTGCCCCTTGGAATCGCGGGAGCGCACACTCCGCAGCACAAATATAATATCTACACCGGATGGGAATCCCAGTTCTCGGACGCTATGAGTGCAATGCTACGCCATCCCCCCCCAGACCTCCGAATCCCGGCCCGACAAAATAGAGTGAAAGAGTGCTCTCTCAACGGAGCATCAGTACCGTACTGTAAGCAACCACCTTATGTGCTAGATAGTACTTGTACGGTATAGCTATTAAACCTTTCTTTTATATCGCTTTGCTTAATGGATCATAGTCAGCCACCCAGGTACCCCACGCTTCACACAAGTTGCATCCCAGGGTTTTCCAGCTGCCTTCATGATGCCCTTGCAAACCTAACCTCACTTGGACATCAAAAAAATAACGTCCCGCACGATATTACCATACCGTAAAAACCGAAATAATTGAGAATCTCGCTTGGATGTTGGAATTGCCTCTCCTGGTAAGCTCTGTCTCTCAAGTAAGGGCTGAAGGAGAGTCTTCTCGTTGTGTTTTCTCCCCTAATCCAAAGCCGGAAATTCTAGACGTCCTAGCGTCATTCTCAATTATTTCGGTCCTTACGGTATCGTACTCGAGTAGAATCTCATGAAAGCCTGAACGGGTGCTTAAGCGAACTAAAGTGGAACTAAGGCAGCCGGGCAAACAGGAGTGCGACGATTGGCCAGGATTTTCAAGGAAATCCGCAATAGAGCCATTTTGACTTTCATGAGATTCTACAGTATATCGGGCCTGTTAAACTTCAACGGCGACGGCGATACGTACACGGTGAGTCACGAGCGGTGAACCGAAACGAAAACGACAAGCAACTCACAAGGAAAACGATCACACACCCAAGTGCGGGGAAAATATTTTCACTAGCAACCACAAACTCACGCTCAACAATGGCTCCACGATAGCTCGATGCTAACTAACTAATGGACAAATACAGAAGTATATATCAACAATAACACCTTATCCCCCCATGAGCTAGCCAGCACACCCATACTACTCTATGTGAGACCCCCTTCCTCAATCATCACTTCAGGTCTGACAAAAGAAGGAAAACAAATACCACTGCTCTCAATATCCGCATATGTTCCCTTCGGGTTTAAACCCCTTTTACTACCTTTTCGCTTTTTTTCCGGCTTTCCCCACAGCCGCTCCTCTTCCCTTCTGACGGTTGCATTCCTGCACGGCAAATGCTTTCCCGGGGGCTCAAACAAACCCCCGAAGCCGAAACATATGCCCGAGCCCTCAGCGCATCTCGGAAGACAACAAGGGCGCTCCCGGAAGCTATCCGAACGATAAAAGAAGCATCATGAGAGTATGGCAAGCAGCATTATTTCTAACACGGCCTACTAATAGAACCTTTATTAAGTCATCCTACAGTAGTTACACACGGGTTTCCCTTGAGAGAAGGATATAATACACCTCTGATCCGGAGAAAGGGTTGGAAAACAATTTACCACCTCAGATTATATACCTAGGCTCCCATCTCCCAACCTAATAACACCCATCTCCCAGTAACGTCAGAACTTGCAGGAAGCATTCTTTTCAATATTTTCCACTTCAAGGGGCCTTTGGTGATTTCTATTTTTGTTCCTTTTCGGGCTCCCTCTCCTCCGCACCTCCTTCCTGCCGTGCCTTCGGGTATATTCCACCATTGTCATGGGAAAGAGCAGGGAATGAGGAAAAGAGGACTATAGCAGACCCAATGGGACAGCCCGGATCGCCACCGTTGTTTTTTTTCCCCATTTTTTTTCACATCCCGGTATATCGGGAACCGATGGAGCTCCCTCCGTCCTCATTATACTATAGCCACCTTTTTTGTCCTAGAACACTGATTCCTCTTCCACAGATCCGCCATCACATTCACTCTTCTTCCTCTTCCTCTTGCCCTTTCAATTCCTAGCTCTTTCCCCCTTCCCTCAATTTGCAGATCAGATGGTTTAGTTTGAGCATCTTAACTCTACATGTATTATTATACGTGGACAAAATTAACCGATCACCCGAGTGAGAGCAGGGCAACCAACCTATCGCTCCCCCCCCCCCACAAGAATCATTACCACTTAATATGTACTTTGTAATACCTTCTCTTTTTATATATATAAAGGCTGACGGATGGTATACTATTTACTAACAACCTCCAGGTATTTGAATTATTTTTTTACATATCTTTCTTGGTTGAGTCTGAGTAGCTGAATGTAGAGTTCGTTACGGGGCGGGGCGGGGCGGGTTTTCACTCGCCAGGCCCGCCGTTACGTGGGGCCGGGGGGGATATTTTGGGGTGATCCCCGCCCCTCCCCCGTCCGGGGCGGGTCCCCGCTCATTCCCTGGACGGGGCCCCGTTTCACCCCCCCTATTTTAACGGGGGGCCGTCTAGGGAATGGGCGGGACGGGTGGCAGGGGCACGGAACCCCAGAAAAGCATGCCCCGGAGACTCCGTAACGAACGCTAGTTGAACGGACGGAGGAGGTTGCCAACATCACGGCGGAGATTGTGACCGTTCATTGATCGGTTAAGTTAATTTTGTCCACGCAGAATACAATACAATATAGCCGTCGCGTTAGTGTGGATAAACATTCTCAAACCGAAGTATCTTAGATCCCGGGCCAGAAAAAAGCCAAAGCAGTAGCAGCAGTGCCTTGTTAAATTTGACATGTGGGGAAAGTAAAATGGATGAGAAATGCCCGCCAGACCCACCCCCTCGGGCAATTCCCGCCCACTGAGTCTTGATGCCATAGCAAAAGAAAGAAAGACCGTCTCCTGCAGGCGAGAACCATCTTAAACTACTCATGCCCACCAATCCACGCTCCCTTAAAATATCCAATCTCCAGCACCACATATCTCTCTTCCCGACTCCCATTTCCATTCCCATCGAGAATCGCTAATCCGTGTACACCAGGACCATCTTATTCAAAAGAACGAGCGATATTCCTTCATTACACTCTATCATATCCTATCACTCGCCTAATATCCTAGCAGCTCGAACGGTTGGTGAGCTATGTCCTGTGGTTGAAGTCGCCCCCCCACCAATGCCTCGTTTCCCATATCTCTCAGAGAAACTAGGCAGCCCGCCTTCCCCTAAATCTTTTAGCCCGTTTTCCAGAGTGGGGTGTTATATCGATCGGATAGCACACAGCCAACAGGCAGTTCAAAAGATTCCCCAAATCAAGAAAAAAAGAACCGAAGAAAGGAACAATGGATAATTCAAACAATAGAAGCACTGATACACCCACTCTAACATCTATGCCCCTGGGGCTTTCCGGCTCGGCTATGAAGAATGGCTCGCTTGTCGCAGGGCATCGCTGAAAGCTGAAGAGGAGAAGAATCCATAAGCGGAAAAACAACAAGGATTCTGCTGTTTGGTATTTTTATATTTTTGCCTTAACAAGAGAAAGAAAAAAGCCCGCAGCATGTGAGGTAACTTAAATGTCAAGATTTATTACAAAAGCATACCAAGCAATATTAATACGCCTAAAGAATGATCTTGCCTATGACAGTCCCTCCTTTAGGCCCTCCCATTTATCTGAAGTAGTACACGTGTAGAATGGGTGTGGTTGGTTCAGGGTTCACAATGGTTTGCAGAAGACTTTTCTGGGCCAGCTAGTCCACGCGAAAATCAAGTCTAGTCTAATGGTGGAAATTAGACCGACTGGACAGTCAGGATTATCGGACCCGACTCGATCGGAATTGGTCCGACGAGGGTCGGCCGAAAAGTAGGATATGCACGGCCCTCTGACAAAAATAGCATCCCGTTTTGCTTTTTACTATTTTTATGACAATATATATTACGCTAAAATAAAAAATCTCAATTAAACTCATTATTTTCATAGGTTATATTATAGAATCTCAAAAAAATCGGAACGGAGATAGTGCCTCGCTTAGATTAGGGGCGGCCAAAATATGTTCGCAAGTATCAAATTTTTTCTGTGCCCTAAGTGAGTGATATTACATGACTATGCAATCTTTTATAGGGACTGGTCTGGGACCAGTCCGGACCGGACCACCTGAGTTAGTCAGGTCTAGTCATTAACATCCACCAGGACTGACGAGCCTGGTCCTGCCTCCAAGACTTGACCGGTCGGACTATTCGGAACCCTGGGTTGGTTGCCGCATACAAATGGTATTTACCAATCTACATGCTATATAACAAGGGAAATCCCAAACCTTTTCTGCGAAATCCCACCGCGGGCTCACAGTGACGCACAGGTTCAACCCGATATCGGGAGTAAGGCTAGCTTGTAACCCCGCGAGTGTTGGCATTAATTTTCTACTGCTCTCTATTGCGCGTTTACACACCCTGGTTGGCCTTTGTTAATAGTGAGTATGAGATTTAGAGTTTTAGCGCAAAGGATAGGCGAAAATATTGTATAATATCGTGCAAGATAACCCAGATTTATAGAAAAATAAACACCTTCCAAGTAGCAGCATACCAAACCACGAGTAGAGAAGCTAGAGAAGCTTAGATGGATATATCATAATACATAATGAGGTGCTTTCCTGCGGTAAGCGGATGCGAAAGAGAAGTTCAAAGATGGAGTTTAGGAAGAAACAAGATAGAAGAACGAGGCGGACGGCATCCACAAGATAGTAACGAATATACCAGACGGCTATAAGAAGTTTAGAGAGAGAACAGGAGTTGGGCTGATAAGGGGTGTGAGTATAGAAACTGTTGTAAATGCGAATAGGTATAGAAAGAGTGCATAAACAAAAGCATCTTTACCGGGATTGTCCGAGGCTAGAGGAGGAGCGCTACAGTCCCCCCTATGCTGATAGATTGATATCGTCCTGTGTGAGGAGTAGTATCACCACTCCCTCACCCCCTCATGCCCTTGGTAAACCCATCAGAGCAGTGTTCAGCCACAGTTTGCTGGTCTGTCGGGACTAACATCATTCCGTGCGGGCAGTAGTTTTACCACAACCCCCTGATTCCCATCGGTGTTGGGCCATCCTTCCTTAGTTCATCGGGATTAACATCGCTCCTCTAGTAGTCTCATCACCCCCTCATGTTTATTGTCAGAAGCGCACTGGAGTGGTGTTCGGCTATCGTTGTCTGGCTGGTCTGGATTGACATCGCTCTGTGTGAGGAGCAGTTCCACTACCGCCTGATGCCCGCGGTAAGAAGCGCACCAGAGTGGCGTTCGGCCATTGTTGTTTGGCTTATCGGGGCTGACATCGTTGCGCGCGAGCAGCAGTTTCACCACCCCCACATGCCCATTCCAAGCAGCGCCCCAAAGAGGGGTTTGGCCATCTGGGTTTGGGTTTTCGGGATTGACATCGTTGCACGCGAGCAGCAGTTTCACAACCCCCGCACGCCCGTTCCAAGCAGCGCGCCACAGAGGGGTTTGGCCATCTAGGCTTGGGTTGTCGGGATTGACATCATTCCGTGCAAGCAGCAGCTTCACCACTCCCTCATGCCCTCGGTAGGAAGCCAACCAGAGTGGCGTTCGGCCCTCGTTGCTTGGTTTGTCGGGGCTGACATCGTTGCGTGCAAGCAGCAGTTTCACCACCCCCGCATGCCCATTCCGAGAAGCGCCCCAGATAGGGGTTCGACCACCCATGTCCGGGCTGTCGGGATCGACCTTGTCCAGTGCGAGCAGTAGTTTCACCACCCCCTCATGCCCATTCCGAGAAGCGCCCCAGAGAGGGGTTTGGCCATCTGGGTTTGGGTTTTCGGGATTGATGTCGTTGCGGGCGAGCAGCAGCTTCACCACCCCCACACGCCCATTCCAAGCAGCGCGCCAGAGAGGGGTTTGACCATATTGGTCCTGATTGTTGGGATTGACATCGTTCCGTGCAAGCAGCAGCTTCACCACTCCCTCATGCCCTTGGTAGGAAGCCAACCAGAGTGGCGTTCCGCCCGTGTTGCTTGGTTTATCGGGGCTGACATCGTTGCGTGCCAGCAGCAGTTTCACCACCCCCTCATGTCCATTCCGAGCAGCGCCCCAGAGAGGGGTTCGGCCACCTGGGTTTGAGTTTTCGGGATTGACACCGCTGCGCGCGAGCAGCAGCTTCACTACCCCCGTACGCCCATCCCAAGCAGCGCGCCACAGAGGGGTTTGGCCATCTAGGCTTGGGTTGTCGGGATTGACATCATCCCGTGCAAGTAGCAGCTTCACCACTCCCTCATGCCCTCGGTAGGAAGCCAACCAGAGTGGCGTTCGGCCCTCGTTGCTTGGTTTGTCGGGGCTGACATCGTTGCGTGCAAGCAGCAGTTTCACCACCCCCGCATGCCCATTCCGAGAAGCGCCCCAGATAGGGGTTCGACCACCCATGTCCGGGCTGTCGGGATCGACCTTGTCCAGTGCGAGCAGTAGTTTCACCACCCCCTCATGCCCGTTCTGGGAAGCCCACCACAGTGCTGTTTCGCTGTCATTGCTTGGCTTGTCGGGATCGACATCGCCTTGAGCAAGCAACAGCTTCACCACCTCTTCATTCCCCTGCCGAGCAGCCCACATGAGTGCTGTAAAGCCCATACAGTCACCTTGATTGATATCACAGCCTTTCCTCCCTGTCCAAGCAGCCACAGCCTCAGCAATTCCGAAGTAAGCTGCACAGTGTATGCCAGGCCACAGATGATGAGTAAGCGAACAAGAATGGGAACGACCTGTTTGTTTGAGAAGTAACGTAGCGGATATATGATTGCCGGCCGTGTTTAATAGTTCCAGCGCTAGTGATTTCGCTCGATCTGAGAGTTCGATTTTTGCATGGCTCCCCCAAAACAAGGAAGAATATTCGAGAAAGGGCATATCTTCAAGGTTCGGAATATCAGTGGCTGGGAGCCCCCTGACCAACTTGTAATTTAGATAGGTCAAGCACTTCTGCCCAAGCATTTTGTGAGCGCCAGGTAGGATACCAGGCCGGGAAAGGTATTCTTGAAGCGTGTGGTGGATTAGCCGCACTGCCGATGTCTCCGGGTCAACAACAGCAAGTCCTAAGCATGACCTTAACAGGGTATCTTGCGGCGTGATGTTCTCAAGGTCGAGATCTGTCGAGTCCATATCTACTGATAGAGCATGGCGGAGTTCATCAATCCGTAAGGGCCGCTCTGCGTGGGATACCCACATCAGCACCTCCATCCCGAGCCTCGATCGGTCCCCTTTCTGGTCCCTTATCCGCCGCAGCGTTTGTGCGTACACACTGTCGAGGTCCACTCCTGTCGTCGCCACCTTTTGCAACATTTTCTTTCTTCCCCCTAAGGAGGTCTCACCCAAGATTGCCTCGATATTTAGGGTAACCAGCAAAAACCTAGAATATCAATTAGTGATACAAGTTTACAATAAAGCTGCCCTCGCTCACATTTCCGAAGCCCTTTCCAGCATTGTTCTCATGATATCATTTTTCAGTTCCTTCGTCATCAAGCCTGGATCTTGATGACTGTCATCGTCCATCTTTTGGCTCAGGTATTTCGTGATATCTCCTTGATCCGCCACAATCTGTATGACATTTGCTCCTTTCGTGAGATAGTTGTCAAGTTCCCCGCGAATATATGGCCTCCCCGTGAGAAACAGCCGCACATTTGGTGAATCGCGAATGATCTGTCGCAAGGCGCGAAGAAACTCCGGCCGATGCTCCCGCAGCACCTCGTCCACTGCATCGACACAGAGGTATACCATCTCAATGGAATCGATTGCTTTGACGAATAGTTTCACCATGTCTGGCAATCGCAGACCTTCGCCACCCTCCTGCATCGCCTCATCAAAAGCACTTTTAATTTCTTCTGGAATCCCCCGTGCTCGCAATACGACCTGCCTAAGTAGAGCCCCTATCAGATTCGCCGCGGATTGATCCTTCTGTGCCTGGTAATCACAATAGAGAGACAGAACTGCAACATTCTTTCCCCGCATTTGCTTCCGCAATGTGTCTATTACTAAAGAACTGATTTTATTATTTGTCAACATCGCCCATTGTTCCTGGTAAATACTGCCCCACCTACCTTATATAGGTCTTGCCAACCCCTTGACCCCCATAACATAGTAACGTAGGATTTGCTAAGCTATCCCGACTTTCACGCCATGACTGGAACTCGCTCCTCCGCAGAACCCACTCTCCAACACCATCAAGTCGGCGATTTCTCACATCCTGATGCCTTTTATGCGGCAGTGGAGATAACCATTCATGGATCCGCGAAGACTCTTCATCTATTCCCACCTTGATATTGTTATAGCTGTTTGACACATTTCCAACGTTCGCGTTCGAGGTAACCAAAATATTTTCGGTCTTGAGATGATCGGTATGCGCTTTTGACATGCCATGCTGACATGAGCTTGATCTTCTGTTTCCTGTCGGTGACGTACTCATAGTGGGCGAGGTTTGGTACTAGGTGAGATGATAGTATCACAGTCAGGCGTTGTCAAAGATGTTGATGGGTGGTGGGTTCGCTTTGGGAAGAAATGCGGGGATTTGGTTTCTAGCCTTATCCAACTGTTACACCAACACACCGAGCCAATTCACACCAACCAAGTAAGTTACCCATCCTCGCTTGCCCCCTACATACAAATACTATGTGCGGAGAAAGCTTAACAACCTATTTAAAGTAAATAGATAAAAAAATCTACGCAACTGGAAGATTGATAGCGGAGGATGTCTCGACCTTGACTCCAACCATCGCACTGAATGGAGAAACGAGCGTTCTTAAATACATAGATATGAGAAACTTCCACCTTCGAACTTATTCTGTTCTCGAGCCCACCATCTCCACGATAACATTCGCTGCACCGCTTCTTCCATCGCTTCATCTGATCTCTTCTTCCATTCCCTTCACTTCCCCCACTTCCTTTCTTCCTTTCTCAATCCTTCTTCGTCTCTTCCTTTCCCTTCACTTTGACATCTTTGCTTCACTCCTACCTCCAACTTCATTCTCCAAATTCCAGATTATTCTTTGCTGGATGGGTGTTGGATCGGTGGACGTGGTGGATGTGAGAGGGGGCTTGTTTATTCTCAGATGCGCGCTGCTACTATTATAACTAAATAGGACTAACAAACATGTGTGCGCAGCCAGTGGTTTACCCTCAACGCCGTCCTATGCTCTCCACAACACAACTAGGGTGGCTTCCCGTACCCTACTACACTCAACATTCTTGTTCGTCCTTTATGCGAGAGATGATGAATTCAAGATACACAACCATTGTTCCTAGTTCGCCAAGCCCATGCTCTCAATCATCTCGCAAACCGCCGGTGATTCACAAAACCATTGTATCCACCGGGGTCATAATTACGCGACCGAGGGTAGGTATCCAGCGTTGCAACCCATGTACCCCTGCTCAACTCCACGGAGCTAGCTCATCACCACCAAAACTCTCACTGCATTAATGGTCTAGGATAGGACTCCAATTTCTTCAGCGGTTTATCTAGGAGCATGTCTGAGAGGATAAATGCTGGTGAGTAGTGCACCACTTATTTACTTCTATCGATTTTATTATCTTTTTCTTCCTTCTACCAATATTGTTATTATCATTTCATGTTGTTGAGTTGAGGAACATGGGTTGCAACGCTGGGTACTGTGAGGGTGTAAACTGGTCTATGGTTTTCTTTTATGTTTTATATTTTTAGCTAGAGATTGGCGAGAGATAGGCAAGCTTGTTAGACTGGTTAGCTTGGGACGGTGGCGGCAGGGGTAGCGCGAAGGAGGAGTGTGATTTGTAATCACTCAGGTGTATCGTGGGTTTTAAGCGGGAAGGAACCGGTGGAAGAGGTAACGGCAGGAACTCTACTTTGTATCTACTTTCCGCTCATCGGGCTTTTCTTTTCGACTTTATTCACCAGTGTGTTCTTTGATCAACATTGACGAGACCTTTATCTCTTCCTATAGTGAGAGCGGTGTTTGCCCACTAAGGTACGGAGAAAAGATTTCTACCGTGTGATCATTTCTATTTCTTTTCTCTGACCGGAAAACCTCTTTTCAGTACCCACCCTCTGTTGCGTAATTATGACCCCGGTGGATTCGTTTGCATAAATAACCGAACATCGCGATGCAACCGGGTTAACCTTCTGAATATTCGACTTCTCAACTTGCCCTTAAGGCATAATACAATGGATTGAATCAACAAACGACTGCCAAAACCATAAATAAAAAATATTTAAAAATAAAATAAATACATAATCTTAATTAGCATCATGCGATCCATCTACCTAAATAGTAGTTTTGTGTCGTGGTAAAGGTATGGGGGGGTCGGAAGTGAGGGGGAGGAGTGGCCATGTAGCGCAGTAGAACGTTGCAAAGCAAAATGTTCGGCTATTTATGCTAAGGTACAATAGGAGAAGTTATCTGTGCAAAAGGACTGGAGACAGTGTCATGTTCATGTATTGAGGATATGAAGATCATGGTTACTGATCAGTTCATGCCATCGATGTATCTTAAGCGAAATCTACAGCGTAGACTCCTTGTTTTATTCTGATATTCTGGGTGATTAGCCCTGAAATGCTTGCAGGTCGGCCGTTCACATACGGTATACGAGCACCGTTGCCGGTACTGCAATATCTACAGACTACTACCCCCGGGTATCTGCAAGCCATGTAGTCCAAATTCAAATTTTGAATACTCGAATAGATTAATGAGGCTGCTCTGCCTGGACATCTGGCAGCTTTGAACTAGGCTACCTCGTGGTTTAGCTGCAACCACTAGTTTCCATCGTACTGACAAAGGCTTTTTAAAACCACCGCCTAACTCGCCCCTTGGAATCGCCGGAGCGCACACTCTGTAGCACAAATATAATATCTACCAGATAGGAATACCAGTTCTCGGGCGCTATGAGCGCAATGCGATGCCACCTCCCTCCCCTTGCTATCCGAACCCTGGCCCGACAAAATGGAGTGATAGACGCTCTCTCAACAGAGCATCAGTCCCATACTGTAAGCAGCCACCTTATTATGTGCTAGATAGTACTTGTACGGTATAGCTATTAAACCTTTCTTTTCAATATAAAAATAAGAATGTAATATCGCTTTGCTTAATGGCATCATAGTCAGCCAACCCGGGTATCTCACGCTTCACACAATTTACATCCCGGGGTTTTCCGGCTGCCTTCATGATGCCCTGGCAAACCTAACCTCACTTGGATATCAAAAAAAAAAAATGAGATCCCACACGACATTACTGTATTTTACGATGCATGCTTTAGATGATTTGCACCACACCCCAGTAGAATCTCATGAAAGTCTCAATGGTGCTTCAGCGAACGAAAGTGGAACTAAGGCAACCTGGCCAACAGGAGGGCTACGATTGGCCAGGGGTTTCAAAGAAATCCGCAAGAGAGCTATTTTGACTTTCATGAGATTCTACAGTATATCCGGCATGTTAAACTTCAACGGCGACGGCGATACGTACACGACGGGTGACGAGCGGTGAAATGAAACGAAAACGCCAAGCAACTCACAATGAAAACAATCGCACACACAAGTGCGGGGAAAATCTTTTCACTAACAATTACAAGCTGAGGCTCAACAATAGCTCCACGATAGCTCGATGCTAACTAGCTAATAGGCAAAGACAAAGACTGGAGTATATATCAACAATAACGCCCCCCCCCCATGAGCCAGCAGGCACACCCATTCTACTCCATGTGAGTCCCTCTTCCTCAATCATGACTTCCGCGCTCACAAAAAAAGGAAAACAAACACACTGCTCACAACATCTGCATATGTTACCTTCGGGTATAAAACCCTTTTACTACCTTTTCTCTTTCTTTCCGGATTTTCTTACAACCGCTCTGCTTCCCTTCCGGCGGCTGCATTCCTGCGCGGCAAATGCCTTTTCGAACGTTCAAAAAAAAAAAAACCCCGCCCGAAGCCGAAAAATATACCCGAATCCTCAGCGCATTTCCGAAGACAAACAAGCGCGCTTCCGGAAGCTATCCGAACAACAAAGCAAATACCATGAGAGCATGGTGAGCAGCATCATTTCCAACACGGCCAACTAACGGAACTCTTATTAAGTCATCCTACAGTAGTTGCACCCAGTTTTATCTCGAGAGCAGGATATAATGCACCTAGGAGCCGGAGAAAAGGCTGGAAAACAATCTACCACCTCAGGTTCTATAGCTATGCTCCCATCTCCCAACCTAATAAGATCTCCCAGTAATGTTGGAACTCGCAGGAAGCATTCTTTTCAATATTTTCCACTTCGAGGGACCTTTGGTGATTTCTCTTTTTGTTCCTTTTCGGACTCCCTCTCCTCCGCCCCTTCAGCCGTGCCTTCGGGTATATTCCACCCTTGTCATAGGAAATACCGCAGGACATGAAGGAGAGAGGGCTATAGTAGATCTAATGGGACAGTCCGGATCGCAACCGTTGTTTCTTGCTTTTTTTTCTTCACATCCTGGTATATCGGGAACCGGTGGTGTGCTCTCCGCCTTCATTATACTGGCCACCTTTTTTGTCCTAGAACACTGATTCCTCTTCCGCAGATCCGCCATCACATTCCCCCTTCTTCTTCTTGCCCTTTCAATTCCTAGCTCTTTCCCCCTTCCCTCAATTTGCAGATCAGATGGTTTAGTTTGGGCATCTTAGCGCTACAGGTATTATTGTGCGTGGACAAAATTAACCGATCACCTGAGTGAGAGCATAGCAACCAACTTACCGCTCACGCCCCCCCCTCACAAAAATCATTACCACTTAACAGGCACCTTGTAATACCTTCTCCTTTTTATATATAAAAACTAATGGATGGTATGCTAAGTACTAATAACTAATAACCACCAGGCATTCAAATTATTTTTTACTTATTTTTCTTGGTTGAGTTGGTGGGTGGTTGTATGGCGGAGGCTGACAACATCACGGCGAAAATTATGATCGGTTAAGATAATTTTGTCCACGCAGAATACAATACAATACGACCGCGTTGGTGTGGATAAACATTCTCAAACCGAAGTATCTTAAATCCCGGACCAAAAAAAAAAGCCAAGGCAGTAGCAGCAAGCCTTGTTAAATTTGACATGTGGGGAAAGTAAAGTGGATGATAAATTCCCACCGAATTCATTCATTCCAATAACCCCCGCCCACCAAGTCTTGATACCATAACAAAAGAAAGAAAAACCGTCTCCTCCAGGCGAGAACCGGCTTAATCTACTCACCCCTACCAGCCCTCGCTTCCTTAAAATGACCCATCTCCAGCACCACATATCTCTTTTCCTGACTGCACTCCCCACTTCCATTCCCATGGATATTCGCTACTCCATACACCCTGGGATCATCCTATTCACGAGAACCGCCGAGATTCCTACACTACTCAGCATCACATCCTATCACTCGTCTCATCCCCTAGAAGCTCGAACGGTTGGTGGCCTATGTGCCGTCGGTGGAGTCGCTTCCCCTATTAAGGCTTCGTTTCCCGCGTCTCTCGGAGGGACCCTAGGTATCCCGCCTTCCGCTAAGTTTTTTCGCCCGTTTTCCAGAATTGGGAATTTTCGACTAGATAGCACACAGCCCGATTGTTCACAAGATTCCCTAGCTAGAAAGAAGAAAAAGAAAAAATAATAATTAATATTTCAAACAATAGATGCACCGATACACCAATTCTAAAATCTACGCTCAAGGGGGGCTATCTGCCGCTGTTACGAAGAATGACTCGCTTGTCCCCTGGCATCGCAGCAACTCAAAGAGGGGGGCAAACGATAGCGCAAAAAAGGCAAGGACTCAGCTGTTGATATTTCTTTTTTTGTCTTTTAACAAAAAAAGGCCGCACCAAGTCAGGTAAATGTCAAAATTTATCACAAAACCATACCAAGCAATATTAACACTCCTAAAGAATAATCTTGCCTACAACACTCCCGGCTCTTGGCCCTCTCATTTATCCGGAGTAGTCCACGTTTAGGATCGGTGTGGTTGGCTTCCGCAAGGCAAAGGCATACATATATATACTATGTATGCTAAGGGGGAAGTCTCAAATTCTTCCTGCGAGATATACCTCCGCGAACTCTACAGACGTGCAAGAGGTTGACCCCATATCAGGAGTAAGTCTAGCTCGTAACTCCGCGAGTGTTGGCATGATTTTTCTACTGCTCTCTTTTCCAAGCTTACACACTCCGGTTGGCATCGGTTAATGGTGAGTATGAGAGGTAAGATTTCTGGCGCAAAGATTAGAAAAAAATTAACGTATAATACAGTGAAAGCAAGATAACCCAGAAGCATAGAAAAACAGGTACTTCCGGAGTGGTAGCGTACCAAACCATGAGTACAGAAGCCCGAGAAACTTAAATGAATATAATATTATTATAATCCATATTATTAAAGTGTTTTCCTGTGACAAGCAGATGCGCAAGATAGGTCCAAGTGTGGAGCTTAGGAAGGAAAGAAAAGGAAGAACGAGACGGAGAGTGTCCACAAGACAGCAATGGATATACTAGACGGCTGGAAAGAGGTTCAGGAGGGCGGGGGTTGTGATCATAGGAGATATGTGGATGGAAACTGTTATGAAAGGAAGGCGCATAAGTATAGAAGGGGAGAATAGGCAAATGAATTAATCCATGGGGGCCGGGATTGCCCGAGGGTAGAGGAGGAGTGGTACAATCCCCCTATGCCGATGGATTGATATCGGCGCGTGCGAGGAATAGTTTCACCACCCCCTCATGTCCATTCAAAGAAGCGCACTGGAACGGTGTTCGTCCATCGTTGCTCTGCTTGTCGGGGTTGACGTCGCCCCGTGCGAGAAGTAATTTTACTACCCCCTCATGCCCACAAAGGGCGGCACGCCAGAGAGGTGTCGCGCCATCGTTGCTTGGTCTGTCAGGATCGACATCGTTGCGTGCGAGCAGTAGCTTCACCACTCCCTCATGGCCTGCAAAAGCAGCGCGCCAGAGTGGCGTTTCTCCATCGATCCCTGGCTTGTCAGGGTTGACCTTCCGTGCGAGAAGCAGTTTGACCACCCCCTCATACCCCTTCCAAGATGCACACCAGAGAGGTGTTATGCCATCGTTTCTTGGCTTGTCGAGGTCGACATCATTGCGTGAAAGCAGTAGTTTCACCACTCCCTCATGCCCTTTGAGAGAGGCGCACCAGAGTGGTGTTTCGGCCTTGTAGTTTGGCTTGTCGGGATCGACATCGCTCCGTGCCAGCAGTAGCTTCACAATGCCCTCATGCCCATGGAAAGAGGCACACCAGAGCGGTGTTTCGACCCTGTTATTTGGCTTGTCGGGATCGACATCATTCCGTGCGAGCAGTAATTTTACCACCCCCTCATGTCCATTGTAAGAAGCTGTCCAGAGAGGTGTTCGGCCATCCTTGCTTGGCTTATCGGGATCAGCCTCGCTCCCTGCGAGCAGTAGCTTCACAACCCCCCCATGCCCTTTGAAAGAGGCGCACCACAGTGGTGTTTGGCCATTGGTGTCTGGCCTCTCAGGGTCGACATTGTTCTGCGCGAGCAGTAGCTTCACCACCCCCTCATGCCCTTTCCAAGAAGCGCACCGTAGTGGTGTTCGGCCATCGTTGCTGGGCTTGTCGGGATTGACGTCGTTCCGTGCCAGCAGTAGTTTCACCACTTCCTCATGCCCTTCAAAAGCAGCGCGCCAGAGTGGCGTTTCGCCATCGGTCCCCGGCTTGTCAGGATTGACAATGTTCCTTGTGAGAAGTAGTTCGACCACCCCCTCATGCCCCTTCCAAGAAGCACACCAGAGAGGTGTTATGCCATCATTCCTTGGCTTGTCCGGATTAACATCGCTCCGTGAGAGAAGTAGTTGCACTACCCCCTCATGCCCTTTGAGAGAGGCGCACCAGAGTGGTGTTTCGGCCTTGTAGTTTGGCTTGTCGGGATCGACATCGCTCCGTGCGAGCAGTAACTTCGCAATGCCCTCATGCCCATGGAAAGAGGCGCACCAGAGTGGCGTTTCGGCCTTGTTGTTTGGCTTGTCGGGACCGGCATCATTCCGTGCGAGCAGTAATTTTACCACCCCCTCATGTCCATTGTAAGAAGCTGTCCAGAGAGGTGTTCGGCCATCCTTGCTTGGCTCATCGGGATTAACCTCGCTCCCTGCGAGCAGTAGCTTCACAATTCCCTCATGCCCTTTGAAAGAGGCGCACCAGAGTGGTGTTTCGACCTTGTTATTTGGCTTGTCGGGATTGACATCGTTCCGTGTGAGGAGTAATTTCACCACCCCCTCATGCCCATTCCAAGAAGCCCACCAAAGTGGTGTTCGCCCATCATTGCCTGGCTTGTTGGGATCAACACCGTCCAGTGTGAGAAGCAATCTCACCACCCCTTCGTTTCCCTCCCGAGCAGCCCACATTAGCGCTGTGAAACCCATACAGTCACTTTGGTTGATATCACAGCCTTCACTCTCTATCAAAGCTGCCATCACCTCAACAATCCCGAAATAGGATACATAGTGCAGACCAGGCCATAGGTGATGGAGAAGTGAACAAGAATGAAAACTCTCTATTTGCCTGAGAAGCAAGAAAGCAGATATATGGTTACCACCCTGGTTTAACAGCTCCAAAGCGAGTGCTTTCATCCGATCTGAGAGTCCCATTTTTGCGTGGCTCCCCCAATATAAAGAACAATATTCGAGAAAGGGCATCTCTCCGGCGTTCGAAAAATTATTGGCCAGAAGACCACGGACCTGCTTGTAATTTAGATAGGTCAAGCATTTCTCACCAAGTGTTCGGTGGCCATCAGGGATGATGCCAGGTTGTAAAAGGTATTCTTGAAGCGTGTGGTGAATTAGCCGGACCGTGGATGTCTCCGGGTCAACAACAGCAAGCCCTAAGCAAGATCCTATCACTGTATCTTGCGGCGGGATATTCTCAGCGTCTAGATCCGTCGAGTCGAGTTCTATCGCTAGAGCATGGCGGAGCTCATCAATCCGTAGGGGTCGCTCCGCATGGGATATCCACATCAGCACCTCCATCCCAACTCTTGATCGGTCTCCACTTTGGTCCCTCACTTGCTGCAGTGTTCGGGCATACACATTGTCGAGGTTCACGCCCGCTGTCACCACCTTTTGCAACATTTTCTTTCTTCTCGCTAACGAGGTCTCGCCCATGATTGCCTCGATATTTAAGGTGACGAGCAAAAACCTGGGTAGAATATCAATTAGTGATACAAATTTGTAGTGAAGCTGCCGTTACTCACATCTCCGAAGCCCTTTCCAACATTGTTCTCATGATATCATCTCTGAGATCCCCTGTCATCAGGTCCGGATCTTGCTGACTGTAATCGTCCATTCTTTGGCTTAGGTATTTCGTGATATCTCCTTGATCCGCCACAATCTGTATGACATTTGCCCCTTTCGTGAGATAGTTGTCGAGTTCCCCGCGAATATATGGCCTCCCCGTAAGAAATAGTCGCACATTTGGTGCATCGTGAATGATATGTCGTAAGGCGCGAAGAAACTCTGGCCGACGCTCCCGCAGCACCTCGTCCACTGCATCGACACAGACGTACACCATCTCAACCGAACCGATTACTTTGACGAATAGCTTCACCATGTCCGCCAATCGCAGACCTCCGCCACCCTCCTGCTTCGACTCTTCAAAAGCACTTTTTATTTCGCTTGGCATCTTCGGCGCTCGCAATACGACCTGCCTAAGTAGAGCCCCTATCAGATTCACCGCGGATTGGTCCTTCTGCGCCTGGTAATCACAATAGAGCGACAGAACTGCAACATTCTGTCCCCGCGTTTGTTTCCGCAAGGTGTCTATTACCAACGAGCTGGTTTTATTATTTGTCAACATCGCACATTGTTCCTAGAGAATACTCTCCTACCTTATATAGGTCTTGCCAACCCCTTGACCCCCATAACATAGTAACGTAGGATTCCCCAAGCCACCCCGACTCTCACGCCATGACTGGAACTCTCTCCTCTGCACAACCCATTCTCCAACACCATCAAGTCGACGATTTCTCACATCCTGATGCCTTTTATGGGGTTCGAGTGGAGATAGCCATTCATAGATCCGCAAAGTCTCTTTGTCTGTACCCACGTTGATATTGTTATAGCTGTTTGACACATTTCCAACATTCGCGTTCGAGTTAACGTAAATAGTATCGGTCCTGCGACTGTCGGTATGTGCTCTCAACATGCCATACTGAAACGAGCTTGATCTTCCATTTCCTGTACTCATAGCGGGCAAGGTTCGGTAATAGGCGAGATGATAGTATAACAGTCGGGTAATTTGTCAAAGATGTTGATTGGCGCCAGACTTTCTTCAGGAATAGGGGGATCGCTTACCGTGCCTGTCGTGTTGTCAAGTTGTTACACAGCCTTACCGAAGTCGATCCTCACCATCCCCTGGAAATATATTCCACATCTTCGCTTTCCTGTGTGCACTCTGCGGTCGGAGAAGGCAACTTTATACCTCACACCCCGTTATCCCTGACACCCAGATTTCTAGAATTTCGTCCGGGACAACCGATATCCGGAACAACAGAAGGAGAGTCTGCATTATTTGGGGAAAAGTAAAGAAAGTTTATTCCCATTCTTATGAGAAGCTTTATCTTAACAAATTTTCATAGGCACTGTTGACACTTTTGGTTGTCCATTTGGACGGCCAGAGGTTTTGTGTTCTTCATCCCTGACGGAGCCACTACACAGAGCGATAATACTCCGCCCCCGATCCCATCTACGATGCGTTTTTTCCTTTCTGTAGATCACCCCGGCCATCCGACAAACATTCTATAAAAACAGGGGTAATATTTCCCACAGTCTTATAACAATCCGCAAGTCCTCTTTTCCGGTTCAATGGGTAAAATTCAGTGAGAAATTGTACATGCTAAAGAGTGCTTCCGGTCCAGCCGGCTACCCGGTCTACTTGTAGCCTGATCCGGGATAGCGGGGCGTGAGTGCCTTCACCCCCCTGCACCTCCATGCAAGCCCAATCCATTTTACAAACATCACAAAAAGCAACCTTATGTATGATCCTCTTGAGAGTGCCCCAATCGGTGTACTAGGGTATGGACGTGGGTGATCGGACAGACAGGGATTAGAAATTGTATGGGGATACATACAATTTCTAATCCCTGTCTGTCCGATCACCCACGTCCATACCCGAGTACCTGAGAGCATTGGGTGGTTATGGCGGCTAGCCACAACCTCGACACCGGTAAACCCTTGCTCATAAAAATATGGATCTGATATCGCCTCCCTTAGTGTATGATAATACTATTATCATATCATAATGATATTATTATTAGGAAATCTAAACCCCAGAGTTGGCCAACCCTGGTGCCTCGCACTTCACGCAATGGGCTTCCTGGCCACCCTCATAATGCCCTGGCAAACCTAACCTCACTCAGATATCAAAACAAGAGGTCCTACCCGACCCTACCGTAGAATCTCGTGAAAGTCGGAATGGTGCTACGGTAGAGCAAATTAAAGTGGAACTAAGGCGACCGGGCCAATAGGAGGGCGACGATTGGGCAGATTTTCCAAGGAAACCCGTAATATCGCCATTCCGACTCTCATGAGATTCTACGGTATACACAGCCAACTAACTAACCGAACCCTTATTAAGTGATCCTACTAGCACATTCTTTTTTCTTGAGGGCAGGGCATAATACACCTAAAATCCAACGAAAGTTAGAAACAATTCGCTACAACATATTCTATAGCGAGTCTCCTCTCTACAACCTACTAACACCATTCCCCAAATAATTTCGGAACCTTGTAGGAAGCATTTTCTTTAATATTTTTCACTTCCAAAGACATTTCTTGCTCCCGTCTCCGCCCTTTTCAGGCTCCCTCCAATCTACCTCTCCCGCCGGGCCTTCCAGGTACCTCACACCATTTTCACATGGAAGAGAGCAGGGCCGGTGGTGTGAGAAAGGGCTATAGAAAACCTACTCAGACAGCCCGGATCGCAAGGTTTGATTCATCATATTTGAGCACATCTGAGATTGGTGGTGTGCACTCCACCTTCATTATACTGTAGTCACCTTTGTTCTAGGGCACTAATTCCTTTTCCACAGATTCCCCATGACATCCCCCTTCTTACCTCTTCAATCGCTAACTCTTCCCCCTTCCCTCAAACCGCAGATCAGACGGTTAGTTTGGATACCTTAGCCTGCTTGTACAATAAAAGGCAGACACATTACTCTGGATAAAAATTCTCAAGCCGAAGTGTCTTAGCTTCGGTGAGGAAAAAACAAGGAAGCAGTCGTGCATCCTTAAATTTGACAGTAAAATAGATGAGAAATGGCCACCGAGCCCATTTCTTCCCACAAGTCCTACACTTCCACCCATGATCTCATATAAAAAAAGAAAGAAAAACCACCCCCTGCCTACAATAACCTCCTAATCTGCCCCCCCCCCCCCCGGGGGGCCCCCGCTTCCCTAGAATAATAACCAATCTCCATCACCGCATATCTCTCTCATACTAGCTTCCCCTCCTCCATCTCCACGAGTGCTCATCAATGCACAGCTGCATCATCTTATTCACGAGAACCAGCGGGTTCCTTAAACCATCCCGCCTCACACCTTATCACTCGTAGCATTTTTGTAGAAACTCTATCAAAGTTTAGCTCTTCACATCTCTCCGAGGGAGCAAAAAGAAAAAAAGACGATGTTGGAAACTGTACTCATGGGTGTGCTCTCTTCTTGTATGTTGCTGTAGTTACAAGTGATACGTCATGACTACCTATGTCACCCCCCCCTTTCCCTTCTCCGAATCTTAGCCTCTCTTCTGTCTTCCTCTTTCGTCTTGTTTTCTTCTTTCCTTTACTTACTCAATTCTCTTCTTACCCAACAAGCAATATAAGTCTTTCGCTATCTTCCGTGACCACTCTCCTTTGAACCTGTGAAGCTTCTCGCTTCCACTCCTTCCGATCAGATAGCTCTCAACAGACGAGGAAAAAAAGACGAGGACGGCCGGGAATGGTGAGGGACGGCGGGGGACGGTCGAGGACCGCACGAGTGATGTCTCATGATGTGAAAAGAATTCGTTCGGAGGCGCATGACCTCAACCTGGCTATTTTAGTACCGAAGATCCAAGCGCTAGGGCTATAGTCCCCGATAGTCCGCCCGGTCCTCACCTTCCAGGATGTAGTCCGTCCTATGATAGCACCCCAAAAGGAGGGACTATGAACCCTAGTCGGTCCCGTCCTCACCCGAAGACAGACGGACTGGACGGCTGGGGAACACTGTGTCAGGTAATATAAAGATTTATCACAAGACATGCCAAGAAACATGCATACGCCTAAAGAATGATCTTGCCTACGACACTCCCTGCTCTTAGCTCTCCCATTCATCTGATGGAGCCTAAAAGAAAGCACAAAAAAAGAAAAGCGCAAAATGCAATCGCAATGGACACTAAGCGGGGCGGCGAAATATGGAGGAGAGGTGGACTAAATGGCTACTCTCTCTAGCTAAGGACAGGTTAGGATATATATATCTCCGTCTAACTACTGTAACTCCCAAAACACAACAAACTCTCTAAAGAGACACAACCCAACTAACAAACCGGATCACTAATGACCACAAGCAATCTAGAATCATCCTAATATCCCATGATTCTCCGTGACCCTAAAGCCTACGCCCTGCCAGTGTGCCCACTCCCGTGCACCTAGGACATAGGGTATGAAAGAAAGATTGAAACCAAATACCCGATACCTCATACCCTATGGCTAGGGACATTAGAAACCCCATAAAACCGATATCCTAGGCCTAGCGGCATAGGACGCGGAAGCAACCCACTGCGGAGTGCTTAGCCACCGGAATCCACAAATCCACATGCCCTATAACTGTATCTCCCCGACCCGAATATCCGCATATCCGCACAACCACCTAAACGCATGCTCTGTAGGCAACCAACAAAAAGGACCAGGGGTCACACACCAGGGTGTCTGCACCGCTCCTTTTTAAATATTAAATAAAAAAATAAAAAAAAGGAAAGCAAAAGAAAGGAAAGGCCTTGGCACCACCGGCGATGCAAAGATTTATCACAAAGCCATGAAACGGAGTGAATACGCCTAAAGAATGATCCAGCCTGCGATATTTCCCACTTCTCGCCTCCAATTGACCCAGAATAGTCCGCATCTGGAATGGATAGGGTTAGTTGGGCATATCCTGTATCATATATACCATACCATACAAAATCTGTCACATGCTGTTAAGTGCCTTCTTCGGTTTATAATATCACCTTCCGTGCTATAATACAGGATTAAAGGTATACGTAAATTGAGATTATCAAAATAAAAAGTGAAATCTTAAACTCTTTTCCACTAGGGCTCACTGCGAGCTTGGCCTACCTGAACAGGTTTTAGCCCAGCACAGGAAGCAAGTCTAACTCGAATATCTTCCTCAAGTATAGTATTCGCATGGTTTTCGTATTATCCCTTTGATGTTTACACACTCGGGTTGGCCAAGGCAGGTGGCAATGAGAGGCCGGGATTCTAGCGAAATGGAAACAGTGAAGTACTGTGAGGCAAGAAAATTTATAAGCGTAGAAAAGGAAACACTTTCAAAGTTGTAGCATATCAAGAAATAATTCGGAGGATACAAACATAAAGCCCGATCTATATAAAAAAAATAAGTACAGGATATCCGAAAAGATTAAATCTATAATATATTATAATATAGAATGAAATAACTTGCTGCAAAAAGCACATACGTAAGATAAGTTCAAAGATTAGAGTCCAGACAAAGGAAAAGAAAAGACAAAAGAGCAGAGAAGTATCTATAGAACAGTAGCAGATATAGCAGATGGCTGTAGAGAGATCCAGAGAGAGGACCGGAGCGATGCTGATAAAGGGTATGTATATGGAAATTGTCGCGAAGGGTGAGCATATGGGTGGGTAAAAGGGGGGTGCATACAAATCCCTCTTTAAGACTCACTCGCGGAGGCTGGAAGACTGCCAAATTCTGCTGACGCCGGCGGATAGATGCTATCAAGAGTGGCGTTCGGCCATGATTGGCAGGCGTGTCGAGACTAACATGGCTGCGTGCGAGCAGTAGTTTCACGACGCCTTCATGTCCGTCGAAAGAAACACACCAGCGCAGTGTTCGGCCATTGTTCCTTGGCTTATCAGGATTAGCACCGTTCCTGCAGCAGTTTCACCACCCCTTGATGCCCATTCGAAGAAGCGCACCAGAGTGGTGTTCGGCCATCGTTGCTTGGCTTTTCGGGATCGACGTCATTCCGTGCAAGCAATAGTCTCACCACTCCCTCATGCCCTTCAAAAGCAGCGCGCCAGAGTGGCGTTTCGCCATTAGTCCTTGGCTTGTCAGGGTTGACATTTTTCTGTGCTAGCAGTAGTTTCACCACCCCCACATGCCCCTTCCAAGAAGCACACCAGAGTGATGTCCCGCCATTCTTCTTTGATTTGTTAGGATTGACATTGCTCCGTGCTAGCAGTAGTTTCACCACTCCCCCATGCCCTTCAAAAGCAGCGCGCCAGAGTGGTGTTTCGCCATTGACCCCTGGCCTGTCAGGGTTGACATTATTCCGTGCGAGAAGTAGTTTCACCAATCCCACATGCCCCTTCCAAGAAGCACACCAGAGTGGTGTTCCGCCATCCTTCCTTGCCTTGTCGGGGTCGACATCGTTCCGTTCGAGCAGTAGCTTCACCACTCCCTCATGACCTTCAAAAGCAGCGCGCCAGAGTGGCGTTTCGCCATTGGTCCCAGGCCTGTCAGGGCCGACATCGCTCTGTGCTAGCAGGAGTTTTGTCACCTCGACATGACCCTTCCAAGAAGCACACCATAGTGGTGTTCCGCCATTCTTCTTTGCCTTGTCGGGATTGACATTGCTTTGTGCTAGGAGTAGTTTTACAACTCCCTCATGCCCTTCAAAAGCAGCGCGCCACAGTGGCGTTTCGCCATCGGCCCTTGGCTTGTCAGGGTCGACATTGTTCCGTGCGAGCAGTAGGTTCACCACCCCCTCATGCCCTTTCCAAGAAGCACACCAGAGTGGTGCTCGGCCATCGTTGCTGGGCCTGTCGGGATCGACATCATTCCGTGCGAGTAGTAGCCTCACCACTCCCTCATGCCCTTGGTAAGAGGCACACCAGAGGGGCGTTTCGACCTGGTTGTTAGGCTTGTCGGGATCGACATCATTCCGTGCGAGCAGTAGCTTCACAACTCCCTCATGGCCTTCAAAAGCAGCGCGCCAGAGTGGCGTTTCGCCATCGGCGCCTGGCCTCTGAGGGTCGACATTGTTCCGCGCGAGCAGTAGTTTCACCACCTCCTCGTGCCCCTTCCAAGAAGCACACCACAGTGGTGTTCGGCCATCGTTGCTTGGCTTGTCGGGATCGACATCGTCCCGTACGAGCAGTAGTTTCACCACCCCCTCATGCCCTTTCGAAGAAGCACACCGGAGTGGGGTTCGGCCATCGCTGCTTGGCTTGTCGGGATCGACATCGTCCCGTGCGAGCAGTAGCTTCACAACCGCCTCATGCCCTCCAAAAGCAGCGCGCCAGAGTGGCGTTTCGACCTTGTTGTTAGGCTTATCAGGACTGACGTCAATCCGTGCGAGGAGTAATTTCACCACGCCCTCATGCCCCCCCCAAGAAGCCCACCAAAGTGGTGTTCGCCCATCACTGCCTGGCTTGTTGGGATCAACACCGTCCAGTGTGAGAAGTAGTCTCACTACCCCTTCGTTCCCCTCCCGAGCACCCCACATCAGCGCTGTATAACCGATACAGTCACTTTGATTGAGATCACAGCCTGCGCTCTCTATCAAACCTGCCACCGCCTCAACAATCCCGAAGTAGGATGCATAGTGCAGACCGGGCCATAAGTGATGGGGAAGTGAACAAGAATGGAAAGTCTGTATTTTTTTGAGAAGTAAGAAAACAGATATATGATTCCCAGCCTGGTTTAACAGCTCCAGAGCGAGTGCTTTCATCCGATCCGAGAGTCCCATTTTTGCGTGGCTCCCCCAATACAAAGAACAATATTCGAGAAAGGGCATCGCTCCGGCGTTCGAAAAATTATTGGCCGGAAGGCCCCGGACCAGCTCGTAATTTAGATAAGTCAAGCATTTCTCGCCAAGTGTTTTGTGGCCATCAAGGATGACACCAGGTCGTAAAAGGTATTCTTGAAGCGTGTGGTGGATTAGCCGGACTGTCGATGTATCCGGGTCAACAACAGCAAGCCCTAAGCAAGATCCTATCACTGTATCTTGCGGCGGGATATTCTCAGCGTCTAGATCCGTCGAGCCGATTTCTACTGCTAGAGCATGGCGGAGTTCATCAATCCGTAATGGTCGCTCCGCATGGGATATCCACATAAGCACCTCCATCCCAACTCTTGATCGGTCTCCTCTCTGGTGCCTCACTTGCTGCAATGTCTGGGCGTATACACCATCGAGATCCACGCCCGTCGTCACTACCTTTTGCAACATTTTTCTTCTTCTTGCTAAGGTGGTCTCGCCCATGATTGCTTCGATATTTAAGGTAACAAGCAAAAACCTGGGTAGAATATCAATTAGTGATACAAATTTGTAGTGAAGCTGCCGTTACCCACATCTCCGAAGCCCTTTCCAACATTGTTCTCATGATATCATCTCTGAGATCCCCTGTCATCAGGTCCGGATCTTGCTGACTGGAATCGTCCATTCTTTGGCTTAGGTATTTCGTGATATCTCCTTGATGGGCCACAATTTGTATGACATTTGCCCCCTTCGTGAGATAGTTGTCAAGTTCCCCGCGAATATATGGCCTCCCGGTAAGAAATAGCCGCACATTTGGTGTATCGCGAATGATCTGCTGTAAGGCGCGAAGAAACTCTGGCCGACATTCCCGCAGCACCTCGTCTACTGCATCGAGACAGAGGTATACCATCTCGATGTAATCGATTGCTTTAACGAATAGCTTCACCATATCCGGCAAACGCAGACCTTCGCCACCCTCCCGTTTCGATTCATCGAAAGCACTTTTAATTTCCTCCGGAATCCTCCGTGCTCGCAATGCGACCTGCCTTAGTAGAGCCCCTATCAGATTTGCCGCCGATTGGTCCTTCTGTGCCTGGTAATCACAATAGAGCGACAGAACTGCAACATTCTGTCCCCGCGTTTGTTTCCGCAAGGTGTCTATTACCAACGAACTGATTTTATTATTTGTCAACATCGCCCATTGTTCCTGGAGAATACTCTCCTACCTTATATAGGTCTTGCCAACCCCTTGACCCCCATAACATAGTAATATAGGATTCCCTAAGCCACCCCGACTCTTGCACCATGACTGGAACTCGGTCCTCTGCAGAACCCATTCTCCAACACCATCAAGTCGGCGATTTCTCACATCCTGATGCCTTTTATGGGGTTCGAGTGGAGACAGCCATTCATAGATCCGCGAAGACTCGTCTGTTCCCACGTTGATATTGTTATAGCTGTTTGACACATTTCCACTGTTTGCATTCGAGTTGACGTAAATTGTATTCGCCATGGGATTATCGGTCTGGGTGCTCGATACGCCATACCGAAATGAACTTGAATCTTCTGTTTCCCGTCGGTGATGTGCTCATAGTGGATAAGGTTCGGTAATAAGTGAGATGATAGTACAGTGGTCGGGCAACTTGCTAAAGATGTTGATGGGCGCAAGATTCGCGTGGGGGAAGAAATGCGGGGATTGCTTGCCTGAACTGTTATCCAGCTGTTACACAGGTAACACAGCCTCACCCAAGCCAATCCTTACCATCCTCAGGAAACATTCCACATCTCCGCTTCCACGAGTGCATGCTGCGGCTAGACAAGGCTATCCTCACACCCTGTTATCCCGGACCGCCAGATTTCACGAATTTCGTCCGGGCCAACGGGGTATCTTGAACAGAAGGAGAGTTTGTATTATTTGGGGGAAAGTAAAGAAGGCTTATTCCCATTCTTGTGAGAAGCTTTATCTTAACAAATTTTCGTCGGCACTATTGACACTTTTAGCTATCCATTTGGTAGGGACCCAGGTTTCGTGTTCTTCATCCATGACAGAATCTCTGCCCAGAGCGATGCCCTGCTTCCTAGCTCTAGTCCACCTCCAAGCCTACTAGTAACCGCTATGTTTTTGTAGATTAACTTTATTCACAGTAGCCACAGTAGCCGGTCAGCAGACAATCATTCTACAGTATAAAAACAGGGGGTAACCTTTCCCAAAGTCTTATACGAATCCGAAAGTCCCCTTTTCAGTTCAACAGGTAAAATTCAGTGAGAAAAAATTGCACATGTTAAAGAGTGTCTCCGGTCCAGCGGGCTATCTGGTTCAGCCTGATCCGGGAAAGCGGGGTGTGAGTGAGTACCCCCGCTTGTGAGCCTGCGAGCCCGATATTCGGTGGTGATGGCGGCTAGCCACAACCTTTGTAGAGTAAACCCTTTTATAAAAATAAGGATCTGATATCGCTCCCCTTAATTCATCATAATAGGAAATCTAAACCCCACAGTCGGCCAACCCTGGTACCTCGCACTTCACGCAATGGGTTTTCGGGCTGCCCTCACAATGCAAACTCAACTTCATCCATGTGTTGAAACAAAGGGCCCACTCGACGTTATATCCAGCAAGCCAGCGGAACCTTTATTAAGTCATCTTACCAGCACACACTTTTATCTTGAAGGGCAGGACATAATACACCTAGGATCTCGAGGGAGTTGGAAATAATTTGCTATAATACATCAGATTATAGCTAGTCTCCCAGCTGCAACCTAATAACACTCATCTCCAGGTAATGTAGGAACTTTCAGGAAGCATTATTCAATATTTTCCACTTTGATACCTTTGTTAATTTTATTTTTGCCCTTTTCAGGCCCCATCTCCTCTACATCTCCTGCCGGGCCTCTCAGGCACGTTCCGCCATTGTTACCGGGAAGAGAGCGGGGTCGGGGAGGAAAGGGCTACAGCAGAACTAATACGACAGCCCCGATCTCAGCCCTTGTTTTTTTTCCATATCCCGGTACCTCCGGGGCCGGTAGTGTGCTTTCCGCCCTCATTGTACTATAGCCACCTCTGTTCTGGGACACTAATGTTGGAATTCTTGATGCTGCTCACCATGCTCAACCTATCGAGCACGCACACAGCCTATCCCGTTATCGTTCAGAGAAAAAGGTTCTGACATCTCCTCTGGATTGATACACCCGCTGGGAGCAAGTTCTTTGATGCCGCTCGGCATATTCAGCATAGGCGCAGCCTATTCCGGGATCGTTCGACAGACCTCCGGGTATGCGCTAGGGATTGGTGCAGCGCCGGGAGGATATAGGAGAGAGAGACGGGCGTGAAGAAGTTTTCTTTATGACGTTTATTGCTTTTGGTTAGCATGATAGTTTTATACGGAAGCGAAAGGGGGACATGAGTGGAGGAGCAGGAGTACGCGTGGAAGAAAATGGACCGATGCGGTGATCAATGGAAGGATAGGAGGAAGGGCCAGGAAGGCTCCGTTGATCTTTTATATCTACTCCTGTCTTTACCATTAGTTAGTTGAATACCGGTATTGAGCATCGTGGAGTTCTGAGCGTAAAAGAGCAGAAGAATAGAAGTGAAGTTGTTTTCTAAGAGTCGCGTGTTGGCGATCTGTCTTAGTGTTGCTTTAATCTTGGCGTTTCGTTACATAGCCGATGTCCCGCCGCTCCGCTATCCCGGCCTTTCGTCGTCTGTCCTTCGCCGTCCAGCCATAACCACTCTTAAAAACTAATTCCTTTTCCACAGATTCACCACTACATCCCCCTTCTTGCCCCTCTAATCGCTAACTCCTTCCCCCTTCCACCAAGCTGCAGATCAGTTGGTTTAGATATCAGAGTTCTGCCGGTACTGTACAATACAATATATCCAAGTTGCTGTGGATTAACATTCTCAAACCGAAGTATCTTAGCTCCCGCAAGGAAAAAGCCAAGGCAGCAGCCGTGCATCGTTAAACTTGACATAAAGTTATGGGGAAAGTAATAATACGGTGCGGAGGTACTGTACTGTACAGCACAGCTCCTAAGTTTTGCATGTTCCACAGGGCGTAAGAGCCGCAAACCTCGGTTGTGGAACATATACAAAACTTAGGCGCCGTGCCTCTCCGTACGCGACGAGAAATGCCCACTAGATTCATTCCCTCCGGCGATTCCTGCCCAGCAACTCTTGATATCATACCATAACAAAAGAAAGAAAACCCATTTCCTACTCACAACAACCGTCCTGATCTGCCCCCCCATCGCCCCTCACTTCCCTGGAATAATAACCGATCTCCGACACCGCATATCTCTCTCTTCCGAACTTCACCCCCCACCCACCCCCATCTCCGTGCGTGTTCATCAATGCACACCTGGATCATCTTATCCACCTGAACCAGTGGGGTTCTTAAACCACACCGCCTCACATCCTATCACTCGTGGCATTCTACAGAAAATCGAATAGTTGATGGATAATGTGCTGTCGTTGGAGTTACCCCCCTATTAAGGTTTGGTTCTCCATGTCTCCCAGAGGGAGCAAAAAATAAAAATAGTGAAAAAAGACCAGGATTCAACCGTTAACATCTTTCTTTTTTGTCTTACCAAAAAAAGAAGGCTGCAGCACGTCAGGTTATGTCAAAATTTATCACAAAACCATACCAAGCAATATTAATACGCTTAAAGAGTGATCTACTGTAGCCTACGAGATTCCCTGCTCTTGGCCCTCCCATTTATCCGGAGTAGCGCACGTGTAGAATCGGTGTGGTTGGTTGCCGCATACTAATGGAATTTATGTACTTGCATCCCATGATATAAATAAGGGAAATCTTAAAAATTTCCTACAAGATCCCTCTGCGAGCTCAGCAGACATGCATGGGTTTGGCCCATATCGGAAGTAAGTCTAGCCCGAACCCGCGAGTGTTGGCATGATTTTTCTACTGCTCTCTCTTCTATGTTTACTTACACACTCTTGTTGTCCTTGGTTAGTGGTAGGCATGAGGAATTTGAGTTCTGGCGCAAAGGATGGAAGAAAATAAAGTATAATACAGTGCAAGAAAGATAACCCAGAAACATAGAAAAACAACTACCTTCGAAGTGGTATCACACCAATCTATAAGTATAGAAACCCGAGAAACCTGAATGGATAAATTTACAACACATAATAAAGTGCCTGTTTGCGACAAGCGGATGCGGGAGAGATGTTCAAAGACGGAGTTTAGGAGGAAAAGAAAAAGAAGAACGAGACGGAGAGTATCCACAAGATAGTAACGGATACAGCAGACGGCTGGAAAGAGGTTCGAGAGAGGACGGGAGTTGCGCTGATAAGGGGTATGTGTTGTGAAAGGAATGCGCATAGGTGTAAAAGGGGAGCATAGGCAAATGTATCTTTGAGATTAATCCATGAAGACCGAGATTCCCCGGAGCTAGAGGAGTACTACAATCCCCCTATGCCGATGGATTGATATCGCTACGTGCGAGGAGTAGTTTCACCACCCCTTATGCCCTTTGAAAGAAGCGTGCCCCGAGGTTTTTGACCGTCACAGTCTGGCTTATTGGGATTGACGTCGTCCCGTCTGAGGAGCAGTTTCACCACCCCCTCATGCCCTTTGAAAGAAGCCTACCAGAGTAGCGCTCGGTCACAGTGGCCTGGCCCGCCGGTGCTGATGCCGTTCTGGGCGAGCAGTAGTTTCACCGGCCCCTCTTGCCCATTGAAAGTAGAGCAGCGGGGCGGTGTCCGGCTACCATCCCACGGATCGTCGGGATTGACGTCGCCCCTGCAGTAGTTTCGCAACCCCCTCATGTCCATTGTAAGAAGCACACTGGAGTGGTGTTCGGCCATCGTCCCTTGGATTATCAGGGTCGACATCTTTCCGCGCGAGCAGTAGCTTCACCACTCTCTCATGCCCATTGAAGGAGGCGCACCAGAGTGGCGTTTCTAGTCTATTATTGAGCTTTTCAGGGTTAACGTCGTTCCGTGCGAGCAGTAATTTCACCACCCCCTCATGCCCATTACAAGAAGCGTGCCAGAGTGGTGTTGCACCTCTGGTGTCTGGCTCGTTAGGATTGACATTATTCCGTGTGAGCAGCAATTTCACCACCCCCTCATTCCCTTTGTAAGAGGCGCCCCAGAGTGGTGTTTCTAGTTTATTGTTGAACTTATCGAGGTTAACGTCGTTCCGTGCGAGCAGTAACTTCACCACCCCCTCATGCCCATTCCAAGAAGCCCGCCAGAGTGGTGTTGCACCTTTGGTGTCTAGCTCGTTAGGATTGACATCATTCCGTGCGAGCAGTAGTTTCACCACCCCCTCATGCCCTTTATCAGAGGCGCACCAAAGTGGTGTTTCGAAATCGCTGTTAGGCTTGTGGGGATTGACGTCGCTCCGTGAGAGCAGTAATTTCACTACCCCCTCAATCCCATCGCAAGAAGCACGCCAGAGTGGGGTCCTACCGTCGGTGTCTGGCTTGTTCGGATCGACATCATTCCGTGCGAGCAGTAGTTTCACCACCCCCTCATGCCCTTGCCAAGAAGCGCACCAGAGTGATGTCGCGCCATCCTTCCTTGGCTTGTCGGGATCGACATCGTTCCGTGCGAGCAGTAGCTTCACCACCCCCTCATGCCCTTGATAAGAGGCGCACCAGAGTGGTGTTTCGAAATTGTTGTTGAGCTTATTGGGGTTAACGTCGTTCCGTGCGAGCAGTAATTTCACCACCCCCTCATGCCCTTTGTAGGAAGCGCTCCAGAGTGGTGTCGCTAGTTTATTGTTGAGCTTGTCGGGGTTAACATCGTTTCGTACGAGCAGTAATTTCACCACCCCCTCATGCCCTTGGTAAGAAGCGCCCCAGAGGGGTGTTTCCAAATTGTTGGTGAGTTTATCGGGGTTAACGTCGTGCCGTGCAAGCAGTAATTTCACCACCCCCTCATGCCCGTGCCAAGAAGCACACCAGAGTGGTGTTCCGCCATCCTTCCTTGGCTTGTCGGGATCGACATCGTCCCGTGCGAGCAGCAATTTCACCACCCCCTCATGCCCTTTGTAAGAAGCACCCAAGAGAGGTGTTTCTAGTTTATTGTTGAGCATATCGGGATTAACGTCGTTCCGTGCGAGCAGTAATTTCACCACCCCCTCATGCCCATTCCAAGAAGCCCGCCAGAGTGGTGTTGCACCTTTGGTGTCTAGCTCGTTAGGATTGACATCATTCCGTGCGAGCAGTAGTTTCACCACCCCCTCATGCCCTTTGTCAGAGGCGCACCAAAGTGGTGTTTCGAAATTGTTGTTAGGCTTGTTGGGATTGACGTCGTTCCGTGAGAGCAGTAATTTCACTACCCCCTCATGCCCATCGCAAGAAGCGCGCCCGAGTGGGGTCCTACCATCGGTGTCTGGCTTGTCAGAATCGACGTCGTTCCGCGCAAGCAGTAGCTTCACTACCCTCCCATGCCCTTTCAAAGAAGCCCACCAGAGTGGTGTTCGCCCATCGTTGCTTGGCTTATTGGGATCAACAAGGCCCAGTGTGAGAAGTAGTCTCACTACATCTTCGTTCCCCTGCCGAGCAGCCCATATTAGTGCTGTAAACCCCATACAGTCACTTTGATTGATATCACATCCTTCCCTCTCTATCAAAGCCGCCACCACCTCAACAATCCCAAAGTAGGACGCATGGTGCAGACCAAGCCATAGGTGATGGGGAAGTGAACAAGAATGGGAACTCTCTATTTGTCTAAGAAGTAAGAAGGAAGATATGTGGTTGCCAGCCTGGTCTAACAGCTCCAGCGCGAGTGATTTCATCCGATCTGAGAGTTCCATTTTTGCATGGCTCCCCCAATACAAGGAACAATATTCGAGAAAGGGCATCTCTCCGGCGTTCGAAAAATTATTGGCCGGAAGACCCCGGATCTGCTTGTAATTTAGATAGGTCAAGCATTTCTCGCCAAGTGTTTTGTGGCCATCAAGGATGATCCCGGGCCTCAAAAGGTACTCTTGAAGCGTGTGGTGGAGTAGCCGTATTATCGATGTATCCGGGTCAACAACAGCAAGCCCTAAGCAAGATCCTATCACTGTATCTTGCGGCGGGATATTCTCAGCGTCTATATCCGTCGAGTCCACTTCCACTGCTAGAGCATGGCGGAGTTCATCAATCCGTAAGGGTCGCTCCGCATGGGATATTCAACACCTCCATCCCAACTCTTGATCGGTCTCCTTTCTGGTGCCGAACTTGCTGCAATGTCTGGGAGTACACATTACCGAGGTCCACGCCCGTCGTTGCCACCTTCTGTAACATTTTCTTTCTTCTCGCTAATGAGGTCTCGCCCATGATTGCCTCGATATCTAAGGTAACGAGCAAAAACCTGCTTAGAATATCAATATCTGATAAAATTTTGTAACAAAGCTGTCTTGGCTCACATTTCTGAACCTTTTTCCAATATTGTTCTTCTAATATCATTTTTCAGATCCTCTGTCATCAAGCCTAGATCTTGGTGAATGTCATCATCCATTTTTTGGCTCAGGTATTTCGTGATATCCCCTTGATCGGCCACAATCTGTATGACATTTGCTCCTTTCGTGAGATAGTTGTCAAGTTCCCCGCGAATATATGGCCTCCCCGTAAGAAATAGCCGCACATTTGGTGCATCTCGAACGATCTTTCGTAAGGCGCGAAGAAACTCTGGCCGATGCTCCCGCAGCACCTCGTCCACTGCATCGACGCATATGTATACTAGCTCAATGGAATCAATTGCTTTGACGAATAGTTTCACCATATCCGGTAATCGCAGACCTTCGCCACCCTCCTGCTTCGCCTCTTCAAAAGCACTTTTAACTTCCTCCGGAATCCCCCGTGCTCGCAATGCGACCTGCCTAAGTAAAGCCCCTATCAGATTTACCGCGGATTGATCTTTCCATGTCTGGTAATCACAATAGAGGGACAAAACTGCAACATTCTGTCCCCGCATTTGCTTTCGCAAGGTGTCTATGACCAACGAACTGATTTTATTCTTTGTCAACATCGCTCATTGTTCCAGGAGAATACTCTCCTACCTTATATAGGTCTTGCCAACCCCTTGTCCCCCATAACACAACAATATAGGATTCGCTAAGCCGTTCTCAGCCGTGCGTCATGACTCGAATTCACTTCTCCGCAGAACCCATTCACCAACACCATCCTCCGCAGAACCCATTCACCAACACCATCAACTCGGTGATTTCTCACATCCTGATGCCTTTTGTGGGGTTCTAGTGGAGATAGCCATTCATGAATCAGCAAAGACTCTTTGTCCATTCCCACGTTGATAGTGTTATTATAGCTATTTGACACATTTCCAACGTTCGTATTCGAATCCCCGTAGATTCTATTAGTCATGCGACGGTCGGTAGGGGTATTCGATAAAGTTATACCATACTGAAATGGACTCGATCTTCTGTTTCCTGTCGGTGATGTACTCATAGTGCTCGAGCAAGTTTCGGTGGTAGGTAATAGGTGCGATGATAGCATAGCAGTTGACCAATTTTCAAGCTTCTTGATGGCCACCCGATTCACTTAAATGAAGAGGTGCGGGGACTGCTTCTTGTAGTCCTTACCGGTCTGTTGTTGTTGCACAAGCGTGTCCAAGCCAATCATTCCCATGCCAAGGAAATAAGTTACCCATCTTCTCTCCCCTCGGGAATCCTGAAGCTGGAGAGGGCTTTCGCAGACTATCCTATCACTGATTCACCAAGTATGACACCTGTACCGCCAGAACGCCCCTCTGATCAACCGGCTTCCCCAATAACCTTTTTGAGTTCTCTTGTAAGAGTGCTCACGACCCGTACCGTACTAAAGAAACCTATCTTTTTCAATAACATTTGAGGCAGTAGGCTACCGTAATCTACTCATGTAGACCGTAATATACTAATTATTGGTGGTGGACACGATTAGCTTCGGCTTGGGTTTTGCTTAACTAGATCATACTCGGCCACCTCAATCATAGGGTCCCTCGATCACAACCTGATCGAGCCGCACCCCCATTGTCTAGTCAATATACCGGTACTCTATCAGGGGTGTTGCCTGCTTAGTATTGTTCGTGGACAAAATTAACCGTGCATCAATGAACATGAAAAACTCTAGCCATGACAACGGCGCTTCCCTACCAACCCCAATATCATGAAAACAAATAAAAACAAATAAAAAATAGAAACTCACAGTGGAACACATGCTAAGAACTAATATTTGATCCAGAGAAATTTCTTTACGTGGTGTTGAAAGTGCAGAGCGATGAGGCTGTCGGGTTGCTATCAATCTTCGGCGCGCGTTTAATTTTGTCCACGCACTATCAAGGCTCTTGCATTTCCCCCAAATCCCCTTCTTAAACCTTTCCGACAAAAGATATAACCCACCCCATCTTCTCCAAAGCCAAATAATCTACAGTACCTTGCCCTACTGCCATTCTTATCCCTTCTTTCCTTCCCTCGTCCTCATCTCCGCCGAAGCCACTTCACTCACTTTCTTGCTTCTAACCCCAATTGACTACAGTAAGACCTCCGATGTTTCCCACCTCCAAGACTTCCAACCCTCCAGTAATTCCAGTGTTTGCAGAGTCACGACATTTAAGGTATGGGAAATCCCTCTGAAAATTCTAGGCTCTTATTGTTTCCAATGCCATGACATTCCGCGGATCTTAATTCCAGCAAACGCCTATCTAAGAAAAATTAGGGGGCAAATTTAGCTTGAAAAAAAAAAAAAAGACGGAAGGGGGAGGAGAAACAAACGATCCTTATTTGCGTGAAAGTTTGAAGGGGTTTCTAGTTGTATTTATGCGCGGGGAACCATGATAACCAGAGTGAGGACCATCGTCCAACTCTCTGAGGAAAATTCCTAGCCAACGAGTAAGCTCAATGAGTCCGGGAATCCACCGTGCAAAGCAGCCCTTTATCATACTTCACAGTGGAAAATAGTCTTTAGTTATGTCTGCTTCGGCCGCACTCTCTCATTTGAATTTATACTCTTTACTCAGTTCTTTGTGTTGAGAGCTATCTGATCGGAAGGACTGGAAGCGAGAAGCTTCACAGGTTCAAAGGAGAGTGGTCACCGAAGATAGCGAAAGACTTATATTGCTTGTTGAGTAAGAAGAGAATTGAGTAAGTAAAGGAAAGAAGAAATAACAAGACGAAAGAGAAAGACAGAAGAGATGCTAAGATTCAGAGAAAGAAAAGGGGGAGGGTGACATAGGTAGTCATGACGTATCACTTGTAACTACAGCAACATACAAGAAGAGAGCACACCCGTGAGTACAGTTTCCAACACTTTGTACATCATATCCAAGTTCTATGCAAAATTTCCTTATCTCTCTGCTATCATGAGATATCACTCGATTTCACTGGTTATGTCTGGCCGCCCCCCTGTGCCAAGATCCCTGACCTCTTTCCATTCCCCCTTATATCCAGCCTCGTGCTACCCCCTACCTGCCGGAATTATCAGAGGTTTCACGGTATTCTCTATGGAGGTTTCTAGCTACGGTTCACCTTAATTAGAGAAAACTCTACATGCGTAACCATATAACTTTAAGTTACATCCGTTCATGCACTATAAGGTTCACCCGTCCACACTTCGGTGTTCCTCCATAATATGCGCGCTTCCTGTTACCTGCGCTCCTCTCCGCTCCTAATACAATGTGCTACTTACTGGGATTATTATACCGTTACCCTGGTGCCTCACACTTCCCACAATGCGCATCTATGAGTTTCCGGGCTACCCTCATATACAGTAATGCCCCGGCAAACCCAACCTCACTCAGATACCGGTATCGAAACAAGGGGCCCACCCGACATACCGTACTCGAGCAGAATCTCGTGAAAGCTGGAATAATGCTCAAGCGAACTAAAATGAAACCGACACAGGGCCAACAGGAAGGCGATGATTAGGCAGGATTCTCAAGGAAATCCGCAAGAGCCCTATTCCGACTTTCATGAGACTCTACGGTATAATATATCCAGCCAACTAACGGGACCCTTATTAAGTCATCCTAGTATGATGGCAACACAGTTTTTTATCTTGAGGGCAGAGCATAATACACCTAGGATCCCGAGGGAATTGGAAACGATTTGGTATAACGCATCAGTTTCTATAGCTAGTCTCCCATCTGTAGCCTAATAACAACCATCTCCCGGTAGTGTCGGAATCTTATACGAAGCACTCTTTAATATTTTCCACCTTCAAAGACATCCCTTGATTCTGTCTCCGTCCTTTTCAGGCTCCCTTTCCTCTATATCTCCTGCCGGATCTCGCATGTATTATACGTTCCACAATCGTCACGGGGAAGAGAGCAGGGCCGGAGGAAGAAAGGGTATTAGCAGAACTAATAAGACAGCCCGGATGGAGACCCCTGTTTTTTTTCACACCTCGGTACATCCGGGGCAGGTGGTGTGCTCTCCATCTTCATTATAGTCACGATTATTCCAGGACACTAATTCCTCTTCCGCAGATTCGCCACTACACCCCCTCCCCCCCCCCTTTTTGCCCCTTACATCGCCAGCTCTTTTTCCCCCTTCTCTTAAGCTGCAGATTAGATGGCTGGTTTGAATATCCTAGCTCTGCTTGTACAATACAATACGGCCCGAGTTTCTGGGAACAAACACTCTCAAACTGGAGCATCTTAACTCCCGCAAGGTTAAATTTGACATATTTGGAAAGTATAGTGGATGATAGATTTCCCACCAGATTCATTTCTTCTTCCAGAAACTCCCTTCCCACCGACTTTCCATACCATAAAAGAAACAAAAACCGTCTCCTACCCGGCAAAAAAAAACCATCTTAATCTACACATCCCCCCAGCTTTCGCTCCTTTAAAATCACAAACCTCCAGCAGCAACCACATATCCTTCCTTCCGACTTTACTCCACACTTCCACTTCCATTCTCATCGATATTCGCTAATATATGCGCACCAGGATCTTATTCACGAAAACCTGCGAGATTCCCTTCATGGCCCCCCATCACATACTATCACTCGCTCAATACCATAGCAGGGCCAACGGTTGAGCCATGTACGGTACTGTCGTTGGAGTTACTCCCACCCCCCCAATTAAGGCTTCGTTTCCCATGTATTACAGAGGGACTAGGTAGCGCACCGTTCCGCTAAGTCTTCCAGCCCCTTTTCCAGAGTGGTTTTTTTCTTCTTTTCCATTTGATTGTACACAATTCACAATATTCCCAAATCAACTAAAAAATAGGAATAAAAATTAAAATAAAAAGAACAATGAATAATTCAAACAATAGAAGCGCTGCTAATACACCCATTCTAACATCTACGCCCCTGGGGTTATCCGGCTCCGCTATGAAGAATGGCTTCGCTTGTTGCCAAGCATCGCAGAAAGTTGAAGAGGGGAAATACAAAACCATAGCGGAAAAAAAGATAAGGATTCTGGGGTTGATATTTTTCTTCCCTTGTTTTTAACAACAAAAATGCCGCAGCAAGTTAGGTAATGTCAAGATTTTATCACAAAACCATACTAGGCAAGATGAATAAACCTAAAGAATGATTCTTGCCTATGACGCTCCCTGCTCTTGACCCTCCCATTTATCCAGAGTAGTCCGCAGCTAGAATAAGTGTGGTTAGTTGCCCCATACGAATGGTATTTACCTATTTACATGCTAACTTATATAACAAGGGAAATCTTAAACTTTTTCTGGGAGATCCCTCCCCGGGCTCGCTGAGATGCACGGGTTCAACCTTATATCGGGAGTAAGTCTAGCTTGTAGCCCCGCGAGTTTTGGCATTATTTTTCTACTGCTCTCTCTTGCGCGTTTACACATCCTGGTTGGCTTCGGTTGATGGTGAGTATGAGATTTAGAGTTCTGGCGCAAAGGATGAACGAAGATAATGTATAATATCGTGCAAGAAAGATAACGTAGATGTGCAGAGAAACAGACGCCTCCGAAGTAGCAGCATACCAAACCACGAGTAGAGAAGCCAGAGAAACTTAAATGGATATATTATAATACAGAATAAGGTGCTTTCGAGCGGCAAGCGGATGTGAAAGAGAAGTTCAAAGATGGAGTTTACGAAGAAAAGAAAAGGAAGAACGAGGCGGCGGACGGCGCCCACAATATAGTAGCGGATATACCAGAAGGCTGAAAAGAGGTTTAGAGAGAGGGCGGGAGTTAAGGGGTATGAGTATGGAAACTGTTGTGAAAGGGATGCGCATAGGTGTAGAAAGGGAGCATAGGCAAATGTCTCTTCAAGACTAATCCATGGAGACCGTGATTGCCCGAGGCTAGAGGAGGAGTGGTACAATCTCCTTATGCCGATGGAGTGATATTGTCCCGTGAGAGGAATAGCTTCACCACCCCCTCATGCCGTCAACAAGAAGCCCACCAGAGCGGTGTTTGGCCACAGTTAGCTGGTCTGTCAGGACTAACATCGTTCCGTGCGAGCAGTAGTTTTACCACCACTCCCTGATTCCCATCGGGGTTAGGTCATCCTTCCTTAGTTCATTGGGATTAACATCACTCCTCTAGTAGTTTCATCACACCCTCATGCCTTTTGTCAGAAGCGCACCGGAGTGGTGTCCGGCCATGGTTGTCTGACTGGTTTGGATTGACATCGCTCCTTGCGAGCAGCAGTTCCGCCACCGCCTGGTGCCCGCGGTAAGAAGCGCACCAGAGTGGCGTTCGGCCATTGTTGCATGGTTTGTCGGGATTGACATCATTGCGCGCGAGCAGCAGTTTCACCACCCCCTCATGCCCTCTGTAGGAAGCGCACCAGAGTGGCGTTCGGCCATTGTTGCTTGGTTTGTCTGGGTTGACCTCGTTGCGCGCGAGCAGTAGTTTCACCACCTCCTCATGCCCATTCCGAGAAGCGCGCCAGAGAGGGGTTTCACCATCTATGTCTGGGTTGTTAGGATTGACTTCGTTCCGTGCAAGCAGCAGTTTCACCACCCCCTCATGCCCTCGGTAGGAAGCCCACCAGAGTGGGGTTTCACCCTTGTTGCTTGGTTTGTCTGGGTTGACATCGTTCCGCGCGAGCAGCAGCTTCACCACCCCCCCATGCCCTTGCCAACAAGCGCACCAGAGTGGTGTTTCTAGTTTATTGTTGAGCTTATCGGGGTTAACGTCATTCCGTGCGAGCAGTAATTTCACTACCCCCTCATGCCCATTTCGAGAAGAGCGCCAGAGAGGGGTTTCACCATCTATGTCTGGGTTGTTAGGATTCACATCATTCCGTGCGAGCAGTAACTTCACTACCACCTCATGCCCATCGCAAGAAGCACGCCAGAGCGGTGTTACACCTTTAGTGTCTGGCTTGTTAGGATTCACATCATTCCGTGCGAGCAGTAGTTTCACCACCCCCTCATGCCCTTGCCAACAAGCGCACCAGAGTGGCGTTGTGCCATCCTTCCTTGGCTTGTCAGGATCGACATCTTTCCGCGCGAGCAGCAGTTTCACCACCCCCTCATGCCCCTTGCAAGAGGCGCCCCAGAGTGGTGTTTCTAGTTTATTGTTGAGCTTATCGGGGTTAACGTCATTCCGTGCGAGCAGTAATTTCACTACCCCCTCATGCCCATTCCAAGAAGCACGCCAGAGCGGTGTTGCACCTTTGGTGTCTGACTTGTTAGGATTGACATCATTCCGTGTGAGCAGTAGTTTCACCACCCTCTCATGCCCTTTGAAAGAAGCCCACCAGAGTGGTGTTCGGCCATCGTTGCTTGGCTTATTGGGATCAACACAGCCCAGTGTGAGAAGTAGTCTCACCACCCCTTCGTCCCCCTGCCGAGCAGCCCACATTAGCGCTGTAAAACCCATACAGTCCCCTTGATTGACATCACAGCCTTCCCTCTCTATCAAAGCTGCCACCACCTCAACAATCCCGAAGTAGGATGCATAGTGCAGACCAGGCCATATGTGATGGGGAAGTGAACAAGGATGGGAACCCCGTATTTCTTTGAGAAGTAAGGAAGCAGATATATGGTTGCCAGCCCGGTTTAACAGCTCCAACGCGAGTGATTTCATCCGATCTGAGAGTTCCATTTTTGCATGGCTCCCCCAATACAAGGAACAATATTCGAGAAAGGGCATCTCTCCGGGGTTCGAAAAGTTATTGGCCGGAAGACCGCGGACCTGCTTGTAATTTAGATAGGTCAAGCATTTCTCGCCAAGTGTTTTGTGGCCATCAGGGATGATCCCGGGCCGCAAAAGGTACTCTTGAAGCGTGTGGTGGAGTATGATAACCGGATTATCAATGTATCCGGGTCAACCACAGCAAGCCCTAAGCACGACCCTATTACGGTATCTTGCGGCGGGATATTCTCAGCGTCTAGATCCGTCGAGCCGATTTCTACTGCTAGAGCATGGCGGAGTTCATCAATCCGTAAGGGTCGCTCCGCATGGGATATCCACATCAACACCTCCATCCCAACTCTTGATCGGTCTCCTTTCTGGTGCCGAACTTGCTGCAATGTCTGGGCGTACACAGTGTCGAGGTCCACGCCCGTCGTCGCCACCTTCTGTAACATTTTCTTTCTTCTCGCTAATGAGGTCTCGCCCATGATTGCTTCGATATTTAAAGTAACGAGCAAAAACCTACTTAGAATATCAATATCTGATACAAATTTGTAACGAAGCTGTCTTGGCTCACATTTCCGAACCTTTTTCCAATATTGTTCTCGTGATATCATTTTTCAGACCCTCTGTCATCAAGCCTGGATCTTGGTGAATGTCATCATCCATTTTTTGGCTCAGGTATCGAGTGATATCCCCTTGGTCGGGCGCAATCTGTATGACATTTGCCCCTTTCGTGAGATAGTTGTCAAGTTCCCCGCGAATATATGGCCTCCCGGTAAGAAATAGTCGCACATTTGGTGTATCCTGAATGATCTGCCGTAAGGCGCGTAGAAACTCTGGCCGACGCTCCCGCAGCACCTCGTCCACTGCGTCGATACAGAGGTATACCAGCTCAATGGAATCAATTGTTTTGACGAATAGTTTCACCATATCCGGTAATCGCAGACCTTCGCCACCCTCCTGCTTCGCCTCTTCAAAAGCACTTTTAATTTCCTCCGGAATCCCCCGTGCTCGCAATGCGACCTGCCTAAGTAAAGCCCCTATCAGATTTACCGCGGATTGATCCTTCCGTGTCTGGTAATCGCAATAGAGGGACAAAACTGCAGTATTCTGTCCCCGCATTTGCTCTCGCAAGGTGTCTATTACCAACGAACTAATTTATTATTTGTCAACACCGCCCAGTGTTCCAGGAGAATACTCTCCTACCTTATATAGGTCTTTCCAACCCCTTGAGCCCCATAACATAGTAATGTAGGATTTGTTAAGCCATCCCGACTCTTGCGCCATGACAGGAACTCGTTTCTCTGCAGAACCCATTCACCAACACCATCAACTCGGTGATTTCTCACATCCTGATGCCTTCTATGGGGTTCGAGTGGAGATAACCATTCACAGATCCGCGAAGACTCTTCGTCCATTCCCACGTTGATGGTGTTATTGTAGCTGTTTGACACATTTCCAACGTTCGTATTCGAGTCCCCGTGAACTCTATTGGTCATGCGATGGTCGATATGGGCATTCGATAAAGCTCTGCCATACTGCAATGGACTCGATCTTCCGTTTCCTGTCGATGTACTCATGGTGCTCGAGTAAGGTTCGGTAGTAGGTAGTAGGTGAGATGATAGCATAGCAATTGGGCAATTTTTCAAGATTGCCGATGGCCACCCGATTCACTTAGACGAAGAGGCGCGGGGGCTGCTTCTTGTAGTGCTTGGTTGTTGTTGTACAAGGGTGTCAAAGCCAATCACTCCCATGCCAAGGTTTCTCTTCCCCTCGGGAATCCTCCGGCTGGACAGCGCTTTTGCCGCCTATCCTATCCCTGATTCACCAAGCATGATACAAGTACCCGCATCGTAAGAACTCCCCTTTGACCAACTGGTTCTCCCAATAACTTTTTTGACTTCCCTTGTAAGGGTGCCCACGACTGGCACTGAGGAATCCTCGCCTTTTCAATACTATTTGAGGTAGGAGGCTAAGTTACTCATGTATAATATGCTCATTATTGGTGGTGGACACGGTTAGCTTCTGCTTGGGTTTTGCTTAACTAGATCATACTCGATCACCTCAATCAGAGGGTCCCTCCATCACAACTTGACCGACCGTATCCTCATTATCTAGTGGATTTACTAAATCAGAAATGTTGCCTGCTCGGTAGCAAGGCTCTTACAGTCTTCCATGGGGTCATGACGAATATCAGGAGGTGACGAACAGGGATCTGTAGCAGGCATTTTTCTGTTACCCTACTTTGACGAATTCGATTTTTTGTTGCCAAATAAGTTAACCCTGTTCGTCACCTGATATTCGTCATGACCCCACGAGAGACTGTATGATACATCTTTTCCTAATCCCCCTTCAAGCTTTCCAACAAAAATATAATCTATTTCATCTTCTTCAAAGCCAATTAATCTACCTTGCCCTACTAGGATTCTTATCCCTTCTCCCCTACCCTCATCTCCGCTGAAGCCACTTCACTCAGCTTCTCGCTCATCGCCCCTTTTGACCATCTCCACTAGCTGTGTCCTCTGAGGACATACACCGACCGCCGTTCAAATAATTTACTATACTTACCCTGGATGTCAGAAGTAAAAGGGGGGCCATGGTTATTGTCAGCTTGAAAGCCCTACCAGAGCCCACACTTGGGAGCGCAAATATGATACCTGCCGCATGGAAATCCGAGTGCCCGGGCACCATGAGTGCGGTGCTATGCCACCACTCCTCCCACTCAATCCCCGTCTTACAAAATGGAGCGAAAGAGTGCTATCTCAGCGAAGTGTCAGTACTGCAAGCACCTTATGCGCCTAGCGCTTATATGCTATCGCTCTTAAACCTTTTTTTTTCAAAAAAATAAATAAATAAGAATCTGATATCACTCGGCTCAATGCACCATCTGAGGAGATCTGAGCCCCATAACTAGCCACCCTAATGCCTCACACTCCCCGCAAACCGAATCCATAGGTTTTCGGGCCGCCGCCCTCATGATGCCCTGGCCAACTTGACCTCACCCAGATATCAAAAAAAAAAAAAAAAAGAGCCCCATCCGATGTTATCTGGCCAACCAACGGAACCTTTATTCCGTCATCCTAGCAGCACACATTTATTTTCTAGAGGGCAGAACATAACAGACCTAAGATCTTGAGGGAGTTGGAAACAACTTGCTATGAATATGTTTAGCTGGTCTCCCATGTGCACTCTAATTACACCCATTTCCAGGTAATGTATAAACCTTGCAGGAAGAACTCTTTAATATTTTCCACTAAGCGACCTCCGCTGGTTCTGTTTCTGCCCTTTCCGGGCTCCCTTTCCTCCACATCTCCCGCCGAGTCTTTCAGGTACGTTCCACCATTCTCACGGGGAAGAGAGTGGGGCCGGATGAACAAAGGGCTATCAGAACTAATCAGACAGCCCCGATGGCAACCCTCATTTTTTTTCACATCCCGGTATCATACCTCCGGGGCCGGTAGTGCGCTCTCCCCCTTTATTATATCACACTATAGCTACCTTTGTTCTAGGACACTAATTCCTTTCCCACGGATCCGCCATCACTTCCCCTTCATAGCCCTCCAATCGCTAACTCTTATCACCTTGCATCAAGCTGCACATCAGTCAGTTGGTTTAGATATCAGAGCTCTGCTTCTACAATACAATATATCCAACTTACTGTGGATAAGCATTCTCAAACCGAAGTATCTTAGCTCCCGCGAGGAAAAGTCAAGGCAGTAGCAGTCCACCGTTAAATTTGACATATGGTGAAAGTAATAATATGCAATGAGTAATTCCCGTTAGATTCATTTCCTCCGGCAATTCCTGCCCAGCAACTCTTGATACCATAACAAAAGAAAGAAGAACCGTTTTTCCTACTCACAATAACCTTTCCTAATCTACCCCCCCCCTTTACCGCCACTCGCTTCCCCAGAATAATAACCAATCTCCAGCACCACATATCTCTCGCTTCCTAACTTAACCCCCCGCTTCCATCTCCGTGAATACTCATCAATGCACACCTGCATCATCTTATTCCTGAGAACCAGTGGGGGTTCTTAAACCACCCCGCCTCATAACTTATCACTCGTGGCGTTCCGTTGAAACTAGAATAGTTGGCGAACAATGTGCTATTGTTGGAGTTGCCTCCCGTGTTCAGTTTCGGCTCTTCATGTTTTCCAGAGGGAGCAAAAAAACCCCCCCCCCAACAATGAAAAAAGGTAAGGATTCAGCCGTTAATATTTCCTTTTTTTGTCTAAAAAAAAAAGGCGGCAGCATGCCAGGTAAATGTCAAGATTTATCATAAAATCATACCAAGCAATATTAATACACCTAAAGAATGATCTCGCCTACGATACTGCCTGCTCTTGGCCCTCCTATTTACCAGGAGTAGTCCGCGTCTAGAATGAGTGTGGTTGGTTGCTGTATACTAATGGGACTTAGGTATTTACATGCTTTATAAGTAAAAGGGAAAATCTTAAACTTTTCCCACAAGATCCCTCTGCGGGCTTGCAGAAACGCACGGGTTTTTAACCCATATCGGAAGCAAGCCCAGTTCAAAGCCCCGCGAGTTTTGGCATGATCTTTCTACTGTTCACCCTCCCCTGTTTACACACTCTGGTTGGCCTCGGTTAATGGTAAGTATGAGAGGTTAGGGTTCTGGCGCAAAAGATGGACGAAAATAAAGTATAATGTCGCGCGAGGAGGATAACCCAAGAGTCTAGAAAAACAAACACCTTCGAAATAGTAGCATACCAAACCATGACTATAGAAACCCGAGAAACTTAAATGGATATATTATAATACATATTAAAGTGCTTTCCTGCGACAAGCGGATGCGAAAGAGAAGTTCAAAGATGGAGTCTAGGAAGAAAAGAAAAGGTACAACGAGGCGGACGGCATCCACAAGATAGTAACGGATATACCAGACGGCTAGGAAGAGGTTCGGCGAGAGGACAGGAGTTGTGCCGATAAGGGGTATGAGTATTGAAACTGCTGTGGAAGGAATGCGCAAGATGTGGAAGGGGAGCATAGGCAAATATATCTTTAAGACTAATCCCTGGAGATCGAGATTGCACGAGACCAGAGGAGGAGTGCTACAATCCCCCTATGCCCATGGATTGATATCGTCCCGCGTGAGAAGAAGTTTCACCACCCCCTCATACCCTTGGTAAGAAGCCCACCAGAGTGGGGTTCGGCCGCAGTGGTCTGGTCTGTCGGGACTGACATCGTTCCGTGCGAGCAGTAGTTTCACCACCCCCTTATTCCCATTAGCATTTGGCCATCCTTCCTTAGTTCATCGGGATTAGCATCGCTCCTCTAGTAGTTTCACCACCCCCTCATGCCTATTGTCAGAAGCGCACCGGAGGGGTGTTCGGCCATCGTGGTCTGGCTGGTTTGGATTGACATCGCTCCGTGCGAGCAGCAGCTCTACCGCCGCCTGATGCCCGCGGTAAGAAGCGCACCAGAGTGGCGTTCGGCCATCGTTTCTTGGTTTGTCGGGATTGACATCGTTGCGCGCGAGCAGCAGCCTCACCACCCCCTCATGCCCGTTCCGGGAAGCGCCCAGAAGTGGGGTTTCACCATCTATGTCTGGGTTGTCAGGATTGATTTCGTCCCGCGCAAGCAGGAGCTTCACCACTCCCTCATGCCCTCGGTAGGAAGCCCACCAGAGTGGCGTTCCACCCTTGTTAGTTGGTTTGTCGGGGTTGACATCGTTGCGCGCGAGTAGCAGCCTCACCACCCCCTCATGCCCATTCCGAGAAGCGTACCAGAGAGCGGTTCGACCACCTATGTCAGGGCTGTCGGGATTGACCTTGGTCTCTGCGAGCAGTAGTTCCACCACCCTCTCATGCCCGTTCTGGGAAGCCCACCACAGTGGTGTTTGGCCCTTATTGCTTGGCTTGTTGGGATCGACATCATCCTGCGCAAGCAGCAGCTTCACCACCTCTTCATTCCCCTGTCGAGCAGCCCATGTTAGTGCTGCAAAGCCCATACAGTCACTTTGATTGATATCACAGCCTTTCCCCTCTGTCCAAGTACCCACAACCTCAACAATTCCGAAGTAAGCCGCACAGTGTATGCCAGGCCATAGGTGATGGGTAAGTGAACAAGAATGGATACTCCCTGTTTGTTTGAGAAGTAACGTAGCGGATATATGATCGCCGACCTGGTTTAATAGTTCCAGCGCCAGTGATTTCGCTCGATCTGAGAGTTCCACTTTTGCATGGCTCCCCCAACACAAGGAAGAATATTCGAGAAAGGGCATATCTTCAAGGTTCGGAATATCAGTAGCCGGGAGGCCCCGGACCAACTTGTAATTTAGATAGGCCAAGCACTTCTCGCCAAGTGTTTTGTGGGCATCAGGTAGCATACCAGGACGGGAAAGGTACTCTTGAAGCGTGTGGTGGATTAGCCGCACTGCTGATGTCTCCGGGTCAACCACAGCAAGTCCTAAGCATGACCCTAGCACAGTATCTTGCGGCGGGATGCTCTCGCGGTCGAGATCCGCCGACTCCATATCTACCGCTAGAGCATGGCGGAGTTCATCAATCCGTAACGGCCGCTCCGCGCGGGATACCCACATTAGCACCTCCATCCCGAGCCTCGATCGGTCTCCTCTTTGGTCCCCTATCCGTCGCAGTGTTTGGGCGTACACACTGTCGAGGTCCACCCCGGTCGTCGCCACCTTTTGCAACATTTTCTTTCTTCCCCCTAAGGAGGTCTCGCCCAAGACTGCCTCAATATTTAGGGTAACAAGCAAAAACCTGTGTAGAATATCAATTAGTGATACAAATTTGTAATGAAGCTGCCCTCGCTCACATTTCCGAAGCTTTTTCCAGCATTGTTCTCATGATATCTTTTTTCAGATCCTCCGTCATCAAGTCTGGATCCTGGTGACAGTCATCGTCCATCTTCTGGCTTAGGTATTTCGTGATATCCCCTTGATCGGCCACAACCCGTATGACATTTGCCCCTTTCGTGAGATAGTTGTCAAGTTCCCCGCGAATATATGGCCTCCCTGTAAGAAATAGTCGCACATTTGGTGTATCGCGAATGATCTGCCGTAAGGCGCGAAGAAACTCTGGCCGATGCTCCCGCAGCACCTCGTCCACTGCATCGATACAGAGGTATACCAGCTCAATGGAATCAATTGCTTTGACGAATAGCTTCACCATGTCTGGCAATCGCAGACCTTCACCACCCTCCTGCATCGCCTCATCAAAAGCACTTTTAATTTCCTCCGGAATCCTCCGTGCTCGCAATGCAACCTGCCTAAGTAGAGCCCCTATCAGATTCACCACGGATTGATCTTTCTGTGTCTGGTAATCACAATAGAGGGACAGAACTGCAACATTCTGTCCCCGCATTTGCTTCCGCAAGGTGTCTATTACCAACGAACTAGTTTTATTATTTGTCAACATCGCCCATTGTTCCTGGAGAATACTCTCCTACCTTATATAGGTCTTACCAACCCCTTGTCCCCCATAGCACAACAATGTAGGATTCGCTGAGTCGTCCCGACCTGTGCGCCATGACTCGAACTCACTTCTCCGCAGAACCCATTCCCCAACACCATCAAGTCGGCGATTTCTCACATCCTGATGCCTTTTATGAGGTTCGAGTGGGGATAACCATTTATGGATCCGCAGCGACTCTTCGTCTGTTCCCACGTTGATATTGTTATAGCTGTTTGACACATTTCCACTGTTTGCGTTCGAGTTAACGTAAATAGTATTGGCCATAGGAATGTCGGTCTTGGTGTTCGATGGGCCATAGTGAAATGAACTTGATCTTCCGTTTCCTGTCGGTGATGTGCTCATAGTGGATAAGGTTCGGCAATAGGTGAGATGATAATAGTGGTCGGGCAACTTGCCAAAGAAGTTTATGGGCGCCAGATTCGCGTGAGGGAAGAAATGCGGGGGTTGTTTACCTGTACTCGAGTACTGTTCTCCAGCTGTTACACAACCTTACCCAAGCCAATCCTCCCCAGCGTACATAGACTACGGTACACAGTCGGAGAAGGCTATTCACACCCCGTTATTCCAGATTTCGCGAATCCCGCCCGAGGCAACCGGGCACCCGGAATAACGGAAGGAGAGCTTGTAACTTAGTATTTGGGGGAAAGTAAAGAAGGTTTATTCCTATCCCTATGTGAAGCTCTATCTTTACAAATTTTCATAGGCACTGTTGACCCCTTTGGTTGTCCATTTGGTAGGGACACAGGTTGCTTGTTCTTCATCCGTGACAGAATCACTACTCAAAGCGACACTCTGCCTCCAGATCCCAATCCACCTCCAGGCCTCAAGGAGAATATATACACGAAACGAATTAGGAAAAAAATTCAACAACTCCAGCAGTTACTAGTGTAACTTAGCCGTCAAGCTCAACATAACGTTGAGGCTTAAGATGACCTGTAAGTTAGAGTGCCCCGTAAAAACTGCGGAAATGACAACCCATTTTCTAGACCAACATTAAAATATGCTAGCCCAGACTTCGTTAGTTTCCCCAGTTTTTGCAGCAGACTCCTACAGTAAGGTCATGTTAAACCACAAAGTCGTGCCACAAGGCTAGTCTACCTGGCAACCAACAAAGTTATTGTACGTTGAGCTGCCATGTTTCGTTGAGCGGTCTGGCAGTCCTTACAGTGCCCCTAGATGTGAGCCTGCGAGCATTCGGGGGCGATACCCGCTAGCCACAACCTTGGCACGAGTAAACCCCCGTTGGATCTGATATCGCTCCCCTTAAAGCATCATATAGTATCATTAAGAAATCCGAACCGCATCGGCGGCCAACTATCGCGCCTCACACTTCACGCAACGGGTTTCCGGGCTGCCCCCACAATGCTCTAGCAAGTTCAACTTCACTCAGATATTAAAACAACAGGCTCCACCCAACGTTTTATCCAGCCAGCCTACCGAACCCTTATTAAGTCATCCTACTATCGCAGACTTTTATCTTAAAGGGCAAGACACAATACACCTAGGATCTAAGAGAGGGAGTTAAAAACAATTTTCTATAATACATCAGAATCTATAGCTAGTCTCCCATCTACAGTCTAATAACACCTATTTCCAGGTAATGCAGAAACCTTGGAGGACGAACTCTTTAATATTTTCCACTGAGCGACCTCCGCTGGTTCTGTTTCTACCCTTTCCGAGCCCCCTTTCCTCCACATCCCCCGCCGAGCCTTTCAGGTACGTTCCACCATTCTCACGGGGAAGAGAGTGGGACTGGAGGAACAAAGGGCTATCAGAACTAATCAAACACCCCGATCGCAACCCTCATTTTTTTCACATCCCGGTACCTCCGGGGCCGGTAGTGCGCTTTCCCCCTTTATTATATCATACTATAGCTACCTTTGTTCTAGGACACTAATTCCTTTCCCACGGATCCGCCCATCACATTCCCCTTCATAGCCCTCCAATCGCTAACTCTTACCACCTTGCATCAAACTGCACATCAGTCAGTTACTTTAGATATCAGAGCTTTGCTTGTACAATACAATACTCGAGTATATCCAAGTTTCCGTGGATAAACATTCCCAAACTAAAGTATTTTATCCTAGCTCCTGCGAGTAAAAAGCCAAGGCAGTGGGCGTGCATCGTTAAATTTGACATATGAGGAAAGTAATAATATGCGATGAGAAATGCCCACTGGACTCATTCCTTCCGACAATTCCTACCCAGCAACTCTTGACGCTATAACAAATGGGGGAAAAACCGTTTCCTACTCACAATAACCGTCCTACTCCCCCCCCCCAACCCCCTAGCGCCGCTAACTTCACCCCCCCCCATTTCCATCTCCGTGCGTGTTCATCAATGCACACCTGGATATCTTATCCACCAGAACCAGTGGGGTTCTTAAACCACCCCGCCTCATATCCTATCACTCGTGGCCTTCCGTTGAAACATGTTGTAAGAAATGGTTGTGTTACTTCCTGGTAACCTTGGATTGGAATGGGACGAACTTCTTGGTGGCTCAGGATTGGAATGTGGTGAATGGAATGAAGTGGAAGGAATGGCATGAGAGGAATAGCAAGGAATGACAAGGAATGGAATGGCAGGATGAATGCTGGAGGTTGGGAATGTCGAGTATATAGATTGGTTTTTTGTGGGTGATCTTGCGAGTATGATGAGTTAAAAGAAAAATACACATTCTTACGATTATGGAACTATGTTGTTTGTTTATTTTCTTCAAAACATAAAAATAGTCGGCGGACGATGCGCTGTCGTTGGAGTTGCCGCCCGTGTTCAGGTTTGGCTCTTCATGTCTCCCAGAGCAAAATAAAATAAAATAGCGAAAAAAGACCAGGGTTCAGCCGTTGATATTTTCTTTTTTTGCCTAAACAAAAAAGGCGGCAGCATGCCAGGTAAATGTCAAAATTTATCACAAAACTATACCAAGAAATATTAATACGCCTAAGGAATGATCTTGCCTACGACACTGCCTACTCTTAGCCCTCCTATTTGCCAAGAGTAGTCCGCGTCTAGAATGAGTGTGGTTGGTTGCTGTATACTAATAGTGCTTATGTATTTACATGCTTTATAAGTAAAAGGGAAAATCTTAAAACTTTTCCCACATGATCCCTCTGCGGGCTTGCAGAAATGCACGGGTTTTTTAACCCATATCGGAAGCAAGCCTAGCTCAAAACCCCGCGAGTTTTGGCATAATCCTTCCACTCTTCCCCCTCTTCTGTTTACACGCTCTGATTGGCCTCGGCTAATGGTGAGTATGAGAGGTTAGAGCTCTGGCGCAAAAGATGGACGAAAATAAAGTATAATATTGCGCAAGAAAGATAACCCAGAAGTATAGAAAAACAAACACCTTCGAAATAGTAGCATACCAAACCATGACTATAGAAACCCGAGAAACTTAAATGGATATATTATAATACATATTAAAGTGCTTTCCTGCGACAAGCGGATACGAAAGAGAAGTTCAAAGATGGAGTCTAGGAAGAAAAGAAAAGGAATAACGAGGCGGACGGCGTCCACAAGATAGTAACGGATATACCAGACGGCTAGGAAGAGGTTCGGCGAGAGGACAGGAGTTGTGCCGATAAGGGGTATGAGTATTGAAACTGCTGTGAAGGAATGCGCATAGATGTAGAAGGGGAGCATAGGCAAATATATCTTTAAGACTAATCCCTAGAGACCGGGATTGCCCAAGGCTAAAGGAGGAGTGCTGCAATCCCCCTATGCCCATGGATTGATGTCGTTTCGTGCGAGCAATAGTTTCACCACTCCCTCATGCCCATAGCCAGAAGCGCACCGGAGTGGTGTTCAGCCATCGTTGCTTGGCTTGTCAGGATCGACATCGTTCCGTGTGAGCAGTAGTTTTACCACTCCCTCATACCCATGGTAAGAAGCCCGCCAGAGAGGGGTTTCGCCATCCACGCCTGACTTGTTAAGATTCACATCATTCCGTGCGAGCAGTAGTTTCACCACTCCCTCATGCCCATTGTCAGAAGCGGACCAGAGCGGTGTGCGGCCATCGTCGCTTGGCTTGTCGGGATAGACATCGTTCCGCATGAGCAGTAGTTCCACAATTCCCTCGTGCCCACAGTAAGAAGCGCTCCAGAGGGGCGTTTGGCCATCGTTATCCGGCTTGTCGGGATTGACATCGTTCCGTGCGAGCAGTATTTTCACCATTCCCTCATGTCCCCTTGAAGAAGCGGACCGGAGGGGTGTCCTGCCATTGTTGCTTGGTTTGTCGGGATTGACATCGTTCCGTGCGAGCAGTAGTCTCACTACTCCCTCATGCCCATTAGTAGAAACACAGCGGAGGGGCGTTCGGCCCTCACTGTCTGGCCGGTCGGGATCGACGTTGTTCCGTGCGAGCAGTAGCTTCACCACTCCCTCATGGCCATAGCAAGAAGCGCTCCAGAGGGGGGTTTCGCCATCCACGTCTGGCTTGTTAGGATTCAGGTCATTCCGTGCGAGCAGTAGTTTCACCACCCCCTCATGTCCATGGCAGGAAGCGCTCCAGAGGGGGGTTTCGCCATCCACGCCTGGCTTGTTGGGATTCACATCATTCCGTACGAGCAGTAGTTTCACCACTCCCTCATGTCCATTGTCAGAAGCGGACCAGAGCGGTGTGCGGCCATCGCCGCTTGGCCTGTTGGGATCAACATCGTTCCGCATGAGCAGTAGTTTCACAACTCCTTCGTGCCCACAGTAAGAAGCGCTCCAGAGGGGCGTTTGGCCATCGTTATCCGGCTTGTCAGGATTGACATCGTTCCGTGTGAGCAGTATTTTTACCACTCCCTCATGTCCCCTTGAAGAAGCAGACCGGAGGGGTGTTCGGCCATTGTTACTTGGTTTGTCGGGATTGACATTCCGTGCGAGCAGTAGTTTCACTACTCCCTCATGCCCATTGGTAGAAGCGCAGCGGAGGGGTGTTCGACCCTCGTTGTCTGGCCGGTCGGGGTCGACGTTGTTCCGTGCGAGCAGTAGTTTTACTACTCCCTCATGCCCACTGGAAGAAGCGTTCAAGAGCGGGGTTTCGCCACCGTTGTTTGGCCTGTCGGGATTGGCATTGTCCCTCGCGAGCAGTAGTCTCACCACTCCTTCATTCCCCTGTCGAGCAGCCCACGTCAGCGCTGTAAAACCCATACAATCACTTTGATTGATATCACAGCCTTCCCTCTCTATCAAAGCAGCCACAACATCATCAATTCCGAAGTAGGATGCACAGTGCAAACTGGGCCATAAGTGATGGGGAAGGGAGCAATTATGGAACCACCCTATCTTTTGGACGAGTAAGGTAGCATATATATGGTTGCTACCATGGTTTAATAACTGGAGTGCAAGTGATTTCGAGAGCTCTGAGAGTTCGACTTTGGCGTGGCTTCCCCAATACAAAGAAGAATATTCGAGAAAGGGCATATCTTCAAGTTTCGAAACGTCGTAGACCGGAAGCCCGGTGGTTTTCTCGTAGTTTAAATAGACCAAGCATGTCTCGGCAAGTGTTTTATGGGCATCAGGCAGGATACCAGGCCGGGAAAGGTATTCTTGGAGCGTGTAGTGGACCAACCGGACTGCCGATGTCTCCTTGTCAATCACAGCAAGTCCTAAGCACGACTTCAGAACTGTATCTCGCGGCGGGATGTTCTCAGCGTCTAGATCCGTCGACTCCATGTCTATTGCCAGAGCATGGCAGAGTTCATCAATACCCAAGGGCCGCTCCGCGTGGTATACCCACATCAACACCTCCATACCAAGTCTTGACCGGCCTCCCTTCTGCTCTCTTATTTGCCGCAGTGTTCGGGCATAAACGTTGTCGAGGTCCACACCCGTCGTCACCACCTTTTCCAACATTTTCTTTCTCCTAGCTAACGAGGTCTCCCCCAAGATCGCCTCGATATTTAAGGCGACGAGCAGAAACCTGCGCAGAATATTAATCAGTGATTTCACCCCGCAAGAGTTGCCTCTACTTACATCTCCGAAGTCTTTTCCAACATTGTTTCCATAATGTCATTTCTTAGGCACTCGGTCATCAAGTCTGGATCTTGGTCATCGTCCATCTTTTGGTTTAGGTATCGAGTGATATCTCCCTGGTGGGCCACAATTTGCATGATACAGGCCCCCATTGTGAGATACTTGTCAATTTCCCCCCGAATATACGGCGGTGAGAAATAGCCGTGTATTTGGTGCATCCCGAATAATCTGTCGTAACGCGCGAAGGAACTCGAATCGATGCTGTTGGAGCACCTCATCTACTGCGTCGACACATAAGTATACGAGGTCAATGGAACCGATCGCTTTGACGAATAATTTCACCATGTCCGGCAATCGCAGACCCTCGCCACCCTCCTGCTTCGCCTCGTCAAAAGCACTTTTAATTTCGGGTGGAATCCCCGGCGCTCGCAAAGCAACCTGTCTAAGTAGACCCCCTATCATATTCACCGCCGATTGTTCCGCCCGTGTCTGATAATCGCAAAAGAGAGAGAGGACGGCCATATTCTGTCCACGAGTTCGCTCCCGCAGGGTGTCTATTACTAACGAACTAATTTTACTGCTTGTCAATATCATCCATTTACCTCCGGAGAGCACTCTCGTACCTTATATAAGTCTTCCCAACCCCTTGAGTCCCATAGCATAGCAATGTACGATTCCCTAAGCCATCCTGACTCTTGCACCATGACTCGAACTCACTTTTCCGTAGTACCCATTCCCCAACACCATCCAGACGACGGTTTCTCACATCCTGGTGCCTTTTATGGGGTTCGAGTGGAGATAACCAAGCTTGGATCCGCCAAGACTCTTCATCTATTCCTACGTTTATGGTGTTATAACTATTTAACACATTTCCAACGTTGGTATTCGAGCAACGGTGGGTACTATCGGACATGCGATCGTCGGTATGTGTGTTCGATACGCCATACTGACATGGGCCACGGAGACTTGATCTTCCATCCGTCGTCGGCGATATGTTCATAGCGGATAAGGTTCGGGGACAGGTAAGGTGCAATAGCAACAGGTAGTTGGGAGATGTTGATGCACCTCATCACTCAAGGAACGGAAAGTAGGGATTGCTCTCTTGTTTAATCGTGAGGCTCTTTTTTTCACAAGTGAACCCCAGCCAATCACTCGCACGCCAAGGAAATAAACTACCCACCTTCGCACCCTCCCCAGCATACCCCTGTTGGAGGAGGCTCTTACAAACATCAATCGACCATAGATTCACCAGGTACGATACCAGCGCCGCGAGAGCGCCCTTTCAATTCGCTCGTCTTCACAGTGACTTTTTTAGGTTCCCTAGACGCGCACTCGAGACCTGCACTGAGGGAACCTACAGCTAGCTTTTTGGGAATCATTGGAGAGTGCTCGTGCGAACTCACCTGTCACTGTACGCGATTCAGCTTAGGTCACTACCCCAGTTTACTTACTATATTAGCTTGATCAATAGTGTCCAAAGCATCGATTGCTGACCAACTTCAAGGAATAGTTTTATCACCACTTGCTGCACTTTCCTACAAGAGCTGCGAGTCTCCCACTACCGGTATAGCGGAGGTAGGACGCGCCCAAAATCAGTGCGAGCTTCTGCCTACTACCAATTTACAAGCACAATATTCGCTACAGCTCAATTATAAACAGGAACTACGATACAGCAAACACCGCCAACTTGATCAAACAAAGGAGAGCTTACAGACACGGCCACATAACAAACAATAGCCTCCCCCTAATCGAGTTGGTCTGAGGAGCAGATCCTTGGTGCCCGCGACTACTGCTAGACGAACTCGGGAGAGTTTTTATTTCCATAGCTCTAATGGCTACCGATAGGACAAACCAGCGCAGGGAAATACCGCGCTATAGCTAACTGCTTCACTGGAATCTCAAGCAATTGCCGCCCACCACCCCACCCGACCTACAGTACCTACTACACCCTCACAAGTATTTCTTTGTTTCCCAACGACTCTCAATAGGCCGGACAACTCATCTTCTCCCCTATTTTTCGCCCCATGTCCTAAGGAGACCCTAACCTACCCAGAACACGCGTCGGTCATCCCAGATCCCACGGCAGAGCGGTACTATGGGAGCGGCGGTGTGAGGCGAAATAAGGAGGAGTTCACCCCGTAATTACCACTCCAACCAACGATCTAATCATCGTTCTGCATTGGACGAGCCCCCCCACCGTTTCCAAGAGCCTGCATCAGTCCGGAATTTAGCGAGCGAGCCAGAGTATTTAGGGCCAAAACAGCCGGGAAAATCGTTACACTTCCACCATGAGAAATGATTCGGAAGCAACTTTGAAATCATGATTCCTGAGGCGGTTCAAGTGAATGATTACTACCATATAGAGATATTGCACAGGGGGTAAGAGGAGCCCACCGTATTCGCCCCCTGCCTGCGTTGATCGATAACGAGAGTGAACGGTAACTTTCTGGCAACTTATCGATCCACGCATAACTGCCAACAACAGCTTTACCCTCCGTAGGGTTCCACAAATCTTATTCCCCCGATCGAATCATCCTCCGATATCAAAGGCCCGTTTAACACGCCGGAACTTCGACTCAATCCGAACTTTATCCCAATTCTCAACTTTAGCTCCCACAGTGTTTTGCTTCGCTATCCCAGGCCAGGAGTAGATTTTCCTCTCTCTCTCTCTCTCTAGACCCATTCAGAATTCCTTAATCTAGACCTCTAAGGCCAAACATTTATACCTACTGTATCATTTACCGCTGAAGCAAAACCTTTCATAAACCTTACTATCAGATTATTTCCTCCCTCCCCCCTCCCTATGTTTAGCTAGCTTACCCAAGTAACAAAAAAAAAATCAACGAAAAATCTATTTCCAAAGTATTGTATCCAGTCCTGCAGGTTTTCAGGACTTTGTTTTTCCTCCTTTTTTATTTTTATTTTTAAGCCCAGACACTTAAACTCCACAATTCTAGTCTACCAGTAGTCCTGGCGCCCGCGCCAGACGGGCATTGCTCCAGGAAGAACAAGCTAGTTACTGCACGCATGATCCGTGCATCATAGAGACTCACTCGCGGTACTAACTTATGACTAATCCCCTACGGATTCCCAGGTAGGCGATATTTCCTCCCCTCGTCCTGGAATATCTCTATTCTCTCTGCTCCAGGTCCTCCCCTCCGGCATGTTCTTGGATGATACAAGAGGTCCGATACACCCGCCTTACTATACACCCTCCCACAAAACCTTCAGGGTATAAACTCGTAAATGCGCGGCAGATTGCAAACCCCCCTCATCCTGTTATCCCATTCCTCTCAATGCCAGATTCATATCCAATCACCGGCACTCCCCCAGTTTGAGAAGAAAGAAAGAAAAAAAAATTTCCCATGAGCACCTATAGTCACGTTCTAGTATTTACTTGACCTCTATTTCATCCTGCTGGCGCTCCGCTCATGCAGAAAATTTACAGACGTGGTGGTCGTGTTTGAAGCATGCCTTGTTCTGGTACTTCTATACCCGTCGATTTCTCTAGAATGCCTAATGGCTGGTGATCTTCATTGTTTAGCCATTGAGATATATATATCGGGGGATGGTTTTATGGGGTTGAGTCTGTTCATTGGGTCTACGCAGAGCACCAGCGCACTAGCCATCCAAAGGTTGACCATAGAAATTCCTCCAAAACCCACCCTCGGCCTCGGGCCGAGAAAGTCAGAATTCAAAGAGGAGAGCATATCATAACACCTATCGTAACTCTCACAACTACACCTCCAAAAACTACACACACCAAGCCCAAATCCACGCACAAGACATCGTTAAAAATATATATATATATAAAAAAGTAAAAAAGTAGGAAGGTATGTTTATATATATTTATAATATATAAAAGATAACTCAATTCGGCTACAACTAACCAACCAACAACCTACTTACATTACCCCCCTTTCTCCCGCCCCCCCCTGCATCGATAAATCAACGGCATAGAAAGACAAAAAGAAAGGAAAAGGAAAAAGGGGGAAATAAACTTGAAAGAAAGAAAGAAAAAGAACCCATACACCATCCTTTATCACTCCCTCACAAGCAAGCAAGTATAAAAAACAAACACAATCCCTTGAATGAAAATGGAGAACAGAGAGAATGAGGGAAAGGAAGAAAGGAGACGAGAAAGAAGAAAACAGAATTCCAGACCCACCGGTTTGCGATGATGAAATGTGTGAGATGTAGACAAAGTGAAAGCAAAAGTAGCGAGAAAGCAAGCAAGGAATAGAAGAAAGCAAAATAGAAGAGACCGCTAGAAGTTTACTAGAGTAGACTAGACGTGGGGTGATAATAATACATTTCGTCTTCGAATGGACAACGGACGGACGGGCACACAAACAAGCAAAAAGCTAAGAACTCCTCCTAACCCTCAAGCCAAACTCCTCCTTTGCCGCCATGCGCTTGATCTCCTCAACTTGCAAGTCCTCCTCCGCGAGGACCGGAGACACGCTCTTCCGGGATCCACCGCTGACGCTCCGCCCACCGCCAGTTAATCCGGGAGATATCGATTTCGCGAGTTTGGTTGTAGCCGGTGGGGAGATACGGTCCTCATCTTCCTTCCGCTTGACGGTTTTTGTGGTCTTCGTGTATGTGACTTTTGGCCTTGGGGCGCGGTGGGTTAGGCGAGAATAGTCTGCTTTCTTGCTGGCCGAGATCATAGAGGTGGCGGTGGTAGTAGCGGTGGGAGCGGCGGTTGTAGCGGCAGTGGTAGCGGTGGTGGTAGCGGCGGTGGTAGCGGTGGTGGTAGCGGTGGTGGTAGCGGTGGCGGTAGCGGTGGCGGTAGCGGTGGTGGTAGCGGTGGCGGTAGCGGTGGCGGTAGCGGTGGTGGTAGCGGCAGGGGCTGCGGCGGTGGTAGTAGCGGTGGTAGTAGCGGTGGGAGCGGCGGGAGCGGTAGTGGGAGCGGCGGTGGTAGTGGCGGTGGTAGTGGCGGTGGTAGCGGTGGTGGTAGCGGTGGTGGTAGGGGCAGTGGCTGCGGCGGTGGTAGCGGCTGCAGTAGTAGCTGTGGTAGAGGTTGCGGCAGTGGCTGTGGTAATAGTTGTGGCAGCGGTCGTGGTGGGGCCGTTTGTAGATGGGGCAGGATCCGTAGGTGGGGTTAGAGTTTCGGGAGCGGCGAAGGAGGAACTGGCTGTCGTTGACGCAGAGATTAGGGTGATGGATGGTGCGGTGGTTGGGGTGATGGTAGTCGGCCGAGGGGAAGGAGATGAGGGATTGGCAGGCTTTGAGGCTTCTTCTTCTAGGTCATCTAATGGGGGGGCCATTATCGATGGGTCCTCGGGGGTACGTGACACGCGGGATTTGTATGATAATGACTCCTCGAGGATAGACAGGTCAAGCTCAAAAGAGTTTTTCTCGGTCGGCGGGGTAGTGGTCTTCGTTGGGGATTTGATAATGTGGACTTCTGGGGCAGGAGGGCGGGATAAGGGTGGTTGGCTGCTAACAACGATGATCTCCTCAAGGACCGACTCCGTCTCTTCTGGCTCGGGGGTCTTCTCATGCACAATTGTTGAAGCGTTTCCGGCAGACGAATGTCTCCTCTGAGACGGGGTTTGGCGTGCTCCATCCCAGGAAGCTTTCGCTATCTTGCCGAGTGAGAGCCGTGCGCCGCCTTTCTTATGATTCTTTGACTTATCGGCCTTCTGTGCTCTCGTTGTCTGTCGCTCGATTGCCAAATGCCAAGTGTCATGTGGGCACCTCGCCTATTTTCAGAGGTCAGCACAAAATCCAGACAGAACGGTCATTTCCAAAAAATACCTTCAATTCCTTGCACCGGTCACAGGATGGCTTCCGCCCCTGGAACCCAGGCGGTCGTCCACCTGCCATGTTCTGAGTACTAGGAATGGATGATCCTTCTCGCTCCACTTGTACCACTACCCGTTTCTTCTTCTTGAGCGGAGGCTGTGAGGTCGCTTCTACATCTTCCATAGGTTCGTTTGCGTCTTCAGGCAGCGCCCGCTTTAGAGTCGGGGTGGAGGTTTTCGCCCTAGGTGTGGGAGTCTTTTTCTCCTTTGCCGGCTTTGGCACGACAACCTGTATCTCGGTCATCTCCTTATGTCCAACGTCCTCCATAGGTGCCGGGGCGAGTACCGGCTCGACCCTTTGGTCTTCCGGTTCGCCTCGGGCAACCCTTGCCGCCCTATCACTGGCCTCTAATCTTGCCAATAATTGTGCAATTTCGGACTTGTGTTTACAGCCAGTCTTCTTTAGCCTACAGTTCTGGCATCCGGCTCTCGGAGGTCCCAGGTTAGATAGCTTGCGGACGTAAGTGCATCCGTCGGACAATGTAAATGCCTCGCCGTCCTCTCCTTCGACCATAGTTGCCTTCCGTTTGCCGATGGGGAATTGGTCGCCATCCTCGAATATAGGCTGCGGCTGTGGCTTGTTAGGTGGCCGACCTCTCTTCCTTGTGCCCGGGGGAGCCTCAGAGCCATTCGTCCTCTTTTTCGGTCGTGGTTTGAAAGCTCCGCCTTCTTCCTGCCATACCTCGGATTCAGAGGAAACCGTACTTTCGGCACGAATGGCTCGAACCCTGAGGCCCGGACGTCGAGGAGGTTCCGCTTTCCTTGCTTCTTCTTCGCGTGCTCTCTGAGCTCTCCGGAGGGCGGCCTGGCTGGGCCCCTTCTTCGGCCCGTCTTTGGGCCACCAGCACTCCAAAGCCCATTCTGGAACCCTCTCGCCATTCGGAACAACTCCCTGACAGGCACGTTTCCAGACACACCAGCGGCCAAACCTCTTAATCCATTCCACAGGCTCCTGGCTAATCGGCGTTGGAATAGCTTTCTTTACCGCCTCTATCTGCTTCGCAGTCAAATTCGGCCTACGGGGTACCAACGAAGTAGTTATTGTGCCACATGAAACAAGCGCGGTCCTCAAAAGGAAATTGCATAAAGAGGGAAGTCCCTCCAATTCTTGCTGTGTGTATGTCCTAGCAGTCTTGGATGACCGCTGCTTCGTCCGCTTCAGGACCCTCCCACGCCCAAGGGCTTCGTCAACCTCGTCGGAAATCGGATCCTTTGTCATGTAGCTATATGCGAGATGCCACATGAGTGTGGTATACTTTGGATACCGCTGGCTCAGCTTAGTGTCAGTAACGACCTCGATTCGTTGTACCTTCATCTGCATCGCGTAATGGTTTCGCGTCAGGAAATTGCCGCCGACAACTAGACTATCCCGAGGGGTGTAGACTGCGTGTATCCAGCCAGACGGTATAAACATGGTATCTCCTTTGTTGAGAGTGACGAGAGTGCAAGGATCACTAGTCAGAGTGGGGAAGAAGGTCGTATTCATGTTCGGATCCATCGACCACTTCTCATAAATCTCCAGATTGTGCTCTGTAGGTGGTATTACAAGGAAAATTTTCTCTCCCTCGTAGATGTGATAGAACACCGAGGACCCAGCAAAATCAATGTGGAAATCCGTGAAAGAGTCCGCGACAGACATAAGGACATACTTGCCAACACGAGGCTTCGCTTCAGAGCCCACTGAGGGCGCCGGCTCAGGACGCCAAACCTTATCAGCTAAATCCAAATCCCTAGCCACCGGTGTTAACATATGTTTATTCAGAGACCAAAATCATTCAACCTACCTCACGACTTGAGGCCTAGAGATCATGGCGCCCAATTCAGAGTTCGAAACTTCGCAACTTATGCAATTATAGATTACATCCCTCACGTCGCTCTCGAAATAATTGACCAGCTGCTCCATTTGCCATTTGTCATCCTTTTCGGTCGCTTGGCTAAGAACATTGATCATCTCAACACGGGCCGATTCACCAATTAGCTCGCTAACCCTGCGAACCGTCAAGCCAGGTGGGATAACCATGTCCAGGTTGTCAGCTCCTGGGCGTCGCTGCTTAACATCGTATTCACCCTCGCATAGAGTTTGCTTCAAACGGTCAACCTCTGCAGGGTCAAAGTCCCCATTATCCAATGTCATCTCCGGCAACCGGTTATCGGCCTTGGATGGAGGGCCGGGGGTGACCGGTCTATCAGCAGCACTACCATCACAGGTAGCCAGAGGTGGAGGCGGCGGGGTGGGTAGGCGGGTTGAATGCTCTTCGGATGAGGTTTGTGGTATAGTGCTATCATCTAAGACCAGGATGGTCGCCTTTGGGGATGTAACCCACGGCGCAGGGTTCGACTCTGCCGGAACAATAAAAGGTTGATTCCATCCATTGGGCAAGTCCTCCAGGAACTCGACAGTAACCTGCTCAGGGCGCATGCGAGGAAGCTTATCGTCGGCGAAAGTGAATGTACGATTCCGAATGATTTCAACATATGGATGTAGCTTGCCGTCAACAGGATTTTTAATCGGCGCAGAGGATCCATTGTGCAAAGCATTATAATCAATCGCAGTTGTTGCTCGGTTGGATTTCCGTTTCACTGGGCATATCGTGAGATGACTCCAATTTGTTTAGCAGGTCTGGTCGTGTACTTACTTGTGGAAGGCCCGTGTACTTCGGCACATCTTGAGCAGTAAAACCTGTCAATTTTGTTCACCATTTCACTATCAAGGCCGACACAGCGAGAATGATGCCATGTACCACAGCCGTCGCAACCTATCCAAGCAATTTGATCGAATCTGAATCCATGTCCATCCTGATACGGCCCCTGACAAGTTTCGCACTTCTCGTCACTAGGGTTCTCCGGTTCTCGTGGGGATTCCCCAGTGGGTGACAGGACCCGCAGCTGCTGGTACTCTGCGCCATCTGGTTTATCCTGTTCAGGCTTCGGGGTAGTTGACTCGGATATTCCCGCTCTCACTCCAGCAGCTGGCCCTTCAAGACTAATTGCTTCCGGAGGAATCCCGACCTCTACAGCATCACCAGCGCCAAACACCGGTTCGTCACCAGCCTGATACTAAAAATTAGTAAATTTCTTGTTAGGATACACAAATAGTCAAAATTTGAAGAGATGGAAAGAGAAAGAAAAAGAGAGAAAGAAGAAAAACCAACCGCATTCTCGAGCTCGTAGTCAGCGCTTCCCTCTCGAATGGTTCTCAGTCCTTCAAGGGTATCAGAAACAAGAAACATTGAATCACGGTCGTTCAACCCCAGTGGCTGGCCTTCATTTGCGACACAGACTCCCAGGCTCTGGGTCCCAGCATCGCCACCGGCAAGTGATGGTGGGATCAAGCCACTTTTATCTCGAGCAACCGAGGGCGGCGTGGTTGGATCCGCGTCAATCATCATTTCATCCGACCCTATGGCCCCAAGGTTAGTAAAGAGCCGAGCGTAGATACCTGGGCATAACAAACCTCCAATGTCCTCTGTGATGTCCATTTTATCTGCCCCGCTTCCTTGTGGGACATCAGCCTCGCGTTCATCTGATAACAGAGCCACATTCTCCACATCTTTCACACCTACTCCCGAGTACCGAACAACGTCAGCACGCAAATACATCACGAAAGCGCAAAATAGTAACAAAGACAAGCAAAGCAGTTCAAGGGGAATGGCCCATTTTGACACCACTCCAACACGCACTCACCCATAAGACCACCCTCAGGCGACTGCTCTCTCTTACTCAGAACGGCACTGTTATTCTGTGGGGCCTCTGGTGCTGGTACCAAGAACCTATATTAACATTGCACGGTCGATGCGGGAGCGGAGCACTAAGGCAAACATACCAGGGAGAGAGATTGCATTAACATTGCTAGCTGCAAGGGCTTCTAGAGCAGCAGGCGCGTTTTGGGCATCAAGCTCCTTGGTCGCTGTCATCCCCACTGTGGATTCCACGGATTCCCTGATCAAGTGCTGTGAGACAGCAGAAAAATCCACCGCTAGAGAAGCCCGAACTAGGCGAGCAGAGAATGGGACTGCATCAGATGAAGCTTCGGCGGGCACACTGTCAATTTTCCTTGGTGACTGGCGCTCGTTCAACTCTTCGGTCCAAAGCCTCCTCTCGATTGCCGATTCAGGAGTCAGCCTGCGAGTTTCTTGCCCAAGGACGAGAGCTTGATATTCAGTGGTCGGCTGAACAGGCCCATCCACAGTTCCCATCCTACTCCCAGAGTGTATTTCTGGGTAAACTCCAAAAGCATCACTATCTTTGGTAAGTGTAGATCCAGTAAAAGTAGCCGTACATTGAGGAACGGTCTCCGGCGTCGTAGGACGAGATGGATAAGGTGAATAAGCTGGTGACGGACTTGGCGGTTCAACTTCCGGTGGGGGGAAATATTGAGGCAGAGGGGAGATCTGAAGAGGTGCTAAACGATGTTCCGAGGCGGGGCTCGAATTGACCCATCTAATATTACTGGAGGGCCGGCCGCGTCCACGCCCCCGATCATTGCGTGTAGACTTGGGGCTTCCCCTCACTACAACTTCGTCGCGTGTGGAGTCATCCCCCGCTTTCTTCCTCCTTGTCCGTTTGGAGGTCCGTTTTGGGCTCCGACCCACCGAAACAGTAGACTGATCGAATGGCGGTATAGGCCTGGGCTTGTAGGATGTGGATGGAAGCTCGGAGAGTTGGTGGGAGGGCCCGCCGTTCGGAGCGCCATTCGGAAGATTTACAGCGGATGAAATAGGCCCAAGAGTCGAAGTAGGAGGTGAGTAGGATGGAGCCGTTGATGCGATTGGGGCAGCAGCGAAGGTAGACGTGCGAGGGGTTGAGAAGATGGTAGGAGTGTAGGAAAGCGCGATGTCGGCAAAGGCCAGCATAGGGTTCGAACTCGCCTCAGCCGAGTACAAGGGAGGAGATGGAAAGGTATGCGCAGGTGCAGACATATTCGTTGGATGATTGTACAGCGTTCTACCATTAGAGGCGGGGATACTGTCGAATGGGGAAGATTGGAATAGTGGGATGGGGGCGTAAGGCGCGTCTTTCGGGATTGTAGGACCTGCGATGGGCGAGAGGGGCTCGACAGCGTTCTGCGCAAACTCCGGCGGAGGGGTACGAAAGCCAAAGCGCGAGCCGTAAGGTAATTTGACGGAATAGTCCTCCATCGCTGGTGTCTCGGTCATCCGATAGGGGAGCGCAGCTGTGTAAATTGACGATCAACCACGACCTCCGCTGGAGCCGAGCAAGCGACGAAGTGAAGTGGGACAAGAGTGACCAGGTCGGAAGCGCGGAGTATCCCTTTCACGATGAAGTAATTAACGAAGGAATTAGACGAGAGAGAGAGCTAAAAGAAAGCAGAAACGAATGTGAATCTCAAGAAGGGGAGGCGCTATGTTAGGAGGAGGTGTAGTAGGTTGGGGAAATTAGTGGTGGGGGGATGAATGATGATGGGGGTGGTGTTGGTACGGTGTGGTGGTGGTGGTGGTTGTACCGGTAGTAGGTGTTTATGTTTGCAGGGAGGTTGAGTTAGAGTGAGGGTTCAGACTTGGGGGGGGGGGAGAGTAACCGATTGTGTGAGCGGGATATAAGAGGAGGGAGGGGGGAGCTCAGGTTGGCTAGGGTAGCGGTACAATAGCAGGACCCCGTGTATGGTCACATACAGCTAGACGTGCTGCTTCCTATATGTCTGGCGGGTGGAGGTGGATGGGAAGGGCCGCAGCAGCAAAGGCAGTGGCTTTCAATGTATCATAACTGCAAGCATAACTCAACGCAGAGAAGGGCAAAGGGCTGCACAGTTAACGAGAACTAGGGATTCAAATGTACAAAAAAAAAAGCAGGACACGAAACCGCTTCCCTCCATAGACATATATATCCATATATGATAGCCTTATATGGCTTTCCATTCTTATTGTTTCTAGAGTGCTGGGCTAACGCCCTACAAGAGACCCTCGATCCCGAGTTCTCTCTCTGGTGGGCGAAAAAGAGAGGAATGGAAACCAGGTGCAGCTCCCGCTTATTCCAGTCTTCCCTTTACGGACTAGAGAGATATCTATCAAAGGATGACTAAGATGAGGCTCCAAATGGAACTCACCCTCGCACCTCTAAAAGTTGCAATTGGATTGATTGGTGGGGGAGGAAGGAAATGACAAACTGTCATGTCTGGTCGTCATATCTCTCCAGCCTGAATCCGATGGTTTAAAGTCACAATTGGGTAGTGATCAATACCGGTACTCTTCTCCCCCCTCTCTCCCTTTCCCCTCCTCCCTCCATCCTTCCTGTCGAGTATCTATCTACCCTCTTCTCCTTTCACTCCCTCCCCTTTCTTTCAATCACCACCACTCTTCACAACTCGTCCAATCTCGTGTTTCGAGCCTGTGTCGTCTATTTTCTATCCATTTCAGACTGCGATCTTCCTTCTCGCATATCCGAAAAAAGCACGTCCGAATATAAATAGGTATGTAGACGTCACCATCACTGCTGTCGTGAACTATTGTTACCGCGGGCTATTCCTTTCCCTTCCACCATTTCTCCCCTATTTCCATGTCATCCTGCCACATTATCCCCAATATCGTACCAGCTCACTGCTTCTTTCACTTTTTCTCTCATTCATTCCTTGCCCCGCATCCAAAGAAACGTTTTCATCTCAGAAAACTTGAGGTTTGGTATTTTTCAGCCTAGGCTATCGCATCCGCCATTGATAGACCCCAAATTTGCAACCATAATTATAAAAAGACAATTCAGTGGCTTCGTTCGAGTGCTAAATCTTCTACCGCATCAGCAAACTCACACAAACTGCCTAGCTTCATACCGCGCACGCCTCCCTTCGCTTATCTCAAGATCTCGTCTCCGTCAATCCGGATCCGCCCCTCCACCAGGGTTGCTCAAACTAAGTGCAATACCCAAGGCAACCACCAGTCACGATACCGCCCTACGCACTCTGTACCCCTTCCCAGCTCAAAACACAACTCTCGATCCCAATAACAAAGGATTTTTTAAGATTCAGATTTCACCTTTCTCACGTCTGCTTTCTCCTCCCACCCTCGCCTTCGCTCTGTTTCATCAAAATTCTTTGTTTCGTACCAACGATAGTTGGCTGTATTTCAAACGAACTCTTCCCCATGTTCTTCTCAATCTCACTTTTTTCTCATTTTCACTTACACATATCCCTCTTTTGGTCATAGCTACTCTCGTTCACCCAGCTGACATTTATTTGCAGCTGTTGGAGAAGAAGGTTGAGCCTTTTCTCTGTCCTCTCGCTTCATTTACATTCTATCTTATTTTTTTCCTTTCTTCCTTCCTTTTTCATTTCTTTCTTCCTCTTCTGCTTGCCTTCTATCCACCCCGGAAAGCTATCTAAGGACTGCAGACAGCAAAAACAAATTAACCCTTTCCACCAAAGCCATCCGAACCCTCTGTCCCAACATCATGCAAGCTACCTCCTCCGACCCACCAGAACCCTCATCTTCCCCTCCCTTCTCTCAAACACCAACTTCCCCAAGCCCTCCGCTCCCGTCGCCACCCCTACCTCCTACCCTTCGACGAACACATCCCTTCTCAGCATCTCTTCCCCCACCCTCCCCGAGCCATTCCGTTTGGCAATGCTGCTCGTGCAGACAGGTGTACCGTTTCTCCGCGGCCGGAAATCGTTGTCTTCACTGCTCACATAGGTTTTGCAAGAAGTGTCCGGATGAGCATGACCACAAGGGTTGGAATGTTTATATAAAATTCTGGACCTCGATCACCCCTTCATTGAGGAAGTTGGCAGGGTCCTCCGAGGAAGATGGATGGGAAGATGAAGTTGTGTTCTGGGAACCCCTTCAGAATGCAGTCGCCACAGAGGATATTGACGAAGAAGCGAGTTCCACTTCTTCTTCTGAGACTCCTGAATCCCCCATTGAGGAAAGAGAGGAGAGTGATTGGGCTTCCGATTGGCTTTTCGAAAGGGATAATGTGGTAGACTCTGGGATGCAGGTTAAATTGGCCCCGATGGCCCCGTATCTACTTCAACGCCGATACTCACATCCTTCTACCGAACAGTACCCACGTCCTGCCACTCCGCTGCAGATACTAATGGAAAAGGAAAACAGATCACCCTCCTTAAGCACCGATATTGTTGGCGTGGATAAAGAAGGTGTTCTAGCTGATGGGCCCGGTGGGGCAATGATCGCCACATTTGAAGAGCTTTCTTGAGGGCTTCCTCCCGTCAAGGCCCTAGCGATATAAGCTTTACGCCAACCCAGCCAGGATAAGGTCCGGGTGGAACATCTTGTCCTTAGCATTGTATTAATCTATCATAGCTTATCATGCTGTTTTACTTCTTGAGGGTTAGCCCTCATGAATTTATTACCTTGTAACGACCGATCACCGGACGGCGAGTGATTCGTAGATGGCCCTGGCTGCCGTATATGAAACTAGGTCTGGAGCACTACCATGCGGTGTGTGTGGCTTACATCTGGGATCCCCGCGATTGATGAGATTTTTTCTGTGTCTTGGGCCTGTAATGCGTTTAGAACCGCGTGATAGCATGTTTCGTGGGTTTCGCTGGCTATGCTGATGGGATTTCTGTTTTTTCTTGTATTTAACGTGCTCAATCCCCTCGCAATGAACCTCATGAAGAATGCTCTTGTCGCCGCTCATTAATTCTCACTCGATGCACGTGCTTGCTGCCTGTGTGATGCGACAGAGTACTGTTTACACAGCTCCGTACCATACAAATTCACTCTTTTTGTATCAAAAATCTACGTACAATACGAACAACTGTTTCTCCTCTTTTTCCCAATAATCCAATATTATGGATGAACTCTTGTTGGTACACTGGAGACACTGCTTTCCAACATCCTGATGCGATGGAACTTCCCCTGTAAAGGAAAAAGTAGAACCTCCTCGCATCACCGCCAAGCCTCTTGAGGCTTAAAGTTATCCCACCACCCCACCATAAATATTATCATGCTACCGGTATCATACGATATTCATTTATCACCCCGCCGATTCCTTCACCAGCCGATTGGTCAATAACCCCCACCAATCCGACCAGTGAAGAGGGGAAAATGCTAGAACTCCACATCTGGGGGCCCTCCTTCACCTTGCCCTCAATTTCTCCTCAATCGCTCTCCGCAATCGCCTATCTGAACCTAACACAACCCCCCACAACTTGGACCTTGATCCCCAGCAGCAATCCCCTCCTCTCTCCCAGCCGTGAGCTCCCAGCACTACGCGATGGTGCAGTCTGGGTATCCGGCTTCCGTGGAGTAATAGAGTACCTCCGCCGCCGTCGCCGCAAGAACGGCTCGGCCTTGGACGATGCACTAGTCGAAATGGAGAGAGCGGACGCACTTGCCTTCGGAACGTATATTGAGAGTGAAGGTGGGAGGCTGCTAGACTTGTCGATGTACCTGGCCGACGAGAACTTTGATGTTCTGAGGGGGGCGTTTGCGAAATTACTACCCGTGCCCGCGAGGTATTACGTTCCTGGAGTTTTACGGAGGGAGGCGAGGGGGAGGTGCGAGGGGTTGATTCCTGCTTCTTCTTCTTCTGTGAGTGCTACAGATGCTGCCATGCCGCTCCCTCTGCCTTCGGCAATGACGGCTGCGGCTCTGCCCGCTACAAAGGAAAAGATTTTAGCGAAGGCGGCGGCAGAGAGGATCAAGCAGGTAGCGATTGCAACGAACTTCCTCCAGGCAATAGAGTCTCGTCTGGGGGAGGGGAGGTACTTTTTTGGCGACAGACCCAGTTCACTGGATTGCTTGGCTGCTGGGTACTTATCACTGGGGCTATACGCGGAATTACCGAACGGGTGGTTGAGAGAGGAGATGCTTGCTCGACATGGTCGATTATGTAAGTATGTTAGGGATGTCCGGGGGCAGATGTTCGGTGATGGAGTGGATGTCGAGGCGGTAATGTCCGGCCAAGCGACAATGACGACGTCATCTGGGCAAGTTGCGGGTGGAGGATTACCATGGGGAATCGTTGAGCCCCAGTATGTGCCCTGGGTTACGGGATTTTTGCTCAATGGAGCGATGGAAATGGTTGGAATTACATCTACAGAAAGACGTGGAAGTTGGGAGGACGAGGAGGAGGGGCAGACACGGGAGGAGGAAGAGCGCAAAAAAGGAATCAAGAGCTTGCAGAGGTGGGAGACTGCAAAGAAGATGGCTGTGGCAGTTGGATGCATTGGCTTGTTTATCGGACATTGCGTATGGAGCGGGCTGATTACGATGGAGCTTGGTGGGAGGGGCAGAAATGAAGTTGCTGGAATTGTGACGGGCAGCAGTGGGGGCAGGGAGGACGACAATGAGAAGGATGCTGCGAATGAGATGGAGCTGTTAGAGAGGTTTGGGTCTGCAGAGGCTATTCTGGGCCTTGGTGTGAGAGAACCTCACCCCTAAAGAAGATGGGATAGATGGGGCTATTGAGGGGGTGTTTGTCCGTGGTGTGAATGAGGAGGAGGGGGGAGGGGGTTCGGTCAGAAAATTACCGGTAGTGAATCGCCGGCGTAATTGGGGGGAACTCGTATTGTATGATACTTTTAAACTGCTGTAATAAAATATCTCTGCTGTGATACTCGAGCACCACCCTGGCATCCATCCATCCATCGGATAGATTTTCGACCCTAAGCGCATCACTGAAACTCACCTGAAGTTGAAAGGTTGAGGTTACGCTGCCGTTTACGGAAACAGGAGAGATGAGCGTTGCACAAACAACCAACTGACATCGTTGCGGGGGGCGCGATTTCAGATTCCCGGACAGGAAATTCAACGGCCAGAAAATCTTGAAAGAGGGAGAGCTGTGCTTTATAAACCAGAGCATCGATAAGCAAACCGGTGAAAGATAACTTTTTTCGGGCGCAGCGCGCATCCTCTGGTTCTTTTTACACCGCTTTCCTCCCTTTTCCACCCTTCCATCCTACCCTCTCTTTCTCTCGCACACACACACACTCTCTCTCTCTCCACCTCCCAATCTATCATATCCCATAATGCTAACCTGGTACCGCACCGCCCTAACCAAGCGCCCCATCCTCACCCAATGCCTCTCAACCTCCTTCCTCTTCGCCGCCGGTGACGTAATCGCCCAACAAGCCGTCGAGCGGCGGCGCGACTACAACGACGACGACGGCGACGGCGACGGCTGGCCAATACACAACCCGTACCGCACCCTGCGCATGGCCATCTACGGCGGCGGCGTATTCGGCCCCCTCGTGGTGAACTGGTACAAATTCCTGCAGAGGGCGGTGCGCATCCCGAACTCGCCGAACCTGGAGATTGTGTCGCGCGTAGCGCTGGATCAGGCGGTGTTCACGCCCGTCAACCTGACGCTCTTCTTTTCCAGCATGGCCACGATGGAGGGGATTATGGGCGACGATCGGAAGAAGATGCAGGGGCTCGACACGAGGGAGAGGGTGAGGAGGAAGTTGCAGGATAATTGGCTGCAGGGGTTGAAGGCGAATTGGACGGTTTGGCCGGGGGTCCAGTTGGTGAATTTTAGGTTCGTGCCGTTGGAGCATAGGCTCTTGGTGGTTAACCTTGTCAGCCTTGGTGAGTTTGCTTTCCCTTGTGTGTGCGCAGGATGGATGGGAGGAGGGTGGGAGGGAGGGCTAATGGGGAGAGCGGTTTAGGATGGAATTCGTATCTGAGTTATTTGAATCAGCAAGGGAAGAAGAGGAAGGGTGAGGAAGGGGAGGGGAGGGAAGTGCTGTGACGGACGAAGAGGGTTGGTTATACTTGCCCAAGAGTTCACGCGCCGGCGCGGTGTGATGGGGCATATACAATGGACGACGGAGGTAGAAATTAAGATATCATAGAGCATAGATTTCCTTCCTTTCTTTCTTCCTTCCTTCCTTCACACAGCCTTGTGCACACTGTACGTAGAATATAAAAATACTACACTTTGTAACCGCCTTATCCAGCTACTTCTCCTGTGTGTGACCACGCCCTACCCAGAATTATTATTTTTCTCTAACATTCGTGAACACAACTGCTGTCGAGAAGAAGAGGAAACAGCCAGAGCCGGAGCCTCAAGATTTTGGTGGCATGGTACTCCAGCATCCGGCATAGCAGAACTGCCGGTAGTAGTCCCCCCGAGTACTAGTATATATGATACCACTACCCCACCGCAAACAATAAACCCCAAACACGACGGAACGGATTTCCCTAGCTCTGCGCCTGCAGGGGAGGAGCACTGTGCCAGCTTGTAACGAGGAAGATTAGTCCACCGGTGAGGCGAGCCCGCTACTCGAGTACAAAGTATGATATGATACAAGGCAAAAAAAGGGACCACCATGCGAACATCCCTCCCTACTAAGGCAACTTACTCAATTCCTTGTCCTCCTGTATTCTACCGAGATAGAGATAGAAAGGGTTATCCGTGATTCTAGCTAGATATGATACTGTAAACTACGATAGCTTAACTTAAATCCACCATCGAGCATCTCAACAACAAATAGAAATCACGTCTATCTACGAGTAGACTAGACCACAATTGGCTTGCTTGCCTAGCAGGGCAGAGCAGAGTAGAGTAGGTTAAACAAAACTGACGAATAAGTTACCAGCTAATGATATCCAGTCGCCCGCCCGCCCGCCCTAGGCTATATAACTTACTTGTATCATATCTGGATTTATATAACACTATTCCTTCCCATTTTTATTTTTTTTCTGTTCTCGAATTGCGGAGAGCCTTGATGCCTAGTGGATTTATCGAGTAAATACGGGTACGGTACGGTACAGCCCCGAATCGCTGCTCCTATCATATCCCACCCAAGCCATCATAATATCATATCATATAGCACGAGAGTACTGTATGATATGATAGAACTAGACTAACTTATGCATGAATGGCTTCGCACTAGTCGCAAAACGCACAACACAGCCATCCAGACCAGACCGACCGACCAGACCAGACCGGACCAGACCAGTAACAGGTCACGACGTCTCACTCGAAACTGTGGCTGATGGCCGAGCGGAGGACTATTAATACTTTTTTTTTTTTATATGCTGGTTTCCTTGGCGGGTGGAAATGCGAGGGCCTTTTGTGTGTGTGGTGGACCTTGCCTTGTGAGCTGGCTGTGTAGACTACCGTACTGTACGAGTATATATAAGAGGGGACGAAGGATAACCGTTAGGTCTTTGATATCTTTCCCTCTTTTCCTTCTTCCTTTCCCTCTGGTACCGTGAGTTGGTTAGTCTTTGCTATCATAGCGGAAAAATATTTTGGCAAACTGGTACCGTATGGTTATTTGCCCATGAAGGGTGCGTGCTGTGCTGTGCTGTGTTGTTGTTGATGACTACTGGTATACCGGTATACATACCGTGATGTGGATGGACAAGTATTCTGGAATCGTAATCTTTTTGTTCTTCTTTTTGGTATGTATAGTCCCGCCGCCGACGTGTAGTGAGTGAGTGTCTTGCTAATTTGGCATCACAGCTACATCCCACAAGCGCGAGCGCAACACCTCAACCCCCGCCTCTCACCAACCACTCCCTATCTACGCCCCCCGTAGGGAACAATACCAACGGCACCGCGGGCCCTCACCACCAGGATGGCAAGGACCAGCATCATTGTACCGTACTCCTCCTCCTCCCCCCATCATTCCTCGGTGGATATAGTATCATACGTCTAACGCAAAAGTCTAAATCACAGCTCTACCGACCGGCGGAACCGTCGGGATCGGGATCGGTTGTTTGGCGCTGGGAGTGTTTTTGGGTTTTTTGTTCATGACTTGTAGGGATAGGGGGAGACGAGAGAGGGGAGGGGGGAGCGGGAGCGGGAGTGGGGACGGGAGGAGGAGGGGTGGGG
>Ga0307509_10000332_pt1 | contig 78088 bp, 80 predicted proteins | sample 10_EM_MG_FD_202245 | JGI IMG/M metagenome (GOLD analysis project Ga0307509, IMG submission 202245) | Populus trichocarpa ectomycorrhiza microbial communities from riparian zone in the Pacific Northwest, United States - 10_EM | ecosystem: Host-associated > Plants > Roots > Unclassified | place...
TGTGATGAGTAGCCTTACATCCTTCCTCGGGATGCCCGTATTGATAGCATTTCTTGCATTGTTTCGTCGGGTTTGAGTGCCACATCAGCGCAGAAGCTTTGTAGCGGCCGTGAATCAGTACAGAGGGAGTGATTTTGTCCACTTCGTCAGTAGGGACAGATACTACTACTGAGGTAAACTTCTTAGGAAATCTAATCTCCGGGTCTTTCTGTAAAAACCTAGCCGAGGTGATGTTAACTTGTTGTCCCATGAAGAGAGATTCCTTCATAACCGAAAGCATAGTTTCTTCGTCGTTAGATGTTGCATCAAGGGAGAGGCCGTGTATCACAACTTGTGAGTCGGTAGGGGCCCTTCTGAATTCCATGTAGTCTTGTGAACCCTCAGGGAGCACGGCGTTCATAGCCGTAGTCATGGGAGCTAAGTAGCAAGTGTATTCGATCGACTCGGATCCCGGTGGAGTCGTGAGAGAAACAGTACCGGTGGCCGCATTAATTTGTATTTGCAGGTTGGTGGGAGCAGAGCAGCCACACTTCTGGAGTTCCTTAGCGATGGCTATGCTTATCTGCGGCTCAAGCTTGGCCGAGTTGGGCAGGGGTATAGGTGTGGCGCGAGTTGCGTAAATGTGTCTTCTCGCTATGGTAACGGTCTTTGGGCGTGCAGCAGGTGGCGGAGGGGGGGGAGAGGTGTCATTAGCCGGTTCAGCTGCATCCTCCGGCGCTTTGACCTCCTTTTTCTGCTTCTGCTTGGGGTTTTTGGGGGGTGTGGGGCCAACTGTCGCTGACCTCTTCTTCCCTTTGGGTGGTGTCTTGGCAGCAGGCGTTTCCTTAGGAGCTGCCGCCGCCTCAGCATAAGTGCGAGACTGCTTCTGCACTGTGCTGGATTGTGGGATGATTTTTGCGGTCGACGCTGCCACGTTAGTGGACAGGTCTCTGGCGTTGTTCAATAAACTTTTCACCGTAGTAGCGAGTTCGGTGACCGTGTTTGTGAGTTCGTGTATTTGTTGTCTCATTCCCACCATTATTGTAAACATTTGGATCTGGAGGGTGACGTTCACTACTTCGCCGTCCGAGAACTCAGTTTCAGTGGGGTTAAGGATTTCTTCCCTAAGAGGTGATTCATCTGGTAGGGACAATGCAGGTGCCACGCTCCTGATTCCAGCAAGAAATTCCTGGAACTATGGGCTGTTTTCGTATTTGCTGGCCAAAGGTGACCCTTGGTCTTCTCCTCCTGGCTGGGAAGCCATATCAGTCAAGGAGGTGAGGTGGGGTGAGGTGTTGTAGGGATGGATGGCAACCGAGGTCGCGATGAAATCTTTGGTGTTGAGTGTTGCGCAACTCTTCACTGTGATTGGCCTATTTTAATGGTGCGGAAAATAGGTGGGACGGAGCTTGGTACAATGTTTATAGAGTTCCCTTAACTTTATACAAACATGCTTCTGAAAGGTTATCCTGCCTCATAGGTTATCCATTGTTACCCTCTCCTCCCCTATACCGTACCTATACTAATTTAGCATTAGCAGACACTTATACCAAATCATCTCTACCCATAGTATACTATCTATACTAGACCATAACACCTCTGGCTACCTTTTGGTATACTATTTGGGCTAAGGTGGTAGTTATTGTAGCTACCTATCATAGGGTCATTATACTTTCCTCATCTAAATCTTTCTTTGTAAGTGTTACACACACACGTTAATAACTCATCTATATTAATACGAGATTTGCAGCTTCAAGAGGACGACTGTATATCCAAACCCCCAAAGCTCACTAGAAGTAGGACGAACCCGGAGGTATCCATGATAGCTACTCAGGCAACTGGAAGAGTTTATATTCCTTGAAGTAATTTACTGATTAGTACAATAAGATGTTTGAACTCTATCACATATCCGGTGCAGCTGCATATATATGCATGCTGTTTTGAAAGATGGCCATCCAAACTGATCACTCAGTATTCTATGAGAACTATTGGCATGTTTGCTTATGGGCTGTATATATTAAACCATAGTTCATTAGGACTAAGAGATCGAAGACTATGTACTGGTGGAGTGGAGACACCCCCAGATGAATTAGTAGTCAGGAGACTCTCTGACTTCGAGCAGGGCAATTGTTTTCATTCAACAGTGTTCGCACTTTCCTGAACAAAGTCGAAAAACTGAAAGATACTTAAAGTCCTTAAGAAAGGAAAGTAGAATAGACATTGGTATAAATAAGAGAACTGTCCCCTGGTGGTTGAAGAATCATCAAGCAACCGAGAAGAGACCTTAACAATATAACAAGTTATTAAGAAATCTTCTAAGTTCGAGAAAGTTTAAAACCTTTCCAATTATTTTACCGAGCCTTCCCGATATATCCCCATACCCTCAAACCACTGCCTAGTTAGCTCAATATCTCTTCAAGCTAGCTACCCTGAAACAGTAAGCCCCCAACTTGATTGATTGTTCATCTTCACTGCTGCCTTGTATGATTTCATGTGATTGTCATACTTATAGCCAATCTTAACAACTGGCTTTATAGGAATGTGAATTCGAATTTCAGTAAGAATCATGCTCTTTGAAATGCCCGAGCCTTTTTGTGTCTTACAGAGGTTGTCAGAATTTTCCAGCTATTGAATCAATAGCTTGTTTTCTTCCTTCATCCAAATAGAATATACATTGTGATTTCTTCCTGTTATTTTGTTGTTTTTTCTTTCTCTCCTGTTGCAAAGGATTCTGAGTCTCTTTTGGCCAAGTCTCTTCTGGCTATTATCTGTATATGACGTCAATCAAAATTATTTTTTTACTTTACACACTAGTAAACTTTCATTCTTAATGGTGTTTCAAATATGCATTTATGAGATAACAATACAATTGGCTGTGAGAAATATGTACACTTATGCGCACTAATGCATCTCCGAGTATTTCCCATTTTACTAGAATTTATACATTTTTAACTTTGAAAACCCCTATTGTACTGTGCTCTACTATACTCGAGCACCGGTACCGGTATTAGCAGAAGTACCGTTGCTATGGGTTATGGTAGATACCGGCAATGCCTGGTTGACTAAGAATACCTTACCATAGGCTAATATGATCTAACTCCTCAGCTCTATCAGACTTCATACAAGCACAATTCAGGACTCTTTTGCTTTTTCAGGACTACCAGAGGCCCAATAGTAACTTCCCCATTTTACAAATTTTTCTCGATACCGGTCCTGGTATTCGTCATCAGCATGATCCGGGATGGGGAGGAAGGAAGAATGGCTTCTTCTCCTTACAAGTACCGATATCATACGTGTGTAAGCCATGCCTCCCGTATCATGCTAGCGTGAAAATGCGACAGACTTGTCAGCCTCAACTGCGTCGAATCCATTTACCGGTGTTCCTCCAAGTCATGAAGGGAGGGAGGAAAGAGGGGAAATAATGATCCCTGCGGGAAGGGGTTCGGTGCGAGAAGTACCGTACCGGTACGGTCAGGAAGGATGTGGAGCGAGGCGTAAGTGCGTAAGAGAGAAAAGTGAAAGGGGTGAAGGAAGGGAGGAAGGAAAGGGGAAAGAAAAACAAGCGGCGCCGTATTATGTGCATCATAAGAAGGCATGGTGGGGGATCATAATTATCGTGAGATGCGTTTTGGCCGGTAGGTGTGGCGGAATGGGCTGCCCAATCCAATCCAATCCAACACAACCTGCCTGCCTGCCCTATTTACAGTGCCGGTGAGAGTGTGAGTTTACGGGTTGCTAGCTCGACCAGGTGGATGGGTTTACCGAAATCGTGTGGTTTAAGTTTGGGTATCGTGGGATCTCAGTTGGCTCTTTGGGTTGGGTTGGTTGGCTGGTTTGCCGACCGTTTTCCCTTTTTCTCCCTTGGTTTCTCCCCTATCTTCTTTTGGGTACGATCAAGTTATCGTGAACCCTTTCGTGTGGGGTTTTAACCCAAGCGGATTTGCAGTATGATTCGATATAAGTACACTTAGCTGTACTGCATCGTGGGATTCTCTGCATGGGATCAGGACGGGTGCACCCCAGTACGGTAGGAGGTAGTACTGTACATACCGGTACAGTACTCGTACAATACAGTGCAGTATTCCTTTTCTTGTAAGATACATGTATATTTACGCATGCGGGTCGAACGGTATGAAACGAGAGAAATAAGGATGAGGATATGATATCCACAATAAAGCAGGAATGTCACAGGTATTTCTCTTGTGAGAAATGTTTGTATACGGTACTACATTAGATCTTGACCTTGGTCCTTATGACCGAGTAACGACAGAAACCCCCGCAACCTACCCTTCGGATCCCGACTGGGCACCAAAACCCCAGGGCCGTTCAGGGTTAAAAACAATACTGGTAATGGAAAAGCGAAGGTTGTGGGCGGGATGCCAGTGAGGCGTAGGAATCGCAGGGAATTCTGCAGAGTATGGTATTGCACGCCCAAGAGTTAAAAGGGCATATTTCCACCCCAAGTTTCCCACAAAGGAGAACCCCGGGTATTCAGTTGAAACAAACAAACAAACAAATCCAAGTCAGATGGGGTGGGCGTGGTCCAGGAATGGAATTTACTCCAGCTCGCCAAATAAAACCGAAACCCAACCCAATACCTTTTATCCCTTGGGAATCCTAGTTTGACAAAGTAAGTGACAAGATGAGGAAGTCATTGTACGGTACTCGTACTTGAGTACAAGTACTCTAGTATTTAGCCTGGTCAAACTTTCTTTCCAATCAAAAAGGGAAAAAAGGGAACCAATCGCTGCCCCGGAAAAAGTCGGAGGAGAGATATTCATTCCCTCACTCGTTCCTTCATTCAGACCCTAGATCGGATCAACGGCTCGCACGACCGAACAGCCACGGCAATTCGCCGGGCGGCAGGACAGGGCGTTTGAAGTCACGCGTGGGTTGGCTGGAACAATCAGCGCGCATTCCCCACAAGAACGTGATCAACTTAGAGCCAACAAACCAACCCCAAAAGAAGAAAAAAAACCTGGGCGGTTAGCAAGACCACGGAGCATCATACCGCAACCCTATTATCTCAATTATCTCAATTGCTCCTTTCGCAAGTCCTAGGCGACCGACATGATGGGGCGTATCTACCTCAACAGATAATGCTGCTGATGCTACCACCAACTTAGCAGAAACCGGTATCGGTGGCTACCTTCCCCGTACCGACAAATTGTGCAAGACAAAAACAAAAGCACCAAGTGCGTAAGGGTTGGATGAAGAGGAAGGGGTGGGTTTTTTTCCCCTTTTCTTTATGATAAAGACAGACACGCTTTCATATCCCGTTTCCATCCACCACCCACCGTGCAAAGTGCTGGGGAGGGAAGTGGGGAAGATGGTAGCAATTACTGATAATATGACCGAGTGAGGTCAAGGTAAGGTGTGGAAAACGAAGCAGAGCGGAGGAAAAGGGAAGGAGCATAACCTGCGATGACGGTAGTTATCTCCCTGTCAGATCCTGTCCGACTGTTTAATAACTTCAACTACCGGTACCGGTACTGCACCATAATAGAGTACGGTTACGCCTCGTAACTCATCAGCAGCAACAGTCAGAATGCCTGACGAAAAGGCACCACCACCGCCGTAAGCTGACAGATGACACCTCGGGATTAAACCCATATAGAGTGAGCACGAGTTTGAATTCCCTGTGCTCTACCGGCGTATTTCTTTTCATACTTCTCTTCTCCCTTCCTATTGTATTTCTGTCATGTTACCGCAACTCTGCGAGAGAGGGAGAGAGAGAGATATCAGTTGTCCAGGTCTGAAACCGCCACCTCGCACACCCCACGAGTTCGGCCAGCGGCGGCGCTGCCCCGGACGTGCTAGAGGAAAGGGCGATTCGTCTGCAAGCTTGAATTATTCTAGAACGGTGGCGGCGAGGAAATAGGTACTCGAGTAGATAAAAAAATAAAAAAAAATGGTTGTATTACAATTAGTACGATGGGGGATTGGTGGGATGTCAAGGAGGATGGAATCGATGGTTCTAGGCATATATACACGGTAGATGGATGAATGGATGGAGGAAATCGCTTTATCTCTATTGTCGCATCGTAGTTCCTGAATTATACACTAGAGTTATTTACTAGCAGGTTGGATAAAATAGGGTATCATGAATAAAATGCCTATTTATATCCTTCCCTGCTACCACTACTACAACCGGTGCTACTATTACTACTACTGCTACTCGAGCACCACTACTGTACGAGTACGGTACTGGAGTACGGTATCAAAAGAAATAAGCACCCATCATCATCATCACCCTGCGTTGTCTTGTCCGCTGTATTGATGGTAGAGCCACCCGATCAGAAGGGCAAAAAAAAAAAAAAAGGTCAAGTACCCCCAGGCACCCTACAAGAGGCATGATACATAGTACCGGTAGCTCAAATCATGGACATTGGACAACTCCATCTCCACGAGCCCCCTTCCAAGGCGCCTGCCTAACCAGCTTGCTGCGCAGTCCGGTGCCCCCGGCGCAGGGTGTAAAAGCGATACAAATCCGAACCCTCACCCAAAACTCAGTCGCCCTGAATCGAGAGGTAGGAGACAGGCACGTGGTTCCAGCCTGGACAGCTGGCGCTTCCCACAATAAACCTTTTTTCCGGTTGTCGTGCCTGTCTGTATAGGGTACGAGCAATAGTAGGGTGGGGAATATGAAAGGAAAAGAAGAAAAATGGGAGCGAGGAAAGAAATAGAGGAAGAAAGGACTAAGCGAATAAGAAAATGGAGAACCATCACTTTTGCATCTGTGGGGAAATCGAGTAATGTGCGGGCGCATCGCTGGTCAGCTGCTGATCACGATTTTATTTTATCTATTTATTCACCATTGCGAGGATTTGATGAATGATTGAAATTAGTTGGGGGGAATAATCATGATAATAATAATGATAGCTCTTCTTCTTCTTCTTGCCATCTCTGAGTATCCTATTTGCCAGGAAGGAAGGAAGGAAGGCCTTTCACTGGTGATTGATGAGGAGGGATGATTCTTTTTTGTGATTGAAAAAGTAAACAAACATGTTTTTCCTGCGGATGGATGGGGGGGTAGAGGTGTTTAATTTGGTTTGCTTCGTTGGCATTTTCATATCATTTCTTGATACTCACGAGGTACAATGCCCACGGTTACGATTGCGATTGCGCGTTTATGCTAGATTTGCGGTGTGATATGGTAAAGGTCCATAGGAATTCGATATTACTTTTTGAGAGAGAGAGCCACCAGAAACACGGTCCATACAATGAGGTCGGGTATCATCTTGTATCATCAATTTCGCTGCTGCCTTGTCGAGATGAGTGACCCGGTAGAGTCGCCTCAAACGTGATTGTAAGTATGGTATGAAAGTCGACAAGCTGCCCAATGACAAAAATGACAGTAAGCAAAACTATCGTATCCGGCAGAAAACAGTACTAGTAATCCCGAAGTCTCACTCGAATGCGGTATTGTAGAGGTGAAGGTCACCTCTGATACTGTGCTCGTGCTCGTGCTCTATATATAAAGTGAAATAGGTTACTGGTACCATGAGGCGGGCAGGAGGAACAAAGAGAGGTGAGGAGTCAAGAATGGGGAATTTAATGATCAAGTGCCGAGATGGGAACAGTCCCAATATGGTAGGAATAAGGGTGGCGTGGGGAGTGGAGGGCCTTGGGGGCGGGAGCGGCCAATTGGGGAGGAGGGGATACTTGTTGCATGGCTGAGCTGGGATGCTCTCCCCGCGATCTGTTACGGTCGCAGCTATCGCAGCACAGCAAGGTCTAAGGGCAGTTTGGTTTGGACTTTTTCCCTTTCCTTTTTTCCCCCTTCCTTTCCTTTCCTTCCCTCTTTGCCAGTCGCTTCGTTTGCGTCTGTGTCAGGTGGTAGGCACCCTAGGCAGCTGCCCATCGTTTCTGGTACTCTTGGGACCATGGTGAGTTGATGCAAAATTGGATATTGGTACCCCACATTGGATATCCGCCCGGCCTTACTGTTTCGTCCTCTCTTACCTTATACAAATCGATATAACGAATGGCATTAAAATCAAGGGCTATGGGGGTTCTCGATCACAGTACCGTTATGATGGGCTGTGAAAAGTGGGAAGGAGAGGCGCAAGACCGGGGGTGGTGGCCCAGTGACAGTGGACTGCAGGAGGGGGTGGGAGGTCCATTTCTCCATCCTTTGCCTCGTCTGTACTCGAACACTGGCGCAATTCTCGAGAGGGAGATTTTTGGTGGAATTGAATATCAATATCAAGGGAGAAGGAGCAGACTGCATACGAGATTCTGACGTTTTACCTATGTAAGCGTAAGAACAGAGGTCGTGAGTCCATTGGGGGTCGACGGGTAGTGAAAAGTGTGGACCTGGTGAATATGGCAGCCGTGGCATTACGGTGAGCCTTTTTTTTTTTTTTTTTTTTGGACCATTTTAGTTTTGGTTCCTCTTTTCTTTATGCTTTTTTTTTTTCCTTCTCACTCGCACTACTCTGAACTAAGTTACTGGTACCGGTAACATGGCCTTGAGGAGGACAGCGTGAACACTGGGTATCTCTTCACCCCCACAGATCGAAAAACTGGTGACGGTCAGAGACATAAAAGAGACCCTTTGATGATAGAGACAACAACAGGTGGTTTTCAATAATTGAGAGTTCGGAATCCGGCCGGTCAGGCCCTCTGGTGCTCCATCCCCGTACTTCTTTTGAATTCATCCCTCCAGGGTAACTCATCCCTCGTTCCCCTGGGAATTCTTTTTCCTTAGATTTTCACTATATTTTCCTTCCTTCTTTTCTTCTAGCATGTTTCCAATGATTCAGCCAGAAAGTGGAATAATAAACAAACCCTTCAATTTCGTTCTGGTGTTTTTGCCTTTTTTGCTACTGGTACATGATCAAGTAGGTTTAGAGGAAATGGCTTTGTCCCCTCTGGTCTCAAACCCCTTCTGGGATAGAGTAACCCCCAAATTGTGTGAGAGACCCCAATCTTCTGCCGCACATCCCATCCAATGGAAAAATAAAATAATTAGAGTACTCTAAAAGAAAATAAATGGAAATAAAAACAATTGGAAAAAGGTGAAAAAGGAAAATAAGGGGGGGGATGGAGGAGAAAAAAAGAAAAGAGAGAAATGGTGATGGGAAGAGAGAAAAAAAAAAGAAAAAAGGAAAGAGAGAAAAAAGAAAAGAGCCCCAAGCAAACACCAGGTGCCCTGTAGTCTAGTTCCTTCCCCCCGGTTGTACTCGAGTACCCCAAATCTCCCGAAGAGAGACCATCCGACGGGTAAGCCCAAGCACTCTGCCTGTCTGTCTCAGACCCGGCCCATTTCTATGATACTCTTTGCTCACTTACAGTACCATCCGATCTAAGCTGTCGCATCCATCCAGTGCTGGGTCCCCAGCTAATAACTCCCCCCTCACATCCTCAAGACCGTCGTCGTTGACCGTTCCACCTTTTTTTCTCTCACCACACACACACATAATCCCCACCCCCCCGTGGCCGTTCACGCACCCCCAACGCTCGTTGCTAAAAAGCCATCGCTCCTCCCCCCCCCCTTAAGATAGAAAACCATCCCCTCCCCTCGGTGGTTATCACTCGCATTCCATCATCCATCATCATCTGTTAAAGGTTGGCCTATACGCTTGTGACTTTCCCAACACAACCGCCATCCCCCGCGAAATAATACGACCACTCGCTACACACTCTCGCTTTACCTACACTGTACAGCCCGGCTTGTCTACGACACAGGCCGTAAAACCAACTCCAACACAACGTGGGATCCAGAAAAAATAAGGATGCCTTCGCGACTATCAAGCCCGATGTTGTCTCTAGATATTAATCACATCGCCAAGGTTGACCCAAGAAATGTGGATAATTTGTTCAGTATGTGGACTAGTAAGTGATACTTGGCTCATCTGATTACTTCAATGAGTGTTAACCATTTCGTTTTTTATTTTCAAAACAGTCTTTTCGAAGTGTGCCGAGTCTTTGGAGAATGGAAGGAGGTTGGAGAATCTGAGTTGGAGGGTATGGAACAGGGAGACATTTTGCTGCGACGATACGACGACCCCCAATACTCCGGTTCCGGTGAAGAAGCCAAAGCGACAGGATTCCGAAATCTCGGATTTACCAGAACTTTCTACAAGTGTTGAGTCCGCTGCCTCGGAGTGTGAATTGTCAAAGGAACCACGGTCGGATGCGGTCAACATTCGATCTTCACGGCCTTGCTTGACCCGTAATGATTCCAGTGAACGCTACCGAGGTAAAGAGAAGCACATGACCCCTGTGCATCTAGTCAAGTTGATGGGGGATTTGGATAAGAGCAAGTCAAGTGCAGAAGATTGGATCTCTCGAAGGAGTTTCATCAGCACACATATTTCGGCTAGTACGGAGCCTTCCATGCCAGAACAAGAAATTACTTCAACAGCTTCACTATCACCCATGTCTTCCTCCGCCGATCATACATCTCCCGTGGGGTCGGAGTCGAGTAAGTCATCGGAGCAAAGCAGTCACAGTGTTGTCCGTGGATTTTCGCCTGGGCAGGTATCTTCATCTTACCGATCAAAAACAGGGATGGCATCGGAGCCTTGCCCAGTGAAGGAACCAGTTGTAGCGCCCAAGAAGTCAAAGAACATGTGGATTATTGGTTCATCACCTTCGTCGGTCTCCGACGATGAGACGGATCTGGATCACAGCTTCAGCGTCCGCCAAGGCCCTCAGGTCAGCAAGCTGGCGGAGGGACTGAAGATGGCAGGCAAGAAGAAGAGGACCTCGTTCAGAGATGAGGTTGCTACACGGACAGTCTACGATGAAGACGCTTTCAGTGACGACGAAGAGAACGTTTCAGAGAGTGCCATTGAGGATGATGATGATTGCTCCTCTGACTGGGAATCATCCACCGATAGCGCACAATCCAGCTACACTGAAACCGCCATGTTCCAGCGTGTAGAAAGCCGTCCTCAGCTCGCCACTCGCCCATCTCTTCTGTCTACTCTCCTCCATGAGCCCAAGCGAGCGCCCGTGTTGACAAACAATGGATCCCGCTCAACACCCGCCATCCGATCGCGCAATACCTCGCCTTCAGGCCCCTCACTTGCCGCCTCGCCCCGCAAAGAGTCTCCACTGGCTTCCAAGGCGACCATCGGGGTCAGCCACTCGAAACCAATCATCGTTACCACCAGCAACATGCATCCGCCTGCACTTTCGCCACGCACCACAAGGCGAAACATGCTCGCGACCGAGCTGACAGAATCTCTCCGAAAGCATTTGCTCTGGGAGAGACAGCAGAAGAACACCACCGCCTCGGCCGTCCTAAAAAGGCGACACACGGCACATGATGTTACCAAGCTCAATAACTATCCCCAGGCTAGCTTTATGTCGGGCAACAAGGGAAACACATCCAAGAACAATTCTTGGAATCACTACTTCGAGACACATGAGTATCATGTGGCGGGATGGTAATGGGTTGTAATATTGGAAAAGGGAAAACAATTAGAAGTATTTAGGGGGAAAAGGAAACTTGTACAGGAAATACCAGTGATGGAGGAAAAAGCTTTTTATTCGACTTTCGCAGTACATTATTTTATAATTATCGGTCACATAACATTCACCCCTTTCAACACCAATATATCACGGCTTTAATGAATGGATTCTGCGCTGGATTGGTCTTAACGGTTGGGGGGATCGGTTCTCGGGCATTTTTGTTTGCGAATTTTCATTTATTCCTTTTGTTCTATTCCCAACGGTGAAAGGGTGGTATTTTCTTTATATCTATTTATTATACTTGCCTTTGAGTTCATTTTAACGGTGTCAGCCTGTTCTTTCTTTTTTAACTTGGGGATATGCTTTTTGTATTTGTTTTGTCCATTTCTTGTCTATTTACTGAAAGGGGGCGTATTCTGAATGTGTTTTTTCCGGCATATCGGTGTATTTGGATTCTTTTTGTATGCCTTTCTATTTTCTCATCTTTATTCAGGGTGGGTTCGGTTCATTTTCATCGGAGTCGGGTCCGCATTGGGAGTCGCGACTTTTGATCCTTTTTATTATATATACATATTTGAAATTTCTTTTCTTTTAAAGCCTGTCCTTGGTTCATCCTCATGTCAAGATATAGGAAGGGAGGAGGAGGGGGGAGCAGAAGCAGATGTTGCCGAACAAAAGGGAAAAAGGGAAAAAGGGAAAAAGAAAAAAAAAAGAGAAAATCATAATGTACTTTTATCATCAAAAAATTATTATTCTTTTGAACAAGAAACTTGCCTGTGGGCTCGCGTGCTTGGGTGACTTATTGTAGTCTATCTTCCTCCCTACCGGTACCGTATCCATTCATCTATAATATTATAGCTATGATATTCATTTATTATTCAAGGGATAGACGGCTGGCTTGTACGAGTAAGTGCACTGCCAACATCATTTAATTTCTCAAGATCCGGACAATCAATTATTTCATTGAGAGTAAGGTTAATAATTGAGAAAAAGAAAGGGAGGAACAGAAGGGGAAATTGATCTAAAGCCGATGATGATGGTGATGATGAATGTGAACAACCTGACCTGAGTGCAATTTTCCTCCCCTTGTATCCTCATCCATCTACAGCATGATGTTCACTTTCCGCCTTCTTTTCCAATAAAAAACCATAAACACATGACCTCCGCCTCCACCACCTCCGCTTCCTCAGGTACTTTTTTCTTCTCTACTACCACCCAATCCCAACCCCGATCCCCCTACCAAACGTAGGCCTAATTACAGGTGGAAGCGTGGAGAAGAGAGGAGAGAGGGAGGGAAGGAAGAAAGGAAGGAAGGAAGCAAGGAAGGAAGGGGGTTGGAGGCGAGGGGGAGGAGGCGAGGGGAAGGGAGGAGGTTTGATTTCTAATATCCACATGAACCGACCTATTGGGCTTCTCTTATTGCATGGTGCTTGTACTGCACGGGTGTTTACTCGGCCTGACTCTGCTTAGGAGAAAGGGAGAGTGAGGGAGAAAAGCTGGACGAGTTAAAGTGTAGAGTGCAAATAGGATAAATAAGCAAATAATAATTTTTTTGTGGGGTATTGTGTATTGTAGCCCGCTTGCTTGGTGTCTCGCCTGAAAACTGTCGCAGCCGCATGCGTTCGTCCATGACTCTTCTTCCCTCTTTCGCCTTACGTGAGTTGTTGATGGTGGCGGTGATGAGATATTTTACTTCTTATTCCTTCTGGATGGATTGGGTGGCATGGGATGGATGAAGAATTTTTTAGTTTTTTTGTTTGGCCGCCTTTGCGTTTTTTCTTTCTTTGATTTTCTCTTGCTTTGTTTACTCGAATAGTTCTGCAGATGGAAGGAAGGTAGGCTTGGCGTTTTTTTGCTTGGGTTGTAGATTAGTTGTCTATGGTAGGGAACCGGAGAGGAAGTGAAAAAAAAAAAAAAGAGGTGCTGGGGAATCCCCACACGAGCAAGAAGATAAACTGAATAAGAAGCCTTGTCCGATATCAGGTAGATGGCTGGAATTGATTGGGCATGCTAATTTCTATGCTACACACACATCCACGAAAGAAAGGGTATCTGTACGGTAATTATTTTGGAGGTACGCAACATCAATGATTTTTTTATTTTTGCGTTTTTTGTTATTTTTCTGTCCAGTTCCGTCCAATTCTCACTGGGAGCCCGAAATTAACCCTCGAGGCTATCTCGGACGCATTTCCTCGCCCTCTTTTTGAATTCCGCAGGATCCTCCCGCCACTGTTTTGCGGCCTCCTAGATGGAAAGAGTCAGTTTAATGCGTCTCTCGAACGTGAGTCTGTAGGGAAGTTTTTTTTTTTTTTTTGCTATGGTTATTTTCTTGTTTTTCCAAAAACGCACCAAGTTAGCCGGACTCTCGTCATTGGGAGAGCTCAGCATCGAGATCACCGATATAAGGATCGATTCTGGGGTGCGAACGGGGAGCCAACGTTCGCTAGCAGACTCATAGCCGTACCTGTAAGGTGGAGGTTTGGGTAGCTGGTTAGTCATTGGTTCGTTGGAGGACTCAACGGGTGCAGTATGGCCTCGGTGGAATATCGGCAGCACTTCTTGTGTGCTTACAGAACAGAAAGGACAGGCAAAGAGACGCGAAAGAGAAAGAGGGCTTACTGGTCTTCCCCGGGAGGATGAAGAATCGAAATGCAGACACTACCATTTGGGTAGACTAGCAATCTCATCAGACTCTATCATCGCATAGCGTGGAGGGATGTGAATCTCGAGTCGAACCAAAGCACGCTGCACGATCAGCAACATACCGTTCGGATGCCAAATGGGCGTTTCAAAGGTCATGGTTGGCGGATCATGTGGATAGGTGTCCGGGAACACGAGGCGGGCGCGAAAAAAACCACCTAAATATTATTTACAACATTCTTTAGCTGCGTTGATTGCATTTTCGGTAGCAAGAGCTTCAAATCACCAAGTATGGTTTATTCACCTCCATAAAATTTGCAGTCATCGGAGATCATCAACATAACTTCCCATTCATAGATGTTGTCATTCACAAGACCTACACTGACACTCGCCAGGTCCCGGTCCATTTGCATCTCTTTCAGCTGCTTATGCAGCAGACTGGCGGAGGCGAGAGGGGCCGACATTATCTGAATGCTTGGAGGCGGGTAAGTGAATCGTGTTCGGAGGGGAAAACAACCTTCGGTCGGGGAAAACGCACTGTACCTTATCGAGGGAGTTCTTGCGTGGAGGAGGGGGTTCAGGAAGATGGAGGGGGGTTGCAGGTTACCGACACAGGTGGGGGAGAGAGGAGGAGGATTACCGGTGTGGAGGGGTGGTGGATAAGATACAGTTTGTGGGGAGGGGGTAAGTTCGACGGCGAGAGGTCTGGAAGAGGGAGCGTTATCGACAAGCGAGCCAACTAGCCTCCTCGATAACGGAGCCTATCATGCATGTCAACCGGCAGCACAGGAGAGAATGGTAGCAGCAACACCATGGAAACGATCACTGCATCTGTCAAGGCTTGCATCCTCCTTTTTCTTCATGTGTTTGCCTAGAGACTCTTGTCGTCACCACGAGCACTTAACAATCGAGGCACCTCTCCGATAGCTCTAACAATTCCCCCTCATTCTCATACTCCTCCCATTCATATTTACCATCCTGTCTCTACCTCACGTTTGCTGCACATGCTTCATGCACTCAAATCTTGGGTGATGAACTGGCTAGAAGAGCTTACCCATCCATCCATACTTTCTCTCTCCAGAAGGAATCTAATTCATTCAAAAGCACCTCTTTCCGCCCTGCGCTAATCGCCGGCCCTACGGGTAAAGGACTAGCTTTCAGGATACATCACATAATTCTCTTCAAAAGTGGAAGCAGCAGCATTATCAAGCTTTTGTTTCTCACCGCGGCTCTCCACCCCGCTCCTCTCAATTGCCGCTCAGGATAATCATGGACCTTAGGGGTTTGCAGGAATTTTGTTCCGGGGCTTGTGGTTGCTCTTTTCTTCAGGCTGTAGGCTTCCTGAGCAGGATTGAGCGAGATACTCTGCGCCGACAATCAGGACAGTCTATTGCTGAGCATCTCCGATAAATCAGGGTTAGGGCTGGATTCGGTGGTTGTGTGTCGTTCTTTTTGACTTTCACATTCCCCCACCTATCACGCCTTTCTGCACGTGCTTTGGTGATAGCTCGAGCACCTCAGCGCTCGAGCACATCCGGTTAAATGGGTTACCATAATACCATTAAACTTCGACCATTCGAAAATGCATAAGGCCTTGGCTTGGTTAGATTGTCTCTTAGCGTTATATCTATATACGCGGCTGCACTTTATGCAGAGAGACGAACCAAATGTTACGGCTGGTAACCTAAATACTGCTCCTTCGAGTGTTAGGTGTGCGAAACCGGGTGTGCGGAATTAATTTTGCGTCATGTGAGGTGACTTGATAGAACTACCGTACTCTTCACATTCTCGACCATTTAGTGTGTGCATATGCTCACAACTATCGAGATATCTCAGCCCACCTCAGTGCCCAGCTTCCGCATATACGATGCTAGGCCTTACCGCTTCCTTAATTACTCCGGAGGTTGTCTGAAGGGGGGTTCTTTCTTTTGGTATGAACCCGCCCTAGCTACGACCTAACCTACCTGCCTTACAGCTTACTCCACCTCCATTTTGGCAAATCTCGGGGTCTCCCCGCAGACGCCCCGCGCCCCGAACCACCAGCTGTTAATACCAGGGACTCATGGCCACGCACCGGCATGGTGACTTTAGGCGTATATGGGATCGCACTGGAAATAACATGGACCTGCTGTGCTTAGAGCTTCCCGCCTCGCGAGTGTCGAGTTCTCCTCTGGAAGAGGGATAGTTATTGGCCAGCGGCCAGCTGTTGCAATATGGTAATACAGTATCACATTTTGGAGTATTTTTTTTGCATTTAGCCGGTAGCTTTTTTGGAATAACCGGGCTCTTACAGATCAAAAAGGGCAACCCGCGAGCAAGATTTTGTTCTTGAAGTATGGTAATCAGACTTTGCGGTTTTTGTGGCACTTCCTGAATAGGCGCTACGGCTTATGTGAGTCGTTGTGATTATTTGTTATCCTATAACAGTTATTACTGGTTTTTCTGGTTAAGGGATTTGACCCCGAGGGCCGTTAACTTATCCGGATGGGCGGAAAGATTTACCCAACTCTCCTCAGACTCAGGGGTCTTTCTTTCCTTCGGTAGAGAAATCTCCACAATTCTAGAGATTGAATCGAAGAGGCTTCTTGGTAGTTTAGCCGGGAATAGTTGGGCTTTAGACCTGATATATATAAATCAAATACCGTACTCCAGGGCTCCAGTCTTTTCATCCGCATTTGCAGACTTTGCGGCGAGAAACAAGAAGACGGGAGGAAAAGCTAGCTCCAGGCCGGAGCACTTGGACCACACGGCCAACCAATCAACCCAAATAGCAACGCACAAGAACGATCGGATCAAGATCACGAGTGGAGCTGCAATCACTGCAACTGACTCCGATAAGGCGACGATTTTTAGACGCCAGGCTCTCGTTGGACCACCGGGACCCGCAGGGCTGATACACAATGGCAAAGTCTCTTTTTTCTTCGCATGGCAGGGTTTGCCTGCGCAGGAGGGTATGGCACGGAGCTTGGGCGCCTTTGGGGAGCTCAGATGACTGATTCTTTTTTTCTGTATCCAGTTTTAGGGTTACAATCAAGGTGTGTTCTCGGGAGTTTGTGAGTGTGTGGTACTCGAACACCTTTAATTTATTTCCTCCCTCTTACCACTGTGTATGATACCCGCAGTTCGTGCGGGAGCGTGACTAATAGTGAATAGCGCTATGGTGATGGCGGTGGTTGTTCAGACTTGCAGTGGATATGCGTTCTTTCCAAACACACGTAAGCTAGATCTATGATACTTCGTGCGATAGCTTTGGCTAGTGGCATGAGTTTCTAAAAAGTCCATGATATATGGGAGATGTGGTTTCCAATAGCAAAAAGGGTCGGCTTACGAGTACGTGTTTCTGTGATTTGAGTCAATTTTCACGGGGCAATACTAAGCCTTACTGTAGCGATACTTAAATTAGGGGCTTGGACCGGAATAACCTACTTGGTGTTCCTGGCGAGAATATCGAGAAAGTGCGCTATTCTCGTAAACCTTCCCACCTTCTGCATCAGTTTGATAACCCGATGTTGTGCGGCCGTGGGAAGCTTCTCGCATACTCCGGGCTAGGTTTGTTGCGGGTATGGGTGTGGGTTTCTTGAATACGACCGTTACTTGTGCAACGTAGAGGAGTATCTCATGATTTCGGAGCAAGAGAGAAGGATGGTGGCTAGTGATGGGTTGCCCAAGAAGCCTGAAACTGGATCACACTGCCTGAAGTCAGAGGCGCCTTGGTCGGCCCGCAGCCGCTGGCTATTACCTTTGGTATCGTGGTGCCTTTCTGGCATGTGCTATCCTTTCACCTGAGTGATAAAATGTCGGGATCATATCGGGAAATTCCCTGACGTCGGGGTCTCAGGATCGACTGTGGTACCAATTACATCGGGGGAACCGGCCAAGGGCGGGAAGATTCTGAATGGCTGCTTTTGCTGGTCCTGTAACCTGCTCCCGCAGTTATTCTTGGAGTCGGTATTGCCCTCGTGCTGCCTTCACCTGGGTGAGAAGCTCACCGCTATCGCGGGCTCACCAGGGATCATGAGTTGATCGACTTGGAGCTCCTGGAGATTAAGCCTTAGGATGTGTTCGGGAAACGGGCTGAACTCGAGGGATTCTAGTACTTAAGGAGGACTGATACGTGGGGTTACATAAAATTGGGGGCATTAAGCTTGGCTAGCTTATTCTAGACCTGGAATATGTTTTGCAGGGTGATAGTCTCGTGGTAAGTAAGTTTTGGAAGAAACAATTATTCTTCATGAGTTGTCACGCCATTTTCTAAATACCTTCTAGCCGTGTTCTTTCAACCGGGTTTGCTGAATTCTTGTTGCTATCTGGTGGCGGGTTCTCTGGGAGATATTGACGGTGCTGGCGTTGTACGAACTTATTTCCAGAAATTTACAATGTTTCCCTACGATGCGAGCCCCCGGCGTAGCGAGAATTCACAAATAATTGGCTCGTTTTTTGTGGGTTGTGTGTTTTTAAACTGCGGGTTAGAGCTTTTTGCGGGCCAGTGCTCCTTGTGTCGGGTGCTCGGTATGCAGAGAAGGATTGTGCTCTACCGAGCTTAACTCAAGTCGGGCACAAGCACTATTGCGGGTTTATTAGGTCCTTAACGCTAACTGTATACGTTAGTTTTGTACTACGCACCCACGATCTTCGCCCACCTGGGTAAGTCTAATGGCACAAGTGCCCCTGCATGCTACTGGTGTAGCAGGTATTGCAATACTTTGGCTACAATAAGGTATATTTGACACCAGACATGGTGGGCAGTCTGCTGGTCTTCGTTTTTTGGGCTCTCGCTGTGATGTATATCGGCAACTTTGGCCGAAAGGCCGCTCTCGTAGGCGGGATTGGAATGGTGCTCTGTTATTTCATCATTGCAATCATTGCCAAGAACAAAGGCCGGGGACCCACGCATCGTGCTGCAGGTTGATATCTATGGTTTGGTTCACTCTAGATGTTGTGAGGAGTCTCTGGACTATCGTGGCACGTATATCGTAGGTGAAAGTGTGACCACTAATGAGAGCCATGGCTTGGGACCTGTGCCTAGATCTTGTAAATGCCGGATATTTTCGTTGAAATTGAGTTGACTAACTAACTATTACCCTAGGATTGCGGAGGTCTGGTTATTAAGTGCCAGGGCGAAGGGAATTGCCTTCGGAGCTAGTTCCAGTAAGTTCCCATGCCCACTGCCGGTCTCCCTTCTAGACGGAGGCATTATGCTTATTGGTTTCTTTGTTGTAGGTTGGATGTATGACGAGCCACTATCACCCGACCGATCTGGCTGTTGCATTTGACTTTTCCTCCTGAGCGCCAGCTAGCTTCCGGTAGAACAACTTTATCATCGGGAAAGTACCCCCCGGTATACCGCAAAATTTGGGAATAGCACCCCCCCAAATGCCCCAATGATAGCGCCCCCCTTCTTACCGGGAGCTAAACTCAAACTGCGGATGATCGGTCTGAGTTTGCCACTTGATCCCTCTACATAGCAACGCGCCCCTCATTTCCATAATATTCGAGCACATGAGACGGAGCTCATGCCCTCTGCCATCTTCACAATGTTGGTTCTTAGTGCCTGAAACTAAGCTTCTCTCATTAGGTAAGAGCCGAGTTGCCCTAACTTTGCCCTCTGCGCACACCCAGACTCTAATGCAACAACCACTATCCCTTCGCCAGCCCTTAGAGGATGTGGCTTTTAGAAGCGAAGGCGTTGCTGCTGTGGATGTTGAGCGCCAGGCCTAGATTAGCTAGGAGGTGGAGTAGATAGGGCATTAGAGCGTTTCGACACTGGGCTTCCCAAGAATTCATCGAAATATGGCGTTGACGGGAGGGAGAAACTACCGGTACCGCTTTTTTGAACGAGAGAGAGAGGGTTTAGGGGCTTATCACCAGTGCCAAAGTAGTACTTGGAGAAGAGGAGGAGGAGGAGGAGGAGGAGGAGGAGGAGAGGGGTGAGGCTTCATGACAGTACGTTTCTTTGGTGATGTTTGCCTTTTCTGATATCCAGCCTAGCCATGCTTGAATTGTAGCCTAACTTGGCGCGATACGAGCGATTCGGGAATGGCTTATATTTCGGAAGGTGCCTCCTGTATGAGGGAGAGAGGCCTTATGACCAAGATCTTTTTTCCTTTCGGGGCAGCAGCAATAATATTAATACATCATGTTTTGCATGGTATGATACTTGTACCTGGGTAACCAACTACTTTTTCCCCGGAACTAACTCAGCAATTACATTACCATTACCTCTATGGATTGACTGTGTGAGCTAACAGAGGTGACAATGTACCGGTACCTTATGATGCCTTTGCACTGTTTTCCTTTCTCTCGGCGGGCATATGCCTGGGATTTCCGGGGGTAGGGAAGCAGCCATTCGTAGCGGTTTAATTAATCAATCATCTCAAGTATCTTCCTGATATTATGTCGCTGTGGTCGGGTGCGGTGCGGTGCGGTGGGTTGGCAGGCTGTGTTATCGAGCGTATCGTGGACGTTTCCTAGGTTTATTTTATTTTATTTTTATTTTTATTGCCCGGTGGCGGCATTAGACGGATACCTTTAGGTACTGTACTATCTATACTTGTCTGAGTTAGAGCCGCACAACCATTCTAACTTTTACTCCATAGCGGCTCAACCATCCTAAATACAGTCATCGATAGACAATCACGCGACCAGCCTTGCTCTTGGTAACTTGTATCATACCCGCGAGGGCAGGAGAAGCGTTCCCGCATCATTGTCGCATCGGACTTGCATCCGATGTGGGATGTTGTTTTAGCTTAACCCGCAGAGGATCATGAAGGGCTAGGAGGGGAAGAAAAAGAGGGAGAGGGAGAGGGTTGCGATTTATTGTTTGTGATTTCCAGCCGGGGAGCCGTTTCCCTTTCCCCTTTTTGTGTTGGTGTTGTGGAGTTGTATGGTACAGTGGGGGCAATGATAGATGGATGGATATCTGGGGGAGAAGTGGGGGGCAAGCTCAGGCCGGCAAGCGGGAGGGCGGGTGGAAGGGCACCCTCCCTCGGTATGTGATGCGAACTATGATACGAACACATAGGCTTCCCCCCCCCTTGGTGGAGAGAATCAAGAAACCACTTCAGGCAGTAACTTATCATACATTGCAATAAATGACCAGGCGGCTAGACTGCAATACGAACATCGTATGTCACTGGTTATCATAGCACGTACTTGCACCCCCACCTCCGGAGAGAGCTGCTGTATGTAGCATCCTAAATTCCCTTCATTGATTAACCAAGAGCAGCAAGGGAAGGATATGTTAACTAAAGGGGAATAATGAATCCTCACACCTAACCTCTAAATGGAGGTTTAGCTAAACTGTAAATCTGCTTCCAAGTTTCCTTATCTTACTTGGTTCCCCTGAGTTACTTCGTCTGCACCCTCTTTCTTCCCCTTCCCCTTCCCCGTTCCCTCCCCCACTTCTATCTCTCTATCGGTACCGTTTCTGCTTCTCATTTGCGCCACCGGGTTATCAATTCTGCAGTGCAGTGCAGCGTTGTATGATACCTGTAGGGATTGTGTTAGGGACCCTTGGTGGATACCGGTATATATATCGATTGCGTTTTTCTCCTCAGATATCCGCTCTTCTCAGATCTCCTTCTACCCTTTTTTCTTCTTCCATTATAACGTGTACTCGTGGTTGAGTAAGGGTGTGAGTGCCTGTGCGATATATATATATCAACATGACAGGGGAAGAGATCATAGATGTCCATAGGAGAGACAGTTCCGGGTCAAAGGCTCATGACTCATTGCATGAGAATATTGGGAAGAAGGGTGAAGTTGGCCGCGGTGCCGCCACCCTTGGGGGTGAGCAGACGCAGGTGTCTGAGACTCCAACGTTCTGGATGTGGATTTTGACATTTGCTTCTGGGATAAGTGGGGTATTTAAGCTTCTCTTCTCTTCCTCATGCCCCACATGTTACTGAGGGTGGTTGCGAAAATAACTAATCAATTTGGATGGGGTGTTAGTTACTGTTTGGTTATGATACCGGGTAAGTTTTTGCTGGCATTAGCCATTGGGGCTGGGTTCAGGATTGGTACGCGGCGAGGAGAGGGGAGTTTGCTGATTTTTGTCTGCTATCTATAGTGTTATTTCGGGAGCACTCGTTGTGATAGCAGGCGATCTTGGCCCGGCCGAGTTATCCAGTCAACAGAAGGAATTCATTACAGCAGCAACCTCCCTAGGAGCTCTAATCTTTAGTGTATTCTCGGGCGCGCTTGCTGACCATATTGGACGGAAATGGGTTATTGCTATCGCGGATGCTGTGTTCATTACCGGGGCAATTGTTCAAGCCCTGGCCAAGTCTCTCTGGGTTATGGTCGCTGGGTACGCCTGAGCTCCCTTTTCTCCCCAACACACGTTGTACTGCAACTAGGATGGATGCTTATAGGGACCCTCTCTTTGTAGTCGTTTCATTATTGGTTGGGGCGTTGGTTTGGCTAGTTTGATTGTACCACTCTACCTCGCGGAGCTTTCCCCTGTGAGTCTAACTTATGGCTCAACCCCTGTTGTCTCTTATATTTACTTTTTCTAAGCACCATTGGGAAAAATTGTTACTGACTAATCAACTAGGCACACTATCGTGGGAGAATGATTCTCATCAATGTACTTTTCATTACCTTTGGCCAAGTAGTTGCCTATGCTATTGGCGCTGGGCTCACTCACGTAGATTCTGGGTGGAGGTGAATAGCCTTGCGTTCTTCCGACAAGTGAGGGCAGGCGATAGCCACTGACTGGTGAGCCAATTGATAGAGTAATGGTTGGAATCGGAGCAATTCCCGCCGGTATCCAATGCATAATCCTATACTGGCTTCCGGAAAGCCCTCGTTATTGTAATCCCCCCCCACTTTACCATTGCGCTCCAGGCACTCTAACGGAACTTTCTCTTTTCTTTTTCGATTGCTAGTGGTTCGCAAGGGTAAAGATGAGGAAGCTCGGAAGGTCTTGTTCAAAATCTACAGTGGAGCGCAAGCAGCGGATATTGAAGATAAGGTCGCGTACATCCGCGAGTTCACTGAGGATAAGAGACCCGGAACAAAGTGGGAGAAGGCGAAGAAGGACTTCAAGAGCCTGTATGTCGTCCCGTCTAACCTTCGAGCATTGATCCTTGCTTGTGGGTTGCAGGGTATTCAGGTGTGTCCTCGACTATATAGTGTGAGGTCTAGGGAGCTTACTAATAATGAATGGTAGCAATTCTCTGGGTTTAATTCTTTAATGTACTTGTAAGTGTCTTAGATCTTAGACAGCTATCATGAAAAGGGGGGGGGGGGCTGCAATCGCTAATTGACCTCTGCAGCTCCGCCACGGTTTTCAAAACCGTTGGATTTGAAAATCCTACAGCAGTTAGTCTCATTGTGGCTGGGACGAACTTCGTAATGACGGTAAATTCGCACCTAATCAGCCACACCTAAAAAAAAAGATCCGCTGTACTCCGCAGGAGTCCTACTAACAAATGTGATAACGAAAGTGCATAACATTCACCATAATCGACCGTATTGGCCGTCGTAGGATCCTAATTGGTACCCTCTGGGGCTGTTCCGCCGGCCTGGTAATCTGCGCAGTAGCTTTCCACTACCTCCCCCGCAACGCCACGACCGGGGAGATTAACGCTACAGGTTCGAACCGCTGGGCCATCCTAATCCTGGTGAGTCAGATAATCTACGTGATGTTCTACGCCTTGGGGATCGGCAACATCGCCTGGGTCGGGCAGTCCGAAGTTTTCCCGTACAACGTGCGAGGCTTCGGAACGGGCATGGCCACGGCCACCAACTGGGGTGCGAACTTGATCCTCGGATCCACCTTCTTGACCATGATGGACCGGATGACACCCACCGGTGCGTTTGGGTTCTATGCGGGGCTTTGCTTCTTGGGTTGGTTGTTTGTCCTTTTCCTCTTCCCAGATTTGAGTGGGTTCACCCTAGAGGAGGTGGCGGAGATATTGAGTACTAGCTTTGGAATCCAGGAGTCGAGGAAGAGGAGGAAAGTGCTTAAACAACTTAGTGAAGATGAGAAAAGGGGAAGGGAGGAAGCCCTCACGGAGAAGGTTTGATCCGTGTTTCCTTTTTCTCTCTCTTTCGCACCTTGTATTTCCCCTCCTTTATAGTGAGTGGGTGGTGAATGAGCAAATATGGTAAGAATTATGTGTATTACGAAATGAATTCAAGTTATCCTTCTCTTTGGTGTCTGGTCTCGACCAATTCCAACGTGTCAGATGTGCTGGTTCATGAATATGCACTCGGGGACGGTTCGTTGTTTCCATTTTCCATTTGTGGCATGAAGGGAGACCTAGACTGGGCAGGAGGGCAGTTATGCCCGCCAGCATTCCACACTAATAGCAGATGTAGTCCTGCTGCGGGGGGGGACAGGAATCAAGCCGTTCCACACCAGTATATAGTACTGTACTTGAAAGAAATCCAGAATATCTCACCCACAGCCTGCCTTAATCCACCACACTTCCGCATTCCCAATACAAAAGAAGCGCTTCTCGAAGACAAACATCCTCAATCGAAAACACATCAAACTGGAGCATCATGGCAAAGCTAAACTACTGAGGTAATCTCACAGATTCTAAAATGAATGTCGTGTCACCTATATTCTCCCCATCAACAGGCTTCCCCATGCCAGGGCCCACCTTCAGGGGTTGCATAATAAGTCTAGTTCAACCTAGTGACACTTTTGATCATTGTGTTTGAGCCGGAGACACGGATAGGGGAGCATCTCCGGGTCGTCCAATTTGCGGCACCTCTCCGATGGATGGGCTAGCGTGCTGGGGACTGTTGGATGGCCCTAGTGGCTTGAGGAAGGAAGGAAGGAAGAAAAGAAGCGGGAGAGGAGTACCCAAGGTGGGTATTTATAAGAAAATGTCTGGATGCCAAGAGCCATCATAAGGTTGGTGGGCGTTGGTGTAGCAGGTTGGGGTTTCTAGCAGGGGGCTGCCCAACGCTCGTGATGATATGGTAATTTGTTGACTGTAGGGTGTAGGGCTGGGGTAGGAAGCCGGGCGAGATACCAAAAGCTAGAGGAGTGTGGGTAGAGAAATACCTTGGGATTCCCCTTCCGCATATTATAGGGTGATTAACCCACGAGGGACTGCGGACTAAAACATAGAACCTGGTAAGGAGGTACGAGGGAGCTAGCAAGTATAGCTATTTAAATATTCATAACTTGCTCAAGTGTCAGGAATGATCAGAAGACTATTTCTGCTAGTTTCACACAAACCTGGAATGCAATATGGGTTATACCTTCCCGTTCTTATGGACACATTCAGGTACAGCAACGATCTCTCTACAACCACTATATACCTCATAGCCTTTCAAAATAAAAACCAGAGGCCATCCTCAGAGGAGAGTTCAGCTTGGCACTTTTTATTTGGGGTGACTTATACGGAAGACCCAGCTGCCATGAAATCTTGATTACATGAGATCACTCGCTATTGAATAGGATTTAAAATGTCGGAAATATCACTTCAATGTGATGGCAGGTGCGGAGATGTTCGGCAAGTTGCGTAGCTGCTTAAGACATAAGGATCCGGGAAATTAGAGTAGTCATATTGATGTATATTCATGTTGCTCATTACTATAAATGAGGCAGTCTCAGGCGCGTCTATAGATGCACTTCTTCTTTCACCAATCAGTCCTATTACCTTGCACTTCAATTTCAGCCTCTTTCGTGTGACCTCCAGCATCAAACAGTCAGGTATGGTAAGCCACCATTCGATATGATACAGTAAACTCATCAGGTGTCATTTGCTGACAGTCATCAAGCTTCAGAACATTATATCGTATCTTAGTATGATAATCGTATGATATCTCTGTCAAAAATGCCTGGAGAATAGCATTTCCCAACTTAAATTCGGGTGTTAGGTAATCCTACCCCCCGTTGTATGTGTTTATATCAAGCCGAAGTAATCTAGCTTCTAGAGTTCCGGGCTTACCCTAAGGTGGTATATAAAGGTTAGCAAAAGAGACTTCAGGAAGCTGAAGGAGAGGGAGAAGAATCACCAGCCCCAACTAGATTCTAGATTGGGAGTAGAATGAAGGGCTGATTATTTGAGAGTATATAAAAAATCTAATGATTAATAGTGGGCAAAAATATAAAGAGAAGGCAATACTCAGAACATCAATCTATACCTACTTGAAGCACCAGGACACAACTAACCCCCGGAAACTGATCCTAAATAGCCATGACCCGGGTATCTATCCACAGCTAGTTCACCATTCCTCCTCAGGCTCTACCGGCCAAAGGTTATCTAGGCAATAATTGATGGGTATAGTTGATCATAAGATAATGTCTTTCCAATACCATCAGTGTTTGCAAGCGGCCAGGCCCGCCTGCAGATACCGGCAGATGTACAGTCCAGCCAGGCGAGACCAAGGCGAAGCTGACCCGGGCTTTGCTGGCCAGGCTTTCAGAATATGCCATTAGATTAGTAAATATTTTGTTTATGGAAGCAGAGATCTTCGGATGCTTGCAAACATCTCCAGAAATCTAAAGATACCGGCAAATATCTGAAGATGCCTGAAAATATCTGAAGATGCCTGAAAATATCTGAAGATGACCAGAAAGCCTGCCGACATCTCCAGCCGGGCCAGGCGCTGCCAGTTAGACCTTGACAGATGGAAGATGGCCTACAATCCGGCCCGGCCAACTCACTATAAAGGTCTAGGCTGGCTGGCCGCCCTGGACCCCCAGACCGGCCCGACCAGCCACTTGCAACCGCTGAATGCCAGAATTATTACTATAAAGGCTAGAATTATAAATACCTCACTACGAGATTAGAGTTACATCTCACCGTGTTTTTCATGCTGGAACCCAAAGCGACATACTCCATATATGGAATCATGATTCTCAATTTCCCTCACTTTTTACAGTATAATATATTATTGTATACACGGCCGGTTTAACTAAGAAAAACAAACTGAGACAGAAACCGACAAACCCTCTCCACAGCTTCATTAACAAAATCGCAGAAAAGAGAAATAAAAAAATGAAACAGAATCACATCCTTTTTTCTCCCTTATACGAGAACAAAAACATAATTTTTCATGGTTCTAGGCACAGCTTGGTCATCCGGACCAGCAGTGCAACACGAGTAACAGCCGTTAAAGCTACCGTCAAGAGCGATAAATAGTAAAAAAGGAAGAAAGCGAAAACTATCACTCCAACGAACAACACCTCACAAGAGCTTACCTTTAGGGCACTTCTAAGCACCCAAATTCAACGGTGCTAATAGTTGTATTTACCACAAGTCGGGATCCCTCTCTCTCACCATCAAAAATAAAAACTCGTGCAGGCTAGGAAGGCAGAGCCGCCAAGCTACATGCCAAACAGCGAGGACACCGGTATCTCATCCCTAAATAGAAAAAGAAGAAAAGAGAAAAAAAATAAGGGGAAAAAAACCGCCCACACCACGACTCGAACCTCAAACCTCCACTTTCCAAAAAAAACTGTTTAGCTCATCTTTGTGAAGCGTGTCATCCTTAGTGCAGGGGCCATGCTAATCTTCTCTGTATCGTTTCAAATTGACCAAATGTCCCGAAGGACGAAAGTATCTTCGAATTCCTCCACATACACCCCACCCGACATCCTCCGCCTGCGCAACCACCAACTCACACGCCACAACAACCCAAACGCCACAGCCCATCGGAAAAAGGCTCATCCCAGCTTTAAATTACCGGATACCACTCTTACCGCCACTGTGCTAGAATTGTGCCCGCGCGAGAGCTCTCACACTTCAACCACCACCACCACCAACCACCGCACAACAGGCAAGTGGAGAAACAAGGGAAAGGAAATAGCCAAAACAACAATACTTTAACAAGTTACAATATGTCGGAAGCCTATGAGCGAGAAAGGTAGCCCCTTACTCCCTCCCTTGTTTTCCTTCTACCCCTAAAGCTAAGCTTTGGTTGAGAAAAGGCAAAACAACTCTCGCCTTGATGAACTCGCTTCGAAAGTAACCTCTCTTCGGGACGTTACGATAAACATATACGATAACGCTCGGGATCATGAGATCATTGATAACTCGGTTCGTCAACCCCGCCCCCCTCCCCCCTTCACCCCCTTTGCTTGGATGGTTGACTAACCCCAGTTACATATATGTTTAGAACGAAGTCTTTGCAAACTTCACGACGGGGTTGAAGCAGAGTGCCGGCCGGATCACGCGTATGGCGGCGGCCGGAAGTAAAGGGCAAACGATGAAGCTTGCCGGTATGATTGTGGGTGGGATTATCGTTTTGTATTTACTTTGGGGGATCTTCTTTTGAAGGGCACCCTTTACGAGGGTTAGACAGGGTAGTGATAATGATGGAGGGGAAGTTCTTTCCTGATTGGTTGATGGGGTTGATTTACATTCACAGGCGTTCGGGTCGTTTGTAAAGTACTATACGCGCGGAACAAAGACGAGACGAGATCGATAGTCTACCGGGGTTTTGCGGCATGTTCATATTTGTTATTGATTTTTTTGTACCAAGTGGAAATTACAAACAGCGCTGGTATCTAGTCGAGGACTTAATGTGATAATCTAACGACAGGGAAACCTTTCATCTAGTGACACTCCTCCCACCACCGATTTCTACAGGCACTGAAATTAGCATCGCTATAGAAATTAAAGATGGGGAGAGGGAAGAAACCCACCTTGCCCCAACCGATAATTCCCAATCTTCTCCCAGTCAATCTTCTGCCTGCTGATGGGCAACTGCCGCCTAAGATTCTTGAACGCCCCCTCGCTCAGCGCCCCGAAAGCCCGATTCAACTCCTCCTGGTACTTTTTCTCGTGGATAGCGATAGTTTTCACGATCTCAGTCGAAGTTCCCGAGTTCAGCGAGACTTGAACCGGCTTCGTAGTAAGCAGCCTAACATTCCCATCTTCGTAGTAGTGAACATCCACTTGAATAGTACCGGTAAGCTCATTGTTGGAGGGGGTGTAAGTGTATGTAGATCTCCAGCGGCCGTTCCTATGATCCGTTAGCTCCCAGCCGGGAATGTCAGAAGGAAAGAAAAGGAAAGGTAATACTAACCAATAATTCGAAGGACTATATTTATTCCCAACAACCACCACCGCAACACCAGCATCGTCCTGAACTGGATACACCCCGAACGCCGGAGACGAAGGGTAATGCTCCTTGACGTGCGGAGCCACGTCTCTCAATAAAGACTTTCTGCACCCGACCACCATTCATTAGTCACCTCTCCTTCCTAGTACATAAAAAGGAAAACCCACATCAACCCCGCATTCCCACTCTCCAAGACCCAACTCTGCGGATTCGAAGCTTTCTACCCGCCCACTCCTCTCATCAGCTTCTCCACCCCCCCTTTCCTCCCTACGTCACCCTGCCCGGGGTAGAAACAAACCTGCTTGGTATGGTCAAACTCAAATGAGCTCTGACTTCCTACATCAAAGAATCTTCCACCCGGGAGACAATTATACTCCGAGATAATAACCTGTTCGCTAGCGCTAGGCAGTTTCGTAGTGATCAGCTGCTCCTTGTTGTATTTTTCCACGGCGGGTGCCATGCCTCCGAGGACGGTGGGGTCGTCGTTTACGAGCGTTTTTATGTCTTTGATTTGGTTAGCTTGCCTAAGGTGAGAAGTAGAGGGAGGAGGAGGGGAGACCAGCCAGCAATCACATCTTGGAGCTATGGTGGAAGAGGAGGAAGATGTTAGTATTTTGGTAAGGGATGGGGAGGCTGAAAGAGGAGGGGGTGTAGAGCAGAGTAGGTACAGTACCTCTCCGGGCGGAGCATCAAGAACGAAGCCAGATGCGGTCTCAATTGTTTCTGCAACGGACATTGTGATAGATAAACAAACCCGTGTAAGGATAATAGGCAGAGATTGAAGATTCGTGGTGATGAGGGAAGGTAGGTGAGTTACAGGCACTTTACCGTTCGATACCAATGTTAGTTTCACCCCACCCAGTTGGCGCTTGGCGTTTGCAGGCATTGGCTAACTACGAGTAGATTGGATAGCTACCGTTGGTTGTCCGAGCCCATTGCCTGGCATTATCTACAGCAGGCAAGTATTGTAGACACGAAATGATATCGCGATATTGTTATGAGCACGGTGCTACGAAAAAGGTTGCGAAAATTTAATATAACAATAACAGCAGCAAAAAGCAGAGAAAACCCCCTTTGGTGCCATTCCCATCCAACCCAACCCATTTTAAACGCCTCCAAATAGCAAACTAAGTTAAAACACAATTTGAGCGGAGGGAAACAAATTCCCACACTCATTGAGTCTCGCTCCCAGGCACAGCTTCATATCCGTAACTTGAAAACTGGGACAAAGGCGGGGGTAGCGGGAACGTCTCCATCAAGGAACTAGGCAGCAACTGACTAACCGTGATAGGCCTCTCCCTTCCCCCTCTCTCCTTCTCTGCCACCTCCTCCTCTACTCCCTCTCCTCCCTCCACTTCTCCCACTTCCTCCACCTCCTCTTCCTCCTCACCAGCTGGTAAACCCTGCGAAGAAAACCCCCCAGTCAACACTTCCGGTAGCGCTGGCGGCGAGGATTCCCTCCTATCATGGTGGTAAAAACTCGACGGCAATTGCTGCGTTCGCACCGGGTTGAATGCATGTAATCCATCTGGGTCAACATCATCATCATCGCCATCGTCTCTTTCGAATTCGCCCTCACCCATGCTTTGAGTTGGTGATGGCAGGGGGATTTCGTCGCCGTCGCCGTCGCCGTCGCCGTGGCGGTGATAGGGAAGTTGCGGTTCTTGGGATTCTTCGGCTTCTGGTCCGTCTGCGGCAGCGGGGGGGGTGGAAGGTCGGGGAGGGGTGAAGATAGGGGTATCTCGGAAGTTGATTGGGATTTGAGTTGTTGTAGTCATGATGTTGACTTGGATGTTGCCCTGGGTGGTAGGTGGGGACGGTGAGGGTGGAGAGGGTGATTGGTCTTCCTGCTTGATTCCCCTGGCAGGCAAACAAGGTGAAGGAGAAACCGAAGGCGAAAGTGGACTCGCAATCGTAGGCTCCGAAGCACCGAATCGATTCTCAGCATCCTCCGCCCCCTCCTCCAGCCCATCGAGAAGCTCCTCCCCACCAGACCCCTGCGTGTGGATAGACAACTCCTCATTTTCCCACCACTGACTGCTCTTGACAACCCTTTCCTCTCCCTCCTCCTCCAAGCGAAATGGGATCCCCCCGCTCGCCCCTTTCGGCGTCCAGGGCGATCCCGGTGGCGAATGCGAACTTGGCACTTCCCTCCTCTCCCCTGCCCTTCCTTTCTTCCTCCTCTTGGGCGTCTCTGGCGGCCCCATCTCCTCCCATTCAAAACTCTGTGTTTCAAGCCCAAATTGCGTCTCGGCGATCTCATCGTCCGAGGCATACACCCTCTTCTTCCCATTACCGCTGCTGCTGTCGGCAGCGGCGGCGGGAACTTCCTTGCTGAAGCCGAAAGAGGACAGTGCAGATTGCCGCGGCGATGCAGGTGATTCCGAGGACTTCTTTGCGCGGACGTCCTTGACGGTGTGGTAGTTTGGGCCGGCGAGGCGGGTCTGCTTTAGGCGGGGGCGGGGGGCAGGGGGTGGTTTTCGGGGCATTTCTTAACCCTTTGTTTGTTTGTGGTGGCTGGTGGCGGGAAGGAAGGAAAGTGTGCGGTATGGTATGGTAGGGACGGATTAAATTAAGTCAAGTGTGCGAACTGGTGAATTACCGGTAGAGTATGCACTCCCTTTCGAATTTCCTCCGTCTCATGGCATGCCAGCAAACCCCCTCATTGTTTCCTCCCTTTGGTTGTGCTACCGTACACTGGCTTACAATCCAGTGCCGGTGCAGGGGAGAGAGGGAGCGAAAACAAGACGCGACTGGGGGCAGGGGGAAGAGTTAGTCACAGCAGTTAAGCCAAGTTACTCCGTGATCACGCTTCGACGCGACGCGCAGGAAATATTCCACTTGGCTTGCCTATTCAGGAATGGTCTCTACGAGTACTTCCGATATGTCATCATGTCACCTACGGTACGGTAGCATACCGTAGCACAGCACACTCGTGGCTACATACTAATTTAAATTTAACCTGAGAACGGAAATTTATTCAACACCATACCATCACATAAATACCAACTTAGCCATCACCCCAACAAAAACGGCCCAACTTACATCAACTTGATTGCCCTGTTCCGCTCGACCCAGGCCCCGACTTACCCGACTAGAAAAGCTACGTACCGTATCCCATGCAAAAATCACAACCTGAGCCTCCGCCCCATCACAATACCATCTTCTGCCACCAAGAACGATCATGCCGCAGGTAATAAATAGACGTATGAGGAAAAAAGATAATAAGCACATGCAAATGAAGAATCGGGTTATGAAAGTAATAGAAAGAAGAAAAAAGTTAAAGGGCAACAGGAACGAATTATGTTATGACAAATCGCAACCAGGACCGCAAATCAGTTTCGCCTCTCTCTCTACCTTAAAAAAAGCCTTTCCCAGAAAACGAAAAATGAGACTTGTGTAAAGAAACGAAAGTAAAGACCAAATGGACAATAAAGAGAAAGAAAATGCTGAGTTGGCTAGCTATGTAGCTTTCTTGCTTTTTCGTACCACCGGCGGTACGCTATGAGAGATGGAAAGCTCCCTGTCCCTCTTGTATAGCGACAGACAACCGCTTCTTGAGGATTTCGAAGGTGGAGTAGTCCGGAAGCTTGAGGTAGTTGACGCAGGTCATAACGCTGGGAAGGTAATCATCCGAAGTGTAAGGTGGCTCGCTCGGTTTGCAAACTACAGTAAAAAGCGGCGTCAAACTCTTGAAGCCTATTGAAAATTAATATACGCCTCCTATAAAAGACAAAGTAGTCACTTACCCCCAATGGGAAGTTTCGGACTGCCAGTAACGAATTGAAGAAAGTCGCGACGCTCCTGGGCATTGAACTCGCTCATGGCAGTCAGGAGATTGCGGACACTCTTGCTATCCATATTGAATCCGTGATCGGCCTTAATAGAGTCCATCAACGCTGAAAGAAAGAAAAAGGGAAAAGTCAGTAACCCTCCGCAGCAGAATAGGTAAAGAACCAAAAGCTCACTCTCAAGAGACCAATCCTCCTCATTACGGCCAAAGAGCATAACCAGCTCATCAGGCGTGAAGGCCCTCAGTGCAGAGTAAGGGAAGACCTGCGAGAACCCGCTACGGAAAGCCTCGGCTTGACGCCGAACACCACTCCCAAGGGTAAGATCAATGACCTTATCGACATATTCCTTGACATTATCAATGGTAACCATAACATCGCTACCGCCCGCAACGAGCTCGATATGCGGATACCCTGGAAGCGTAAAATCAAGCTCAAGATCTTCCACATGAACCCCGTCAAACACAATCTGAGCGGCCTTGTTAGCCTTGCCGCCCAGATTAAGAACCTTGTTATTGTAAACTTCCTCCTTGGCCAAAGCAAATTTCCTCAAAAGTTTCATGGAGCTCGCGAGATCCCTATCGACAGTCTTGACAGCACCGAGGGATGGCGCAACGGCTTCGTCCACATTCTCGCCGGTACGGAAAAAGGTGGGATTGAAGGATATGTCGATGATACGCGAGTCCAACATCGAACGTGCCACAAATTTACCCAACATAGTGAACAAGTGGAGAACCTTACGCCCGTTCTCGGACTCCGCCATAGCATCACTCATAGGAGCCGGGAACAGCCCCTGCTGCCCAAAGGCAAACTCGCTCTCCACCGAAGACTCGTTTTCCCTCCAAAGCTTGATCTTCTTCCTAGCAAATGCCCTAGATACGCTAGAGTAAAATTCAAGAGTAGGTCCAAGCCCAGTGCCAACCTCTTCAAAGTATTCAACTTCAAGAACGCTAGGGGAGGCGCCGTAAAGATCCATAACCTTGATGGCAGACTCGAGTATGCGAAGCCTAGAAATCCGGACTTTCTGTCTCTGAAGCCTACCAAGGAACGGCCGATTATCGTCTCGATGGCGATCCTGCCTAGAATCGCCCGTGGACTGCGAATTCTGCCATCTAGTCATAGACCTCGAATATCCAAACGAAGTAGACTGCAAGAACAAATGGCGAGTCTCGAAGGGGAACAAGAACGGATAAAGTCTAGCAAGATCCTCGCTCCAACTAGGCAAGCAAGCACTCGCAACAATCAAAGGCTCCTCCAATTGGCGATTCAATTTAGCAGTCAATTTCGTATTGACAAACTGGCTGAGAGATTGTGGATTCTTTGGTTTCACAGCTTCCTTATCTCCAGTAAACACATCATCAAGATTGGCGTTGAGTGCATGTAGGATGCTTAGCAACTGCAAAATTGAAGAAGAGACCTTATTCTTGTCTAGGGACGCAGGGAACCCAGTGCTGATCTGAGAACTATCAGGGGCAGGAGAGAGCGAGCCCTCTGGGGGCGTGGGCCCTGTGACTCTCCGGAACTTGATGGGATGGACAGTTGACCATACATTTCTAAAGGTTTGATCCTCAGCGGTATCATTTCTCCCCAACTGCACTGCTCTGTAGATAGTCATGTCATTAGAGATAACGTGATCGCCAATACTAAACTCGATATGCCAGTCAAGCGGAGACGGCATTGCCCCCGGATAACCAGCCGGATGACCTCTGTTAGTTGGTGTTGATGTCTGAGAAGAAGACCCAGGATTGCGAGTAGCAGGGGGAGCGCCAGAAGGAGTTGCCACCCTAGTCCCATCGTCCTTGCGGGCAGTAACTTTGCCAGTAGTACCCACTTCCAAATTAACCGCTCCGGCCTCAGGCTCGGGGCCCTCGTCTAAACCCCTATCCAAGTCCTCCAACACAGTATCCATCTCATCCATGTCATCATCTTCCGGAATTGGCCTCTCATCCATACACTCAAGTGGCTCTTGCCCAGAGGGCTGGGTTGGTTGATTCTCCCGCTCGGCCCCAGGAACCTTCCCACGAGAACTGCTGGCTGACGCGCCCTCTGGATTGGATCTCTTGTTCCTCGATTGACGCCTCGCCTGTCTCGGCCTAGGAGGAGCCGGAGTGGAAGAAGACGCAGCGTCCCCAGGAAGGCTTCCCGGTCGGGAATTAGGCGCTGACAATCCAGCCGCCGCAGCAAATGCCGCAAGAGCATTGGAAAGCCCACCGCCCCCTGCACCCGGGTCCCGGCGCCCGCTTCTGGGTCGCTCTGATAAGGAAATCCTAGGTCGAAGGTAGTCGTCCAAGGCCTTAAAGGTAGCAATGGCATGAATAGATACCATGATATTTCGGTAAGGTCGAGGGATTTCGGAGTCTTCATCAGCCACCAGCTTCAAGCGCAGTTGCTTAGCCAGCATAGACGCAGCACTACTACGGTTTCCGTCAAAAGTGTTCTGGTGAACCGTAACAACCTCAAAGTGCTCGGAACGGCTGAGAAGATCCTGAAGTTTGTGAACCAAAACACTGAAAGGCGTATCCCCCTCACTGCTAGCAGCCGGGTGTGCACCACTACGCATGAACACCTCAAGGAAAGCCCGCCTAATATCCATACTCCGTGGATCTGCAACTAGTTAGCCAACCGCCAGCATGCAAGTGGAAAGGAATGAACTACCGGAACCGCTGCTCAAAACAGCCAACAAAGCCTCCACAATATGAGAGTTCAAAAGCTCAAAGCTAGAAATAGAACTCAGTGAGTTATCGCTATCAAAGTATGTCGCCAATCTCTCAAATAAGGCATCTGGGTTATTCCTAGACTTGAGCCCTGTAGCCAAACCCTTCAATTCCTCCATGATCGTCATAGCCTTCTGTTTAGTCTCAGCATTCTCGTCTCTATCATGACCCTCCATAAACCTCTTAGCCTTCTCAGTAATCCAGTCAACCATTCCAGTCGAAGAGCTTGCGGGAACATGTCGAGATGAAGACGAAGACCTAGAGCTAACTGGGGAAGAACTCATGCGATCCTCACTATCTCTCGAATCCTCAGACTCTCTATCCATTTCCCCACGTTCAGCAGCCTCCTTCTCCAAGGCCGCCTGCTCATCCTTCTTAGAGGCGAGCTTAGAAATCTCCGAAATGACTCCCTCACGGTAAAAGTGATATTGGTAAATCTCGGGAAGGCGACGAAGGAGTAACTCGGCAGCCTGCAGCGCCGCCAATACAAGCGTAGGATGATCTTGCTGCGAGAGTATAGATGCCAAATGGGAAGCAAACTGTACGCTTGATAGTGATTCTTTGAGTATATCCGCGTCCAAATTGGATATCAGTTTCAACTGTGCATTAAGGACCTTCTGGCGAACACTAAGATTGACAGTGCTCGAGTAGGCATCCGTTAGAGTCGGCAGGAGAACCGTTGCAAAACGTTTCATCTCGCCTTTGCAATCCTCCAACATTTTACGCCGTTTATCGTCCGGATCGTCATCGTCATCTTCTCCTTCGTCCGAGGGAGCTTTAGTCGTGCCCCCGGAACTATCTTGGGAATCAAAGGCGGCGCCGAAAACGTCATCTTTGCAAACGGTTAACACTATCAAACAGGGGCCGCGATAGGACTTACCATGTGGAAGGCCCGGCAGTAATTCACATATAACATTCAGCGTCTCAGATACTTGCTCTCTTGGTCTATGGATAAGGGCTTGCATAGTCATAACACTATCGTTCTTCATTGCCGCCCCATCATGTGCGACCGGGGGCGAAACCCCAGTCAAAATCTGGTACAGGGTATCCACGATATTCATTTTAAACATGTCCACAGACAGTCTAGGACTAGCCTTGGCAATGATCGACAGGACACGCAGGAATTGTGTATGAATATAAGGCCCAACAAGATTTGTCGTCCCAGGAAGGAGTAGCTGCAAGATGGCATTCATCATCTCTTTCGACATGAGCTGTTCTAATTTATCGGGGTAATGACGGAAACTCTCAACTATTCTCGCCACACATTGGCAAGCTTGCTCCACAACCTTCTGATCACTGCTCCCCAAAACATTCAATAGGATAGGCATAACATCCCGAACCGTAGGGAAGCAATCATCAGGAATATTTCGACAACAGTTAGCCGCAGTGGTAACCGCTGTCCTCTGAACATTAGTAGCAAAGAAATCAAGGTAGGTAAGACAGGCCGTCAGTCCCCCTTCTCGCACAATGGATGTCGGATATTCTACAGATATTTTCTCAAGAGTCTACGCGAAATCGACCAAAAGTTAGTCAAAGCTTTTAAATGGTAAACGGGTAAACCCACACTCAGAGCCTGCTCAGCCAAATCAATGTACTGAATTTCCATCAACTTCCGGCAAAGAACTGGAACTGCACCACCATACACAACGTTTGCAGTAGCCGCCGGCAAGGCTTCCATAAGGTTCGCGATACAACGGCAAGCTAACAGCATCATCTCCGGGTTCTCTCCAAAGGGTCCCTGATCCTCCATCAAGCTCACAAGCTCCTTCACGAATTGGTCGGGAGAAAAGTGGCCCGAAAGGTTATCCTCGGTCGATACCAGCAAGATCTCGGCAAGATCCTGCAAAGCGATCAATTGTGTAGAGGGGTCGTCTTTCTGACGTAGGCTGGCAAGGTTATCGCGAAGTCGAGAAGAAATGCCCGACACCATCCCAGAAAGTGCCCGCAGGGTGTTCGAGAGCCCGCTGGACCCACCAACTCCTCCGAGATAGCTCCCATCAAAGACGTCATCCTCATCGTCATCTTCGCGTTCATAGTCCTCCTCTCGGTCCTGGTCATCGTCATCCCCTGCACCCTGGTCGATCATATCCTCATCGTGGTCTTCATCAAAGTTGTCTTCTTCCACCTCGTTCGGCTCACTCATCGGGACGTCGGGGTCGTTGTGTTCCGGGTTCATCCTTGGTGCGGCGGGACGAGAGGAGGATGAGAAAGTAGAAGAAGGTGTGGTGGGGTTATCTGTGCAACGCTTAGTCAGGGGGGGAACTCTCGAAACCATTGGGTGCGAATAGATGGACTACCTCCTGCCGATTTCTTGCTACGACTTCCCCTATGCTTCGGTGTCGCAACGTCAGGTGTTGTGGTTGAATTACTAGGTTCACCAGCTGGTCTGTGAAGATTAGCACAGAGTCACAACATACCCAAGTGAGAATAGGATATTGATAAAAGAAAAAGAGTGAAACATAAATAAGAGCGAGATGATGGAAGAAGAAGGGAAAAGGGAAAAGGGAAAAAAGGGAAAAGAAAAGTAAGTTACCCTTGATCTTTCATATCAAGCTCCGCCCGCTTCCCCTTCCCCTTTCGCCGACTAGATTGCGAGGCGGCAGGAATTTCGGGTTGTTGATTAGAGATTGGGGGAGAAAACGAGGCTGGTTTGGAACGTTTCCGGCTCCAAGTGTGAGGGGTAGGGAGCTCCGAGGCTTCCGCTGCCGTAGCCGAGTTTTTGCGTTTGCGAGGCGGCTTAGAAGAGGATGGGGCAGAAGTGGTGGCGGTGGAAGTAGTAGCGGCGGGTGGAGTAGCAACGGGAGTTTGAGAGTTGCTGTTGCTGGCTAACGAGGCGGCCTGGTCCGACAATTGTCTCGTCGATGAACGAGTTACTCTGCGAGGAGGCATGAACAAGCGGACTTTAGGCAATTTGTGGTTTTTTTTTTTTGTTGTGGGAAGGAGAAATGATGGGTGAGCAGTACTCGAGAAGGAAGAAATGGTGTATAACTACCTTCGTGGAAGATTGGTGGTTCCGCTGCTCGTTGTTGTAGTTGCGGCTGTTGTGGGAGAGGGGACAGAGGCGGGCAAGGGTGGGAATGAGGAGGAGGAGGAGGAGGAGGAGGAGGAGGCAGCTGGGGAAGAAGAGGCGGAAGATATGACTGGGTCGGCCGCGGGTGTATCTGCGGTGGGAGCGAATGCGGAAACCAGTGAACCCGAAGGCTGCGGGGATTCTCGAGAGGGTAAGGATGGAGGGGTCGATGAAGTGTTTAGTAAATTAGGGGAGGGAAGGGTGGGTGATAGCGGATGATCTGCGAGCAACGAGAGGGTTGAGGCTGAGGAGCTTATTACAGCGGGTGTGGGACTGACTTCGGCTCTTCCAGGCGGGTGAGTAGGTTGGGATCTAAACTCCATACGATGCCGCCATCCACAAAGGATCCGGGAGAGGATGAAGGGATAGTATGTAGGGTGGTATGAAGTGAAGGGGTATGTGTGTGGAAAGAAGGGATGGGGGCGGGGGGGGTAAGGTCAATCGAGATAGAAGGGAGGAAACGGAAGGGTACGTGGGCAGGCAAGACAGAGGCGGTGGGGTGAAGATGAAGTGTGGTGGGTGTGTATGAGTGTGTGTGAAGGCACAGAGGGAGCAGAGGGGGTGAGAGAAGACTGTGAGGGAATGTGAGTGTGGGGTGTGCTGCCGTACCCAACAGTAGGGAAAACGATTCCACTCTCCCTAATCACGGCTTTCTTTTTTCTTTTCTTTTCTTTCTTTTCTTTCCTCGCTTTTTTTTTTTTTTTCTCCCGTCCTTCTGGTTCGAATGCTATAATAGTCAGTCAATTACCTATCGACGTCACAGACACTGTTTCTTTCTTTCTTTCTTCCCCTCTCTCGCTCTCTCTTCTTTCTTCTCCTGCGTTGACAGGACTGTATCGTCCGGGGTAGTGAGAGAGAGAAAAATATAGTCTACTCTTCTCTCCGGAACTTTGGAGGGAGAGAGAGCCGAGTTTGGTTGCTTGTTGAAAGGGCGGCTGAGTTACACACACGTATCCAATCTGCCATGAAGGAGGGTGATGCCCAGTATGGAGGAGACCTTTTGCAGTTTGGGCATATATCCCAGCAACACCAAGTAAACACTTCCATTTGTCTCACCTCTTTTCACCATGGCATATCATAAACCCTTCTCACCAATAGCCATATCATACAATAGCCATTCGCCAAAAGGTCTGACACTGTGGTACAAGCACGAGTACTCGAGTAGCGCCACAAATCTTAAGTCCTCGTGCAACTGGTCAATTACCGGTATTTGTCGTCATTCTTCAACTCGGCACTCCGCACTTTAAGAGAATAGCGGGAATGTGCGCTTCAGATATTAAAGGCTTATCGATAACAAGAGTACGATAAGTTACCCTGGACTGTAATGCCCCAGGTGCCGAAGCCTGGATTGGCAGTGTAACCTTTTACGTAGTAATAAAATTTTATTGAACCCTGGATAGCGATCACAGTAAAGTTACGCCATATTTCTCCCCCCTACAGTACGGTCAACGAACGGCATATGATTTCCCCACAAAGGCCCAGCGCCAATACTGCACTGCAACACTACCGGTACTCTAGATAGGCAAACAAAAAAATGCCCAAACTACGGCAGCCTTACCATGTCCTGAGGACACTTGACCGCCATCTGCTTCAAGCCCGTTCAGAAGCCCCCCCCTCCCGAGACTGACATTGATCACGAACCAAGCAGATGGGGTGAAAGGGGAAATTAAAAATAAAAAAATACAGTAAAAAATTCGATCTGATTTTCATGTGTATCCCTTTCCCTGCATACCATGCACGGCCCCAACCGAGCAGAATAAAGTACACGTACCAGTACGGTAAACCCTGGGACGCCTTCCCCAGTCTTACCATCATCCCTGCCACCACCTTGTTCCATCTAACGCTTGAACATGGTTATATACAATAAAGCTCCAAGTGAGACAATATATATATTGCAGCAACGAAGACTACGACTCTCTCTTCCCACATCCCCCGCCCCTTTTATATTCGCGACGGACTCTATTAGAACACGAATGAACAGAAATGAAGTCTAAGTTTTAGAAAGAAAATGGAAATGGAAGTTCTGCCATGGACATGCATATCTGCAGGGAAAAACGCAAACCTGTGAAAGATACAAGCGATGAGATATAAAGTCACTCGACATCTCGGAAAAGAAAGGAAAGAATCTCTCTAGACGGAGGGGAGGAGGAGGAAAGCTAATGTAAAAACCTGTATCCCGGAACGCTTAAACCGATGGCTCTAAAGTGGTGAAAAACAAGAGGGCACAGTAACGGGACGTAAAATGGAAAGCGATAAAAAGAACCTAGCTAACTATACAATCTCTGCCGATACGCCCCTACTTGTCCTGTTCCCCGAACGAAATAAACCCGCCACGTGTAGAAGTTCAACGCAGCAGAACGAAAGTCGTCAAGTTAAAACATTATGAAATATAAAAACCCCAAGGCACAGGTGTCCTGTGACATGGCATCGAAATTTAAGGGTATTACCGGCTGAAAAGATAGATGAGTGAACAAATGAATGGTGGGAATGATAAACATGCATTTTACCAAACACAGTAACCACCCTGTGTTCCGTAAGCACCGTGCAGCAGCTGGTCGGATGGAGCAAACTTACATCGATAATAATGTCAGACCCGGTCATGAAGGTCGATGCATCAGACGCAAGGAAAATGGCGGTGTTGTTCAGCTCGTCGACATTTCCGAGACGGTTCATGGGAGTGCGTGAGCACCACATCTTCTTCTGGGCATCAAGAGCCGGGACACGATTCAAAGCGGTATCCATGTAACCGGGCGAGATAGAATCTATTTCGACACAGTTAGCTCCCCAATTCCAACTCAATGCAAGGGGTTCAATCATGTGGATACTTACTAACGCGAATCTTGTGAGGAGCCCACTCGGCCGCGAGCGATTTTCCAAGCTGGATTACTCCAGCTTTGGAAGCATTGTAGCAACTTTGCTGTTGCGGCCAATTGACAATATGCCCCGACATAGAGCCAATGAAAATTATAGAGCCTCCGGTTCCCTGCTCAATCATGATTTTTCCAGCGGCTTGCGCACACAAGAATGTACCAGTGAGATTAATGTCAATTAGACGACGGAACCGCCCAATATCGTAGGTTTCTGCAGGCATATTGGAGCTAGTGAAAAGCGCGTCAGTAATTTAAGAGTCCAATCGGTTGGCGAAAACGCACTCTGCAATACCTGCAGCGCAGATGAGAACATCTACACTCCCAAGATCTAGAGCAATCTATCGACAAGAAATCAGCGCCAATCATCCAATTGAGGTTAGACGAGAGGACCATACACTCTGGATAACATCACGGACAGCCTGCTCCTCACGAACATCCACCTTGTAGAACGCAGCGGCAATATTATATTTCTTATTTAAGGCCTCCGCTGCCTCATCACCATGTTCCTGCAAAACGTCCATGATGGCAATCGCCTTGCAGCCGACCTGACAGAGAGCCTCTGCCATATTATATCCCAAACCGCGCGCACCACTAAAAGGATGGAAGACCCCCCAATCAGTAAAACTGTCTCATTTATATCTCAACCTAACTTAATCCAAACCCACCCATGTCTGGAGTTGGGAGGGGATGGTGGAAATAACAGGTAAGGGAGGGGAACAAACCCGGTGACAACAGCCACCTTTCCCACCAAGCAAAACCTCTGAAGCGCCTCAGGAAGAAGCGGGTGACCCGCTGCAGACGAGACGGGAGCATACTGTTGTTGCTGCGGCTGCTGCTGCTGCGGCTGTTGTTGCTGCTGCTGCTGCGAAGTGACAGTCATACCGGTACCCTGATAAGTAGCAGGAGTTTGAGTGAAGGACATGATTGAATTACGGAAATGAAAGAAAATCTAGATTAAATTAGGAAGAGGAAAAATAGGAGAAAAAGTAGTTGGAAATACTGGTTTGTTGTTGTTGTTGCTAAGGAGGATAGATGGTGAGTTGAGGTGGGGGGGGGGGTGCTCTCGCCCTCTTATCCTAAAACAACCGTCAGAATTTTAATTTTTTTTATCTCTAACGGTGGAGAGAAGAGAAAATTGAGATGAAAAACTGAGATAAGAAAATAAATAAAATACCGACAGTGTATGGATTCAAGGAGCGGGGGTGTGAGCCGGTAAGAGGAAGGTTGAAGCAGTTGATTAAACACTGAAGGAGGAGGAGAGGGAGAGGAGAGGGAGAGGAGAGGGAGAGGAGAGGGAGAGGAGAGGGAGGTAAAGTGCGAAGAGGGAATGGAGTGGGAGGAAGAGATATGGGCCGAAAGGGCAATCGGACACAGATTAACGGCAGAATGACAGGTTATAGGGCAGTCCTACGAAAATGAGAAGAGAGGGATGAGAGTGAGGAGAATGAAATAATAATAATACGGTAAGAGGGCTAGCTTTCACTGGCCCGGGTGCAGAAGCAGGGGGAAAAGGAGCCCCTACAGTATCGTACCTACGAAATGTACTTACGTACGGTACGGTATTGGCAAGCACCGTCCGGTATCTTTTTTTCTTTTCTTTCCCCTTTCGTTTTCCTAGTTTCTCTCCTTACCCTGCTTCAATTCTTCTCGTACGGTTGGTGTTGGACAGTATCAGTATAAGTAGTTGTCTGCTAGCAAGCAGCTAGCTAGCTTCGGAGTGGGGCACGAAGTTACAAGTACTGTGATGTTGATGAAGAGCAGGAGTACAACCGAGCAGTAGCAGGAAGGAAGAAACGGGACAACTCGTGTTATGGCAGCAAGGATACAATATGCAAAACGCCGGAATGATGTGAGGTAGAGTCGAGTCGAGCCGTCAAATTCAAGTCAAAACTTCCGAAGGGAGAGAAAGAGAGGGAGAGGGAGAAAGATAATATGATAGCGGTATATTTTGATAGATATCAAGCAAACAAACGAGCCAAACAAGATCCGATAGTCCTCCACACACCCGGGAAGGAAGAGAAGGCCTCAATATATACCCACCTACCCAGCCAGCCCCTTCTTCGAAATGGGCTGGGAGACACGCACACACACACACGCTCTCTCTCGCACACACATTCTTCTTGGGCCTCGTACCACGATAGTAGCATAAATAAGCATCGTGTACCTAGACCTCCCTTGAATGGTCTGAAGGGAAGGTAAACCGAACCATGCCCGCCCTGTCAGCCCGCCCGGCAAACGAACGAACGAGCGAACCCAAAAAAAGAACCTCCGCACAGACCGTAGGCCCGAGATCACGAAAGTGCCCTTCCCTCCACCGAGCAAGCCAACCAGATGGGCAGGGCTCAAACTCTACAAGTGCCGTAATGCCATCGTTCAAGTCAAGTGACAAAAGCACATCACCATGCGGTGCAGTTGTAGCCACAGTGCGGTACGAAACAAAGGAGAGCGTCAGGTAGTGGCCCAAATAAGATACTTTAGCTTGTATCAATGTCGGCTCTGCAACGGAGATTTAGCCATATATGATACCGATACTCTATGCAACAGCAACTTCCAGAAGGGCAGCAAAGTACCCAACGGGTACTTGAGCAAGCAAGTAGCGTTTAACTATCCACTCATACATCCGACTTACCGAACCAGTGGAAATTATGGTTTCCCAATGAGAATGTGTGACATGAGAGACGACGGGTACGAAGAAATTCTATGATAATACTTATCCGGCCAAGCCAAGCTACTATACTATACCGGTACTCGAGTACAACACGGTTCCCTACCATCGGGTACTCTACAGCAGGCTCTTGATGGGATGTCAGGGAGGATGGTCATTTTTTTCTCCTTCCTTTGCTTTCCTTTTCTTTTCTCATGGTGTTTACCATTAGCCGGTCGGAGAAGGCGAGCTCGGACAGGGGTGGGTAGAGGAAGGAAGAAGGAATTGTTTCCCCAAAGCAAATCTAGAGTCATATCATACTCGAAATCTTTCCTCCTCAGCCACAGCACACAATTGTGGGCTTCCCCTTCCTCAACCAAGCCCCAACTTCACACAAATTCACAGCGTCTCACCCCTGTCTCATCCATCCAACCCGAAAGAAGAAAAGAAAGAAGAAAAAGAAGAAAAAGAAAAAGAAAGAGGCCAGGGTCTTTCAGACCCAATTGAAACCTAGCCTGGCACCTCCCGGCCGGGAGCCCCCACAGAATGGATCGGCCAATCTGGTCATTCAGAAACCTCCACGATGCTGTCCCTGCATCAGCTGACTGCTCTCGAGCCTCAGTCGAAATTACTGCATGGTAGGCAAAACAAATCTCACGAGCGAACAAAGAAAGGGAGAAAGGAGAGGACCTTCCTTTTTGCCAGTGGGTACGGTGTTGCACGTTTTTGCCCCCCCGTTTGGAGAAAGTATCGCTGGGAGAGGGCAGATTCACTAACCGTGTAACTTGAACGCGAAAAACAAGGTGCAGAATACCAGTGCAGAAAATGATTTCGCTTGCCATGAAGTAAGTAGGAAAAGAAAACAACCAGTACCCATTGAAAATACAAGAAAGTGAGAAAGCAAGCCAAACACCAGATTGCTGGTGTCTACCGCCACACGTACACACATTCTCTCACATAGCCAACACATACCGGAATGATAGAGTAGAAGTACCGTGCTGTAGGAAAGTCGCAAAACTCGCAACTACGGTAGGCTGAGATCGAGTTTCTTTTTTTGAAAAACCTTTTACTTTTTCTTTTCCCCCCTCCATGCCATCACATCTCCCGTCCCCCAACCCAATTGGGAACATCACATGGTCTCAACGTAATTGCTGTGATAAGCGCACCGATCCATAAGCTTCCAAGATCTAAAACCCCACGTTTTTCTCCCTTTCTTTCTCCTTTCCATGCAGGAAGGCGTGAGAGGGGGGGGCAGTCACTCACCTTGGAAATATTCCTGTTTTGCCATTGATCTCTCCAGTCCACCAGTCCTAAAAGCAATTGGTCAACACCTGCACAATCACACTGTCCCAAGTGATACTCACATTTTTCGAATCGGTCTTCTTTACAATGGTGATAATATCACCTTTCTTGAAACCTAAACGTAAAAACATTCAGCAAGCACACTCCATCTACTCCACGAATCCAAAATTGGTGAAAAATCTCATACCCAAATCACCCGGTTGATCCGCCTCAAAGGTGTATAACGCAACAGCTTGGTTGGCGCTAAGCTCAGCCTTGTTGGCGAACGACGGCTTCGGTTTAAAGACTGGTTTGGGTCCTGTGGGTCGTTTGGGTGGAGGCGATTTATCAGAGTAGGTACTGTTGAAGTGCTGCCTCTGGAATTGAGCACTTTTGGAGCTTTCATATTTGTCGAATGTCTGAGTAGGATCTGGACGATGCGATGCTCTCCATGCAGCATCAGCAGGATCATCTCTATCTCTATCCCGATCGTACACATCATCCTGCCATGTGGATGCCCTAGAAACCCCACGGGGAGAGCCACCGTCCCGGTCGTCCCTCCAAGTCGAAGATCTAGACAAGTTACGATTTCCTATTGAACCCCGTCTTGTTCCTTCACCGTAAGCATTGCCGCTCTGACCCTCCCAAATGGACTCGTCTCTATCAGTGTCGTAGGTAGGAATGTCATTATACATATCGTCATAATTCACACCGGTAAGGTTTCCGGAGAATACACGGGAGCTCAAAACTCGAATGAGTGCGTCGGCGTCATGTGGTGGGGAAACGCTGCCGCTGAGCAGCTGCTTGGCAGAAACGTTCCCCCCATAAAACTTCTTGTTGGCATCCTTTCGTTCCACAATCACTGAACCCTCTAACGAGACACCGGCAAAAAGGCCCTTGGTTTTACTGCTGGAGATCAGCCACTGTACGACAATGCAAGGATTCTTGGCGAGTGGGAAAAGTAGAGCACCTGTACGAAAAGATCCCGGCCACAGATCTCAGACTCGCTGCACCGCTAGCTTCCGCGTTTCTTCCTACGGGACCTGCAGCTACGGATACGTTTCCTCCAAGGGTGATGCTGCCAACCTGAGCAAAGGTTTTGACGGCGTTCGTGTCATTCAGGATCATGACAAAGTCAGTCAATTCAGCACCAATCTGGCCTCCAAACCCAGCGCTACACGGCATAGTAATCAGTTTCCCGCGCTGGCAGCAAAAATTCCTAAACATTACTCACCCAGCCGTAGCAATTGCAGACGGAGCGGACCAAGCTTCACCAAAAGTCAGCCATGAGCGCAAGAAACATAAAAACGTAGAAATAAAAGCATACACCCGTCGGCCTTCCTTGCAACCACCAACCCAGACCCCACTCTCCCCGAGAATAAGAATCCGGCTTTAAGCACCGTGATAATCGCCAACCCCTAAACAACTCAAAAGCCAAATTATCAGCCCTCCCAACCCGCTACACTGGAAGATAGAAAGAAAGGAGATAGAAAAGGAGGGAGAAAGAAAAGAAAAGAAAAGAAAAGGCGAGCCCCACCTTTGCATTAGAAAGTACAGACGGCGGAATAATCTTGTCTGGTCCAAAGCTCTGTTTAGGATCAACAAACGAAGCCAGGATCCTAGAGGCCTTACGGCACTCGCTCTGTAGACTGGCCGGGAGTGGATTGCTGTCATGGTTGGCTTTAGATTACAGGGAGGAAGAGAGAAGGGGGCCTCACTTGATCCCCATAGCTTTTCAAACAAACGCTGCAGGTATTATAGGTAGATTGGTGGATAGGAGCACGTTTGTCGGTTGGATAGGATCAAGAATAGGAGGACTACACGGTGGATAAAGCAGATGTATCGTATGTAGCAAGGGGCGGGGGGTGAGGTAGAGAAGGGATCGGGACGGAGCAGGCAGCGGGGTACCGGTAGTTGACTAGACCTCGTAAGAGCACCGCAGGAGAGAGGGAGGAAAGAAAACCAAAAATAGTATGGCGACGACACTCTCACGTGAGGTTAATTAGAAGCAGCAAGGCGGATAGTTATAAAATCACCGTAACAAACAAAACCGCAATACCGGTATATCGGTCTAATAACTAGAAGACGGAAGAAGAGCGAGCGTGGGTGGGGATGAGAAGAGGGAGAAACTGTGCAAAAGTGTGGACAAATACGAACCCGCCACCAACGAAAGACCCAAACTTTCCCACACATGATGTAAGTCCACTCTACTCTCTTTCGCTCACGGTGGAGTCTTGGCTCTACTGGACTCGAGTATACAGTCAACTTACTCGAGTACTCCGCCTCTTCAAGTCATAGTCTATCTATTTACAGTAACCCCGCTACAATGAAATGATAGAAAGCGAGGAGGGCACGCGCAACATTCCATGCATTGTAATCACCACTTTAGTCAGCGCATTATGGTAATCTCACAAGTTCACCGCGAGGTTACCGTACTCGTACTTGTACGGTAGCTACACGCGCACGTGCACACGCGAACGGGGAGAATTTAGGGTGGCTATGGCGTAACGGGGTATGGCCCGGGCGACAATCGCGTTTTGGATCTGCTCCCTTGATAAAAATTGAGGCCTCGATTACTCGGGTACACGATTACAGTGTTCACGTTTTTATATGATACCAGTATAGTGCCGGACACTGCCAATCGACACCTATGTTAATTCGCTGTCGCTTACTAAGCGAAGGTAACCTTCCTAATTAGGATAGATAATTTGAAATAGTTAAATGATCGGCGATGTTTATTACCGCATTGGGTATAATCATGCCAAGATATTACCCAATACAGTAATTTTGGGGGGTGTTAATTTTTACTCCCTCCTGCAAAATATGGAAATCTTTGAACCACTCTAGCGCTCTTGGAAGTTAATATTTCCCCAAATCCCTCTGTAATTCTTTAGAGAACCATCACATAAAGACTTTTACAGAAGCCTTTGAGCTTATTGGTTGTTGTTGACTTAGAGCAGTTTGAAGTTGGTCATGTTTGGGGTTGGCGGAGGTGTTGATTGGCATTGTCTGGCACTGTACCGGTGTGGGCACAGTTTGGTACTAGGGTTGTTTGAAAGGGTTGAGCTTCTGTTTTTGGCCGCCCAGTTAAGGAGGCTTGGCAAGGATAGTGCATCCTATAAAAGGCCCTCTCTTATGTATTTACCATAGACATCGAACACACACACAACACATCCACAAGCAAGTTGGTTCCACATCAATCTATTGTCAAGTATATTCAGAGGTTACGACCTCACCACAGGAGAGGGATACGGCATGCGCAACACACCATCCAACTAAGGGAAGGTCACGTTATACTCCCACACCGGTATTTGCTTGCTCTGCTCTCATAGGATTCCAATCTTCCGAGTTACCGAGGCGGCTCCTGCCGTGAAAGCGTGAGCATAAGTGCTTGCATACCGTAGTACGTACAGCATCATATCTTACACCGTAAGTTATGATGATATATCGATAACAGGAGAACTCTACTGTCCCACCCTAATAACCCATGCCCCTACCGTACCGGCGCTGGAGAAGAGAGAGGAAATGAGGAATACAAGACAGGAAAATCCCCAGAGAGAAAAGGCATCAAAGAAACAAGAGAGGAAAAAGAAAGAAGAAGAAAACTCCCAATCCCTAATGATAATAATAACAATTAAAAAAGAAAAGAAAAAAAGAAAAAAGACCACACACATGAAGTGAAAAGTAATAGGCAAACAAGTAAAGGGGAGAAAGGAAAAGGTGGGAGACAACTATCCTGTTATCCAACCCAGGGGGGTTGGTAAACCAGCTTTCTGATCCCACACGAAACAGAGACACAGAAAGACTGTGACAAGGGAAATAAGAAATTCATAAACCATCCTACTGAAGACTCATCTTCATGATTGCATCGTGGGTATCTAAACCACATTAACCACCGTTCATCACTCCGTCCGGGTTTGGGGAGAAACAAACATACCACTCATGCCTTGGAAGTTCAACCTCTTCCCCCCGCCCCCTCCGCCAAGGGGGGGAGACGCCGCAAGTATGGGACTACCAGAGAGGCCCGGTGACACGGCTCTTCGTTTGAAGACGTTGGGCTCAAAGCGCTCGTCTTGGGTTCTTCTACGTTTTGCCCGGCGCATTTCGGCTGGCATGCTGGCGACGGGTGAGTTTACGACAGATTCCGAATTCATCTATAAGTTTATATATAAGCACGGTAGACCTAAGGCTAAGGGAGGTGTGGGGAGGGAGGGCGGTGGTTACCATTATGTCACCGTCAGTGGACATTCTGAGGCCAGGGAATGTAGGAGGACTGCCGCTCAGTCCCTCCATTTGGTCTCCGAACCAGAAGCCACCGTGCCTTTGGGCTTGCTTGGAGAAGCTGATGCCAATCCCTTTATTGCTGTCTCCGTAACTCATGCCTTCGTCTTCCTCACGGATGTCAGATAACTCTGCGTCTTGAGTGCTTGCTGGGCCTGGGGGAGGTGAATTGTCTTCGTCATCACGGATTTGACGAGTTATTTCGGCTTCCCTTTTAACTTCCATATCGAGCGGCGAGGCTTCTTCGATAAGTGCAGCTTTGATACGTTGGAAATTCTTTGTCTTGGGCTAGATTCCGCACAAACTCATCAGTAACCTCCCCCCACCCTCGAGCCAAGGACCCAATACACACTAGTAAAGATCCACGCCTAGACACTGGCCTCCTAATAGGATCTGGTCTGTCCTTCTCGTCCTCATTCACAGTCCCACCAAACAACCCCATACCCCCACCCCCACCCCCGCCACCGCCTGGTTTCCCAATCTTGAAAGAACTTCTCAAAACCTGACTAAGACTCTCCTTCCTCCTGCCCCCCCCCTCCCCCTGCGGCCTCCCAAAATATCCCCCCGTGAACGCACTCCCCAGCTGCACCGGCGGGGTGGTAGGCGAAGGGCTTGCCAGACTACTATTACTAGCACTAGCCGAGGAATTAGAGCTATGCCTACTCCTACCACGAGCACCCAACCTCGCCTTCTGGTGATTCCTCAAGGAAATAGAGGCGGCGGATTCGTTATTCGACATGGCGGGCGTGGTAGGCGTGTTGAGTTCAAAGTCTAGATCGACGTCTAAATCCTCATCGGATGAGGAGCCGCTGTTGTCGACGCTGGGCGCGTAGTCTAACATACAGGTTGACCCCAACGACGAGGCATGGGACGAGGAATTATGGCCGCCGGCACCGCCATGATGGTTTGCTATGGGTGAGTCGGAGCCTTTGTTGTGATTGCTGCTGTTCCGCGGGATTGGGAAGTAGGTATGGTTTAGTGGTGAGGAGTCTGGAGAAGGTTGCTCGGCGAGGGTGGAATGGTGGAGGGAGGTACCTGTGAGCAGGGAGTTGTCAGCTTACTATCACACAAGCTCCTGTCTACTAAGAAAAAGAAGTAAAGGATGCAATCATACAAGCCCGAGCAAAGTCAAGCCTGGGCCTCCTCGCAACCGAGTAACCAAGCGCAGGGTCCAAAACCGGAGATAAAGGTCCGCGAGAAGGCATCTGCAGAGATAATCGTCCAGGGAAATTCAACCGTCTAGGAGTAAAGGGTGCAGAGGTCGCTCCTGCCCCTGTAGCTGTTGATGAAGAAGGGGTAGATGAATTGTTGTTGATGCTGTTGTTGGTACTAGCAGCTGGGGCAGTAGAATTAGAAGTAGCAGTCGTGCTGGCCACCCGGTCAGATTGGCTCTCTGAGAGCTTCTTGTCAGCATGAGCAGCAGGGACAGGAGGAGCTATTGCTGCGGTGTGGGGTGGTGGAAGCGAGGCGGCTAGTTGGGAGGATAGTGACGAGGTCGTGCGCCTTGCTCCCGGTAGGGGAGTGGGGGTTGAGGGACGGGCGCTGGCGGAATGCATTCTTTCAGTTGGTAACGGCCGGGGACTCTGTCTGTCCGTCTGTCTGTTTGTGTCTGTCTCTAGCTTTCCGTTTCTCGTGTATGGCGACTGCAGTGTACTGCGGGGGTGTGTGTGGTGGTTAAATGCTCCCTTCAATTTCCTCCGGTTGGTACCGGTTAACCTGCGATAATTATTGTTACTATCATAAAGCCTGGATAGGGTTATCCATTCGCGAACTTTGCTGTTTATTTTCTTGTGCTGTACAATACTATAGCGTGATGAGATAACATATAATAGAATAGAATAGTGACAGTGATGGTGGTGGTGGTGGTGATGGTGGTGGGGTAGAGATTTGTTGGTAAACATCAAGTTATCATGTTATCATAGACTCGCCTTTTCGGAGGAGCCTCCATTTTTCCTCACTTAATCCGCCGAGAGATCCTTCTTGTCACGTTCCCAGCATTCGCACCACCCACCTGTTTTTCTCGCTTTCTCCTTCGAAGGGGCCACGAAATCATAGCACATCACTCAGATCAAGACATTTGAGCTTTACGCATTTTCTAGCGCCAAGTCCTCCTTGACTCTTTAACACCACCGCCGTCGCCACTACAAGCATCGACTACCGCGAGCCAAACATCGCAAACATCTATTCTCTAAGAGCCTACGGAACAAAACAGAACACTTCACACCAAACCGCAATCATGCAAGGTTTTAATATGGGGTACTTCTTTCTCTTCCCTCTTCCCCACATATATAATACTAACGCCCATTCCCCAGACGCTACGTCCCCCCGGACCAAGAAGGCATCTACACCGGCAACCAGCTTCACAAAAAGAAACCCCCAGGAATCCACGGCAGCACCCAAACCGTGCGTTTCGAAATGCCCTTTGGCATCTTCTGCCTCACTTGCGACGGACACATAGCGCAGGGCGTGCGCTTCAACGCCGAGAAGAAGAAGATTGGCAAATACCACACCACGCCGATATTCAGCTTCCGCATGCGACATGTCAGCTGCGGCGGGTGGGTCGAGGTGCAGACGGACCCAAAGAATACGAGGTACGTTGTCACGGAAGGGGGAAAGAAGAAGGGTGGAGATGAGGAAGGGGGGGAAGGGGCGGTGGTGGGGGAGATCCGCGTTCGGGATCCAAATATGCCGGATGATCCATTCGCTGCGGTGGAAAAGAAAGTCGTGGATAAAGCGGGCGTCAAAAAGAGCACCGAGAGGATCGAGGAGTTGCGTGGGTTGAGCGATAGGCAGTGGCTCGACCCCTACGAGCATTCCAGGAAAATGCGAAGGGTGTTCCGGGAGAAGAGGAAGGAGTTGCAAGCGAAGGACGCCGCGAACGAAGCCATCCGTGAGCGTGCGGGGTTGCACATTGAGCTCCTCGATGAGATCCCTGAAGATAAAATTCGCGCCCAGTTGGTCGAGTTCGGACCGGATTATGGGGATAAGGTCGAGGAGGCTAGGACGAAGCCTCTGTTCCCTACTGCTACTACCACGGCTGCCATTACTGGCAGGGATTCTGCAAAGGGAGCTTCTAAGAGGGACACAGCGGGAAAGACAAAGGCGCAGCTGGCTGCTGAGGCTGCGAGGGAGAAGTTGCAGAGCGAGATTAGGAGGAATACGAGGGCGAGGGTGGATCCGTTTTTGAGTTTCGATAAGCCGAAGATTGGATTGGAGTTCAAATTACTCAAGCGGAAGCATGTGGAGGTTGGGCCTGAGACTGAACCTGAACCTGAGCCTCAGTCTTGTGCTCGGGATGGAGAGCAACTAGATGACCCGCCTGGGGAAGCGGCTGCCGATGGAATCGGACATGTACAACCGGGAATCTCGTTAGGCCTGGGCGCATATGAATCTGACGATGACTGATGAGGTTCTGTGTATATATTCGTTCTCGTGGTTTCATGGAGTTCGGGACACCTGCGGCAGCATTGTTACGGCGTTTTTGGCTCGGGTTCGTTTTTTTATTGGGCAAGGTTGGTTATTCTAGAACTCCATGACGTGCCTACACTCAAGCCCGGGTATAATATCCGCATCATTCTCTGTGCACATACAATTATAATGAATGCATAGAGCTTTTAGCGTGTGAATTGTCGTTTATATATATTTCCTTGGGCAAGGAACTATCTAGCAGTTGACAGGGAGGTACTTGAGAGCCATGCTCCTCAGTTACGATCAAACCAGTTACAGCACGGGTTTGTTAACCCGCTTATGTTTCCTTGGATCGTTCCTCCTCAGCAGTCTCTTATCTCTGGTTCCTGTTCCACCTTCCCAGTAACCCGTGTGCCTCTTGATGAATGCATGCTTACAGTGTCCGCATTCTTCTGGGCGGTACTGCTGTTCGCTATATATCGCACCCAATACGTCAGTAGCTGAATAATCTGGGGCGGGCCGGGTGTGCTGACCGAGAACAGGTTCCACATATCATTCTGTTGGCATGTTCCCAGTGATGGAAAGGTTCAACTTGCTCATCGTGACATTTGTCACATGGAAAGACCTACAAATTATGGTTAGCATTTGACTTTGTGCAAGAAAAAAAGGTGATAGCATGCCCTGTTGCAGCTATTGTCGGCAGAGGGTAGTTGAGTTAGCAGTGAGTCATCATAGTTGGCCTTCCCAGACCTTACCAAGAGAATCTAAACCAGCGAGTGCCTAGAAGCTATTAGCGGATGTGTATTCGGTGTGGTCCAAAGAATTCCTACTCTTTTTGTAATGTGCACAGCGTCCCTGGAAGGGCAGTTCATGGCCGACGATATAGCGCTCGCGTTGGATGGACTATTGGAATCTTAGAAATGGTTAATGGGTAGTGTTGTGAGTTTTAAGGTACCTTCTTATCAGGAACATGAGATGCTAGCTCAGTTGACACTATGGAACCTATTAGCCTCCGCTCAGTAGAAATATTTAGTGAATCATCACTTGTAATATTTACCTTCACCTTCAAATGTAATACGCAGCAACTTTATTTCTGGAATGAGGATGCCTGGAGAGCACGTTAGGGCTTAGACCGCTTGAGAGCTCGAGATGGAAGTTCTTACTTAATTTTGCATGGCATTCGCGACAATTCGTATTTTGTCTCTGGCCGGGAACAAGACCCTTGATGCCGGGTGGCGGAAGTGAATTAGAGCATGAAGCGCACTGTGGGATAAAGTCGCTCGGAAGAATTTCCACAATCGCACAACCTGCCAAATCGAAGAAGCCGAGACGATTTGAATTCATGTGAACAAATTCTTGACGAAACCCTACCAGAGTGTTAGTTCGAGCACTATCCAATCAATTGTGGGTATCACCAATTCCCAGAACCTGTGAGCACTTTTCGCACTTGCTCAACTTGGGTTTTGAAGACTTCCCAGGCATGGTAGGCTTCAAATCATTGACCTCAAGCTCTTTCTTGCATTTTGAGCACTTGATGGTAACATTCAGTTTAGCAACCTCAAGAAGCTGAACTCCGGGCATATCGATACCTGGGAGGGACATTGCCGTTCCACGTTCGATAATTTTCTGATCCGCTCGATCGCCAGCATCTTCGCCGTGGTTGGGCTCGGGATCATCTGAAATATAGTCATCGGAATCATATTCAGAGCCCTCATCACCATCAGACTCCCCATCTTCCGGGGTGGTGTTCCAGTCCGGGGGGCGTGGGATAACCTGGACGTGAGCTTTATCATCTAAGAGAAGACCTGTTGGCTTTTCCTTACTCGGAACTGCATGGGCTGTGGAAGCCGCCGCCGGGTCCTCAAGAGATTGAGGTGTTCCATCAACACCCTTCTCCTCGGGGTGATTCTCCAAGAGCTCCTCCTGTGTCGCCATGATGTGCAGGTTCGAACATAACGCATTGATATTTTCCATCAAGGAGAACTTTGGGTTCTTCTGGATTTGTTTGGCGAAACCATTATTAACCCTCCGAACCACATCCTCAGGTACTCCAGAAAATTCTAACCAAGGCCGATCGATGTTGTAGCTTAACGGGACAATCAACACCACACTGGTTACTTTCTGCAGAGGGACCGGCAGTTGATATTTTTTCTTCGGTTCAATTGGGACTGTGTAACGAGTGCCATCTTCGGACTTGCTAAAAATACTTGACTCTCTCATCCTCGCCTCTAAGCGGCGGGTCTCGTGCTGCCTCCTGGCTTGCGCCATAATAGCTTCTTCGGGGGTCGTGCTATTAACTGGAAGAGTTGGGAGAGGTAGTGAAGGTATAGGTGTCTGAAGAGTAGTGAGTGGTGCTGTTTGGCTCTGGCCGGGCTGGTATGAAGTAGACTGGCTAGTATTCGGCACAATCTTGAGGGTCTCAACCTTCTCTGTAGCCAAAAATCCTTCCAAACATCTATCGAACGAATTAAGGAGGTCAAGGAGGGTAGAATCTCTCATTCCAATGGCAAGGCCATCGAAACCACGCTCGATATTCGCCCTGAACCCCATGGGAATATCTTCATTTATAACTTTAATAGAAGGCAATGCATCAGGCGATTCGGGATATGATTTTGGGACCGACAGTTTGAAAACGAGTTGCTTGATGTCATAAGGAAAATCGGGGTCTGAGGGAGGCATGGATACTACGATTTCTGTATCCGCAACTTGGCCACGACATTTGAACCTTCTCAGGACCTGTGATATGAACTCACTTCTGCCCCGTCTAATTGGACGCTTCACAACCTTTGAAGGATCCACATTGATCATGGGTCTCGCACGGGGAATCTGGGCGCCTATGTCCCTTTGAGAGCTAGGATTTCCCCCGATGCCTTGACCCTGGTTGAAGCCTGAATTTTTGCCTTTATCATTGGAGCTCTTGGTGCCCCCTCGACCACCTCGGCGGTTGCTGCCACCGCGACCGCCTCTACCACCAGGGCCACCAATGCCGCCACGAGAGTTGTTTGTGAGAGGAGCTCGAGATTCGGGAGTTGGGGGTTCCTCTTCAATTTGTGAATTCACTATATATTGTTGTGAGCCTGATGGAACCGTTTAACCTAATGAGGCATGGGTAACGCTATTCAGATATCTTACCAGTTGGCTTGTTCTTGGGTTTTCTGCTCCTAGTCCTCTTAGGCTTGGTATTTTCAATCACTGGAGCCGGTCCTAGTGCGGAAGCCATGATGGTAGAAATGATTGAGAGATTGGCTGAACAAATACCGGCAAGTCTGTTGGTTGTAGGCTAATTCGGCGCTGACTGAATGAAGGTGAGCTCGCTGGAGCTTCGAGAAATTTGCCGAGCTTGAGGAACAGAAAAATAAAATAAAATGGGATGTGAGTTCGCGGTGGTGGGATTAAGTACTGCAGTGTTGGGTGGCGTCCCGTTGCCCTGTCGGGGTTTGGGGGTCCAGAATGACTCGACTGATCCACCTGCCCTGCAGTTGTCGGATTGTTACTGGTGCTTGTCCTGGGAGACGGTGGGACAAACAAGCAGATATTGAGTCAGTCTAACGGATCGATGAATGCAAATGGATGGAGAGGTTGCTTTGCTATTTCAAAAGGAGTACCGTACCGTAATATAATGACTCTTTCTTAGAAAGCTGGACATAGAAAGAGAGGAGCTCGTGCTGTACCGTGCGGTACTGTACAGTACCGGTACTGGCACGGTAGTTGTGGGCTCGCAGCCCGATGGATGAGTGGTTCGGGAGTGGCGCAGGGCCGTAGCCTCCTTCGCTCACCACTAGTTTAGTCAGCGGAATAAAAAGTCCCATGGGAGATTTCGAGTGCTCTTCTGTGACGAGAGCTTTTGTTATTGTTGGAAGCATCGCACCGCACACACAAGAAGAGATTCGTATTGCTGTTGAGTATATTGAAAATACGAGAAGAGAGATTGAAAAGGAGAAGACCTAAGGTAACAGACAGGAAGCAAACAATGCTGGATAGTCTCGGTGAAGGTAGCATAGAAAAGGTACTACCAGTTTTGTGATCACTACGTAATCACTCTTCCAACAGTTATCGGTACTGTACTCGTACTCGCATGGACACTGAGTGGTGGGTGTGCTATTGATCTGCTTGTGTTTAGTCAAGTTTCGAGCGAATGTGGTTGCTTTTGTCGTTTTCTCCCAAGTTTAGCCTTCCTGTCTTGCATTGTTGTTCCCTTGAGGAGACCATTGTCAATTTATTACCACCCCTGCGACATCTATTGTGTGCGGCGGACCTAGAGCTGAGTTTCTCCGATGAGCTGCTTGTTGTAAGTACGATACTGTAGGTGAGTAAGTAACTTATCCAGCAGCTTTTCTTGGCTGCCTTTTATTGCCGGCGCTCGAAGAAATCAGGCATCATACTCGAGTAGAGAGAGTTTGTAAGTATGCTCGGATCAGCACCGAGTAGGGGTGTTTTATGGGGCAGATTGTATTAATTTTTGTATTATATAGCTCAATCAACTAATTCCCTCTTAACCACCCTTCTTCAAGGCACAGGCACGTTCTTCAAGGCACAGGCACGTACTTCAAGAGGACACTTTTGGTATTCAGGTTTCCAAGATCGCTTTCCATGTTCTGGAATATGTTGCCTATGATCTATGAGTTTCTCAATTCTACCCTTTCAAGTTCCCATAACCCCTGAACGAAATACTATGGATCGGAGTTCCCCTCCATTCCCTTTGCACTCACGGGGGCCATTGCAGGGGTTTTTATTTTTATTTTTACTAGCGTTCGGTTATCCCAACAAGCCTTCTCAGGCTTTCTAGAATGGCTTGGTGTTACTGGGAATCCCTCCTTTTTCTCCTTTTTTCCGACCTTGATATTATGAGAATTACTTGGGGGGTTGATTGCAGCAACCCGCTCGAATATTGTACGGATACTGCACAAGTCGATACTCGAGTACAGGGTTTTCTGGCCCGCGGGAGGGATTTAAGGATGAGCTCCCTAGCACTGCAGGCAGCAGTCTCATATTTGAGTGTTTGTCTGGGCCACCGGCAGGTGCTGGCGAAGTTATAATACCGGTAAGAGGGCATTCCTGGGGGGTTCGGCTAAATTTTAAGGAGCGGGGATGGATATGTGCGGTAGAATTTCTTCTGGAATGCAGATCTTCGTCCAAGCTCCGGATTGTGGGAGGCCGGGATTCCGGGAAACAGGTTCTGCCCGAAATTCGAACACCAGACCACTGGAGGTGCCAGTACCTTGCATGGTTTCCCCCTCCCGGTGAATTTGGCGGTTTCCCAGCGTTCCATAGAGCGCTGGGTTACCGTAAAAATTCAGATACCTGAATCGTGTGCTACAAAGTCCAAAATTCACTTTTTTTTGGAAAGGGGGGTAAAAACGGAGCAAACCACGGCCGTTTTCCCCCTTCGGAGACTAGAAAAAAGTAATCATTTCTTGGCCTTACTGAGAGAAGAAAGCAGAACGACATAGCGCGCAGATCAATTATTAGCGTTTCTGCGGTAGGCTTTGATAATATCTAGTGGTGCTAAGACCTCAGACTGTCGTGGTATGCACAATCCCGAATAAGTTAACAGGGAAAACGGCTTTCCTAAGGGCTTATTTGAAGCCATCAACTAATCTATTGCTCTTAATATCCTCGAGCAGCACTAATCGTTGGGATACTTATAATGTTTAGTCTACGGGTTGACTATGACCAACCCCCGAGCCAATAACAAATAATACCGGAAACGATTGCTTTGAGCCGAAACCTACTACTAATGTTTTTGTCCAGAAAGTCAGGTGTGGTGGCATATGACTTCTCTTCGTTCTGCCGATCGCTCCCTAGGTTAGACTAACAAGATCTAGGAGGTCATGAACTTCAATGGGTAGATTGGATAGACTAGCACCTAGGTGTCATTGATATCATTGGGGGTGTTTACATCGAGAACGCTATGATACTATACTAGGTGCCTGTGTAGGCGGCGCCCACTGCTAGGGTCACAGGGCTAGTCTGATATCTGGAGCCCAGAGGTGCGCTCGGCCTAAGGCATGAGAAAGTCCTAAAATTGGTACAGTAGAGGTAAAGACGTGGTGTGCAAAGCCTTCTATGTTGGCAATGTTGGTTGTGGACTAATCCTAGCCCAATGCTACTTTAACATCAACGAGGCATAATACTCCCCGTTTTAATTACATCTCCCTAAATCTAAGCATCTCTGATCAGCAATCTCCAGGCAGAATGCGCTAAGCAGCTTTCAGGGGTGAACATCTTGAACATCGCCTTCCTCAACCTTTTGGGGTGTCTTCGGGTCAAAGAGGATGGTTTACCATCCAAGCTATCTATTCTCCGAGCCCTTTTTGCAGGGAGACTTTCATGGGAGAGATCAATATTCACTTCACACTCGGCAATACCGCAGTGGCTGCCTGCGATGGTATCAAGGCATTAACGGGATTGGCTGCATCGCAGTGTATTCCACTGAATCACCGGTTGTTCTAAGATATGATACTCAAAAGAAATATTATTGAGCCCTAGTTTACTACTATCATAATATTATTATGATATTATAATAATTAAATTTTTACCCTAACCTAATCACTAAAATGCCATACCGATCGGCCAATTCTGATTCGTATCTTGGCATTAGATATTTTCCTATAAATACCCCCAACTTCTCTCCATATTCTTCCCTTCCTTCCTCGAGCCACCCAGGCCATTCGACAATCCCCCACGAGCCAGCCCATCATTTGAAGAGGTGCAGCAGATTGGACGAACTGGAGATATGATTGTCCTCGATCTATATCTCCTCTAGCTCAAACACAAAGAACAAAAGTGTCGCTCAGGTGAGCCGGACCTATTGTGCAACCCCTGAAGGTGGAACCCGGTGTGGGAAACCTGTTGATGGGGAGAATAGAGGTGACACGACATACCTTGTATATAGCATCTGAGGATTCTTGTGTTATTTTATGATACCAGAACTCATTGGCGATTTGTAACTAGATGTTGTTTCAATGTAGTTTATCTAGTAGTAATTGTACTCCATAGTATGTGTTTGCTCGCCTCTTATGTACTGTATCATACCTGTTTTTACTAAACAAAGCATGCTTTTACGTACTGGATTTAGTTTGAGTAGAATGTTTTTTTAGGCTTTAGTAGAAGAGAAGGGTGAGAATGGAAGCAGTCATATTGTGCAGGTAAATGCAGGTTCCGAATCCTGAGAAAGAACTGCCAATGCACTTAAAAAATCATAAAGGATTTCTGATATAATATTATAATACTTCTATCAAATTGCAAAGCTGATTTGTGCAATAATTGACATATATTTATCTTTTATTAATCCCACGGAGTGTTATCTCTATTCTAAACTATCTTTCTTACTTCTTTCTTACAATTTTTCGTCCGGTAATTACATGATTACTATTAAGAGAATTAGAAGAAGAAAAGACAACACAACAGCAAGCTACAACAACTGCAAACAGTCCACTTAGTCTGCATATCCGTCAGAGCAGGCCAGTAACTAAACCAAATCGAAACCAGAAATCGACATTTCTCTTCTCTCGCCGGAATAGACGAAATCCTGAAGGAAGGAGGGAGGATACATCATCAAAGGAAAAATACCCCTCCCAAATCGAGTGACACGATATGATCTTAACTTCCCACCGCACACTAACACCCCTCCCTCCTCCCATGGCCAGAATCTCTCCTTCTTGGTGCACTCTTGTGTGTATGAGCACTTATAAGCCAGAACTTTGAATGCCCTACCTAGGTATCATAGGTATAACACAGCCACTGGCACTTTCCCCATCTCTCTCTCACCATGGATAGACCGGCGGAATGAACGGAATAGGAGTAGCACCCATCATAAAACCATTCGTACACACATCATCGTGGCCCCAAAAACCAAAAAGAAGAAGGGAAAACGAAAGAAGAAAAAAAGTTGTTCCATTGCTCCATCCATATCCTTGGCTCTCTAAGGGAGTCGGTCCGCTTTTTTGTTATCCCGATGCCTACAGTAGACCATTACTCAACCAGAGTGAAATAACACCCTATCACAGGCCATATTAAATTTTTGTATTGTGGTAAGAATGAGAATGAGGGAAAGAAAAAAAGAAAAGAAAAAGATAATACACAAATGCTGCCTTCTCCCCCCCTTCCTACACCTTACGTCGGCCCTACCCATCCTACTCCCAATCTGCATGACATAAAAAAGAAAGAAAAAGAAAGAAAAAACCATAGCACAATATAGCATTATAATATAATATAATAAATTTACACTACTTTTTTTTCTTTCTCTCCTCACGGCAGGCTAGGCTACACCCCTTCCCTATAGTTCCAGACTCCCGCCTCTATGATGGCACTAAGCACAGCCACTGGCACGACGTATATAAAGCTTCGCTAAATGCCTCCGCATTATCACCAGAATCAAACATCCCGTAAAAAAACCTCTCAAATCACGTTCCTCTCCAACTTCCAACTGCCACAGCCCGGGGAACACCATGTCAAATAGCAGCAGCACAGAAAATCACTCGTCTCTAACACCGACGAAAGTATCTGAAACGAAATTCCATCCATCCATATATTTCCTCCGAGCTAACAAACAAAACCCAGCACCGCATAGGGGGAATCTACAAAGCAGAGTGGAATAGAGCAAGCCAAACTCCCGCACACAAAAAGGATAAAGTGCAAAGTAAAAACTCAAGAAACAAAAAAAAAAAGAAACAAAAGAAAAAGCTATCTCACGGATCCAATTAATATATTCAGCTAGCCAAACCGCACCTCTGTATAGTCCTATAACCCCCACTCCCATCTCCCACCAACTAACCAGCCTATGCTATTCGTTCCTATCCATTCCCGTCTCAATACACCAATTATCCCTCGCTAGAACACATTCGAGGGACACGGGAGGAAGAAAAGAGATTACGGTAAACAGGTAATTGAAATGTCAAAAGAAAAAGACGAAAGTTCGGATTTCCCAACGATGCGATTAACCAGTTATTTGCACATGAAGAGCATAAAGAGCATAAAGAGACAGGAAGTAGAGAAAATCACAAGAGACAGGAAAGGAAAGATCATTACCACATATCGTCGCTTGGAGCTTTTGGGTCGTGGGAAGCTGGTTTTGTGTTTCGTGATTTCGATGACTTGCTCCCACTGTGGTCCCGGTCTCTGTCGCGTTCCCGCTCACGTCGGGATTCTGGTTGCTGATCGTAGTAGCCGTTTCCATTCTCTGGGGCGTGCCTGGAGGTGTATTGTGCTGCGCGGGATTGCGGTCTGTCCATGTCATTGGCCTCGTCATCGTACATTTGGGAATCATCGACGTAGTCAGATTCGTTAGAGCCCTGAATTTTTTTTACAAAAGCAAAGGATGTTAGTCACAAGTTTCTACACTACGGGTGTTTTTTTTTCTACTTTATAGAACCTACATTATCGTATTGGTAATACTGGTTGCTCTGTTGCTCTGACTGTTGTTGTTGCTGTTGCTGCTGTGGCTTTTGCTGTTGCTGTTCTCTTGATGATGGGCTGACTGTTGCTTGCTGGACTAGATGCGGTTGTGTCTGCTGCACCTTTGCGAGGTAGGAATACATAAAGTTGCTAAGCAACACCTGTTGCTGTAGAGGTCTCCTTGGATTGGCGAGTTTCAAATGCGAGAGACGATAAATGGCGCGTTCAATGTGGATCGGGAAACGAGTATAGTAATATGGTTGTTGAGGTTGGTGATGCGCCGTATCCGGGGAGACTCCCCTAGAGCTGCTACCCTTGGCCTTTTGAGCACCATCACTACCAGACTTCTTCCTCGAGCCGCCAAAGAAGGAGAACAATCCCTCCTTCTCTTTCTTATCCTCACTCCGGGCTTTCCTAGCTTCCGCCCCATCCGTCTTAGCGCCATTTGCATCGCTAGTAATGACTCTCCCGGTATTGCCCAAATCGATAGACTTCTGCAAAAGATCCAGTCGAGTGTTGTCATGCTTGTCTGCTGATTTCGGGCGCTTCTCCTTCTTCACTTTGGCCCTCTCTTCCTTATCCTTCTTTTCGTGGTGGTGGTGGTGGTGGTTGTCCTTTTCCTTCTCTTTTGCCTTGTCCGCTGAATCCCCAAGCAACCATCCCCAGCTTGATTTGCGCCCTACGGTCCCATCGTTACTACCCGCCGAATCAGGTCTCTTTCTCTCCTTCCCATCAGCTTTCCCGGGGTCCAAGAGTGGTGCTGGTTCAGGGCCTCTGTTAGGCGGCGCCGTAGGTGATGATACCATCTCGGCGACAACTTCCGAGGCTTGAGTCCTCTGTAAAGCAGGTCGTTGCGCTTTCATTGGGATTTGTGGTACATGCTGCGAAGCCGGTAGGGGTGGGGGGTCAAATGATGAATGCCGTTCAGGTATGATTAATTTTTGAGGTTGCTCTGGTGGCGGCGTTTCAACAATCACGGGAACTGGGGGTATAGGCTCACTCTGTCGAGACCTGGACGAGCCCTTAGGGGATGAAGCTCTCCTCTGCTTGGCAGGTGCAGATTTATGTTTTTCCGACGACTTACCGAGGCCATCGATAGAAACAGACGCACCACTAGCCTTTGCAGCGGATCCCCTCTGAGAGGGACGCCTTGGATAGTCATCCGGCTCATCCTTATGGGCGGTTGGTAAGGGCATTGGCTCGGTTGACACCCGTTCTAATCGGAATCCGCCCTTGGAAACTATTGGCGAAGATGCTGGAGAGCTATCCTCCGCATCGGTCTCTGACGATTTAGCAGCCCTCTTTGAAAGAAGACCTCTTTCTCCCTTCCGCAAGCTTCCCCTCCTGTATGTCGTCCTAGTCGACCTCCTAAGAGCCGCTCCACCAGGCGCCGCATTCAGAATAGGCATATCTCCCCCTACAGCCAATAATTAGAAACCGCTATACCCCATAACAAATACCCAATGCAAAGACAACCCGCTCGCTCCCCCGGTTTCCTTACCTTCTTCGTTCCTCCTTTCTACGCTGAGTTTCCGCATGAGGCTGCTGGGGTCATTCATCAAGTCCTCCAGTTGCACATTTGGCCCTTCCCTTCCCGACTCTCGTCTTCCCAGTCTGTCAGCACCATCCCGGTATCCCTTAACACCCTCAGAGCGATCGATCTGCCTAGATAACATGGACTTCTTTCTCCGCAGTGAGGGGCTACCAGAACTAGGTCCATCCGGCGACAAAGACCCTTCCCTCTGGGGCCTCCGAATCTCATTTTTCTTAGCTTCCAGGTAGGCACTAAACTCCTTAGGAGCCAATTCTGGGTGCAACCTCGCCGGTACCCAGAACACACTCCCGGGATCGCCACCGTCATCAGGGGGCGTCGAGGGAACAAAGGTATTGAAAGACGGCAAATCGGGATCCGCCGACGAAGTGACATCCATAGACATCCGTCGGAGAGCCTGCAGATTACTTATCTCCTGAGCCACAGCAACAGGATCAGATTCATAGTCAATGTCGTTCAGTGGAAAAGGTTTGTTAGCGGTGTCACCGATTGACGATGACGGGGATCGGATGGATAAGGTAGGCGAGATAGGGGAAACACGTTCATTGCTTCTGGGGTTACCATTGCCCCAATCTCTAGGCGACGGGGCGGGGGGAGGGACGGTCGATGAAGAAAAGATAGAACTATGTCTATTTCGTGAGGCTCCGGTGTTGAGGTAGGGGTCTTGTGGGAGAATATAACTTTGTCGTCGGCCATCTTCGTCTATGTACTCGCCGTACATATCACCTATAGCTTCCGTGACATGATGATCAGGGTCAATGGACAACCGGGAACCATGGCTAGAGGGGATGCCTCTAGAATCGCGTGCCCGTGATGTAGCCTATAAGTTGCAGGATGGGTAAGCTCCTCATCACGCTGATACGCCCCATAAACTAATTATGACGGCAGAAGCAAGATAGAGCAAGGATTTTCATCTTAATATTTCTAGCAGGGGAATAGAAAAGTAACAGGGAGGAAGGGGGGGCGGGCGAAGGATAAAGTGATTCTAGACACACACCTTCATGGACGAACTGTGAGATGATTCGAGATGAAGGTGAAAGATAGCGAGAGCCTGACCGCGGGCCTCCGGAGTGACAGTTCTCGAGCTATCAAGCTGTGGTCATCTGCTGCTGCTTTTGAGGCGATAGGTTGCGAGAGCGTGAATCTTTCCAAATCGAGTGTGGTGGGGGAGGTGTGTGTGGGGGGAGGAGGGGATTAGGGTGGGTAGGTAAGCAAGAGCAGTTGTGTTGATTGTTGAAATCGTCTGGTCCGTTAGAAGGGAGGGAGAGTGGACATGTGTGTGGGGGGGAGGGGGAGGGGGAGAGGGCGGATGGTGGGAGCGCGGGTGAGGGTTGAACAGGGACAAGATGGGCAGATGAAATGTTGTTTTAGCGGAGGCTCATGCAACGCCTCCCTATTCCTTCTCTACTTGCCCCTGATCTCAACAACCTGTCGTTCTTTCGAATGAAAAGATATGTAGGCAGTGGTAAGAATGGAAAGAGAGAGAAACAGAAGCCGGGGAAGAACTGCACTGTACCCTGACACTTTCTCGGAGGAAATTGAGGAAGAAAGAAAAAGAAAAAGAAGAAAAGAAGAAAAAAAGACCGTCGACACTTCTCAACTAGAGATCTGGCAGTGAACGGCTGGCTGGCAGGTGCGTCCGCAAGGGAGTTCGGCCGGCTTCCAGTGTTCCACAAACGGAGAAGGGGGGGGGGGGGGGAAAGGGTGAAAGAGTGAAGCCTGCTTGTTGCCCGCCCGCTTCTTCCGTAAGTACTTGTGTTCAAAGCTCAAGGGGCAAGTGCATCAATCTCGCTTCTCCAAAATAAGTCATCAAGGGAGGAGAGGTGCGGGTATTGTGGTGACGGACACATTCCCCCAGTAAAATATAAAGTACAAGTAATTAGAATAGGGATAATACTGTATCCTCCGGAAAAACGTCTCCCTCCGATAAATAAAAATAAATAAAAATTCCCAAAAAATTCCCAAATGAACATTGGCGGGTACAAAATACAGTGCTGGTACCGGCATATCAGAAAGAAAGAAAAAATACTTTCAGCACCAATGGATATCATACCTCATTTTACTCCCCTATTCAAAATCAGGAAATCAACCGCCAATTTTCGCCTCAATCGTCACAAACCCCCCTCATCCAGTCAATCATCTCGTATCACAAGATTGAGTTACCGTACCGGTACTGCCATCTGCCTAATCCATCCACTCATCTCTCCCATCCAGTCAGCCAGACGACAACCGACACAAAAGTGTTACTAAGCCCTCCTTGTGTCCCACCAGCACTGTTCAATCTGATTATCACAACAGCCTCACCTTAGCCCAGCCTTATCGCCTTTCAAGTACTGTATCATACCAACTTATACGCTGCAATAAAATATGAGCCCTACCAGCTTCCCCATCTATCGTACAATGAATAACCCTGTAGTGTGAGACGGGGTAGCGTAACACCCCGATAGCCAAAACTACTTGTAACTCACCCATGCAATGCAGCTACCCTATTGTATTCTCGGAGTGTCCACTCCGGTGCATGAGATATCACTCGAGTTGGACTGTGGATCGCACTGTACTGCATAAGCGAAGTTATCAGAAAGGGAAGTGAGTCTACCCCCCCGCACTTCCCATAGTATTGTACAGTTGGCCTTGCACTTGCTGTCCAGTAGGACGCATTTCCAGGTAGTGTGGAAATCTCGCAGGGAGATCTCCCCCCCCAAAAAAAAAGGACGTCTACCGAACCAGAGATATTTGTTAGCTCTATATTTGCTCTTTTTATCCCTCCCCCCTTCCAGGTACGCTTGGTTTTTAGCAGGCGAGAGGGGATACCAGTAGGGTAAAGGGGAGAAGGGATTGCGGTGGGTTTGGCTAGATCTTCTAGATCATTGCGTTTGTCTTTTCATTGTACTACACAGTGCTCTGCGCATACGAGTAAGATACTATGATCAACACCACTTTGTCCTATCCCAGTGGTCCACGGGAGGTGAGGTCACATGATTCCTTAGCATGTAAAAAGCCCTTGTGGTGAGTGTCAGTATCGTGACAGTAGGCCACACACTACGGTACCGTTGGCCAAAGCAGTATGAATCCGTCGAGACTCCAAATACCGTACTGTACTACAAATATTTGCCGGGGGCTGCTGGTTTAGCACACATGACATCACGAAGCCCTCATAAATAGTCTCTATCTACTGCACAATACTCGAGTACTCTACTACACATCACAAGACCACCCCCCAATCCGGAAGCTAAAACATAAAAACCCCCTTCCTCATTCCCATCCCATCCCATCCTACCTAGCCAGCTTGCCAGCTTGCTGCTTTCGGGTTCACGCTACCTGCTGCGCTTAACCTGACCTACGATGCGCATGGTACGAAACGAAGAGGCAAGCCTATTCGCGCCCGCTTTCATAGTTAATCACAAGAAGGGAGGGAGGGAGGAGATTAGTGTATGCTGCAGTATACTGCAGCAAGACATGCTACGACTTTTGCGATAAATTTCCCACAGGTTATAAAATACTGGTGCAATCACTGTGCTTGACTTTTTTTTCTACTCTCCCTCCCTGCACGAAAACACCACCGAGAGGAGGAGGGCAGGGAAAATCAGGGCGGGTGATGTCCTTGTAAGTGTATAAGAGTTAACAATAAGGCTTGATATAGGCTGAAGGAAGGAAGGAAAGAAGTTACGGTCAAGCTACAGGGTCGGCTTAATGATGAAGACGTGTTATTCCCGGTAACCCCTATACCGTAGATATTCGTTATCTATCTATCTGCATTGCCACTGTGATAGGATGAGATATGATAGCTGAATCAGGGGTGAAGGGGATTGGGAGGAAAGAAGATAGGAAAGTGGTAAAGGATACAGAAATGAAAAGGCAAAAAAAAAAAAAGTACAGGCCTCCCAGTGAGATTGAAATTGAAGGCGAATAAAATAAATAAATAAAAAGTATGAAAAGTTGTAGAATTAAGAGGTCGTGATAGAAGGGAGGAATATAAAAATAAGCTGAGTATCACACCATATGAAACAAATAAATAACGGATCCATAAATTTCAGGGGAAGAATTGAAAATTGAAAATTGAAGAAGCCTAAACCAAGTAAGGTAGAAGAAAAAGCAGCAAAAAAAAAATAAAGAATTTTGTTTTCGCAAAACCCAAGGTGAAATCAAATAACCTTAGCCCCCTTGCTGCTCCCGCAAAAACCAAAAATCAAAAGATTTAAACGCCTGCATCAAGAAGTTTGTTTCCGTTCCCTCCGCTGTTGTGGTATGGGGAGTTTCTTTTTGTTCCATGTTTCTTGCGGTTGGAAAAACGCACCTTAATGTATTTTTTTTTTACAGCAGTATTGATCCGAGGTATCCGTATCGTTGCAGCGTTTCAGTATCGAGTTGCCTATTTCTCACGAGGCCTGTAGTGTCCCTAGGGCTTCTCTCTCCGACAGCTAACTCGGCCAAATGTTGGAGACTGCCGTGGCCAGGTGGAATATCAGGGGGCCCACCGCCGGAGCCACCAATTCTATCCATCTTCCTCCGTGCAATCAGGTCTTTGATTGCCCTGTCCCATCCTAAACTATCTTCGGCAGTAGCAATGCCCCTTTGCTGCTCTAATGCGTCGGCTAGCTGCTGAATACCCTTCCAAGAGTCCTCTCTTGTCTCCTGAACCTCGGCAAGGTCCGCAAGAGTGACAAGTGCGAGGGCTGCAAAGTGATGATTGAGTGGTGTTATTGGCGTATTAGGGCTCGCAAGCATCGTGACAACCTTGGAGGCCGGCCCGAGAAGCTGATGTGGTTCGGATGTGGGATTATGCCTCAGCACAAGGAGCTTAACATGGTAATATGCGACGTGGAGGAGGTTCAGAGAACCCCATATCCCATCAACGCTTTCACGGAACCGCTCGAGCTCGCCACGCAGCAGCTTAGAAATAAAGGGGTTATGCAAAGCTGCCGAGACAGCCTCATCAGATGTGGCAAACGCCTCCGCCAGATGTCCTAAAATGCAAGATAGGCCTATCGGCCCCAGTCAACCTCGTTGCCGTGGAGTGTTGGTTCGATGTTCAGACTTACGTGCAACATGAAATGGGACTAGTCCAAGTAATGGGCAGTCCTCTGGTACCAAGACAACACTGGAATCTGGGATAAATAGTGGACTTGATGTGCTTATCGCATGCCAACGATCCAAAATTACCAGGACCCACCATGACCGTCGGCCCAGCTTCTCATCAGAATCTGGATCTCCATTGGCGTACTTTTCCCGACTCCGGTTCTGATGCAGCTTTAGATTGTAGGCTAGACCAACAGCCGCGCCAAGCCAGACCGCTCTTGGGGGCCCGGGTCCGCGCATCGTGGCTGGGCCGCGGTTATCAGACTCAAGACCCAATAAAATCATGGTCTGGAGATACAAGATATTTGTGGGCATCGACCTAACGACGGGGTTATCAAATTGAGAGGCTAACGTTAATTCACATGCTCTTTTTGTATCTGCTGGCGGTGAATTAGGTCGAAGATGTGATGATGGATTTGATCGTATGGTTGCATACAGAGCCTCCAAGAAAGCCTCCCGAACTGTAATAGAAGCGTTCGCTAACCGCTGGTGAAGGCGATCCTTCGAATAGGGAAGAAGGGGGAATGTCGGATGTATCAACTTATAGTACCTATCACGAGGTTAAACGATGGTTAAGTAAGTCTTATGCGATCTCTCTTAAAAAAATGTGGGACTGCTGGGATTATCAGAATCACTTACTGATCAATTATTTCATCATCCCATTCAAACCCACTTATATCCCCAGGAGTTGAGCCAGCGGCAGAGCGTCCAAGTTCTGGCGACTCAAACGGAAAACTTACACTTGCACGCCGACCGCCAATATCGGGGACTGATTTCCAATACTGACCCATACCATTTGGGGATAAAGTACTTCTATAGTCGGGCGCGGAGGGTTCAGCAGTTGAAGGTGGATGCTGGTGTGACCCTTGATGAGGCGGAGGCGGGGGGGGTGGAGGTTTATGTGCATGGGTAGGCGGGGTTTGTTGAGGGTGTGGCAGCTGCCGCTGTGATTGTGATTCATGCAGAAGCTGTGCTCTCTGTTGATGCTGATGCTGTGTCGTGGGGTGGAATGAATCAATAGAAGGCAGTCGTTCATTCGACCTGGCTGTCGGGTTAGGTTGGGACAGCGGCTGAAGGTGTACCGATGATTGAAAATCGCTCGAAGTCGATAATGCTCTCTTCCTTGATTGCTTTTGTGAGCCGGGTGGCCCAGCTGGGGGAGGCGATGTCGAGTCTGAAGGACCGGGTGATTGATCTCCTTCGCCGACCACACCCGACCCGTAAGATGGATGCATGTCACCCGTAGACATGGAATTTTCAAGAGTGTTTAATCTGTCGGCCAACTCTTTGATGTAGCTGGGATGTGGAAATTAGAGCGGAACTGGTTAAAACTACAAAAATTATTTCCTCTTACCCTTTACTTGGCCCGCGTTTCATGGGAACCCTGCTGAAAGAGCACTTGGAGCCGACTCGCTTGCAACTTGAGCATTGCTCAACACCAGATTCTGAAGTCGCGTCACATCGTATCTATAGGGGTGAGGAAATTTAGTAATGAACCGCGCACATGGAGGATAGAATCGCTACTTTTTTTCGTCGGCACTCGTCGCAGGCGCGCGAAACTTTGGACCTCTTCCGTGGCGCCGTATCACTCGCAACTCCCTCGAGACCTTGTGAAGAGTCGCTTAAACCCAGAGATACAGTCCTCGGCGATACCGGCTGTCGCGGGTCATTTTGTGAAGGTCCTGGGGGTGAAGTGCCTGGCATTGGAGAGACTATTGGAGGTAAGCCGCGCGGTATATTTCGTTCTGTCGAGGATAGGTGCATGGAGCCCTGTGGAGAGAGCCGCTGGTGATGCGAGAAAAAATTAGTTGAACTACCATCTCCTGGGGAGTTCGTCGGGTTGTATTGAGGCTGCACAGGTTGCGCCTGGTCAGTTAGGATTTGATGTTGAGTGGGCTGGTGATGCTGCGTGATTGCACGTGGAGTCGTGGAGGGCGGCGAAGAGGCGAACAAAAGCGGACTTTTTGGCCGAGAAGAGCTACCTGCAACTGCAGGAACCGCTGCCCCGGCAGCCGAGGTTTGCGATGGAGTGGCTGCAACTTCGGCCATTGCCATGGCAGAACGTTAAAAGAGTGAAGAAAATCGCGATCAAAGTAATAACATAATTCGTCCACTGACTATTTTTCTTTCTTTTTTGAAGAGAATCCCTCTTCTGCTAGGCAAAAAATATTCGTATTCGGGGGCGTGATATGAGTGGTGGGGTGGGTTGGTCTTTTTTTCTTCTTTTTTTTTTTTTTTGGGGGGGGGGTGACCTGGTATGTACGAATGTGTATGTATGTACGATGGGCGGAGTACCTTATTTATCGAGTGTATATACGCTATTTGTGAAGGGCAGCAGTAAAATATAATGGTGGGGAAAGAAAGGATGGAAGTGTGGGCGGATGAATAGATGAAGGTGGGAGAACAGTTGGTTAGGTTTGAATGACTGGGTGGGTGGACGAGGAGGGCAGATTGGGGAATGAGCAGCAGGAGAAGCAGGAGGTGCAAGAGCGACAGGAAAGTAGGTTTGGAGGACGATAAATGTGCTGCTAGGGTGTGTTGGGGGGGGAGCGGGGAAGTGAACAGTAGCAGTGGCAGTAGTAGTAAGTGGTAATAGCAGTAGCGGCAGCAGTAGTAGTGGCACCGGAAGTGAAGGGAGGGTTAACCGGAGACGGGGGAAGGAGGGAAGTACATGAGTGATTGGGAGGGATTTGAAGAAAAGGGGTGGGAAGAGAAGGTGAGAAGAGGAAGAGGAGAGGAGGGAAGAAGGTGGATGGAGGAAAAATGATAGAAGGACAGGTGGATATGAATAGTATGGAATAGTGGGTTGGTAGGTACTGGTGATAGCAGATATGGGGCCACGACGGCGACGAAGGTGGTGGTGTTAATGTAAATGAATGGCAGGCAAGGCGACGATGATGATGAGTGAGGGAGCAAGTGAATAAGGGAGACGAGACGAGCCACACTGCCAGCACCAAGTACGGTAGGCAAACTGTCGGGTCCCCCGAGGGCCTCAAACGAAGGGCAAAGAAGGAAGGGATGGAGGAGGAGGGAGGGAGGACCTTGCGACCCAAATGCAAAAAGGTGCGGGGGTTTTTTTGGGTTTCGGGAGAAGGAAAAACGTGGGAAAAATATGGGGAGATCGGAAGAGGGGAAAAACGTCGGGGCGAGAGGGAGACCCCAGATATTGCTTTCTCATCAAGTATGCTGGGTCATTAACTGTACCCCGGACGCCGGTTGTGGGTTTGTGGTTTGCCAAAATGTAGATTTATATTTCACCTGGGTGCTGCTGTCATTGATCCCTACCGGAACTGTGGGTTAACCTATCTGTTGCCGGTATTAGACTATGTATATTGACTTCCAGCAAATATGGTTGTCACTATTGCACTGATCGAGGACCGATGATGATGAGGCCCAGATTGGTTTGGCACGCATCTTTAATCCTGCTAAGGTTACCGCATGAGGGGCTGCCCTCGGGGTATTGAAAATCGAAATATCGATATCGGTATCGTGCTTTGGAGCAGGGAGATTAGGAAGGGTGAGAGAAAATGAAAAAGGTAAGGAAAAGAAGGAAAAGAAAAAGACTAACTTTTCACACGAGACCCCAGTTCCTAGTCTCTCCTTAACCCCCTTAGTCCCACTCCTACGGGCCGGACAGGGCGTGCCACATGTGCTCACCATAAGAGCTCTCTCCCTTTTGATTCTATTTATTATGAGTCGGTATCATTTTGTATATTCTTACTATTTAAAAGTCCTGCTGACTGGACTGAGCAGAAGGAACGGCGGCACCAGACAGTATGCGTCGATTTACTGGTCTGTTACTGCAGCATTCGGTTGGGTGCGATCCGCTCGTCTCACTCGTAAACGGCTATCACCGTTCAGATGGCACCCGTAGCCAAAAAAGCATATTCAGAGCCCGACCCGGTGTCCCAAAGCGCCCGGTCGTTTCAGAGTCAAGCACCGACTGGGCCTTCCTCTCCATGCGCCGCAGGAGCGGGAATAGCAGGTTCCAGTTGGCCCCGTGAGCCGGGAAGGCCGAGGGCCATCTGTGCCCAATCGAATCGATGACCGAACTCTGGAAGGGGGGAAAAAGGAAAAATAAAACGAGAGAGAATGGGGGAGGGAAGGGAAAATAGGAGGGGGCTTGTCGTTGCCGCTGGAGTGGGCATTGGTGTGGGAACTCTGGACTGGGGACGGCAAATTCTGGGGCAATGGGATGAGACCGGGGGTATGGGCGGCACTAAGGAAACAGCATCCGTGGAACTCGTGATGATATCGGTACTGTACGGTATATATTGCAAGCACTCCACATGTCGGTACGGTACGATATATTACGGCCATGAGGATTAATATGATAAATGCTCGCGAGGCGAGCGCAGCAAGCAACCGAGAAAAGAGGCAGAATCAGATATCCAGATGATTGGCAGCCATACTTGTACTCGCACACCACCACTCCTCGCTACCGGTTCTTGAGGGGAAAGGAAGCGTGTGAAGAAGGGTGCACAGACACTTCCAATTGACAGCGGAGAAAATAATAATAGCTTACCGATGGACATGCACATTTTCGTCCAAAAAAGATAAACGAAGGAAACCATCTTGATGAAAAGAAGAAGAAAAAAAAGATAACAGAGAACAAGAAATGCTATTATCAACTGTTCTTACCCTATCCCATCTAGTTAACTTATCGCTGAGATAACCTACCCTAAAATGATTGCCCAGTTTTAGGTTTTGTGATTGATTGTTCTAGTGTTGTTCAAGGGAAAGATAAATTCTTGTCTCTCCTCGCTCGTCCCGAACCTACCCATGGTAAGGGAGGCAGTGCCTCAATTCGCCCCACCCTCCCACACTCCTGGAATATTGTCTCAAACCGAGCCATCAGGAGTTTCTCCGGAAATCAGATGCGAGGTGAGCATGAGCGCTCAGCATCCATCTTGAAGAAAAGGAGCTAGCCGCTTTCTTTCCGGACAACCAGGGAAAAAGCCGAACGCCGCATCCAGTCTACCTCTTTCGACTGGGACTGCTCGCTGTTGGCATCTAACTTAAGGAGAGGTAGAGTTAGAGTGTTAGAGGTTCACTTCTCCCGGTACTTTTCTTTCCCTTGGATCCGGAGGTTGGAACCACGGATTGAGTACCGGCAGGGAAAGGCTGGTATTGTTGGAATTAGGCTCTCGGAAGCAGACTCTAACACCGATGATAGCCCAAGCTTTCGAATTCTACCCCCGAGAGTCGACTCTGATACCCTGAATTGGTGTGGGCTGAGAGCCTACGGTACGGTACTCAAGTACTCGGGGGTTGACAAAAGTCGTGTCCACCTCCATTACGAAGCGCGGAATTTGTATGTGGACTAAGCCGGATTAGGAAATTCGAGTGATGGAGGGTGAGGATTTTTTGGTGGCGGCAAGAAGTCGGGACCGGTGACACAAGCATTTTTGCTGCGTTTGCCAGCAATTCGCTGCGCGAAGGTGTTTGTGTCACCGGTCCCCAAATACCCTTACACCCGAGTACTTGTACCGGTACTACAAGTACACTGCATGATACCGGTGTTCCGAAAAGGACAAAAGTTCTGTGCGCAACTCGTTAAATAAACATTGGTTTCACAAGGCACAAGAGACAGCCCGTGTTAAAAGAAATAGAAAATGAAAATGAAAAGGGAATTAAAGGAAAACCCTAAAATAACGGTGCCACTGTGAAGCAATGCAAGAATAAGGAGAGAGAAAAGATGCAACACTCGGTTACCGTATTGTTCATGAAGGAAGTCCGGGGTACTCGAGTAACTCTCACGCATGGCTGGACTCCTGTCCTGAACACCGCACAGGGGAAATGAAAGGTAGTATGCACCCCCTGATGTTTTGGGTGGCACAAAAAAGGAACAATAATTCTTCAGAGGCGCAAGTAGCAGTGAGAAGAGAAGCCCAAAGAGAGAGGGAGAGAGAGAGCGAGACACGGCTCCTCTTCGTCCCGGCCGATGATCCACCTCGGTGATCCCCTCTTTCGGCGTCCACCGTTAACCCCTCTTCGTGACCACCTGAGGTCCGGACCCCAACCGACAAACAGTTGAACGTTGCTGTTACCCTGCGACCTGAGGCCTTCGTTGCAATTCCGGGGTTGATCGAAACGCATGCGGCCGTACCGCTGGTAACATTTAGGCCCAGCTACGGTCGCGCCCCGTTAGCTCACTCGGCCAGAACCTAGAGGATTCGTCCGGTAGAGCGGGGCAACAGGTCAGGCCTTGGTGCTGAGAAATTTAGAACCTCCATCCTTCATTCAATACTCGAGTACCTGTACTCGAGTACGGTAGAGGTTTATTTATAACTAACTGGAGGAGACGCCACCGATCCGGCATTTGGCCACCCACAGCATTACCTAAAAGAGGAAAGCCAACTCTCACAGGTTCATAGTCTACGAGTACGGGACAACAAGGCATCTGGACTCACGAGATCGGGGTGGCGGGGTGTAACTATGGTGTGTGTGGGCTACAGTAGGCGAAAACTTGGCCACGATAGACTACCGACATTCGAGTTGCACGCGCGGAATGTGACGGACGAGCTCAAAGGACTCCTTTTCCAAAAACCCCCCTCCTTCCTCTCAGGTTCTACGTTATCCAAAGTGGTCTCCTCATCTAAAGGGTCCTCTTACAGCTTTCTCCAGGTGGGGCCAAGCTTCGAAGAGACTGGGGGGCATAAGGCGATGAAAGTGGAGAACAAGAAGCTCGGGGTAGCCGTCGACATCTAACTCTACTCACAATGTCGAAGCGTTTTTAAAAAAACGACTGCTATTGCATTCCACCCAAATCCAAGCAAAAAGGCTGAATTTTGGTGGTATGCAAGAGCAGTCTTTTTTAAAAACGCTACGACATTGCGAGAAGTGCCCTTACTGCTCGCCATTTTAGAGGGTGAGGGCTGCCCTCAAACCCCCAAGCGCAATAAAAAATAAGCCACGCCAACTACTGGGGGAATGTGTCACGGTAGTAATCCAAAGGAATGCCTTGTAAGTTTATTCTAGGTTAGTATTAGGCGTGATAGAAGAAATAGTGGTAATGAAACATATATCCTGGCCTTTGGTGGTGACTGGAGGTTCGCTCGGGCTCAGGGACAATCCACACTTGCTGGATTGGCTAGAAGTAACCACCTGATCTAAGCTCCATGCGAGAAGGTACTGGTCAGAGGCAATTTAGGAGTCTTTTTGGATATTCCTGTCGGCTGGGACCGAGTTGCCAAGACGGGGCGTCGCTGTTGGAAAGCATTCAAAACAAGCGGTCAGTTGATTTCCCTGCCGATTTCCGGAGCCCTATGGGAATTTAATCCAAAAGTTCCTGCCCGCAGCCCCTTTCCCAATGTCTGGTCGAATGGGAGGGAGAAAAGGGAAAGGCAAACAAATTCTTTCTGTTACCCAATGGCGCCATAAAATCCCATGCACTTCCGCCGCCGGAAGCGGCGATCATTAGATACAGTAGTTTTTTTTTTTGTTTCGTTTTTTCGGGTTGCCTTTGCTTTCCCTTCGCAGAGAGGTGAAAACCGGCGGTTTCCACACAGCAAACGCTATTATATAATCGTTATCCCGAAAGGGAATCCTTGGAGCTGTGATCCCCTCCACCCCATAAGAAATCATACCGGGGCGGAGAAGGAGGCATCTGACAGGTCAACTCCCACCCTCCACTGAGCTCTTCTCGCGTCGCTCACCCTCCCTACGTAGACGCGCAATGAAATTTCCATCCTCATGACCGCCCAGCAGAACAATTTTCCGCTTCACCCAGACCTTCGCTGGGAAAGTGGGGTCTAGTTAGCAAAAATAAAAAAAAGGGCAGCCCGTTTCCCCGCCGACGACCCAACATTGGAGCAATTTATGAGAGCGAGGGCCAGGTTGCCCCAGTTTCCGAAAGGGTAATGGAGCGTGTTGGATGCAGGCGCTAGAAAGGAACCTCCATCCAAGTATCGCACAAGCTTTGCTTGGATTTTAGCCGGGACAAGGAGGAAGAATTGGAGGGAGCTCGACTTATCCATCCTGGATTTTCCTGTCATCAATCAAATCGCCGAGGTCGGAATGGGGAGAGGAAGAAGGATAAGCAGCAGCATGCTTAGTTGGTGTAAGCCTCTTTTGGCTCTATCCCAGGATGCGGGGGGGAAGGAATGCTCGTGCTTGTACGGTCACCGGCACTACAAGTAGCGAGAACTACTCGGTCATGGTGGATACTTCGTCGCCATTAGATTGAGCTCAATCAAACAGAGAACTAATCCTAAATAATCAACAATGAGAAAAAAAAAGAAAGAAAAAAAAAAAGACTAAGCAGACGGAGTCGGGATAATAATCTCCGGCTGCCGAATTTGGAAAAACCAAAGGGAAAAACTCAAGTGTCTTTTTCGCTCGATCAGATTGCCGGTATGGCAGGTGAGGTCTTGAACATTGACGGTAAGGATGAGCGCATGAACCATTGATTGATAGATTTCAAGGGCTGGGAGGGGAGGGGGATCCGCGGGGTCGAATCTGCGATCTGTGAAAGGGTAAGATGGGGAAAATCGAGTGTCAGATTCGTGCCTCTCGCTCGGATCAATTTTGGCGAAAGGGTATTACATAGGACATCGTGAAGCTCTGGTTGTTTTTTTTCCGTCTCCCGCTGGAGTCTGAAGAGGCTTTCTTCGCATGGCACCGACTTCTAGTCGTCTAAAATCGAGATTGCCGCATCAGCTCTTCCTGCCGCGATACCACAATACCTGTTTGACTTTGATCCTAATGTCTTCAACATCATGGGAGAAGGTGTGTTACGCGGAGTACCAAGCCATGGCCGGTATAAAATAGAACAATCCAAGTGTTCGGGTACAGTCAAGCTCCCTTCCCTCAATTTTCCTACCCCGCTTTTCACCTTCCTATTTGGGAAGGCATAAGCGTGGGTAAAACACCACACATCAATCTCACGATCCTGACCCGCCCCTGAACTTGGAGCTTCATA
>Ga0307509_10000333_pt1 | contig 77879 bp, 60 predicted proteins | sample 10_EM_MG_FD_202245 | JGI IMG/M metagenome (GOLD analysis project Ga0307509, IMG submission 202245) | Populus trichocarpa ectomycorrhiza microbial communities from riparian zone in the Pacific Northwest, United States - 10_EM | ecosystem: Host-associated > Plants > Roots > Unclassified | place...
GTAATCTCTACATGAGACGGCTGGTGTTAGGGTGGAAGCGGCGCGGATGCGAGAGTCGCTTTGACGCTCGTATCGTCACCTATGCTGACGATCTGGTGATCTGTTGTCGCTATCGGGCGCAAGAGGCCCTGCTGGCGGTGCGGCAGATTGCCAGTCAAATCGGCCTGACGGTGAACGAGGAAAAGACCCGCATCTGTCGACTGCCGGAAGAACGGTTCGACTTTCTGGGGTACTCTTTCGAGCGGTGCTACTCGGAACGGACGGGGCGATCCTATCTGGGAACACGTCCGTCAAAGAAGAGCACTCGGCGCATCGTCCAAGCGATCAGCGCGCAAACCGAGCGAAAGATGCTGTGTCTGGATGCCGCCACCGTGGTGGAGCGACTGAACCGGCAGCTGCGCGGCTGGGCAAACTACTTCTGCCTCGGCCCTGTCAGCAAATCGTACCGGGCGGTCAATGCTCATACCAAGCGACGGCTCCGTCGGTGGTTGTGTTACAAATACAAGATCAGCGGTAATGGGAAGTCACGCTTCCCGGAACAGTACCTGCACGAGACGCTCGGGCTGGTCTGTCTGCCGGCGCTGACCCGCAACCTCCCGAGGGCGAGAGCATGAGTGCCTGTCCGAGAGCCGAATGCGTTAATAGCGCCCGTTCGGTTCGACGAGCGGGAAGTGGAAACGGGGCAATGGAGCGGCTACTTGGGCACCGGGGACCGAAAGGCCCGGCAACGGACAAGCCTACCTCCTGTTACTACCGCGCCACTTCTCGACTCTACCTTCCGATCTAGGTCAACCTTCCCTATTATTATCAAATGGTCACTCTACGTATAAACGGTGAGGATCGTAGCGTCGAAGCCCCTGAAGAGATGCCGCTCTTGTGGGTGCTGCGCGATCTGATTGGTCTAACTGGGACCAAGTTTGGATGTGGCATAGGTCAATGCGGTGCCTGTACCGTCCACGTCGACGGTAAACCCACTCGTTCGTGCCTTTTACCGGTCAGTGCGGTAGGCAATCGACCCATCACCACCATCGAAGGCATCGGCGCTACGCCTGCGGGAGCTCAAGTTCAGAAGGCCTGGCTGGATCTTGAAGTCATCCAGTGCGGTTACTGCCAGTCGGGTCAGATCATGTCCGCGAGCGCGTTGTTGACTACCACACCCAAGCCCAGTGATGCCGATATCAACGCGGCCATGTCCGGAAACATCTGCCGGTGCGGTACCTACGTGCGGATTCGCGAAGCTATCAAGCGGGCGGCGACGGGGTCGAAATCATGAGCTCGCCTGGGGAGATTTTGGATCCCACACGGCGCGCAGTGCTGAAAGCTGGCGCGGCTGCGGGTGGCGCTGTCCTCCTGGGGTTCTATCTTCCGGTGGGTCAGGGTGCCGCGCGTGAGACGAAGGCCGGTGGCGCTGGTGCATCGGCTAAGCGCTTCGAGCCGAATGCGTTTATTCGAATCGACAAGCAGGATGTGGTGACGTTGATCATGCCCCAAGTGGAAATGGGGCAGGGAATCTATACGTCGGTGGCGATGATTCTGGCCGAAGAACTCGATGCACCGTTCGAGCGGGTCGTACTGGAAGCCGCGCCTCCCAACGATAAGTTGTACGGCAACCCGGTATTCGGGATACAAGTCACTGGCAATTCGAACTCCGTGCGCGCGTTCTGGATGCCGCTGCGTAAAGCGGGCGCGGGTGCTAGGGCGATGTTGGTTCAAGCTGCTGCTAAGGCGTGGAACACGGATGCGGCTGGTTGCCGGACTGAGCGTGGCGAAGTTATTCACGACGCGAGCGGCAAGCGGCTCGGGTACGGTGCGCTGGTCGATCAAGCTTCGGCAATTGCGCCACCGAAGGACCCACCGCTGAAGGCTGTCGGAGCGTTCAAGCTGATTGGTCAGTCGTTGAAGCGACTGGATACGCCTGACAAGGTCAACGGCAAGGTGCAGTACGGCATCGACGTCATGCCGGCGGGCGTAAAGTTTGCCACTTTGGCGGCTTGCCCTGAGTTCGGCGGGCGAGTTGACCGGGTTGACGACGCCAAGGCCAAGAGCTTGGCTGGTGTTCGCCAAGTGCTCGTGTTTGATGACTTTGTGGCTGTGGTCGGCGACCACATGTGGGCGGCGAAGCAGGGTTTGCAGGCGCTCAGTATCGTGTGGAAATCAGGCCCTCATGCCACCGTGGATTCCAACGAAGTCTGGAAACAGCTACGTGCCGCGGGAGAGGAAGAAGGTGTTGTCGCTAAGACTGTTGGTGATGCCGCCAAAGAATTAGCTCAGGGCGATCGGCTCGAGATTGACTACGAGATGCCGTTCCTCGCCCATGCGACGTTAGAGCCGTTGAACTGTGCCGTGCACGTTAAGCCGGACGGTTGCGAAGTCTGGATAGGTAACCAAGTTATTTCGCGTGTGCAGGCCGTCGCCATGAAGGTGACCGGCCTGCCTGCGGAGAAAGTGCTTGTACACAGTCTCCTCATCGGTGGCGGCTTCGGTCGTCGGCTCGAGGTGGACTACGTCGAGAAGTCGGTGCTCATCGCCCAGAAAGTTGATGGGCCGGTGAAGGTCGTTTGGACTCGCGAGGAGGACATACAGCACGACGTTTATCGTCCGGTGTACCTGGATCGTATGGCGGCAACGCTGTCCGGCGGGAAGATTGCCGGTTGGCGGCATCGCATCGTTGGCTCAGCGGTCATTGCGCGGTGGATTCCACCTGCGTTCCAAAAGGGCATTGATATCGATGCTGTAGATAGCGCCGTCGACATGCCTTACGACATCCCGAACCTGCAGGTTCAGTATGTCCGGAACGAACCTCCGGGTGTGCCGACCGGGTTCTGGCGAGGTGTAGGTCCGAACAACAACGTGTTCGCCATTGAGAGCTTCGTCGACGAACTGGCCAAGAAGGCCGGACAGGATCCGGTCGCGTTTCGTCGGAGTATGCTGGACAAGACTCCTCGCCTGAAGGCGGCACTCGATCTCGCTGCCAGTAAGGCAGGGTGGGGGCAGCCGCTACCTGCACGGAACGGTGGGCGCACGGGCCGAGGCGTCGGCGTGCAAGTAGCTTTTGGGAGCCACATTGCAACGGTTACCGAGGTCGAAGTGGATGCTGCGGGCGAAGTCCGCGTGCACCGTATAGTTTGTGCGGTCGATACTGGTATCGCTGTGAATCCGGATACCGTAATTGCCCAGATCCAGGGTGGCCTGATATTCGGCGTGACTGCCGCACTATTTGGGGAGATCACGATCGATAAGGGGCGTGTCCGGCAGAGCAATTTCCACGATTACCGGATGCTGCGTATCAATGAGGCTCCGGCCATAGAAGTCCACGTCATTCAGAGTAGTGAGGCACCCGGCGGTATTGGGGAGGCTGGATGCACCGCTGGCCCGCCGGCTCTGCGTAACGCCATCTTTGCAGCCACAGGCATCCCGTTGCGCCGGTTACCGGTCGATCGCGATGTACTGGCAGGCAAGAAAGATGCTATGACGGGGAAGCAGAAGACAGCCTGACGGAGAAGACCACAATGACTCATGTTTCCGAACGAGGTGCAGCCGCACGGTCCTTTTTAATAGTGATCGCTGTGGTAGTGGTCATTGCCGCGGCCTTCGGGTTGTGGCTCGTCATGGGGCCGGGTCCGATGGATTTTGCTGGTGGGAAGAAGGTGGCCTTGGCCGGGGCGTCGGGGGTTGCGCCTACTGGGGTGCCGGCAGAGCTTGCGAACGCTAGCCTCATTGAGCGGGGACAGTATTTGACCCGGGCGGCCGATTGCGTCGCTTGTCATACGACGGAAGGTGGGCAACCTTTTGCCGGTGGCCGACCGTTCGTGCTGCCGTTTGGCACCATGTACTCCACCAACATCACGCCCGACAAGAAGACGGGCATTGGTGACTACACTGATGCTGACTTCCTTCGTGCTATGCATCAGGGGGTCGCTCGGGACGGGACGCGGCTGTATCCAGCAATGCCGTACGCTTCCTACACCTACATGACGGATGCTGATGCGCTTGCCATCAAGGCATATCTGTTTAGCCTGCAGCCAGTCGATGCTCCCCCTCCGACCAATACTCTCTCGTTCCCATTCAACCAGCGATGGCTGATGGGCATGTGGTCCACGTTTTTTAATCCCAACAAGCGCTTCGAACCCAACTCTGACAAGAGTGCAGAGTGGAACCGTGGCGCGTATCTCGCGGAAGCGATGGCCCACTGCGGTGAGTGTCACACACCTCGCAGCCTCGCATTTTCTCTGGATAATCGGCGCAAGTTTGCTGGTGCGAAGCAGGCGGGCTGGCTCGCCTACAACATCTCTGGCGACAAGGAAACCGGCATTGGCGAATGGACGCCAGAGGAAATCGCCCGTTACATCGGAACGGGGCATGCCGCTGGGCGTGGGACGGCTGACGGCCCGATGGGGGAGGCTGTCGAAAACAGCTTGCGCTACATGACTCCGGGCGACATTTCGGCGTTGGCTGTGTACGTTGCCAGCGTTCCTGCGGTTAAGTCTCATGATCAGCCGGTGGTGAAGAATGCGCCTGCGCCGGCTGACCACAACATGGGAGTTTCCGCATCAGTTGATGCGCGTGGCAAAGATATATACGAGGGCGCCTGTGTCAGTTGTCATGGCTGGAGCGGGACCAGTCCGGTGCTCGGTTATGCGAATCTGGTAGGCGCTCGGGCGGTCAACGATCCAACGGCAACTAATGTTGTGCAGGTAATTATGTCGGGGTCGCCGCGCGATACGGCGCACAGTAGCCCGAGCCTGTATATGCCGGAGTTCGGAAGCGCTTATTCGGATACTGAAATCGCGGCGGTGGCGAATTACATTACTGCGCGATTCGGTACTTCTGGGTCAAACGTTACGGCCGCTAATGTTGCGAATTTGCGGAAAGAGGTTTCGCAGTAGGGGCGGAGGAAACGAGAGTCGTCGGCGGGCCTTCCCCTGCTCGATGCGATGTACGCCCTAGGTCTCGCTGCTGCCACGAGGCTGGCTGGCACCTGCGTATATATTGCGTGGTGCGTGAGGACTTGTAGCTCGTTTCACCAAAACGTTAAATTCGCCCGAGGCAAATTGAGCTTTTTTGCAGATTCTGCTCTGAATGAAGTTTGATGACCTTCTTGTGCAGCCACAATCTCCGATTCATCGGACTTCATCTTGCCTTGACCCCGAAATGCCAGTTTCGGAGCCTTGCACCTTAAGTCAGAGTCCGCAAAAGCGGCGGCGTCCCAAGAGGCGTATGCCCCAGACTTAGGCTTACGGCGATTCCTACTCTGTCCAGTGATGGTCGCCCCAGGTAGGGAACCGCGACTATTGAACGTCTTTGATCAATGACACCGATCGCGAAGACACCATATACCAGACAGCCAGCTGCGTCGCCAAGCACGCGAGCGGTTGGGCTGCGAGCAGCTCTCAAATGACCAGTTCGTGCTTCACGTGACTATCAGGCTCGATTTCACCACGATCTGCTGGCGGAGCTAGAAGCTTCATTTAAGTAAAGAGCACGAATGCGTGCAGTTGTAAACTTGCCAATGCTTGCACTGCTACAGCTAGGTCTTAACGAAAGGAACCTGCGAGGCTCACGGGCTTCTGTTTGCTGGTGCCCTGCCGCTGAGATCAACCCGACGAAGTGGCAGACGCATATGGGAGGAAGTCATTTCGACAGCGCCAATAGCGCGCAATTGGACGAGAGCGCGGCAATACAGCGTTCCAGCAAGATTCGCGACTGCGGAGCGCCCGTGCATAAATTTAATGGCGCGGGCTAGTTAAGTTTGTTGTTCGGTGAGACGTAGTGGACTCGGTCTCCTGTATCATGGCGGCGGGTGATGTTAGTGGCTGGTCAGAGTGCATGTCGCCTGACCGGTCCAGTCTCAACATATGTTATTGGCACTCACGCGGCAGATGACCGCGTCGACGCATCCTCTCTCGCTGATGATTGCTGTGGCAGGATTGTCCTTTACAACAACAAATTGATCGTGTTGCTGCGCGAAGGGTGACTGCAATGTGCAAGCGCAGTCCGCGCTCATGATCATCAGGATGTGGTTATTTGGCGCAGTGCGCCTTGCTTTGCGAGGCAGTGCGAGTCAGCTATTCGACCCGGAGTTTAACGGTCTTGGCCCATCATCAACTGACTAGTTGTGTTGCTCGCGTAGTAGGTGCGAGCTTGGAAATATGGAATTTGATCATTCAGTTTGTCGTGCTTGTCCTCGGCGAGCTAATATCGGCTACTAACTCATTCCAGTACTGCAGCAGCGATGAGCCTGACGCCGCGGGAACCGTGAGGCACAAGATGGTGAGCCAGCATGTCAGGCATCTGGGAAAATTCGGTCTTTCGCATTGGATTCACGGTGTGCCCCAATCTATCAGCGCCGTGCATTTCACGCGAATCCTGCTGGTGCATAGTAATCATGCGCCTTGCGCAGAAACCAACTCTTTCCCTTGGCTTAGTCTCGGTCCGAGAAATTACAAAAAATTGACGTGTTGAGTCAAAAAAGGATTACAGAATGAGACTAACACTGTCTTGCGTGATGATCGCTCAAATAGCCGCCATGCTGGTTGGCGGCTTGGACGTTCTCGAAGCGAGAATGGCTTCGTACCCGGAGTGGACCTTGCGATGTAAAGCACTGTCAACTGCTGATTTCTCATATATCCCCGATGCGCCAACACAGATCACGGAAGCGAAGCCAATGAATGCTGAAAGGGAAACTCCTGCCTATTGTCGCGTAAAGGGTTACGTTTCGCCCAATGTCGGTTTTGAGGCAAGTCTTCCGGCGCAATGGAATGGCAGATTTATCGAACTGGGCTGCGCTGGTCATTGTGGGGTGATCATCGAGTGCGGCAGTTACTTAGTTCGCGAAGGCTACGCATGCGTTGCTTCCGACATGGGACATCAGGGGGCAATACGTGATGGGATTTGGGCGTATGATAATTTGCAAGCCAAGTTGGATTGGGGCTATCGAGCGACGCACGTCACGGCTATTGCCGGAAAGCATTTAGTCGAGCGTTTTTACCAACGGTCCCCGAAGAGATCCTACTTCATAGGTGGTTCTACGGGCGGGCGGCAAGGGCTCCAAGAATCCCAGCGGTTTCCCTGGGATTTTGATGGGATTGTCGCATTCGCGCCGGTTGTGGATCCTTCCACGGATTATATAAATTGGGCGTGGGGAATTCGCGTACTCCACGACGTGGAGGGCAAGCCGCTTCTTGGTCGCGAAGAGCTCAAGTTGCTGACAGAGGCTGCAGTAGCAAAATGCGACATGGACGACGGGGTGAAAGACGGTGTTATCGGCGACCCCTTACACTGCGGATTCGACCCTGAGGAGTTGGCGTGCAAGACATCGCAGACTAGTCGTTGCCTGAGTTTAGTTCAGGTCGAAGCAGTGAAGAAATTCTATTCAGGCCCAGTGAATTCTCACGGAGAAAAAGCTTCCCTCGGGGGCCCGGTCGTTGGTTCCGAGCTGGGGCAGTGGGATCGAAATCCAGGACTAGGATGGTTTAGTTATTTGGGGTTTGACGACAACAAGTTCGAGAAGTTGGTGACCGACGGCTTGCGATTCATGTTCTTCTGGCCTGATCCCGGTCCGACGTGGAAACTCAGTGACTTTGATTTCGATCGCGACAGCCGGCGATTGGGGATCATGCAGGCGCTGTACGCGAGCAGCAATCCCGATCTGCGCCCTTTTAAGGCGGCGGGTGGTAAGCTTCTAGTGTTTCATCCTTTGAATGATCCCTTCCTGCCTCGCAAAATAATTGACTACTATGAAACTGTGGAGCATACGATGGGCGGAAGAGAGGAGACCCAGAGCTTCTTTCGGCTCTTCGTCGTTCCCGGCGTCGGACACGGTTTAGGCGGCGAGGGGGCTGACACGATCGATTACTTAAGTGCCATTGTGGGTTGGGTAGAAGACGAGAGGGCGCCCGATCGGGTTGTCGCCGCACGCCTGAAAGTCTACGATGACGCGCATTCAATTTGGGACCCTCTTGACCCCGCGCAAGTTCAGTTTACCCGTCCCTTGTATCCGTATCCGCTAAAAGCGAAATACCTTGGTCGAGGTGACTCCAACGACGCAGCGAATTTCGGACCGGCAGATAAGTGAAGGCGATGGCGCGATCAGTCGCGGTTCTGTCTAGCAGTTCTCTGCGAAATGCGCTCCGATTGTCTTGCGCAATGACGATCCATTTTTGGTTTGGTCGCTCTGCGCTGTTACATAGATCCGAATGGGAAGCAGCTTCCCTAGAAGTGACCCCGCCGGTTGATGTGACTCTCCGAGAGTAGCGCTGTGCATATCAGTCACGGCGCTGTCAACGCGGAAAGGTGCAATAAGAGGGTATGTATCGTGAGAGCTATCGGCCTGATCAGTACAATCTTTGCCGTGCTTACAATGATCCTTTTCACCAGTCGGATACGAGCACAAACAGAATCGAAAGCAGCGATGCTGGACGAAAACGGTGTGTACCATCTACCCGCATTCTTGTTGCCTCCCTCTGAGTTTACCAGCGAAGAAGCCAAGCATAGTCTAATCGAAGGTTATCGCGCAGCAAGTCGCGTGCGCCAAGGCGAACCGTCGTTAACGTCTGAAAATTTGCTTACGAAGGAGAAAATCCTAATCATTCGACATGCCGCGGATGCTTTGAGAAAAAAATCGGCAGAAGACATGATGCGGGAATTCCCAGTTTCAGTTACTCCGCAGATGATAGCGGGTGTGCAGACGGACATTGTTATTCCTCCGGGTGGAGTACCGTCAAAAAACGCGGCTCGCATTCTCATCAACCTGCACGGTGGGGGCATGATTTTTGGTGCCCGGTATGAGGGCCAGATGGCCGCAATTCCGATCGCCAGTCTTGGTGGTTTCAAAGTGATCACTGTGGATTATCGGATGGCGCCGGAATATCAGTTTCCCGCAGCAAGCGAGGATGTGGCTAAGGTCTATCGCGAACTGTTGAAGCGATATAGCCCTGGAAGCATCGGCATCTATGGTTGTTCGGCCGGCGCTGCTCTGACAGCACAATCCGTGGCATGGTTTCAGTTTCATGATTTGCCCAACCCTGGGGCAATCAGTTTGGATGGAGGAGCGGCTGTGCGTGGATATGGCGACTCCGCCTATCTTGCCGGCGCATTTATGTTCGGGATTCCGATATATCCGCCCAACGGGTCTGACACGAGTTCGACGATGGCAAAACTATATTTGGGGAGCGCCGATCCGAAGCAACCTTTAGTGTCGCCGGCACTTCATCCGAATGTAATCGGAAAGTTCCCTCCCACGTTGATCATCAATTCAACACGTGATCCTGGGATGAGCAGGGCAGTATACACCCATACCCAACTGGTTAAGGCTGGCGTTGAAGCGGATCTGCACATTTGGGAAGGAATGGGGCATTGTTTCTCTCTTGACCCTCATCTCCCAGAGTCACGCGAAGCGTACGACGTGGTAATCAAGTTTTTCGATTCACATTTGGCTAAATCGAGCACCCATGGGAGTGGTGAGAGGTAAATCAACAGCTAATGTCGTAATTTTAATATCAGACGCCTCTTATTGTTCGAGTGACCGGTGTCATTTTCGCTCTGGCACATTGATGCCTCTACTACTTCAACGATAATGAAGTGACTGAGGCGACTGGGTGCTGCACAAACTTATCCGCTACGGCTCGTAGATTATCGCCGAACTGTTCAATCATGAACCCCTTTAATAGGTCGGGTCGATAATGTACGGTCACAACAATACCGGCGGGAGTATCGGAAAAAAATGGCCAGAACTTAACGGGCCACGCTTCCTTCACGCGAAACGGTCTAATGCTAAGTCGACTTGCAACGTTCCGTAGCTGGCCGACGGACCACCGGGAAGAATAGGCGGGAAAACCGCCCCAATTAAACATTAGCTCGGTGCGCTCTGCGGGAATCTCAGGCACGAAGTCTTGATGATCCATGCCGGACAAGAACTCATGACGCACTCGTCTCAACAGGTCAGTTAGACTGTCGCCGTCGCTTATCGCTATTCGGAAGTAGAGCAAATGACCCAGGTCTCCTATCATGTTCTCTAGTTCGGGTCGCTGGTGCCGTCCATGTGATACGAACACTACACTTATGTCTCTTTGATTACACCAATGCGATGTCACGGCGACAAATGTGGCCAGGACCACAATTGGTAGCAGGGTCCGTTCGCGTTGAGCTACATTGCGCAGTCCGCTACTCAGTGCCTTTCCGAACGGAAGGTGAAGCACTGCTCCAACGGGTTGCTCGATTCGCGCTAGGTCACTGTCGACAGGCAGTTGTACGTGTGGCGCTCCGGCCATGCGCCCTATCCAGTGCGCCTCGTCCTTCTTCTTTCGAGCGCTGTAAGTTTGTTGCAGCCACACTGCATAGTCAGCGAATTGTAGGGGCATTTCTGGAAGGGAGGTTGGTAGTCCTTCGGCAGCCTGGTTGTATAAAGTCCAAATTTCTCTACTGAGAATGCCGTTTGAAATGCCGTCTCCTACGATATGATCTAGCGCCAAGAGTAGAACATGATCGCAATCGGACAATCTAAATAACATCGCGTCAAACAGCGGGCCAATAGACAAATCGATCTTCCGCTCCAGGAACTCCTCTGCGAGACGTCTTGCTTCTCTCTCAACATCTGCTCGAGAAGTCGTAGTAAGGTCGACTACCGCGAGGTGGTAGTTCCCAGGAGGATCAATGAGTTGCCTGGGAGTGCCTTGAACGATCACAATTCGAGTCCTCAACGAATCGTGCCGGTGGACTATTGCTTCTATGCTGTTTTGCAGAAGCAAGGTATTCAATAGCCCAATAATTCGCATGGAACCGGCGCGCAGTCTTATGCTCAAAGGTTCTTTGAGTTTGCTGAGAGCATTCCAATACGTCACTTGGCTTTCTATTAAAGGTACTGGGCAACCGATTGGTCGGGGGCGGAGTGGGATATCCAAACTAAATTGAGAGCCTTCTAAAGCTTCCATCATTTTTCCTCTAAACGTGCGACATACGCAGGCGCTCGGACACGAAATTCCCGTCGGCTCCGCGCGGTCCAGTGATATCGCTTAACTTGCTACTAGCCTCCACCGCGACAAAGGATTGCTGTAATGATCCACTGACTACTTGGTGTCAGAGCTGGGGGAATCGGCACGCTTCGCGTCAATCAGCGCTGACAATTGCCGCAGCGACGGAGCGCCAAGAATTGCACCTGAAGCCAGCTCTATGTTCAGCTCCTCCTTGATCCGAAACTCGACCATCGTCATGGTCATCGAGTCGCCGCCTAGATCGAAGAAATTGTCCGTTGCGTTGAGCTGCTCCGAGGTCTGCAGAACCTCACGCCAGATTTCCGCGATACTGTGCTCGGTCATATTGAGCGCCTGAGTTGGCTGCGCAGATGGCTTGTCTGGTCTAGTAGACATGTAGCGATCCTTCTAAGTTGCGATTCAGTACAAGTGTTGGGTGGCACGGTGGCCTCCTGCAGGCCACTACGCTCGTCGCTTCCGAGAAGCCTGTCAATTCGTCCGGAACGCGTCACTTAGATAACAACAAATCTGCAACTAACGACTCCGGTGACGCCGAGATGTGGCTAGAGGATGGACGCCACCGCGGCTTGAGATAACACCGTAACCCCGAGCATCCAATCTCTTGATTTTTACCTCTTGATAAGCATCAATGCAACGAAGTCCACGCGACACGTCGTATCTAATGCAGGACTCCGATGGCATGGAATCCAAAACCTACCGGCTCTAATGTCATGGAGGTGTAGCATTGATCATCCTGAATAGAGACGAAAGCTCCCCAACCATGGATTCGAAAGCACATCGTATCAGGTTCATTTAATCCACGCGCTGAAGGGGTGTCAAGCGTGACGCCTGGAGGCATCGTTAAATACTCACGGGCCATGACATTGTTTGGTGTCTCCATCCCACGTAGTCGTGATGGATCCTATGCATTGTCAGCATTGGACGGGCAATAAATATGGCGAACTGTCGTCGCACGGAAATCATGCAGGACGTGGTGCTAACGCACGGAATCATGGCGAGCCAACCACGCAACGCCAAGCGTCGCGGCGACGCGCCAGCGCTGCGAACTAGCCGCAATAGCGATGCGCGTCCATATATTTGGGTTTGCTGGTGAGATTCGCGGCTGTCTCCTCGCCGCTATAATTGAGTCTATAGCGATCGAGACTTGACGCGCCGTTACTGTTGGAGTAGGTACACACGTCGTGTCCCGGCGGTAGCAGATGGAAAAGTGAATTACGAGGGAGACTGTTGGTGGCGGTGACTGAGAAACGACCGTCAAGCGCGTGTGTACCATATGCTCTACTTTTGGGGGTGGAGGATGCCGCAGGAGTTTGACCCTCATTCGGACGATGGAAGTCAGGAGCTGTTGACGGACGCCGTACGGCGCAGTGCAGTAATCTTCAGGGCTCCGCCGAGGTTATTGTCCCCGGAGTTGGAGGTAGTTGTGTACGGGTTCAACAAGACCACGGAGGCCGTTCCGCAACTACGGCTTATTCATGAGGAGTTCGAAACACAGGTGGAGCTGACTCCGGACGTGGTTGCGGTTGTATTTGATAGGCAGTCGCTTACGTATAAAGAGCTGAACAGCAAAGCCAATCAATTGGCCCATTATCTTAGAAACAAGGGAATTGGTCCGGATCAGCTAGTGGGAATTTGCGTTGAGCGCGGCCTTGAGATGGTGGTTGGCTTATTAGGAGTTTTGAAGGCGGGAGGAGCGTACCTTCCCTTGGATCCGTCTTATCCGACTGAAAGATTGCGGTATATGCTGGCAAATGCGCAACCACGCGCCGTGTTAACGCAAACCTCGCTTAGAGACATGCTATTGCCATTGACTCCGGACGTGACCGCGCTTGACGGTGAATGGGACGACATTGCCCAATGTGAGACAGCCAATATCGACTTTCGCCAATTGACTTTGACGTCGCGGAACTTGGCCTACGTGATTTATACGTCCGGTTCAACTGGTAGGCCGAAGGGCGTAATGGTTGAGCATGGGGGCGTCGTGAATCTCCTCAAGGCAATGCAGACATATCCTGGTATCAGCGCTACAGATCGCATGCTGGCCGTAACAACCATCTCGTTCGATATCGCCGGGCTTGAGATCTACCTACCACTCGTAAACGGCGCAACGTTAATTATGGCTAGCCAGGAGGCGGTGGCGGACGCGCAACAGTTAATGACCATGTTGGAAGAGTATGATATCACGGTGTTGCAAACGACACCGGCTCGCTGGCAGTTGCTGCTGAGTATAGGGTGGGCGGGTCGGGAAAATCTTAAGGCACTTTGCGGCGGAGAGGCATTATTTGCGGATCTCTCTGCGAAACTGGCAGCGCGAGTGAGCGACCTGTGGAATCTGTATGGACCAACAGAGACGACCATTTGGTCGTGCTGTCGACAGATTGTGGCTATCCCGGGCGAGTGTGGAACTCTAGAATCTATAGGGCGTCCTATCGCGAACACAAAGGTTTACATTTTGGACCCGGAGCTGAACCCGATGCCCGTGGGAGCATCCGGAGAAATCTATCTCGCCGGTGTGGGTGTTGCACGCGGCTATCTGAATCGCCCGGACCTGACGGCGGAGCGGTTCCTCGTTGATCCATTCGATTCCAGTCTGCAAGCGCGCATGTACAAGACTGGAGATCTGGGTAGGTGGCGGCCTGACGGGAATCTTGAGTACTTGGGGCGCAATGATGATCAGGTGAAGATTCGGGGGTTTCGAATCGAGACTGCCGAAATCACGACTCATCTACAGCAGCACAGTCAAGTAAAGGAGGCAATGGCGGTCGTGCGCGAGGATGGGCTGGCAGACAAACGCGTGGTGGCCTACGTGGTGCCGAGTCTGGCTGGGCTGATGCCCTGGAGCACTGGTGACAATTATTCATTGGAGAGAGGTGTCAGGCACCGGCTCATCGTCGAACTACGCGAGTGGCTTCGGGCACGACTTCCAGAGTACATGATGCCTTCGGCCTGGGTGATGCTGAAGGAGTTGCCGCTCACACCAAACGGTAAATTGGATCGGCATGCGTTGCCCGCGCCTGAGGATAGGCTGGATCTAGTGGGAGAATATGTTGCGCCAAGGACAGAGTTAGAAAGGACGCTTGCAGATGTTTGGGCGCAGGTTATCTCGGTCAATCGGATCGGAGTACATGACAACTTCTTTGAATTAGGTGGCCATTCAGTGCTCGGCACCAGAGTAGTTGCGAGGATCGTGGAAAGCCTAACGGTTCAACTCCCTGTCGCTATGTTGTTTAAATACCCCACAATCTATGAGATGGCAAAGTATGTCGAGAGTGTTCTGTTCGATAATCTAAAGCCAGAGACATCAGATAAAATTAATTGCGAGGAGGGCACTATATGAATTCTGTCCAACTTTCTCCGCAACGCGCGCCAACATTCGCATCAATGCATGCGTGTTGTCGGGCTAGCATGAAGTCGCAGTCGCACATTGCGAAGTTTGCGCATCCGTATCTGGAGTAGCATAGTTGTTAATGGATCACGTTGACCGTGACGGTGAAATTGGATCAACAGAGGTCCGATAGTTGGTGTGACCTGACTCCATGCGTTATCTCGTCGACACGCATTGTGTTCGTCGGGGTGGCGAGTCTCCGCGCTGAGGAATGTAGATGGGAAGCCAAGTAGATTCGGGACGCGTTGTCGATGCTCTGCTCGCGATGCGCCGCAAGGGAGTGCAAATATGGACCGAGAACGGCCGGCTACATTATCAATCCCCGAAGGGTGCCGTTACGGCGGACGAGATGGAGCAGATTCGAGCGCTGAAAGCGGAGATTGTGGAGTTTCTGCAGCAATCGAGGTCTTCAATGGCTTCCGAATCGCCACTAGTACCGCGGTTACCATCTGACCGAGTGCCGTTGACATTTGTTCAACAACTTCATAGGAACATGCTTCCGGCGAAAAAAAACCGTAGTATGCGTATGGATGCAACGGGTGTTCGTATCTGTGGCTGCTTAGACATTGAGTCGATACGAAGGGCCTTTGTGGAACTAGTCCGCCGCCACGAGCCGCTTCGTACTCGTATCGTGAGCGCGAACGGTGTTCCTATGCAGCAGATCGATAAGGGTCGTGACTACGATTTGGAAATAATTGATTTGACGGCAGTGCCGAGTATCGATCGCGAAATCGCAGCAAAAGTTATCGTTGGGCGGTTTGTGAGTGAGCCTATTGACCTGGACGTCGGCCCGTTGTTCGGCGCGAAGCTGCTGAAGCTTGAGGCCAATGACTATGTCTTGGCCATAGCTATGGAGCATATCATTTCCGATGCGGCCTCGGTCGGTATCCTGTGGCGAGATATTTGGACTTTATACGCGCAGTCGTCGCAAAAGATGCCATTCGCGCTTCCGGCGATACTCATACAGTTTGCCGATTACGCAGTATGGCAGCAGAAGACAAGTCAGTTGTGGTTAAAAAAACATGATGCCTATTGGAGCAAGTGTCTGGCCGGAGCTAAGCGGATCAGGCTGTTTGAAGACAAAAGAATGAATAGGCGTGCGCGGCCCGATTGGGGGAGTATTTCGATTAAATTCGACAGCACGTTGACTTCGATGTTGCGAGAGTTGGGTCGACAGGAGAGGACTACTCTGGCTGCGACGGTATTCACCGCGTATATTGCTTGCATTTCGCGGTGGACTGAGGAATCGGATCTGCTGATCCCATTCATGACAATGGGCCGAGAAAAACCGGCATTAGAGAATACGGTTGGATATTTCGCGTCGACACTGTTAGTGCGCGTACGTAGATGTTCAGATGACAGTCTTCTCGATCTATTGAGGCGCGTCAGGACCGCGTATGCGACGGCATTCGAGCATGATGATTTCGGCAGAATTGCGGCGCGGGTGCCTCGACCGGAGTTTGTGGGGAATCCTAGCTTCAACTGGTTTCCTGACAACTTCAGTAGGACGGCCGCGGGATACACTCCCAATGTTACGGTTGACGGGTTGGGGCAAGCGATCAGACTAAGACCATTCGCATTTGAGATCGAATCGTTTGGCGACTTCGATGACCTCGAATGGGACAATGAACCGGAACTGGCTCTTGCGGACACGAAAGACGGAATAGTGGGATCGTTGTCTTATCATATTGATCGCGTCGATCTTGATTCCGTTGAGCGCTTCGAACGAAATATTAAGTATTGCGCGGAGCGGCTGGTAAGGGAACCGAAGGTCCGGGTTACAGACCTTACATGTTCTTAACAATAGATAGACTCGGCGATGTGGTGGAGGTAGCGGACTGTAGCGTTCATGTTTGGACTCCCATCGCGTCCGTGACGGACGCGATCACATATAGGAACGTGAAGCGTATGAAGTGGGCGCGACGAGCTAACAGGTGGACGGTTTTGGTGGAAAAGTGATCGATGGAGTTGTTCGATCTTGTTGACGGCCGGAGGCCGGACTTAGATTGAAGTGCCTATGTAGGTTGACTGCGCTGCGGCTTGCGGTACCAATGGTGGCAACCGCTGTGCAACTTTCTTTTTGGGCTCCGCACTTGAGAAGAGTTGTCACGATGTTTGCGGCGAGCTAGAAGGTGGGTTTGTTGAACTTATCCGCAGAAACTTGGCAGAGAAAGCCTAACGACGGGGCCACGCATTGGACGGTGCACTCTAGGCAGCCGCGAGACATCGCCGAGAGCAATGTACAGCGCTATTTCCAACTCTTTGGTTTGAGATCCTATGGCTGCGACACTGTCTCAGGCTTGCGGTCTATGAGGTTTTTGGAAGCCGTTTGCGCTCAAGTTTTTGCCTATTGTTCACAAAACATTCCTGACTGAACTCTATCTTTATGGGCACTTTGTAAGCTGCGAGTCGCCGAAGACAATGGAGCCGAATACGATTCGCTGCTTCCTTTTCTTCCATCGTGCTATTGGCCAAAGCCACGCGAGCGGCGACGACTTGACCCATCAAGGCGTGAGATTCACCAAGCACAATCACGTCCTGCACAAAATCCAACTCAAGAATCACGTGTTCCACTTCCGCCGGCGCAACCTTTTCGCCGCCGACGTTGATAACTTCGAACGCACGACCACGGAATCTTATCCATTCCCCTTCAACGTCAACCAGATCACCAGTGCAATACCACCCTTCGTCGTCCAAAGGAGAGGGCCCGTTGAGATATCCGAGAATCGTACTCTCGCTCCGTATCCAAAGAACGTCATCTACAACCTTAGTTTCAACGCCATCATGCTTGATCTTCAGCCATAGACTATCGTTGCCCCGCGAAACGCTCTTTGGCGACCCAATTTCAGTGCTGCCATATTTCTGGCTGATCTGCGTGTTCGGAAACCGTACGTTCAAGCGGGCGAGCGTGCTGGCATCCATAGGCTCAGAACCGTAGGTGATGATCTTGAGAGTCGAAAGATCATAGTTGTCAGCGACTCCGGCGACGCACAAAAGGCGCAGAAAACTGGGCGATGTGGGCAGCACTTCGACAGCATGCGATTCAATTAGCCCAAGAATTGCCTTTGGGTCGCGACGCTGGGGCACAATTAACGTACCGCCATTTGCGAGGGTGTAGAACAGTGTGTCCAGTCCGGCGATGTGGTCGAATAATAGGAATGCGACTGTCCGCAATCGCCGGCCGGGTCTCTGGAACTTATGCAGGAACCGCTCCGTACTCTGCAACGCCGCCTTAGGGGTTCCAGTCGAGCCGGAAGTAAAAACGACGAGCCCGCCGCCGCCAACAGCACGAAGCTTGTCGAGCAACGGGTGGTGTTTTGATTGCATTAGAGGATGCCACTCGTAATCTCCATTGACGTTCAATTCAAGAAACGCAGAAGCTTGCGCGTGTTCCAGGTACGGAGCACTATCGCGGTCGCGAGGAATCAGCGCAGCCACCGCCGAACGCGCAAACAGTGCTAGCAATACGGCGACGGCGGAGGCCGAAAAGTCTGTGCGGATCGCCACAACAGTCCCAGGATCGACTTTGAGTTGATCAAATAGCGAGTTCCAGCGACTCAACTCCTGCAGCAAATTAGCGTACGTATGCGAGAGGCCATCGTAACGCTCAATGCACGACTGCGGCGCGTAACTCTGCAGCCGATCGAGAACACTTAGGAAGAGTTTCATAGCATCATGCCCAACGCAACTTCTTCAACGAGCCACTCGCGGCGATACCGATCAAGTACCGGACACCGCCTGGCTTCACCGATATTACATTCGCGCCGCGATTCGACGTTCGCAGTGCTGAAGTGCAGCTTATCTCAATAATAGCGTCCCGACCCGGGCGAGTGGATTCCTCACAATCTCTTCCCCGACGAGCCGCAAATTTCCTCCGAATCGCTCTATGGTCTGAAGAGATAATAAATCGGGGCGATAATTTACGGTCACAACAACACCAGCGGGTGTATCCGAGAAAAACGGCAAAAACTTGACTGGCCAGGTTTGCGAAACTGGGAACGGCTGCAGCCTGAGTTCATTTCCGGTATTTAGCTTGTGGACGACAGTCCATCGCGCAGAATAGGTAGCTAACCCTCCCCAACTGAACATTACTTCAGTAATTTCGGGCCGTATCTCTGGCACGAAGTCGTGATGATCGATTCCAGACAAGAACTCCTGATGCACTCGTTTCAAAAGATCAACTAGGGTTTCGGCATTGTCTATGCTAATTCTAAATAACATCCGATGCGCGAGGCAGCCGATCATACTCTGAAGTTCGTGTCGCCTGTAACGCCCGTGTGATACGAATACTACGCTGACGTCCCCTTGACCACACCAACGCGCCATCGTGATAACGAATGCGGTCAGGATCACAACTGGTAGCAGGGTCCGCTCGTGCCGAGCCACACTTCGCAGACCGTCGCTCAGTCCTTTGCCGAATGGAATATGCAGTAATGCTCCAACGGGTTTCTCGAACTCCTCCCGTCCACTGTCGACCGGGACTGTTACGTGTGGCGCACCGGTCATGCGGTCAATCCAGTGTGCCTCACTTTTCAGTTTTCGAGCGGCATGAGTCCGTAGAAGCCACACAGCATAGTCAGCAAACTGTATGGTTACTTGCGGAAGAGGAGAAGGTAGTCCTTTCACAGCTCGGTCATACAAAGTCCATATTTCCCTGCTGAGAATGCCGTTGGAAAATCCATCCCCCACAATATGATCCAACGCTAAGAGCAGAACATGCTCTTGATCGGAAAGCCTCAGTAGTTTCGCCTCAAACAACAATCCAACAGATAGGTCGATTTGTTTCTCAAAAAACTCCTGCGCGACATGCCTCGCTTCCTTCTCGATATCTATCTGCGAAAACGTTACGAGATCGACTACCTCGGGACGGTACTCGCGAGCAGGGTCAATATGTTGCACTGGAGTGCCATGAACGATCACAATTCGGGTCCGCAACGAATCGTGCCGACGCACCACGGCATCTATGCTATCCCGTAGAAGCTCGGTATTCAGTGGTCCCAAAACGCGCACAGCACCCGCACACAATCGGATGCTCAAAGAGTTGGCCTGTGTGCTGATTTCATTCCAGTAAGTCATCTGGATTTCCGTCAAAGGTACTGGACAACCGGCTGGCCGCGGTTGGAGTGGAATACCTGACGTGAACCCTGGTTCTTTAGGTAGCCCTATCATGTCACCTCCATTGTGCTCACCAAGTTCAGTCATCCATATACCAACTTATTCTTAGCTGTTTAGGGCGGATTTCCAGTGCATGACAGAGAAAACTAGCGCGATTTCCGCTAAATGAAATCCGTGGTGACCGATTTAGGTATGACAGCCATTTACTCCATCAATCAACAGTGTGTCAAGAGCGACCGTGCAGCGCGTAAACCGCATTCAATGGGCTATATTGGTGAGCACAAAAACCGTGCGAGGCTTCATGTATAAGGCCGGCGCGATAGACGCTGCGGCAGCCGTCGACACTCGGCAACCAGCCGGTGAACTGGAATAGCAAGAAAGGTGCGACGCGCCGATCTCCCGCCCAAACACCGCACGGAATTGCTTTCTCTGAGCAGATGGTGCGATTGGTGAGTGGCGTGTGTCGCATTGCCTCAGCAGAAATGTTACCGGGGCGAGGTCGTTGCCTCATCTGAGATGTTACTGGCAGATCGGTATGTGAGCATGGTGCCTTCATCATTAGGGAGGCGCTATTGCCAGCAAGATGACGCACGAGATGCGGGCGGAACTCGCCGATGCGGTCCGACGACATTATAGGTCGGCAACGGGCCAGGAGAAACGCGGGATCTTGGATCACGAGAAGTCGGCCATCGGGGTGCTCAACGCGTCACCTGCGCCAAAGCGCCGCCAGGTACGCCAACGTCCCTCGCTCTATGACGAGGCGGCGCGGGCCGCCCTCGTTGTTCTGTGGGAGGCGTCCGATCGTGTTTGTGGCAAACGGCTGCGGCCCTTACTGCCCATTCTTCTACCTGCGCTGGAGCGCCACGGGCATCTGAAATTGGAGCAAAATATCCGTTCGAAAGTCTTGGCGATGAGTGCGGCAACGATGGATCGGCTGCTGTGGGCGCCCCGCAATGCGATACGTCCTCGAAAACCTCGTCGGCCTGCGCCCGAGCCACGCCGGCGAATCCCGCTGCGCACGTTTGCCGATTGGAATACACCACAGCCGGGTTGCGTGGAAATAGACCTGGTTGCCCATTGCGGGAATGTCAACCGCGGCAGCCATATCAATAGTTTGGTGTTGGCTGACTTTGCGAACGGTTGGACCGAAGCAGCGCCCATCATCGTGCGCGAGGGCAATCTGGTCGTGGAGACGCTCGATCGTGTCCGCCTGGGCCTGCCCTTCGCTCTTCGCGCGCTCGACGTGGACAATAGCACCGAATTCGCCAACGAAACCCTGATCCAGTATTGCCTGAGCCACGGCATCGAGCTGACCCGGTCGCGCCCTATCGGAAGAACGATCAGGCGTGGATCGAACAAAAGAACGGCGCAGTCGTGCGTAACCTCCTGGGCTATCGCCGCTTTGCCGGGATCGCTGCTGCCAAGGCGGTCACACGTCTATATGGCGCCTCGCGACTGTTCGTTAACGTCTTCCAGGCCTCGTTCAAGCTGGCATCTAAGCATCGTGAAGGGGCTCACGTCTCGAAGCGCTACCACCTGTAATGACCCACGGATTTTCTGCTCAGGTGTAATCTTATTGGGAGAGACACGTGAGCGCATTGATGGAAGACGAGATCAAGAGATGGACAGCGCGGCGTGAAGCCGCGCTGGTGTTGGAGGTTATCCAGCGCAAGACGACGGTGGCCGAGGCCAGCCGGGCGCACGATCTGCCGCCCTCGGAGATCGAGGTCTGGGTCGAGGACGGCAAGCGGGGCATGGAGAACGCCCTACGCGCCAATCCTCAGGATGTCCGCGAGCAGTATGAGAAGCAGCTGAAGGATCTGCAGGAAGCATACGGCGAAGCGATGTTGGAGTTGCGCGCGAGGACGGGTACACCGTCTCGATCAGCCAGCTGTGTCGGTGGTTCGGAGTGCCGCGCAGGACAGTTTATTACCGACCGTCACGTAAGGCGCCGGCGCTGCAGGAGCGATTCTGCCGGCCGATCAAACAGATGATCGAGGAGAATCCGTCCTTCGGCTACCGGACCGTGGCTCATCTGCTGCACTTCAACAAGAACACGGTACAGCGGATTTTCCAGCTGATGCGCTGGCAGGTGAAGGAGCGGCCCGTAGGCTTCCGGGCTCGGGTTCAGGCGATGCCGTCAGTGGCTTCGGTTCCGAATGAGCGTTGGGCGACGGACTTGTGTCGGATGTGGAGCGGTCAAGATGGCTGGGCCACCTTGACGCTCGTTATGGACTGCCACAGCCGAGAGCTCCTGGGCTGGCATCTGTCACGCAGCGGCCGATCGAAGACCGCGGAGTCAGCTCTCGAGCAGGCTCTGATTGCTCGCTTCGGCACTCTGGGACGAGTCCCGAAGTCCTTACTGCTTCGGTCGGATAGTGGACTGGTCTTCACTTCCCGCAGCTACACCGCCTTGGTACGCAGCTACGGGTTGCGCCCGTAGTTCATCAGTTCATCACGCCGCACAGCCCGGAGTAGAACGGCATGGTAGAGCGACTGATCCAAACCTTGAAGGAGCAATGTGTGCATCGACACCGGTTCGAGACATTGCAACATGCCAGCCGCGTTATTGGCGACTGGGTCGGCTTCTACAACACCCGGCGACCTCATCAGGCGCTGGGTATGAAACCGCCCGCTATGGCCTTCCCATTAGCGGCGTGAGGTGAGCAGAAACCGCTGGGTCATTACACCACCGCCCCAGAATGAAAGAGCGAAAGAATCGTTGCACTATTCATCACGCCGAGTAACCCCGCGGCGTAACGGAATGGTCGAGCGACTCACTGAACTCTGAGGAGCAATGCACTCATCGACGTTGGTTCGAGGCGTTGCAACACGTAAGTCGCGTCATTGCGACTTGGTGGGCTCCTACAAAATCTGGCGACTGCACCAGCCGTTGAGCATGAGGACACCTCGATGGCCTTTGCGTTGGCGGCATGAGGTGAACAGGTTTCGTTGGTCATTACATGCCTTGGTCAATTGTGAGCCCTCGCGAATTGGGTTGCCTGGAGCTACCGAAGAAAACAGCAATCGACGGAAACTCTCTAGACTCAACAGGTTGCGTAGCCACGCACGACCCAGCTGATGTGATCGAGCACGAGGCCCGCATACTTCAAATTCGGCCATACAGGACGCGTTCCGAGGTCGGCAGGCAGATCGGCCTTACGCAGAAGTGTTTTCGCATCAGGAAGCCACCGACCCCTTTCGACGAGATGACGATAAAAGAAGGGTGGGCGTTCCCTAACGGCGTAATGCACTGAACCTGCAAGGCACTTGTGCTCGAACTCCCAAATGCTCAGCGGACTCTTAAGCATCGTTTGCAGGTGCGCTCTGCGCCAAATTGCAATCTGCAGGGCCGAGTAGAACGGCCGCCCCGCGCGAATCTGCTCGACGCCCGGCTGAAACTCGGAAGATCGTCGGCCGACGACCCGCTCAAGTAACGACCGTCCAACAGGCACAAGTCGCACATAATCGAGAGTCGAGGCGGTCACAATTTGGACGAGATCCTCCAGACGGGTTTGATTCACCGTCGCACGGATCAGGAAGTCATCCAGGATGACAATCAGGTACTCGTGCGATAGTTGTTCCAACTGTAGAGTACACTCCCGGTACCATTCAGAAGTCGGTGCGAGTACGGGGCTCCCAATCTGCAACGGTGCACACGAGTTGAGCCCCACGTAAATAGGATATGGACAGTTCACCCAGAACTTCTGCACTGACGGCAGAACGCGATCGAGAATGTCCTTACGACCGTCGCTGCTGCAAATGAAAACTGCAACTTTCGAGCGGCTATCACACGGCGTCATGGCGGCTCTTCACATCACACGAGATGACTTCGAGTTCGGGGAACAAGATACGAGAGTCTGACCGCTCCGACGCAGCTCTGCAACGAAAGCACGGACACACACACTGTCGGCGTATGTTGTAGTCAACGAGCTTTCATCCAGGATGCTAGATTAGCCTAGGTGAAGTCGAGATGAGATCTTGCGTGTCTGATCCGAGCACCATAGGCATGATCGACCCCCTACTTAGCCGTATTACCTACCCTTAAAGGCCAACCAATTGCGCACGTGGAACCGACTGCCCCTCAGCATGATCATAACACCACGTCGGGCAAAGTCATCGCTGCCAACAATTGAGTAATACAACACACAGATAGCATTTACCAACACGCCAGGGAGCAAGGCAACGAGAGTCGGAATTACTGCATCCCGAGTCGAGCGCAGCCTTGGGCGGATCCAGCGTCGGTATTCAGCCAAGGAGTATACGCCGAATGCTCGCCACGCCAGGAGCGTAGAAAGATTTATCGACAGCTGACTGCTGAGTTTTCTCTTTGTGGATTGGGAGATAGCCAATGACTCTACGAGTGACGACCATTTACTCAACATTTCGCTCGCCTTCGGGAGCCACGTTTGGTTTCCGAAGCGGTGGATGATCAGCGGCTCCGCCATAACTAGCGTTTCGCCCGGAAGCCGCTTCTGAAAGCACACTCCGACATGGACGTGGAGTGTTCCATAGTATGGTTCCCTTTCGCGATCGAGCCAAATCGATCTCTTGATGACTACACAGGCAATATACGTCACATGATGGCCTGCCTCGTCAAAAAGGCGATCCATCTCGTCAGGACCATATACACGAGCCGAGTCGAAATTCGGTCGGCACGGTAGCAGGACAGTCGACAGATCACTATCTCTTATCTCAATGGCGACAACGACCAGACTGTAGTTCCGACGAAGTGCCTCCAGAACAGCCGCCACAGCGCCCGGCTTCAGAAGATCGTCATCCGACATTAACCAACAGTACTCCCCGCGCGCAAGCTGTACAACGCGGTCGAAGTCGCGATCCATACCGTTATTCCTATCCTGCCTGACATAGCGAAGGCGGTCGGAGCGGCGTGAGTATTCTGCGACCACCCGTTCGGTATCATCGGTCGATGCCCCATCCAAGATTACAACTTCGCAGTCGTTCGTGGTCTGAGCAATGATGCTCTCGAGCGTAGCGCCGATGAGCGCCCCTCGGTTGAATGTCGCGATGCAGATCGACAGCTTTAGAGGCGTTGGCTGGGTCATAATAATGAATTCCGGGCTCTGAATCCTATGCCATCAGTAGTTAAGGTGTGCACCAGGATCGGTGGGAGGCTAAAGTACCTCGCGGCGCGCGCCGCCCGCCTCGTACCGGCGCTCGTCATCCCGAGCCCAACTCGGGCGCGCTCATCAGACGTTTCCACTCCTGTTCTCTCCGCGCGCCGTCTGCGCTACCAATCAGGGTTCTGCCGTGGCAGCCAAGGCGCGCGGTGATGTACATTTACGCGCCGGGGCGAACCTGTTTCCCTTGACGCCGCAGATTAGCAACCGAACGTTCATACCGAGATTCAGGACCGTAAGACCGATAACCTGGCCGCGCTCCTGTGCCGCCTGACGACAATTGCGAAGGCATGCGGGGCGGGCCGCGAGACGACGGACTTGCCGGTACCCCTTATTGAGGAAATCGACCTGTTGCCTTGAGCGTTAGCCCGAATACCGTCAGCCATCGTTACAAGACTCATCGAAGTTCACACGTCGGCGGGATTGACCGGAAAGTGAAACTCAACGCCCCTTGCGAAAAGATCCCGATTGTTGGCTAGGATCTCTTTCTTGAAATTCCAAGCAAGTACGTAATAGATATCTGGCGATTCGTGGAGTTCGTTCTCGATCACAATCGGGATGTGCATTCCGGGTGAATATAGGCCTCGACGGAGTTCGTTCTTCTCTACCAAACACTCGATGTACTGCGTTCCGACCCCGAAGTAATTTAGCAGCGTATTGCCTTTAACAGGTGCCCCCATACCGTAGATTTTCTTTCCCAATCTCTTAGCTCGAGACAGGTAAACAAGGTTCTCGTCTTTCATCCGCTCGATCCGTTTAGCGAATTCTTTATAGGTCGAAATTTCATTGCTCTCGTCTTGCATCTCTCGTCTGCGTAGTTCGAGTAATCTCTCGGACACCATTCTGCGACCAGCGTGACCGGCGAAGCCTATGATAGAGCCGCCATGGTTGGGCGCGAGATACGCGTCAAATAACGCAAGTCCATGACGGTTCAGCAGAATTTCCACGTTCGCCAGATTGTAGTAGAGAAGATGTTCGTGATAGATCTGATCGAAGGCCATATTCTCGATCATGCGCTTCATGTAAACGAACTGTACGACGAAGACTCCGTCCTCTCGCAGCGCCTCTCGGATGCCTTCTGAAACTGAATGAAGCTCTTCCAGATGATAAAAGACGCCCGCCCCATTAATTACGTCGAATTTGCGATTCAATCTCAGGGCGGCATTCAGGTTGAAGAACTCGTTGACAGTGGGAACTCCGCAATCGTTCGCAATCGTCGCGGTGGTTCTCGACGATTCGACGCCTAACACGTCATAGCCCAGCGCTCTAAAGTGTTTCAGTTGCGTGCCGTCATTCGAGCCGATGTCGAGCACGGACTTTACAGTCATGCCTGCAAAAAACCGACGATCCACGTCTTGCGCCACGCCCCGAAAATGCTCGCTCACGGACTTTGTGACACCGGAGAGGTAAGTGTGGTCACCGAACATGATCTCCTTTTTCACCGTTACATCCAGCTGTGCGGTCGCGCATTTTTGGCAAAATACGACACGCAGCGGATATGTGGGCTCACGGCCGATCTCGTCCGCTTTCAGGAAGTGGTTACCCCACGGCTGAATGCCGAGGTCAATTACTGGCTCCAAATCATTCGAGTCACAGACACGACACTTCATGTGACCCCCGAATTGACAAATGGGGCGGTACGAGGACAGCTACTTGAGGATGACGTTGCGTGACAATCCTGAACACCTGGTTGGGATTGCCGCTGTAGCTCGTCAGACGCTCCTCCGGTGGGCTGTTTCGAGCCAAAACTTTCGAAACGCCCGGTGGCTTCGTCTTTGGTCGATCTGGCCCAGGTTGTGCAACTGGTTTCGGGCCTATCATCGGTTGTCCTGTCCATAAATGACTCACGCTAGCCCTGAGTGAGTTGAAGAATCCGTCTTTCCGTGTGTACAACCATTATCCTAACAGTTGGTGCCTGTCAAATGATCTTGAGCGGTAGAAGGTAGCTCGTCGGTGGCGCACGGAGACCGTGAGGGAGCATCTTCGGATGCACAACGGGCTTGCTGACAGAATTGGGTCATTGACGCAGGAGGCGGAAACTTCTTGGAGGTGCAGTATTCAAATTGGGCGAGAGGGTTGTCAGCGCACAGAAGAGGTGCGCGTGCATTCTCGACGTTGAAGTCGGGACGCTCTTGCCTCAAGCGCGCTATCAACTCCAAGCGTATGAGGGAGATACATTCAGAAATAATCACCTGCAGGCGGGTTGACCGATCACGACACGGTGCGTTTGGACGGTTGTCCGTGAGGGCAGACAGCCACTCCTATACACCATCGGTCAATGCCCGCATTCCGACATAGAGTTCAGTAAGGCTCGCCATCGCCTCGAGACGAACTCCCGAAGGGTTAGGGATCCGTCGATTCCTTGTTTCCGAGACACCTCGCGATTCGGAGCGACTAGCAGTGCGTATCAATGTCGGGCGGCATCGGTCGCGGATACCGGCTCCGAGCGTTCTTTGTATGTACGGTGCTGCTCCTGCACGGATTCAGCGCGGGAGCAGCATGTTCGATTGCACCGAGATGTTTGTGTTGACAAGCATAGATGGTTGGGGTACTCGTTGATGTCTCGATTTATTCAAATCGCACCAGGCCCAATTTGATTTCACCATGGATGGCGAGGTTGCAATGACGGACCACGAAGGGAGGGCACAGTTTAGCTGGACTGTACCGCCGCATCGGATTGTTATTTTCGAGGTAAGTCGATCGGAAATAGAGAGCGTCTCCACGTCATGAACATCGGATACTGTTCGGAGCGGCTGATCACGTAATGCGCTCAATGTCTGCCCTTCCCTGTTTCTTACGTCGTCCACCGTTGGCCGGAGTAAGGCTATGAGACAAAAGACTGCTTTGATCACAGGCGTTACGGGCCAGGACGGCGCGTATCTCGCTGAATTCCTTCTGCGTAAGAACTACATCGTGCATGGCATGCGGCGCAGAACTTCTCTCTTCAACACGAATCGCATCGACCACCTATACAAAGACTGGCATGACGTAAACGCGCGACTGTTTTTGCATCATGGAGATATGACCGACACTAGCAGCTTAGTGCGCATAATTCAGAAGACACAGCCAGATGAGATCTACAATCTGGCCGCGCAGAGCCACGTCGCCGTGTCCTTCGAGGAACCGGAATACACAGCTAATTCTGATGGATTGGGAGCGCTTCGAATCCTCGAGGCGGTTCGGATTCTCGGCATGGAAAGGCGGGTGCGCTTCTATCAAGCGTCTACTTCTGAGCTCTACGGTCTTGTGCAAGAGATTCCGCAGAACGAGACTACGCCATTCTACCCTCGCTCCCCCTATGCGGCCGCGAAGCTCTACGCGTACTGGATCACGGTCAACTATCGTGAGGCCTACAACATATATGCCTGCAACGGAATACTATTCAACCATGAATCTCCAACACGAGGCGAGACGTTCGTCACGCGCAAGATCACGCGCGGACTGGCCCGGATTAAGTGGGGCCTGCAGAACTGCCTGTATCTCGGCAATCTGAACTCTAAGCGTGACTGGGGACACGCGCGGGATTACATCGAGGCACAGTGGTTGATTTTGCAGCAGGCAACTCCGGAAGACTTCGTCATTGCCACTGGGGTGCAGAGAAGCGTGCGCGAATTCGTCGAGCTCGCGGCCCAGGAGCTCGGCATGAAGATCCGATGGGTGGGCGAGGGGGCGGAAGAGAGAGGTCTTGATTCGGCCGGACGATGTGTCGTCGCCGTAGACCCGCTGTATTTTCGGCCGACCGAGGTGGACAGCTTGTTGGGGGATGCGAGCAAGGCGCGCGAGAAATTGGGGTGGAAGCCACGAACGAGTTTCTCCGAGTTGGTTTCCGAGATGGTGCGAGAGGATATGAAGGATGCGGAGTGTGAGGAACTGCTCAAACCTCACGGCCGCTCCGCCGCGTCGGGTGCACACATCGGCTCCTGACTGCAGGTGTATCCAAAGGGCAACCATGCACCATGCCCAGCCGACTTCTACCAAGCTGTCGAGGGGGAGGATTGACGCAGCGCGTGACAGCACTCGTTTGGCTTCCAACCCTCTCCCATTCGGGAAAAAGAGAAATCTGCGACGCGAAGCGGCGAAGCAGCGGAGAAGCTTCAGATTATTCTCTGAATATTTGACCGCAAGTGCTAAATGCGTTGGCTGAATGCCAGCACTGGATGGGCCCGTTTCTGCTCTTGATACTGGAGCAGGTGACCCCGACTAGCAGGTACGTGTTTCCGAGCGTGCGAGCAAGCACTCTCGCGACGGTGTACTGGTCGGCTATATCCAGCCGTGACGAACGAAGCATCGCTCCGCGGGCGCTGGCAAGTCTTTGAACGGGAGTCTTAGGGATGCCGACAGCTCTGATTACCGGTATCAGTGGACAGGACGGGTCGTACTTGGCCGAGACACTGCTGAAGGTTGGCTATCGCGTAGTGGGCATGGTGCGCCGCTCGACATCAGCAAGTTACCCGCGGATCGAACACATTCGCAACGCGATCGAGCTCGCATACGGCGACTTGCTCAATCAGGATTCGCTCGAAGGGCTGTTGCGCAAGTACCGGCCCGTGGAGGTCTACAACTTTGCGGCTAGTGTTCCGCCCACCTCCGAGTCCTTTCGGGAGCCGATAGCTACCGGGGAAATTAACGGGCTCGCGGTACTACGATTGCTGGAGGCGATCCGCGTTGTGGATCCAACGATACGCTTCTGCCAAGCTTCGAGCAGCGCGTTGTTTGGCAAGGCATGTGAATCCCCTCAGCGTGAAACGACTCCGTTCTCTCCCAGTAATCCCTACGGAGTAGCCAAGCTCTTCGGGCATTGGATCACCGTGAATTATCGTGAGACGTATGGGATGTTCGCATGCTCAGGAATCCTGTTCAATCACGAAAGTCCGCGGCGCGGAGAGGAATTCGTCACGCGAAAGATCGCGCGCGCGGTGGCTAAAATCAAGGCGGGTCTACAGGACAGTCTGCAGCTGGGAGATATGGAAGCCCGGCGCGATTGGGGGTATGCGGCTGACTACGTGCAGGCGATGTGGCTCATGCTTCAAGCCCCGGCGGCGGACGATTACGTACTCGCGACAGGCGAAACCCATTCCGTCCGGGAATTGTGCCAAATAGCGTTCGGGCACGTCGGACTGAGGTACGAGAGCTACGTCGTGCAAGAAGCGCAAAGCCGCCGGGTGAGCGAGGCTGTTCAGGTCGTCGGAGATCCCGCAAAGGCGCGGCGAGTGCTGGGATGGCATCCCACGTTGACGTTTCGTGATCTCGTTTGCGAGATGGTGGATTCAGAGATTAAAGCCCTTGATCGGCACGAACGTTAAGCGAGCGCATGTAGCAAGCAATCAACTAGTGTCTTTGCGACTACAGCTCTGACGTCGAGTGAAGGCGGTCACCGGCGTCTCTCTGAGGGCGAGTAGATTTAGGCCAATCCACTCCATAGAGCTCATGTTCGATGTTTTCCAGCGTCTTTCCCTTGGTCTCCGGAACGAAGTACCACATGAAGGCCAGGCAAAGGACGCAAACGCACGCGAAGACGTAGAACACATCGCCTTTCAGCACGCCCAGTAAGGTCGGGAAGAACAGCAGAACAAAGTAGTTGCCACCCCAAAGGAAAATGATGGAGAGCGAGGACGCCGCCCCCCGTATCCTCGTTGGGAAGATCTCTGAAACTACAACCCAATAGATTCCGCCCATGCCAAAGTTGAAGGCATAGACATAGATCAGCGTGCAGAGTAGGGCCCCCCAACCGGCGCCGCCTGAACCGGAGAAAGAGACTCCCATTAAGGCGAGCGACAAACTCATCGCGCTGATGGCCATCAGCATTATGGGCCGGCGCCCGAGCCGATCGACCACGAACATGGAAGAGATCGTACCGGTGACGAGTGCCAAGCCAATGATTGCCTGATGGACCAAGGCGCTTTCGATTCCGATTCCCACGCTGGCAAAGATGCTCGCCGCATAGAACACGATGACTGTGATCCCTGTGATCGCCTGAAAAAGGGCGAGAGTCATGGCCATGATCATGACTCCGCGGACTCCCGGGCGAAACAGCTCGCGAATTCTCCCATGTTCGTGGGCAACGGTTTCGCGGATCTCACGTGACTCCGCTAGAGCGGCCGAATCTCCGTGAAGTCGGCGGAGAATTTTGAGTGCGGCTGTGTCTTTCGAACGCTTGATCAACCACCGAGGACTTTCAGGAATAAAGATAGTTAGGACGAGGAAAATCAGGGCCGGTATTCCGCAGCCGCCCAGCATTACGCGCCATCCGTGCTCAGCAAGCCAAGCTTCATCACCTCCATGGCCAATCCACGCATTGGCTAGATAGGCCAAATTCATTCCCGTAACGATCCCCAGTTGATGGAGGGACACGAGTGCACCACGGCTACTGGCAGGGGCAATTTCCGCGATATAGATCGGAACGAGGAGTGAGGCGAACCCGACTCCGACGCCGCCGAGAATCCGGGCGCAGACCAATTCAATGATAGAACGGGCGGTGTAGCACCAGAGTGCGGAGACCAGAAACAGCAGCGCCGATACTATGAACATTTTACGACGACCGAGCCAGTCCGTCAGCCGACCAACTATAAGTACGCCCGCCACGCATCCCAGCAGCGCGCTGCTGACGAAAGAGCCCACCGCCAACGGGGTAAGGTGGAAATGCGCTCGCACGGCCTCCACCGTTCCTGAAATAACGGCGGTGTCATAGCCATAAACTGAGCTGTCGACAGCGGCGGCAACGCATAGTAAGCGCAAGTAAAGTTTGCCGTTCATATGACGATGATCATCGCGGGTTGGGTGCTAAACCCGCGCTCCTGTTTCCCGAGCCACCTGTTCCAGACTGCTCCACGTGGCCTGATCCAATTCGATTCCGTGAACAAGCCTCTTCGCGCGATTGCGCGCCTCGATTTCACCAGGAAGCAAAATTTCACCGTTGGGCGCAACCGTACGCGAGCTCTTTATGTAAGCGACGAACCGATCCAACTCGCCGTGATAGGCCTGGGCGCTTTGGATGCAAGTAGGATCAAAGACGATTGAGAGCATATTGTTGGCGAGGCGCGTGGCGTCAGGGTTGCTGCATGCCGCCGCGCCCAAAGCTCCTGCCAACACCTCGGCTATCACGCTCAGGCCATAACCCTTGTGGCCGCCAAATGGCAATATCGCACCGCGCGGCGGACCGTAAAACACGTGCGGATCGGTGGTCGCGCGGCCGTCAGAATCCAGGACGCAGCCTTCCGCGAGCTGCTCACCCCTATTCAAGGCGACCTGGATTTTTCCCTCCGCGATGATGCACGTGGAGATATCGAGGATGATCGGAGGGGCATCCTGTCGGGGGACGCCGGCGGCGATTGGATTGGCCGACAGGCGCGATTCGTAACCCCCATGTGGAGCCACCAGGATGCCGAGCCCGCTGGTATTCACAAAATGCAGGGACACGCAGCCGGCCTCGGCCGCCAACTCCGCCCAGTCTCCAATGCGTCCCAAATGTCCGGAATTACGCAAACCCACGACCCCGATGCCAAATTTCCTCGACTTTCGAATCGCTAGCACCATCGCCTGTTCGCCGATCACCTGCCCAAAACCGAATTGACCGTCGACGATCGCGAGCACATCGTTGTCGACGACTGCCTGAATTGTCTGATTGGGCACGACCTTGCCAGACCGAATCCACTGGATGTAACTCGGAACCCGGATAGCACCGTGTGAGTCGTGCCCGACAAGGTTCGCGCCCACCAGACGACGTGCAATGGCTTCCGCCTCGTTCGGGTTGCAGCCGGCTGCAACAAAGACGGAGTGGATAAGCGCTTGGAGCTCTGTCGCGGGTATCTTCATTCGTGGCTCAATGATTTTTCTTTGGGGACACTCTGCGGCTTATTGAGGGTCGATCTCATTCGCTCCCCTCTTGGCGCGGTCTCGCTCGTACACCTTTTGCTGCACAACCGATGGCCCGAATCATTTGACGGGCGGATCAATCCGTGCGAACAATGCTCAAGCCCGGAGTACGTTTGGATGTTGATGCACGCTCTCCGTTAGCAGCTACTGCAACTCGTGATCGGCGCCTTCACGCATGCCAAAGCCAAGCGGTCGAAGAACGCGGACGATAACCGTCGGCAATACGAACTAACGCTCATGGACAGGTAAATGCATTTTGTCTAAGACTAACTTGCGATGACGAATTCGGCTGTCACAGCCCTGGCAGCTCCGCCCGGAAGACGCTTCCGGCAAGTGGCTCACAAGCGAGGGCTTCCGGAGAAAGGACACTTCGAGCGGTTGTAATGTAGAGCGTACGACCGTCCGGTCCGATCCAGCAGGAGCTGGGCAGCTGTGTGGGAACGCGAATTCGACCTACAGATTGGCCCGTATGCGGATCAAAGCCCACAACTTGACCAGCGCCCCAACACGCGATCCAGAGGCGGCCGATCGAGTCCCGCGTCATCCCGTCGGGCAGGCCAAGTTCCTTTGGGATCTCGAAGGCCACCCGTCGGTGTTCTATGGCGCCGGAAGCAGCGTCGTAATCAAACACGTCGACTCTCTGGGTCGGCGTGTCGATGTAGTAAAAGAGACCGGCTTCCTTGTCCCAGTCGAGACCATTGGCAATCGTCAGGCCCTCGAGAACACACTTCACTTCGCCGTCGCGCTCGACGCGATAGAGCGCGCCCGCTTTCGGTGTGACCTCATAGGTCGTCGTCCCACACCAGAACCGGCCTGCCGGATCTAGTTTCCCGTCATTGAACCTCACTTCCGCCGGAAGTCGCGGACTGCTCGGGAGTAAGCTAAAGGAGCCTTCGCTCGTCAGGAGCCCGATCCCGTCCTTCGTACCGGCGATGAATCCGCGGCCATAAGGCGCGGCTGCGCCCACGTGAGACGGGAGAGTGAGAAAGCGCAAGCCGACCCCTCGTTCGTCACACGTGTACAACCGGCTCTGGAAGATATCGACCCAGTAGAGATGGTGGTCGTGCCAAAACGGACCCTCTCCCACCAGGCATTCGACACGACAGAAGAGTTCCGCGTCCAACGTTGGGATGTTCACGCTCTCCACGGGTCGCCTTCCGCGGTCGCGCAATGCTCATTCACTACAATTCGCTTCGGGGTCGGACCCGCGTAATACCAAATCATGGCCATCGGATCCTGGCCTTCGTTGATGAAGTAATGGACACGTCCGCGAGGCTGTAGGGCCGTCGCGCAGTCCGCCATCGAGTAGCGGCGTCCCTCGACTACGCACGTTGCGGTTCCCTGGACGATGCAGATCGATTCGTCGAAGTCGTGGACATGCGCAGGTAGGCGGCCACCGGGCTGAAATAGGGCGTAACCGCCGCTCATTTCGATGCCAGGCACGAGATCTTTGTTACAGAAATCAATGAAGCTGGCTCCCGGCCCAACGTCACCACATCTGGTAGCGAGAGAGAAACGCGTCACGCGTTCCTTTAGCGGTACGCCCGTGGAATCATTCGGCATGACACGGCGTGCAAAAGACGTCGACACTAAGTCACGAACAGGTTTGTTCGTGGCAAGCGCTACATGCACCTTCGTGCGCGAGGACGCGGCAGCGTTCCAGGCAGTGTGCGCGAAACCGCGCGGTACTACGACGTTATCAAGCGAGGTTAGTAGATACTCGCGGCCTTCGACCGCAAAGTGCAGTGCACCCTCCAACACCGTCACGGATTCTGTGAATGGATGGGTGTGATAGGGCAACTGGGCGCTCGGTTCAAACGTTACCAGGCCGGTCGTCAGATCGCGGGCTCCATTATGGTTGCCGACCTGACAGTCAAACGCTATGCCGGCTGCTAGTTCGAATTGAGGAGCGGTTCCGGGAGCGGTGATCATCTCGATGCGATCTGGTCGAAGTGGTTCTGGGGGTCGAGGCAGAGGCATAGTCAAGTCTGGGACAAGCGTCGGGAGAATTCGCCGGTCTTGTCCGACGGCATCCAAGGTGGCATGCAAGCTGCGCAAGAGCATGCCACTGTCTACACCCAGTCCCAGCATGCGAAATCCCTCGCGTCGACGCGCGATGAGATTGTCATGAGTGGTCGCGATGACACCGCAATGCTTTCCACGCTCGACCAGCGTGTTCTTAATTTTCTGTAATTGCGCGGCGACTCCAGGACCTTCCCATTGTCCACGAAAACCTGCGGTTGACGAGTAGTCCGCTGGGCCGAAGAAGAACAGCTCCGAGCCGATGCACTGACTAATTTGCTGGATGTTTCGGCCAGCGGTGACGGTCTCGATTATGGGTATGACCAAAACGTGCTCGTTAGCTTCCTGCGTGTGCTGTATGACACACTGTCCCCAGCCGGTTGCCCGCTCCGCGCCGATACCGCGACTGCCTTCCGGCGGATACCTTGCAAAGGCAATTGCCCGATCGAGCTGCTCAGCGGTTTCAATCCACGGAACGACTACACCGTCCGCTCCGATGTCGAGAGCCCGTTTGATGAGGCCAACATTGAGCTCGGCTATCCGAACGAGCGCGACGGTTTCGCTGCGCACCGTGGCTCGAATGTGCTCGAGGATATCCTTCCAATCGAGGTGTCCGTGTTCGGCATCGATCACTATCCAGTCCAGCCCGAGAGCGACAGCCATTTCAGAAATGCTGGCTGATTCCAGCGTTATCCAAAGGCCGTAAACGGCTTCGTCGGCAGAGAGCTTTTTCCGAAGCCGCTGAATTGCCCCAGTTTTCATTCGCTGCCCCCCCCGTATCAGACCAGCGGGCGGACGACCGAGTGCTTACGCAAATAGTCTTCCAGCGCGTCCGGCCCTAACACCCCGCCGCCGCAACCGCTCAAATTGCAACCGCCGTAGGGAACACCGTGCGCAAAGAGATTGTGCGCATTAATCCAGGAATTGCCGACCACCATCTGTTCTGCGACACGGTTGGCTCGCGTTAGGTCGGCAGTCCAGACGCTGTTTGCGAGCCCATAGGGACTGCGATTCACAAGCTCGACTGCTTCAGTTTCCTCGCGAAAGGTCATCACATAGGCGACCGGGCCAAATATCTCCTCGCGCGCGCAGATATTCTCCGGCGAGCCGCCGAGCAGAGCAGGTTTGATATAAAAGCCATTCTTGTAGCCGGGGACTTCCGGCACACCGCCAGACAGGTGGATGTTGGCGCCTTCCGCTTCCCCTTTCTTGAGATATCCCAGCACCCGCTGGCGCTGCTTCTCACTCACCACCGGTCCAATTTGCGTCGCCGAATCCCCTCCGTAGCCGATTTTCATCGTCCCCATTAGGGCAACGGCTCGGGCGATGAACTCGTTTGCGATTTGTTCATGAACCAGCCAGCGCGTTGCTGTGCAACAGACTTGACCCGCGTTCAAGGTGACGGCCCCCACCAAGGCTTCCGCCGCGGCCCCCACGGTTACGTCGTCAAATAATACCGCTGCGCCCTTGCCGCCCAACTCCAGCTTCACTGGTACGAGATTGCGGCCGCAAAGCTCGCCCACCCGGCGGCCTACTTCAGGGGAACCGGTGAATGACATGCGCTTGAGGCCAGGATGCGCCGCCAACGCCGCGCCTGCAGTCTCACCCAAGCCAGTGACGACGTTGACCACTCCTGGAGGAATGCCCGCCTCCTCGGCAAGCTTGGCAAAGTACAGGGTTGAAAGGGGCGTATCTTCCGCCGGTTTGATCACGACAGTGTTGCCGGCGGCGAGCGCTGGCGCGATTCCCCAGCCGACGAGAAGAAACGGGAAATTCCAGGGGAAAATGAAGCCGCACACCCCATAAGGCACGCGCACAGACCGCGCCTCATTCCCGGCGACCGCAATCGGCTCACGCCTGCGCATCTGCACGGACAAATCGGCGTAGTAACGGAAGGTCTTCGCACTGTGCGGAACGTCGAATGCCCGCGCCTGCACGCGGGGCTTACCCACATCGAGCGATTCGATCTCACTGATGAACTCCGCGCGCTTCTCGATCAGATCAGCCAAACGATGCAACAGCACCGCTCTGTCGTTAACGTGGAGCGTGGCCCAACCGCTTCTCTCAAATGCCATACGCGCTGCATGAACTGCGCTATCAATGTCGCCAGCATCGCCTGCAACGATCGAAGCGAGCCGCTTCCCGCTACCCGGATCCACTGTCTCGAAGGTTTTTCCGCCCGCAGCCGCGATCCACTCTCCACCGATGTGCATTTTGAGTGGCTGCGCGGAGAGAAATTGATCAAGTTCGAATGAATGAGTGTCCACAGCCCCCCCTCATGCCACTCAAGATCCTACTGAGGCTACAGCCCTGTCAAGAGACAAGCAAGTTCATGTTGTACCATTTAAATATTCTGGTCCAACCAGATAGACAGACTCTGCATTCGCCTGCGCCCCCGTTCTGGACAGACCAGATCGGCGACGCCATACTTTCGCTCGTGAGCCTTGCCAAACGTATAAGGCGCCTCCCTGCGCCCTATTGGCATGACTAACTGTTCCATGATTGACCGTCGGATTTATCAGCACATCGCGGCAACGCTGACCGAGAAAATCAACAGCGGCGAGCTGCCCGACCGCAGCCGCCTGCCGTCGGAGCGCGAACTGGCGGAAATGTTTGGGGTAAGTCGAACCGCCGTTCGTGAAGCCCTGATATCGCTGCAGGCGTCGGGACTGATTTCCATCCGCCACAGGGCTCGCGCCCGCGTAACTCAATTGGATAATCCTGCCTTTCTCAATCAGCTCTCGGGCGCTGCGCAGAGTTTGCTCGCGCGTCCACGCGGTATGGCTGATTTTTGGGAAGCTCGCGTGCTTTTCGAGTGCGGACTGTGCCGGTACGCCGCGCGTCATGCCTCGCCGAAGGAACTCGACAGATTAACTGTGGCGCTCGCGCAAAACAAAAAGGCGATCGGCGATCCCGAATTGTTCGCGAAAACGGATGTAGCCTTCCACGACATTCTGGCTGAAATTCCTCGAAATCCGATCTTTTCTGCTCTGAACAACGCGCTCTCGGAGTGGCTGCTGGATCAACGAATGGTCGTGATACAGGCTCCGATCCGGGGCATAACCCGGCGCGCGTATCAAGGGCACCAAGAAGTCTATGAAGCGATCACGGCTCATGATGCCGAATTGGCCGACCGAGTCATGGCTAATCACTTGAAGACGATGTCCGAGGCCTACTGGAAATCCGTGGCGACAAGAGCCAGGTAGTCGTATCGGCAGATGACGATGTCCAAGGCAGTGTGAATCCTGCGGAACAAAGCAGGGCGGCGGCTACTTTAGGAGGCGAATTTCGCACTGAGACCGCCATCCACGGCGACTTCGGTACCGGTCATGAAGCTCGCTTCATCCGACGCGAGGAATGCCACTACGTTAGCAATTTCCGCCGGTGTTCCTATTCGCTCCAGCGGATGCAGATCGAGTACTTCGCGCTCGGCTCTCTGAGGATCTGGCTGACGACGGAAGTACTCCTCGACCATTTGCGTTCGCGTATAACCTGGACTGACCGCATTTACTCGAATTCCGTGAGGTCCTTCGTCCAAGGCAAGACTGCGCGTCAACCCGATGACGCCGCTCTTCGCCGCCGCATATGGGAACATCCCCCTGTGGGTCATGCGTGCGTGAATGGACGCAATATTCACGATATTGCCCGAGCGAGCCTTACGCATTGCCGGCAACACATAGCGTGTGCACAGCCAAACGCCCTTCAAATCCACCGCAAAAACGGTGTCCCACTGGGCCTCGGTCATTTCGGCGGCATCGAAATAGGCCGCCACTCCCGCATTGTTGACCAACACGTCGATTCTGCCGTGCTCAGAGAGAACACTTGCCACGGTGGCTTGTATTTCAGTCGCGACAGTGATGTCGCAAGCCACAAACCGCGGAGGTCGCACTGGGAAATTGACCGCCATTTCATGACCGGTTGCACTACCGCGATCGCGGTCACGATCGAAAGTGAACACCTGAGCGCCTTCTCTACAGAATGTTTCTACGATGGCTTTGCCGATGCCCTGAGCACCCCCAGTGACGATCGCGATTTTGTTCTCCAGCCTCCCACGTTCCATATGTCACCTTTTGCGAAGAATGGCCTTCAAGGAAGTGCTGAGCTCGCCCCCGCCTGCCAGCCACAGCGCATCGCCGCCCTCGACCGCTGCGGTGAGATTCAATCGCGTAGTCCGCGGCTCGATTGCCACCCCATAGATCCCCTCGAGCGGCGGCAGGTGCGATCCGCCAAACGGCCGCCAATTAATGAGCCAGGGGAAGACGGCCGGATCCCATTCGAGGCCGAACGCCAGACCGAGACGCGGATTTTCAACTTCAATCCAACCCCGCTCGAAATCCGTAAGATAGACGTGATCATGGATACCGGCACTTGGGCCCGACACTTTTCGCAGATCCGCGATGCTACCGTCGATGCGCGGCGCATTCGGCCATATGGAACGCCGCCCCGGCGCGAGCGTTGCGGTGGAGGGTTCGTAGGGGTCAATGGTATGCACCGTGCATCTGCCGGTATTGATGCGACACCCTTCTTCGAGAAAGGGTGCGCCGAGAAGCGGGTGATGCCCCCAGACGAAAGGCGTTCGCGACTCAGATATGTTCTGCACTGTTTCATGAATCACTAATTCGGGCGAATGCGCTGACAGAGACATCCGGCGCGTGAGCGTTAGGGGCACCTGTTGGCATCGGACATTCAACGCAATCCGGACTTTGTCATCATCACTCTGCTCTACACGCATTGTCCATGGCAACGTTGCGACTTCGCCGTGTAGCGGTATCTGCTTGCCATTATAGATGCAGGGAGTAAATATGTTCGGAAACAACTCCTGCCAAGCACCTTCGTAATTGTGGAGAAACTGCGCGTCCGCGCTTCCAGCCCGCGGCGCTGAACCGGGGGGCCTCAGACCCCAGGGAGTCTTGCCTAGAACGTCGATCCCGCTAGAGACATCCACGAAGCTAAAGATGTCCGCTCCCTTGTCTGGAACAATGGTCACTTCGATGATGGCATTGGCTAGCGTGATAGCCAACCAACCATTCACCTCTTTTGTTCTGATGGAGCATGAAGCTGCGCTCATTATCATCTCACCCAAGCAATAAACTTACCGTCGACCACGCCGGCAAGTTGCGGACACGCACCCCCCACCCGCCCGCTCCATCGAAGAGCTGCATTACCGGGCCCTTATCTACCGAGAGTAGTCGAATCGACGTTTTCTTCCGCGCGCGAATGAGAACCGTCGCGACATCAATGGGGCTCAGGCCTGTATTAAACAATACGATTACGCCGCTTGTGCCCTCCGAATTCATTCGGACATAAGGCGTCAAGCGCACCGGTTCCACGATTTTCACTGGAATTTTGCCATCGCTGATCCAGTCCGCGATTTCAAGCATTTGATAACGTCTCGACACAAAGTGCAGGTACCACCAGGGTGAATAACTTGCAACCACGACGCGCCCCCCTTGGGAATTCTCGAAGGCCGACATGCAGGGACCGATGACTTTTCCGACACTATCCTCAAGTTGCGCGAGCCACCGCACGCCCGCAATCGGGACCAGCACGTTAGATTCGAATCCTGGTGGCACAAACGCCCACGAAAGAGCATTTTTATAGGGCCCGTTGAGCGGATCCATCGTCATACGGGCCATTACGGTGTCGTGCGGAGAAGCGTCAATCTTGACACCAGTTAGGTCACCTAATCCGCGGTCGATAAGGACACGCAGCGCCATGATATCGATGAGAACACCGCCTTTCAGAATCGAGCGCAACTCAGCATCACCGAGAGTCTCCGCGATTCGGCCCGCAAGCACTACACCGAAATCTGAGCGCCGTGCGGACAGGGGGATGCCGATCTGAGCCAGCACTTGTGCAAGGTTCATGTCGTAGGGGAGCTCAGGAGGGTATTCTGCTGCAGGAAGCCAATATTCTCCTGGACGAACGGACCGATTCCCAAACACCTGTGGCGACCAAGCGGCCCACAGGCCGCACGCAGGAAGGCCGTCGACCTCCCTCAAAATGGCTTCCAGATATGGGCGGGCGTGGACTATCTGTTGGAAGAGTGGGGCATACTCGTCATATGGCGGACTCCAGCCCAACGTGTTGAGCGCCACGCCGTTGCAACCGCTGAGGAGCGCAATAGTAAACTCATTGATCGCCGTCTGCGGTTCCTTCACCAAGCCGCCACTGGGCCACGTTTCAAACTCGTATTGTCGATCGTTCACCCGCTCAGGATACATCTCAATCTGGCGGGATATCTCTAAAGCTTTAACGAGCAGGTCCATACGACTTGCGGAGAATCCCTGCCCAATAGAAGTATCATAGTAAAAGAGCATGTTGGCCTTCGCTCTCGTCGCGCGCAACGCTGCGAACCACCGCTCGTATGCTGAGCCGCTATAGGCCGAATAGACAACTCCCAACGTCTCCATCCCAGTCTGAATCCGGGGATTGGTCTGGTGAACGGCCTCGCCGATAGTGTCGTAGATAGATTCTATCGTGCGTGCGTTTCGCTCGACCCAGGCTCTTCGGAGCTCTCCCTCGCTCGGATCATTCAGAGCGTGGACGAGCTCTTCGCGAGAATAAAGGCGTCCAAACTGGTCGCCAAAAAGATGCAGGCACACCGGACAAAAGCAGCCCCACGTCACGGCGCCATGACTTTGCATCCTCACGTCATCGCACACTAAGATGAAATCTGGAGATGCCGTTGCGATGCGCGCATACTTTCCCGCGTTGTAAGCTTGAAACTCAGGCCCGTTGGGGCATGGGCTTGCTACACTTTCCTTGCCATCGAACCCTACCATTGGCGGGAAAGGGAGCTTCGGGGCACCTTCCAGATTGAAGTCGCCGTGCCCCAACGTTACGGTCGCGTACACGCCGACTCTTTGCATGCCCAGTTCACGTAGGCTATAGAAGCGTCGCGCGATGACATCTGTTGATTGAGACCACCACTCAATGGGAGGAAACCAGCTCATCTGCGTCGGCGTATCGTATAGGGAGACCTCATCGACCGCCGGTCGATGTCTCGACAGCAGCACAAGCACTTTGGCAAAGGCTTCATCAGGCACATAGTCTTGCCATTTTATTGGCCACGACAAGATCAACCGCGTCCTGCTCACGAGTTGCGTCTCTGCGTGTGCCGTTGCCTTGGGCGTTGAAACACTGAGCGCCAATCCCCGCGCGCTCAGTGTGCTGAGTCCAACAAACTCCCGCCGCGTGATGCCGTGTTCGTTGTCAGCCACCGACATCGTGGCTCCATAGCAGCGAAATTAGAACGTCAGGCACGGTTGCCCCCTCAAGTGTGCAGTGCACATCCCGTAATTGGTTGATAGAACTCGCGCACGCTCTGGCTTCGAGAGACGCTCATCGCCGCTCCGCGTTGCGATTCCTCACTCCTTGCAGGGATCTAGGGACTTGCAGCGCGATTGCGCTGACGCAGTGCAGGGTTCGCTGCAGTGCGATCCTTCTCTGAATTCAACACGATTAATACTATCATCTGCGCGTCACTAATCAAGTTGCTGTCATGCCAATGACCGCCTAAGACTCTGCTCGTTTACGAACTGTTAGGAGTCCGTGACGAATGGACTAACCCGTCTCCGTGGACACCTCATTGTTAGTGTGGAAGTATTCAAGATGGCCAACAAAGCAGTCCGGTATGCCTCGGAATTCAGGCGATAGATGGGGGATCTTGTGCGCTCGGAGCGCACTCCAGCATCCCTGGCAAAGGAGTACGGTCCGACCTCGTAGCCGATCTCTTCGCGGGTGAAGCAGCGCTCCCGGATACAAGCAAGGGTGGTGCCGATTGGCGAGTGCGGAGCGCGAGCAACTCATCAATGTGCGGCGTTAGACCCGGCGACTGGAAGAAGAACGGGCAATCTTCTCGAAGCGATGGCCTGACTCTGAACGAGAGCAACACTCGAAGCGCTCCCCGGGTTCGTGAAAGCGAATCGGGTCACTCATGCGGTGATGTCCATGTGTCGAGGATCTCGAGGAGCGGCCGTTATGCCTGGTGCTGACAGGCCAATGACCGCACGAGAACGGACAACCTTTGACTTACGTGCGAGATTGAAGCGATTCACCGTCGCTCCCGCGTGTCCGTGCGCCATTTCGTGCGATAGGCTTCAAGTTCCAGTAGGTCCAGAGGCGGTATCTCGCGCAGTTGCGAAGTTGGGGTGTAGCCTAAGAGCAATCGGGCGCACTCTGCTGGGCCGGCGCGGTTATCGCTGGCGAATATTTGTGCTTTGTCTCTGAGCGTCGCCAGCACGCTGACATACATGGGGTTCTCGGCTAGAGGACCATCGATGATCACCGGGTTTGGTGTTCCCAGAAACTCTAGTAGCAGGTCTGTGTGCAATGCGCAGTAGAGAGCGGCTAGCGCGCCTCGCTGAACATCGGTAAGTTGGCCAGCGTTTACGAGCCTACCTCGCCGACCAACGAACGGACCGCCAGTACCGGCGAAGGATGGTAGAGCCATTGCGTGTTGGTCGAGTACGGCTATGAGTGAGTCCAGTGTCGGTATGCGGCCGGCACCGCTCCCACCGGCGATGGCTTCGTATTCGCGGCCGCCCATGAATCGAGCCGTGGCCACCGGGGATCCGAAAGCATCGACGTTTGCGAGCATGTCACGACTTTCGCGCAAGTGATCGAGTTCAGCGCCATGTGCCATGACCACCGTCCAGGTGCCACTTGAGACGACTGCAAAGTGTTCGTCCTCCGGACGACTTGCGCGATAACATAAATAGGATGCGTTGGAGTCATGAATTCCGCATAACACCTGACAGTTTGAGTCAATGCCAGTGATTCGAGACACCTCGGTTGATACGGTACCTAACACCTCTCCGGCAGAGTGCCTAGGCGGCAGTAATTTATCCCAACGCTGCGACTTGGCAAGTGCGGAATAGTCTGCTTCTTTGGGTCTCCATAGATCGGTGTGACAACCCAGGGAGGTTATTTCGGTCGCCATCACGTTGCTAAGACGCCAGGCCCAGTACTGGGGGTACAACAGTATTGCGGCGCACGGGCGAAACAACTCCGGATGAGTCTGCTGCAGATAATAGAACTGATGGCCGAGATTGAGGCCGAGTGGAAGAAGAGGCGAGAGCGTGAGCTCGAACGGATCGCGCAACCTTCGATACGACTCGTCCACGCTCCCAAAGGCGGAGTCCTCATAGTCGGGCGCGGCTAAAATTTCGCCTGATGCCGATAGCAGCACAGCAGCGGCGCCATGGGCCACGGGTACAATGGCACGGATACGCGCCTTGCCAGGTGCGGCTGCTAAGGCTGCGAGCACCATGCATTCGATACCCATGACGTCGAGTTCGCGGATACCTATGCGATCCACTGTTCCGCTGCGGCATTGTAGGTTCCATGTGGTTTCGCCCGACACTGCATCTATCAGGCTTACCTTCGCGTTAGTCTTGCCGATGTCGATGACGGCGATTAAGTCGTTGGGCATAGTGCAGGTTAGTGAGGTTGTGATCAGCCAGTCGAGTGAGTGGAGCGACGTCTGGAGAGGCGCCGGCTGACTGCCGGGACCGCCGCGACTGCGATTAATAAGGTGCCGACTGCAATTGACATCACAATTCCCGGCACATTTTTCAGGCCGAGCCCAAACGTAACGAAACCCATCAGGGTGGCGGCGAGCGCCACGCCAACAATAGTTCCGCGACCTCCGGTGACGGATACTCCGCCGAGAATCACCATGCTGATGATCTCGAGCTCCCAACCTTGAGCGATGGAAGGGCGGGTAGATCCCAGGCGCGAGGTTAGAAGGATTGATGCTACGGCGCTGGCGGCCCCGGTGGCGACAAATAGCCAGAATCGGTACCGGTCGACTTTCACGCCAGAGTGAGCGGCGGCAACTGGATTGGCGCCCATTGCGTATAAGCGCTTGCCGATAATCGTGAGATGCAGAAGTACACCGAAGACAAGCGCTAGTAGTACGAACAACACAAACTCGAACGAGATTGGGCCGGCCACGTATCCCTGGCCAAAGAAGGTGAAGCTTTGCGGATAGCTCTTCAACACCGCATCGCCCAGTATTCCGTATGCGACGCCGCGGAATAGGCTCATGGTGCCTATAGTGGCGACAATTGATGATACCCCGAGGCGGGTGACTAACGCACCATTGATTGCCCCGGCTGCCAAACCGGTTGCAAGCCCGACAACTGTCAGACTGAATGTTCCAAAACCTGCTTTTGCGGCCAAACCCATAGCGACGGATGTGAGCGCGATTGTGCCGGAGACTGAGATGTCAATCTCCCGTGCGATCACGAGTAACGCCATCGGTAGAGCCACTATCGCCTTCTCCACGAAGCTAAACGTTGCGTCTGAAAGCGTCCAGACGTTGAGAAAGTAGGGCGACATCCGCGCGTTGATGATGAGATCGCAGGCTAGGAAGATTGTTAGCACAATTTCCCATCGAGCCAAGTGGCGTAGGTTCATGTTGCTACGCCAGCGGGGCGACGAGCCTGCAGTGTCTGTGTGAGGCCGCGGGCCGGGCATTACGCGGCTCACGTTGAGGGTTCCTCGAGTATACGCCGACGTACGCTTTGTCCCCTCCGGGCATTCAGGATCACTGCAGCGACGATAACGAAGCCGCTAATGGCCATTTGCCAAAACGGTGAGATGCCCACTAGAGGTAACGCGTTTTTTATGACGCCGAGGAACAGACAGCCAGCAACGACTCCGGTGACGGTGCCGTAGCCACCTGCTATCGAGACTCCGCCGATGACGCAAGCGGCGATGACCTGAAGTTCGAATCCCTGTGCTACGTCTGTGTAGGCGATTGCGAAGCGAGAGACCCAAAGATAGCCGGCTAGGCCTGCGACGGCGCCTGAGATTGTGAAGGCAATGAAGCGCATGCGCGGGACATTTATTCCGGCGTAAAGCGCGGCTTCGGGGTTGCTTCCGGCTACAAAGAAGCCGCGACCTACTTCGGTGTACTTGAGACCGAAATAGGCTAGGAGTGAGCCTGTGATTGCAAGCCAACTGAGTAGGGTTAGGCCCAACAAGTCTGCGCGCACGAAATTGAGAAAATCGGCGGACATCTTGTTATTGGTGATCCAGGCGCCGCCGGAGACCACAAAGACCATTCCGCGGTAGATGGCTAGAGTTCCAAGTGTGGCAACAATGGGAGGCACTTCCAGAAGCCAGACGAGCGCGCCATTGAAGGCTCCCAGTAGGGTGCCTATGGTGATCGAGAGGATGATTACCGCCGTGATTCCCGCATCGGGGAATGCATGGTTGAAGAGAGCGGCACACATCCCAGTCAGGGCGAGATTAGCGGCGACGGACAGGTCGATTGAGCGGGTGAGGATCACCGGCATTTGCGCGAGCGCTAGAAGAATTAGAATCGAGGTGTCGTCAAGAACGCTCTTCAGGCCCACGAGTGTTGCGAATTGAGGGAAGACGGTTCCGATAGCGATGACCAAGAGCAAGGTCAGGACCCAAAGAGTGGCGTCGCGTCCGAGCAGTGCCAACTTATATGCGGGCCGGTTCATTGTGTTCGCGACTGGCCCCGGTAACTTCGGGCTACGCGTCGGTAGCGGCGCGTACGAGCGCTTCGGCAGTTGCGTCTGCGCGGTGGAAGCAAGCGCGTAGGCGACCGCGGCGCATCACCGCAATACGATCGGCCATGCCCAATATTTCCGGCAGTTCGGATGAGATGAGGATTACTGCGACGCCGCGTTGAACCAGCTCTCGCACGATCTTGTAGACGGCAGCCTTCGAGCCGACATCGATGCCCTTGGTGGGCTCGTCCAGAATTAACACCTTGGGGTCAGTCTGCAACCATTTGGCCAGCACGACCTTCTGTTGATTTCCGCCGGAGAGTTCCTCAAGGCTCTGCACGGAACTCGAAGCTTTGATCTGGAGCCTATCGATCCATTGTTGCGCTGCGCGCCTCGTTTGCAACCTGTTGCGGAATCCCAGATTGGACAGTGACTTCAGACTCGCAAGTGCAACGTTGTCCTGAATGCTCAGTGGCAGAATCGCCCCCTGCCTCTGCCTGTCTTCTGGAACGTAGGCGATCTTCAGGCGAATCGCCTCATCGGCATTGCGGATGCGTATTGAGTGGCCACCCAATATAACGCGACCCTTGTCGGGGGTTGTCAGACCGAATAGAGCCTGCGTGACCTCGCTGCGACCGGCGCCTACTAGTCCGTAGATCCCCAGGATCTCTCCCTGGCACACCGCTAGGTTGATGTCAGCAAATTCGGCCTTACGGCACAGGCCCTCCAGCTTCAGGACTTCCGGGCCGACTTGGCCCGAGCGAGGTGGAAACACTTGGTCCACCGTGCGGCCGACCATGAGGGTGATCAGTTGATCGACGGATGTCCCGGGGACCATGCCGGTCCCTACTGCTGTGCCGTCGCGATACACGACGTAGCGGTCGGCGATTGCGAAGACCTCTTCGAATTTGTGGCTGATAAACAATACGGCGCGACCGTCAGCTTTTAGACGCCAGATGATGCGCAGCAGATCCTGCGCTTCATTGTGTGACAGGGCAGCAGTCGGCTCATCCATGATGACGATGCGAGAGTCGTGGCTCAGCGCCCGGGCGATCTGCACAAGATGCTTCTGTGCGACGCTCAATTCTCGCATGGGTCTTGCAGGATCGATGTTCGTTTCTAGTTGGGCCAGAATTCGAGTTGCGCGGTGCCGCATTGCGGCCCAGTCGACAAGGCCGCACCGGGTAGGGCGGGCTGTGATGAAGATGTTCTCGGCAACCGAGATGTCGTCAAAAACTACGGACTCCTGATGAATTACGCTGATGCCCAACTTCTGCGCGTCGGCAGGAGAGTGGATTCGAACCGGGGCGCCGTCCAACTGGATGACGCCGCTGTCAGGTTGGTAGATGCCGGTCAGAATCTTGACGAGCGTAGATTTCCCCGCGCCGTTTTCACCTATCAACGCCGTTACTTCGCCGGCATGCAGGTCGAGTTGGCCGTCCACGAGTGCCCGCGTCCCGCCGAAGGACTTGGAGATGTTTCGTAGGCTCAAGACCGGGCTAGAAGATGTGAGCGAACTGAGCGACATTGGTTTTATTGTAGACATACGGTTTGCCCATAGGGCCGACTCCATTCGAATCGAACGTGACTTTTCCTAGTCGGCCGATCGAAATCGTACGATCGGGACCGGCGGTTTCGCCTCGCGAGATACGCGCCGCAATCTGGACGGTTGCATATCCCAAGTCCACTGGATTCCAGATGGCGAAGCTCTTCACCGTTCCGCTGGCCACGTGCCCTTCGAGCTCCGAGGGTAGTCCGAGTCCAGTGACAAACACCTTACCAGTCAGTTTCTCATCTTCGACGGCCTTGGCCGTTGCGACAATACCGACGGAGCTGGGTGACACGACGACGTTGAGGTCGGGATAGCGTCTGAGCAACGCGATCGTCTCCCGATACGACTTGTCAGCCACATCGTCCCCGTAAACGACCGCCACGAGTTCCACTCCAGGGTATTTCGGGAGCGCCGCCTTCATCGCGGCTATCCACGCATTTTGGTTCGTGGAGGTGGGTGTGGCGGACACAATCGCAAATTTTCCGCGCGCCTCGGGCATCGCATCCGCAGCGAGTTGTACGCACGTTTCGCCTATGAGGGGGTCGGAGGAGGGGGACAGATGCACGATGCGGCCTGCACTGCTGACTGCGGAGTCGTAGGAAATGACTTTGATTCCGCGTTGAGCGGCGCGCTGCAGGGTCGGAACCAAGGCATCAGGGTCGTTTGCTGAAACTGCGATTGCGTCAACGTGTTGGGCGATGAGGGAGTTGAGGACCTCGAGCTGGCCCTCAGCGGTTGGGGTCGCAGGACCCGTGAAGATGATCGTGATGTCCCCAAGCTCCGCTGCGGCCTCTTTGCCGCCTTTTTCTACCGCAGTGAAAAAGCCGTTACCTAAGGACTTGGCAACCAGCCCAATTCGAACCGAGTGTTCAGGCGCTGCCTGACCACACGCAACGAGCATCGTAGCCCCGATGATGCACATGATGCGGGCCGTGACATCAACGATCGCACTCAAATTGTCCCCCTACCCCAGGATCACGCCAGCTGTTGCTGCTCGTCCTCGGGTGCAACTTTGGCCGTGATGACTTCGATGCCCGCGTTCCTGAAGAGCGCAAGCTGATCGTCCCTTGCTCCCTCATCCGTGATTAGAATTGAGACTTTGTCTAACCCAGCCACGATCATGGAGGAGCGTTGCTGTAACTTGCTGCTGTCCGCCATCACGATCAACTTTTCCGTCCGCAACAGCAACCTTGCGTGAGACTGCGCAATGAGCGGATCGGCCTCCATCAGACCGAAGCGATCGATACCGAAACAGCCGGTGAACATCATCTCAGCTCGAAAGTTTTGGATGGTGTCGTTCTCGAAAGGAGAGAGCACGATGTTCTGCTCTCGGAAGACAGTCCCTCCGGGAATCGTGACGCGGTTGCGGCTCGTGGCTAAAAGCTGAGTGACGATCGCTATGGAGTTAGTAAGGATGTCCAGCGCGCGCTCGCGCAAAAACTCGGTCAGCGCGAAGGTCGTCGTCCCGCCGCTAATGATAATGCTGTCGCCGTCCTCGATGAGGCCGACGGCGGCTCGCGCGATCGCCCGCTTTTGCGGCACGTGGATATCGCGGCTGAGTGCGAAGGGTCGGCCGACGAGGTGAGCCTCGTGACGGGGCCGGATTGCCTCAGCGCCGCCGCGGATTCTGCGCAGTTCGCCCCGTTCGGCCATAGCGTTAACGTCTCGGCGGAGGGTTGCGTCCGAGGCCTCTAGTATTTCTACCAAATCCGCAATGCTCACTATAGATCGTTCTTGAACGATCTTGAGGATTAGCTTTTGGCGTTCGGCTTCTAGCATGGGTGAATTGTACACCACAGTGTGGAGATCATGATCACAGATGATCGATTATGATTGACAATGATTGGACAGCGCGCGAAAGTTTACACGGTGAGCACGCCTGACCTTTGGAATTCCGTTTCCGCCGCCGGCATGAGCCCGCAGGAACTGCTTCTCTACCGCTCCAACCTGCTGGGCTCGGACCGACGGGTCACGAACTTCGGCGGCGGGAACACCTCGGCCAAGCTGGAAATGGTGGACCCCCTGATGCGTGAGCCGGTGACCGTTCTCTGGGTCAAAGGGTCCGGCGGGGACTTGGGCACGATGAAGCTCGATGGGTTTTCCACATTGTATCTGGACAAGCTGCTTCGGCTGCCCTCGCTCTACCGCGGGCCGCAGGACGAAGATGCGATGGTAGGCCTCTACCCTCACTGCACATTCAATCTCAACCCGCGCGCACCGAGCATCGACACGCCGCTGCACGCCTTCATCGATCGTCCACATGTTGATCACATGCATCCGGACTCGGTCATTGCAATCGCGGCTGCGAGCGATAGCAAGACCCTGACGAGAGAGATCTACGGAGATGACATCGGCTGGTTGCCGTGGATCAGGCCGGGGTTTGAGCTGGGTCTTCAGTTACAACGCTTCGTCAAAGAGCGTCCGAGGGCGCACGGTGTAGTTCTCGAAGCTCACGGTCTATTTACTTGGGGTGCTACTTCCAAACAATGTTATGACAACACGCTGAATGTCGTTGAGCGTGCGTCGCGGTGGCTGGCTGGGCGCACCCGACAGCCTGGTGCGTTTGGAAAAGCCCGCGCAAATGGGCCGACTTCCGAGAGTCGGCGCTTGGTCGCGGCGGCGGTCATGCCGCCGATCCGCGGACTCATCTCGAGTGAGGTTGCTAAGATCGGGCATTTCGACGATAGCGAGACTGTGCTGCAGTTCGTCAATAGCGACGCATTAGGGAAGCTGGCGGCGCTGGGTACTTCATGCCCCGATCACTTTTTGCGAACCAAGATCCGACCTTTGGTTTTGCCTTTCGATCCGCTACACGAGACTCACGTGCAACTGCTCGAGCGCCTGCCGGCAGCGATCGATGCGTATCGGGCTGAATACAATGCGTACTACGAGCGGTGCAAGCGCCCCAATTCGCCCAAGATGCGAGATCCTAACGCTGTTGTGTATCTCATTCCTGGCGTAGGAATGATTACTTTCTCTGCTGATAAGACCACTGCGCGGATTGCGTCTGAGTTTTATATCAACGCCATCAATGTCATGCGGGGTGCGTCTGATGTGTCGACTTATCGCGGGTTGCCAGAGCAGGAAGCGTTCGACATTGAGTATTGGTTACTGGAGGAGGCGAAACTGCAGCGTATGCCCAAGCCGAAGGCACTCGCAGGCAAAGTCGCAGCAATAACGGGCGGTGCCGGAGGAATTGGACTCGCAACTGCACGCCGGTTACTTGATGAAGGTGCGTCTGTCGTCTTGTGCGACATCGACCGCAGAGCACTGAACACCGCCGAACAAGAGCTTCGCACCGTCTACGGAGCGGATGCGGTCGCCGGTGTATGGGTTGATGTAACGGATGAAGATGCCGTCGACCGTCTCTTTATCGAGACTGCGTGGCGCTTTGGGGGTGTGGATATCTGTGTTTCGAATGCTGGAATTGCATCGGCCGCCCCCATTGAAGCAACCAGCCTTGCGCTGTGGCGTCGGAACATCGACATCCTGGCAACAGGCTATTTCCTGATCAGTCGTCGCTGTGTGCAAATGATGAAGGCGCAAGGGCTGGGCGGGTCAATTGTATTTATCGGATCGAAGAATGCCATTGCCGCGTCACCTGGAGCCAGTGCCTATTGCACTGCGAAAGCTGCGGAATTGCATCTAGCTCGTTGTCTTGCACTGGAGGGGGCTCCGGTAGGCATTCGGGTGAACGTGGTAAATCCGGATGCGGTGCTGAGAGGCTCCCGCATTTGGCAAGGCGAGTGGGCAGAACAGCGCGCACAACAATACAACACGACGCCGGATGAGCTCGAGGCGATCTATCGCGATCGCAGCTTACTCAAACGGAGCGTTTATCCGGAGGACGTCGCCGAAGCGGTTGCATTTTTCGCTTCGGAACGTTCAGCCAAGTCCACGGGAAATATCATCAATGTGGATGCGGGAAACGCACAGTCATTTACGCGCTGAAGGGCAGAGCATGAAGTTCGGGGGTATTGAAAATGGGGAACAACGATACGGTGGATCCGCGAGATCCTAACGTCATCGCGGCCGCGAATGCGGCCTACCGCGCCGATCTTTCGGCGGACTACGATGCGCTTGCGCACGTATTGCAACGTCGCGGCATTGATATCGAGTCGATTACACAGGCCGTGGGCCGGTTTGCCGTGGCGATTCCTTCGTGGGGAGTTGGAACCGGTGGTACGCGGTTCGCGCGCTTTCCGGCGCCGGGAGAACCTCGCGATGTGTTTGACAAGCTGGAAGATTGTGCGGTCATCAATGCGTTGAGTGGCGCCACTCCCGCGGTTTCACTTCATTTACCGTGGGACAAGACCGACGATCTCGCGGGCTTGAGGCAGCGCGCGACCGCTTTAGGGCTCGGATTTGATGCCGTAAATTCGAATACATTCCAGGATAGGCCGGGTCAGTCGCTTTCGTATAAATACGGCAGTCTCTCACACACTAACGAAGCGGTACGCGAGCAGGCTGTTGCGCACAACTTGGAATGCATTCGAATTGGGCAGACTCTTGGATCGAACGCACTGACACTTTGGATCGGTGACGGAGCGAACTTTCCCGGACAGCAGCATCTCGCCCTAGCATTTGAGCGCTATCTGTCTTCGGCGCAACAGATCTATGCCGGTCTGCCCCCGGACTGGCGGCTCTTCATCGAGCACAAAATGTACGAGCCAGCGTTTTATGCGACCGTCATTCAGGACTGGGGCAGCTCGCTCATTGCTGCACAGACGCTGGGGCCGAAGGCGTTTTGTCTCGTGGACCTGGGACATCATGCGCCGAATGTGAATATTGAAATGATCGTCGCACGCCTGATTCACGTTGGTCGCCTCGGCGGATTTCATTTTAACGATTCCAAGTACGGAGACGACGATTTGGATTCGGGATCGATTGATCCGTTCCGGCTGTTTCTTATATTCAACGAACTCGTCGAAGCTGAGTCTCGCAAAGCCGGCGATCTCAAACTAGCTCACATGCTCGATCAATCTCACAACGTAACTGATCCAATCGAGAGTCTCATGACGAGCGCCATCGAGCTGACGCGCGCGTATGCGCAGTCACTCTTGGTCGACCGGAAGGCGCTCGCAGCTTATCAGGATACTAACGATGCGCTGATGGCCGCCCAAGCCCTAAAGCGGGCGTTTACGACGGATGTGCACCCCATACTTGCGCGTGCGCGAGAAAAGAAAGGAGCGGCGATTGACCCGATCGCTATCTATCGGGAGAGCGGATACCGCACTGAGTGCGCGCGCCATCGTCCGGCAACAAGTTCCAGCCGCAGCGGCATAGTCTGAGAGAGCCATGAACGAAGCACTCGATGCATGGTTTGTGAAAGAGATCCTGGCGCATGAAGGTGCGCTGGTCCGTTACTTCACGCGCACCTGGCCAGTTCGTGATGAGGTTCACGATCTGAGACAGGAAACATACCTTCGCGTTTACGAGGCGGCTGCTAAGGAGCTGCCTCGCTCGGCAAAGGCATTCTTGTTCACTACAGCTCGACATCTGCTGGTGGACCGGATCCGACGTAAGAAGGTCGTGTCCTTCGAGCCGGGTTGGGATCTGGATAGCCTGAACGTCTTGATAGATGAGATTTCACCGGAAAGAAGCGCCGGCGCGGATGAGGAGCTTCGCACGCTTGCGGAAGCCTTCAACCATTTGCCGCCGCGGTGCAAACAAGTTGTGTGGATGAGAAGGGTCGAAGACCAGTCGCAGAAGGAAGTGGCGGCGAGGCTGGGTATAGGAGAGGCGATGGTGGAAAAGCACATCGCGAAGGCTATGCGCAAGCTTGCTGACGCAATATTTGGGTGCCAACCCAGTGGGAAGCCAAAAGGTCGAACCGCTAAACCAGTCAGGGAAGACTACAATGCACGACAGCATACGAATTGAAGAAATTGCGGCGCAATGGTTGGCACGCAAGGATGGCGAGGGCTGGGGTGCGGATAATCAAGCTGAGTTGAGCGCTTGGCTGGAGGCATCGATTGCCCATCGCGTCGCGTATATTCGGCTCGAGGCAGCGTGGCCGCGAGTTCGGCGGCTCAAGGCGATTGCCCCGGACCTATCTCTTGGTGAAGCAACTAGGCCGGGTGAGTGGCCAGGTCTTTCAAATTCAGATCGACGTTACTTCTTCGTTGTGTCTGATGATGCGGCAGTGGATACGCTGTCCGCCGGTTATCCTGCTACTCGTTGCAACTTCAGAAGGTGACACGGAGATTACAAGCGGGGCGCGTAGTCGGATACTGAGATTGCGGGTATGGCGGACTAAGTCACCGTGAGGTTTGGGACGACGGCGTCGAATTTGACGGCAGCCAATGTCGCGGTTTTGCGAGGGGAGAATGCGAAGTAGCGGTAGCATCAGTTCGCAGCCCATCGAGCAATACTAAGCAAGATCGAGTTGTTGTCTATTCGAACAGCTTCTCAACCGCTTCTGCTCAAAATGGGCCGGCGTCGTTCGCATTGAGATTTCCCGCGCGTCATCCCGGCTCTCTACACTCGACCACGCCGCATGTGGTGTGATCAATAACCGCCCTCTGAGGCATGGCTCCCGGTCTGCATAGGCCCGGACAAGTCGTGGGACGGGATCCGGTGGTTCGGTAGGCAACACATCCAGCCCGGCGGACCGCACGTGCCCGCTCTTCATAGCTTCGTACAGCGCATCCCAATCGATTAACCTCCATCGCGCTGCATTCAGAAGCGTTGACCGGGGCTTCATCCTGGCAAGAGTCTCTACATTGATCAGGTTAGTGGTTTGCGTAGTCAGCGGCGCATGCAAGCTGAGGATATCCGCTTGCGTAGGGATTTCATCGAGTGTCTCAACCCGTTCAATGCTCAGGGCGAACTCCTGACCGCGGGCTAGAAAGGGATCGTAAGCCATCACCCGAAGCCCAAACGCTTTCGCCCGCAGCGCGGCGGCCGTACCCACCGGCCCCAATCCCACCGTGCCAAACACTCGGCCGCCCAGCCGTCGCTGATCCAGGAAGACTCCGTGATCAAAGTTTTTCACCGGGTCTGCTCTCGGTGCTTCATCAAAAGGAAAGAACCCTCGCCCGAGCGCAAGGAGTAGGGCGATCGTGTGGTCGGCCACTTCCGCTGTTCCATAGCCCGGTGTATTGCACACTGGGATGTTTCGCGCGGTTGCCGCTGCGACATCAACGTTGTTGTATGCTGTTCCGCAGCGGACGATGATCTTGCAGTTCTCGAGCCGTGCGATCGTCGGCGCATCCAGAGTCACCATCTGCCAAACAAACATGCCGTTCGCCTTGGTGAGCAGTTCATCGTTCAATTCCGACTGGCTACGCCACTTCTCCACGCGAAGATCGATCAGATCGCACCCAATTGTTCGCCCCAACACTCCGCCGTCGTCGTACACCGCATCGGGGGGCGTTGTGCACCACCGATCCAGGATGGCATCGGCGACGCGGCCGCCACCGAGATAGTCTTATGAGGCTGCCAGGAAAGAGCTGCCACGCTCGAAGAAGGTGTTTTCTGTTCGCCACGGTGCTGCACCTTCTTTTGGCCGACCGAATTCGACGGAAACGAGTCGTTTCCTATGAGCCTGGGTGGGATTTGGACAGCTTGAACGTCCTAGTAGACGAGATTTCGCGGCAAAGGAGCGCTGGGGCGGATGAAGATCTTCGTACACTTGCGAAGGCTTTCAATCTTTTTGTCGCCCCGTGTCAGCAAGTTGTGTGGATGAGAAGGGTCGAGGGCCGGTCGCAGAAGGAAGTGGCCGCTCGTCTCGGTATGGGAGAGGCGATGGTGGAAAGCACATCGCAAAAGCTATGCGGGGGCTCGCGGACGCACTATTTGGTTGCCACGCAAGTGAAAAGCCGAAGGGCGATGCCACAATCCGGGTCAGGGAAGACCAACATGTTCGACAGCAAAAAAATTGAAGAATTCGCGGCAGAATGGCTTGTACGGCAAGATGGCGATGGTTGGGCCGAAGCGGATCAGGTGGAGTTGAATGCTTGGTTGGCAGCGTCGACCGCTCATCGCGTCGCCTATGTTCGTATCAAGGCAGCATGGCAGCGGTCTAGACAGTTTAAGGCGCTGGCTCGTGGCGCGCTAGGTGAAAACCTTCAGTCTACACTGACCGGAGCCGGCATCGCGGAATGACCTCGCCCTTCATAGTGAGGAAGACCAAATTCCTGTTTCATTTCCTGATAGCCCCGCGCAATGCGCCAGCGCGTGATGGCCGCATTGACCCACGTGCGCACGGTAGTGTTCCACGGCAGACTTCGACAGACTTAAGAATCTGGAAAAACGCGCCCGGAATGACTTACGCGCGACACGCTACGGACCGAAAAATCTCTGAGTATTATTCTATTGAGTGGCCTCGAGCCAATTCAGTGTAAAGTTTGTGTCATTGTGTTTGAGCGATCTTAGCTGTTGTTTGATACAACGCTCACCATTATGACTCCTCTAATCTCTTCTATATGCTCATAGGGTTCCCTTTCCTGAAGAATTACTGAGCTCGATGAGCACGTGAACGCCTTGCTGGGCCGACAAATCAAGGGAGACTGACCGCAGCTGTGGATCGATGCAACGTACCTGAAGGCTTAGGAGGTCGGCCGCATCGTTTCGGTTGCTGTAATAATTGCCGTCGCCATGAACGCCGATGCGGTGAACAAATTTCCCGACCTCGCTCGCGCCGCGTGAATCTGATGATTTCCGATGAGCATGTTTGGATCAGGACGGCGCTACCGAAGGTGCTGAAATCGACCTGCCATGGTTGCCGCGCGCACTTTTCTAGCAATGCACCGGCCCACGCCGACAGGGGCCAACGGCATGATCCTTGCGCTCATCAATACCGTTGTTTTTCAAGGCAGTCAGGAGGCAGCGATTACGGAGTGGCCTGCAGTCGCTGACCAGATGAGAACGAAATCAGCCCGCTCAGCTATCCACTGTGGACGGCTCAGTATGAGTCGAACTGATCTCGAGCTTGCGACTCGTACGGCACTTCCCGGGGCCCCATCTATGCAGAAACCGCAGAGAGTTATAGTGACTATTGTTTTGATAGCTGCGCTCTATATGTCAGCCGATCATTTTGCAGTTGCCAAATCGTCATATGACGAGATTCAGCGCAGATTTATGTCTCCGCCCGAGACGGCCAAGCCACGAGTTTGGTGGCACTGGATGAACGGCAATATCTCAGAGGACGGAATCAGATTGGATTTAGAGTGGATGAGTCGCGTAGGACTCGGTGGCATGCAGACCTTCGACGCGGCCTACAATACACCGGAGATTGTGAATCAACGCGTGGTTTTCATGACTCCATCGTGGAGGGATGCGTTTCGTTCTGCGGCCAAGTTGGCTGACGACTTGGGTCTGGAGCTCGCAATTTCCAGTTCTCCAGGTTGGAGTGAGTCCGGCGGCCCGTGGGTACGGCCGGAGCAGAGCATGAAGAAGTTAGTATGGATTGAGGCGAGAGTGAGTGGCGGCACCCGATTTACGGGAACACTTCCGCATCCTCCATCTGAAGCAGGTCCGTTCCAGGATGTTCCAGTCGTTAGAGGATTAAATTCATTTGCCGGTCAAGATCCTGTGGAGCCTATCCCCAGTCTCTACCGTGAAGTCGCGGTCATTGCTTATCCTCTATCCGCTGAAGATAAGTCGATGATCGAGTTGCATCCGAAGGTGACCAGTAGTTCTGGCACCGTAGACGCAGGCCTGCTGTGGGATGGTTGCTTTAGTCATGCGATTCATCTGCCCTATGGCAAGCGTGGTGGTGCGGCATGGATTCAGATTGATTTTGGACAGCCTCAGATTGTGCAATCGATGACCCTCGGGCTTCATCAGCGCGATGGTTTCTCTGTCGATCCAGTGCATCTTGGCGCGAAACTTCAATACAGCTCGGACGGTTCTACTTTTCATCGCGTTGCGACAGCCTACGATACGGCAGAGAATACACCCGGGGGGCCACCTCCGGTCCAGCAGACAGTCACATTCGCGCCGGTCACGGCGCGCTATTTTCGTTTAGTGCTCCCGACACCTCCAAACGTAACGGATGCTCCATTTTCGGCCGATTTGCTGTCTCCGCAACCCAAGGAGCATCGGGTGACGGAGTTCGTACTTAGCCCCGTGCCGCGCGTTGATCATATGGAACAGAAGGCCGGATATTTCTTAGATTCCGGAGTCAATTCGTTTCCGACACGTCACGTTGCGGCCCGGGATGTTATCAATCCTTCTAGAATCGTTGACTTGACCGGTAAGTTGGGTCCGGATGGTACTCTAGATTGGACGCCGCCAATGGGGCGTTGGGCTATTGCGAGAATCGGATATACCTTATTGGGCGTCACTAATCACCCAGCGTCACCCGAGGGCACTGGCCTAGAAGTCGACAAGTTGAGCAGTTCCGCTGTCAAGGCCTATATGGACGAGTATCTCGGTCGATACGAGTCGCTACTCGGTTCTCAGCTAATTGGCTCGCATGGCCTCCGTGCGATGGTCAATGACAGCTATGAGGCCGGCCCGCAGAATTGGACCGCTGATTTGCCTTCGGAATTCGCTCGACGTCGGGGCTACGATTTGCATCATTGGATGCTAGCACTCACCGGACGAATCCTTGTTAGCGCGGAGGCGACAGATCAGTTCCTTTGGGATTTTCGACGTACATTGGGTGAATTGATCGCCGAAAACCACTATGGACAGATCTCAACCTCATTGCACTCTCGTGGAATGATTCACTACAGCGAATCGCATGAGAGCGGTCGCGCCTTTATCGGCGATGGCATGGATGCTAAACGCGACAGTGATATTCCAATGGCGGCGATGTGGATGCCGAAATCTGGTCTCGGAGTAACCCAGGAGCAGGGTGACGCTGACATACGCGAGTCGGCATCCGTCGCGCACATTTACGGTCAGAATCTTGTTGCAGCGGAGTCAATGACGGCCTTTGGAATGCCGGGCATTGCATTTGGCTTCGCACCAGAAGATCTAAAATCTACGGCCGATCGAGAGTTCGCGGATGGACTTAACCTTTTCGTTGTGCACACATCGGTGCACCAGCCTCTAGCTGATGGGGCACCGGGGATTACTTTGGGACCCTTCGGCCAATGGTTTACTCGCAATGAGACATGGGCGGAGGATGCCGCTCCCTGGGTCAAATATCTCGCACGCAGCAGTTACTTGCTGCAACAGGGGCATTTTGTGGCCGACGTAGTCTATTACTACGGTCAGGATTCGAACATCACCGCGCTCTTTGGCGATCATCTTCCGCCGGTTCCTCAGGGCTACGCGTTCGACTTTGCAAGCGCCCACGCTTTAACGAAGTTAATTGAGAGGGGGGGATTTCTTGTGACGGCAAGCGGCATGCGGTATCGCATTTTGGTGCTCGATTCACGCGCACGCTTAATGTCACTGGACGTGCTCAAGACTATCGCCCAACTAGTGCATGAGGGTGCCACCGTGGTTGGTAACAAACCGCAGGCGACGCCGAGCTTTTCAGACGATGCTGCGGAATTCCACGAAATCGCGGACGCGCTTTGGGGCAATGGTGCTGTTGGTGAGCATCACTACGGCGCGGGTCAAATTCTATCTGGTCTATCTCTTGCGGAGGCGCTTGTTACATTGAAAATCGATCCGGATGTCGAATACTCCAAGCTCAGCGCCGAGGCAAAGGTATGGTTTGTCCACCGACAGTTGGCGGACGGGGATTTATATTTCCTGAACAATCGGCAAGATCACGCTGTACATCTCGAGGCGAGTTTCCGGGTCAGCGGAAAAGTGCCGGAGTTGTGGCATGCCGATAGCGGAAGCATTGAGCCGGCGGCCTATCGCGAAGTCGCAGGACGGACCATCGTTTCCTTGAATCTTAATCGTCAGGATGCAGTGTTTGTGGTCTTCCTAAAGCCCGCCGGCCCTGACGGAAGCAAGATATCAAAGTTGACCCGAGAGACTTTGTGCACGTTGACGGGACCTTGGGAAGTGCGTTTCCAGCAGCACCGTGGTGCTCCTGAGAGAACAATGTTCGAGCGGCTAGAATCCTGGAGCAAAAACTCCAACAATGGAATTCGATATTTCTCTGGAACCGCCACCTACGACAAGACCTTCGATGTCCCCGCGTCATGGCTAGTTAACAGTCAGTCCTTGGAGATAGATTTGGGCGCTGTAAAGAGCTTGGCCGAAATATCAGTGAACGGTATGTCGGCTGGCGTCGTATGGAGGACACCGTTTCGCGCTGATATTACGGCACTGATTCACGCCGGCGCTAACCGGCTGACTGTGCGTGTCACAAATCTATGGCCTAACCGGCTTATTGGAGATAAGCGGCTTAATAGCGCGCCGCCCATCACGATGACAACACTCAACCCTTACAGAGCGAACTCGCCGCTGCGACCTTCGGGGCTTTTGGGGCCCGTTCAGGTCATGCGCTTGCTGCAGGAAGCTCCGAAGAAACATTAGGGCGCTATGCCGGTTTCGTACGAGTCACGTGTCTTTGCCTGAGGGCTGAGCGGCTCATGAACTCAAATTTGTCCTCTCCCGAGAAATTTGAGTCGATTGTCGGTCAGACTGGCTACGTCGAGACCAACCCGGCGCTACATGTCAGTGGAGACCACTCCACACGGATTGAGGCTCTGTTTAGAGAAGAGCACCCGAAGCTGGTCCACTTCTTGGTTGCAAGGACAGGATCTTGGGCTGAAGCCCGGGACGTTGCAGCTCAGGCGTTTATCCAGATTCTCGGGATTAAAGATCCTGAAGCTGTGAACTCACTCAAGGCCTACCTTTACACGGTTGCGCGGAACATCGCGATTAATCGCCAAAAGCTGGCCGCCATTCGCAGACGAATCGACGGAATCGCTCGTCACGAATTTGCGAATACTGCACCCTCGCCGGAGCCGCAGGTCTTTGCGCTAGAGCGGCTCCAAGTCTTGCAGAGAGCTATCAAACGCTTACGACCCCTTTGGCGTGAAGCGCTGATGCTTCGGTTTTGGGACCACCTCCCATTCGACGAAATTGTCGTCCGGTTTGCGGAAAGGGGAGTGCAGGTAGAGAAGCGGACAGTGGAACGATGGGTCCACGATGCGATAGCCGAGTGCCGCGGGGTTATCTGGGCCGCCGAAGGGAACGGGAGCGGTAAATTGTGCGGCGCGCGTGCAAAGCGACCAAGATGCGCTCGCTTGGTATTGGGCAATCAGTCACGTGAAGGCCTTGATGACGGAACTGCACCTCCGCCAGGGTGATTGTGTTGGGACAAACCAGAAAACTGTGAGGAGTACGATTGAATAATTCAGCTGTAACGACGGCCGTCGGTGGTCCTGCGTCCGACCGGGTCGAGCGACGATCAACTTCATGGAGATGTCAATCAAAGAGATAGAGAGTCTAACCGTTCGCTCGACGTCGTGGCCGGGCATCGTCAGAAGCTATTTCTTGCACCGCCATCGCGGCGCAATTGCAGCAACGTCGCTCGCGTATGCTCGAGAGAAACTGAACATCTGGCGGAGGATTACAGTCACCTCCGCCCACATGGCTCGCTTGGCCATCCGGCTCCGAGCGGGTATGCCAACAGAAGTTTCTAAGTTGTTCGAAAATTAAACCGATCTTATTGGACTGGCCTCACCGAAGCCGGGCACTACTCAAAATCGGCGGGTGTTGATGACAGTCTGATGTCGGATTTACTAATTCCATTTGTCTTAGACCCGACGCTCGAATGATGCGCTGCACGCGTGGCGGTTTGCCACGTCCCGCTCGTCGAAGTCGGTGTAACAAGGGAAGCATGGAAGGACGGCAGTTCGAATTGGAGTATTCAGACAGCCAGTAGAGTACGGAATACCAGACAGGACGTGGTCCGAGCCGCGGTCAACGATCGCGCTTCGCAATACGCTTTTGAACGGGATTCCGATGAAAAACAATACATCGCGCGTGTTTGGGGCGCGCTCTCGCTGCAATTATCTTGGGCGTCGTACTTGGCTCAGTTGCTACGCACTTCTGATATCGTTGCCAATTATGGCGCACGGAAGTGCATTCGCCGGAGGCGCGTTTGATCAAACGATCACGCTAGAAGTCGCGCCGAATACACTACTCGCCGAAGCGCTGGTCCGCTGGGGTGTTGAGACTGGTGTGCAAGTAGTAATGAGTGATGAGAGCGTCGCAATGGCGAAGACCAAAGGAGTTCATGGCAAGCAGCCTGCAAGGGACGCACTCGCGGCGCTCATGCACGATTCGGGTTTGTCGTACACGGTGAAGGGTAGTACCGTCCACATTGTCCCGGCCCACCTCACTGATCTAGTCGAGTCCCAGCCCACTAGCAGTAGTGACGCGCCAAAAAAAATAAGGGTGGGCGATGGAGGCATGCAGATCGCCAGTCGCCGAAACGAAGTTGAGGAAGTTGTCGTCACCGCTCAGAAGCGCGAAGAAACCCTTCAGGAGGTGCCGATTTCAATTTCTGTGCTCTCCGGCGACGCACTTGATGCATCCACTGGTCAGGGTGTAATAGATGAGCTCAGTCGGGTTCCCGGAATTGTAATTCCCCCTCCGTCTGCGTTCGGAGTTACGCAAATAACAATTCGCGGAGTTGGAGCGCAGGGCGTGCAGTGGGCTGGTTCTAGCCCCAGCGCGTACTACTTGGACACCGTGCCTTTTGGTTTCGCGAGATCCGCGTACATTCCGGACTCCGGTGCGTTCGACTTGGCGAGAGTCGAGGTTTTGCGCGGGCCGCAAGGTACCCTGTACGGTGCGAACGCGGAAAACGGAGTGGTAAGCGTCATCACCCACGAAGCGGATCCCAGGGGCTTTGACCTGAAGGCGAGAGCCCTCCTCTCGGGCACCGACAGTGGTGGTGCAAGTAAGGGAGGAGACTTGGCTGTCAACGTACCGCTGATTCCTGGCCAACTCGCTGTCCGCGGGGTCGTAAGCTACAGGAATTCCAGCGGATGGATCGACAGACCGACCGAAAAGGATGCGAATGACGCGCTACTGCGCGACTATCGCTTGAAGGTGGCGTACCGGGCGACTGATTCTCTATCAATCGATTTGTCGATGTGGAGTTCCCGCGATCACTTCGGCGCCCCGTCCATCTCACTTCTCGATCGAACAGCCCCGATCAGTGGTACTACGGCTGAACCGGGTGATAACGATTTCGATGCCTACGGAGCAAAGATCAGCTATCAGTTCTCTCACTTCTCTATTGAAAGTAGGACGAGTTATCTGGATTTCCGCAGCTACAATGCACAGAACCTTACGCCCTTCGGCGTTGGAACATTTTTTGACGGACTGGTTCTAGCTAATTGGCTTAATTCACGCGTCTTCTCTGAAGAGATTCTTCTGAACTCCACTGATACAGGGCCATGGCGTTGGACCGGGGGTGCTTTTTACCGTGACGAAAGCGACGGTAACGCTCAAGCAGCCATGTATGGGATGATTCCTCCGACTCCAGACCCCGCTGATATCGGGTACGTTAGTTTCAGGGATACATCACGTTCATATGCATTATTCGGGCAGATCGCGCGGCGATTCCTCAACGACAAACTCGAATGGACCCTGGGGCTGCGCCAATTTCACGACGATGTATCGACGTTAAAGCTGGATCCGACCCCGCCGCCGTTTCATTTAGCCCGTTCATATACTGCCACCACGCCTCGCGCGGTTCTATCGTGGTATCCAAATACCAATATGACTGTCTATTCGTCGTTCTCGGAAGGTTTCCGTAGTGGATTGCCGCAGTACTACCTGACCACGGTACTCGATCCGAACATAGATGCGGCAGCGAAGCCCGACAAGCTTTACAACTATGAATTGGGCGCGAAGGTGGATCTTTTCGAACATCACCTTTTTATCGACACGTCCGTGTATTACATGAACTGGCGCGACGTGCAGCAGTCAATAAGCGAAGCGCTTCCTGGAGGAGGATTCCTCAATGGTGTGCTCAATGGTGCGAGCGCGAGCGGGCCGGGTGTCGACATTGCCATGACCTCCCGGCCGTTTGACCGACTACAAATCGGCGCGACGTTTAGCTGGAGTGGTTTGAAGATTGATAGCCCGCTTTTTTCGGGAGGGGACCTCGTGTTTTCCAAGGGCGATCGACTTAACAACTCCTCGGAGTATACAGGGAGTCTATTCGCGACCTACAGATTCCCCCTCGCGTCCGGTGTCTCGGGAGAACTCTCCGCCTCCGCGAACTACACATCCGCACAGTCCACCCACGGCCCGGGATCTATTACGCATGGGGACAGCCTTCTTTTCGCTCGGGCGTCATTTACGGTCGACTTCCGAGAGAACTGGGCAGTCAAACTATATGGCGACAACCTTACCAATGAATACGGCGCGCTCTATGGACCGCTCGTCGGATTCGGACCTGAAGCTGCTGAGCTCGTACCTAGGTCGCGACCGCGAACCGTCGGTCTCTCCGTAGATTACCGATTCAAGTAACGCAATGTGTACCACGTGACTTCCGCATAGCCGACGTCGAAGGTGTAAACGGCGGGCACAGCCGGTTCGTCGATTCGTAACGAATATTGTGATTAGGCTAACGTTATTGCGTCATAAATGTCATGGCGCTATCGGAAGCGCCTGTCAGGCGAGATAAGGAGTCAGGGTGCACCTCGGTGGGTTAGAGCGCTACGTGAATCAACTGTGTGAATCTCTCGGGCAAATTCGAGTGGCGAAGGCCGCCAGTGCCGCCGTTTGGGGCTATGTTGAGCGATGGCGGACGCGGATGAACCGGCCTTCCTCTTTCACAGGAGCGCGTGATGCGCATTGAGCGCGTGATTGGTTTCGCGGTTCATCGCTCTGCGCCCAAGCCGCTCGGCGGGATTGGGGCTGCAGCGAACTTCGTTAAGAGGAATGGCCGTTGATCGAATGGCCCGAAAAGGAGTCCGAACCTGTTCACCATTGGCTGCGCAATCTGCCGTCAATCACGCTCGTACGTACGTCGATCAACACGGTCATCATGTGCCGGCGCATTGAGCTGGACTGTCAAGAACTGAAACAGGAAATTGGTCTTTATCACTATGACGGACGAGGTTGGTCCAGGTTTTACAGTCTCACTAGCTTGGGTATCGTCTTTTCCGTCTTTGCTCTGAGCCAGCGTTCAAGGGCGGCGGCAAAAAACCTGGATCAATCAAAAATGCCTTTCTTACCCAAAAGGCGTATGTCGCGTGGAGCTGGAAGAATGCGTCTTTACGTTTCCCCCAAAATTGCCATATTTCGCTGTCTGTTGGCTCGCGCAATTGTCCGCTCAGATAGATCGTCGTCCATGCGGCGCGGCATCGACGGCGAATCGAAATGTAACACGCAGTAACTAATAGCTATACCGAAGTAGATCCGTGCCATGACTGATCACTCATTTCGTGGGAGTCGGAGTTGAATCAAAATCATCAAAGTGTTATTTCATCGGTGAAGCCATTTCTGGACGGTGCCTTGTCAGAGTCGGAGAGCGAAGCGACTGTGGAGGTTATGAATCCCTCAAACGGGCGGCGCTTGTTCGTAATTCCCGCTGGGTGCCAGGCTGACGTGAATCGCGCCGTGACATCTGCACGCGCCGCATTCGTGGATGGCCGGTGGAGCAACGCGCCACCCTCGGAGAGGAAGGAAACTTTGCGAAGATTTGCGGAATTGGTGGCAGCTAACTCGGCTGTACTGGACCATCTAGATGCTGGTGAGATGGGAAAGCCAATTCAGGAGATGCTATTCAATGCCGCGTCGGCGGCGGGTCTAACGCGTTTCTATGCAGAGGCGGTCGATAAGGTCACTGGTGACGTGTATAGCAGCGATAAGAATAGCTTTGCAGTTCAGCGTCGTGTCGCGCGGGGAGTGGTTGGTGCTGTGGTGCCTTGGAACTTTCCAACCTATAACGCGGTATTGAAGATCGGTCCGGCCCTTGCTGCGGGTAATTGCGTAGTGCTGAAGCCATCTGAGCTGTCATCGCGCTCGGCCATTCGGCTCGCGCAAATCGCCATTCAGGCGGGAGTGCCACCCGGTGTGCTCAATGTGGTTCCGGGAATGGGCGAAGTTGTAGGCCGTGCTTTGGCTTTGCACGAAGATATCGATATGGTGACATTCACCGGCTCGACGGCTGTTGGCAAACAGATGTTGCAGTTTGCGGGGCAGTCGAACATGAAAGCCGTGTCGACGGAATGCGGGGGCAAGTCGCCGCACATTGTATTTGCGGACGTGTCGAATCTGGACTCCGTTGCTGATTACATCGGGCGGATGCTGGTCACCAACCAGGGACAGATGTGCAGCGTCGGATCGCGTCTCCTTGTGGAGCGGTCGGTCGAAACTCAGCTAATCGATAGGATCATCCCCAGGGTTAGGGACGTCGTGATTGGCGATGCCCTTGATTCCAGAACCACATTTGGGCCACTCGCGTCCGCACGCCAATGCAAGCGTGTGATGCGCTATATCGAGATGGGACAGACCGAGGGAGCTGTGGTGGTCACAGGAGGGGGTCTTGCGTTGCCAAGCTCGGGTGGTTATTTCGTGGAGCCGACCATTTTCCGTAACGTCGTGCCGACTGCGCGCATCGCGCAGGAGGAAATTTTTGGCCCTGTCCTTTCGGTTATCGCGTTCGACGATGAGGAGGAGGCTATGCGTATTGCAAACGGAACGATCTACGGGCTAGTGGCATATACGTGGACCTCAGACTTGTCGAGAGCAATGAGGCTTGTGAAAGGTATCCGATCCTCCCTATTTGTCAATGCGGTCCCACCAACGGGAGAGGGTCCGGGGGACGCCTTCTCGTCGGAGCCATCGGGTCAATCGGGGGTGGGCCCTGAAGGGGGTCTACCTGGCATGGAGAGTTACATGCGCCGGCAATTCGTCTGGATAAGTCATGCCTAAATCTTAGCTCTCGACAACGTGAATGATGCTTTCACGCCTATGTAGCAAGATAGTATGGGTGCGGCGTGATCAACAACCGTGGAGTGTACCAAAATGAATGCGAGCGGGTGTCGGAAGGAAGAAGAGGCTGTGGGCAAAGGAGTTGTCGTTGTGGACGTTGGTCCAAGCGCAAGGTTCAAGTTCTACATGGTCGACCGACCAGCGCCGAGCAATCGTTTGCGCGCAGCGGAGATAGCGCTGGAAGTTTCAATCACCTTCGAACGCCCCGTACATACGGTTTGGCCGATATTCAAAGACTTCAACCTGTGGATGAGTCGATTTGGCTATGTTTGGGATGCCGGCGTCCCGGCGGACAATGAGGACGACGTTGTTTACCTGAGCAACAGACCGGGGGCCAATGATGTGCCATGGGAGGACGGCGCTCGGGTAAAGTACATCGTCCGCAAGGTTGTTCCGGAGCGGCTAATTTACTTTGATAGCCTACCGGCACCGATTGCAAATAAGGATGGCGTATGGACGGGACACAACGTCATAAGTCTTTACGAAGAGAACAAACAGACGAAGATCGTGATCTTCATGGAACATACGTGGTACTCGGAAACGATGAGCATTGAGGAGTTGCGCGCGGAAGCAAAAGGAGAGCTAGATGGCGGGTTGGGCTTTTGGCGTGATTATTTCATCCCGGATCTCATTTCTGCTGTGGGATCCAATTCGGGTACCTTGCCGTCAGTTTGAGGCAGTATTTGTATGAGCCGCGCAAAGACGGAGACGATATGAGAATTTCAATCTTCGTCAATATGGTTTCTAGCGTTTTGTTTTTTAGCAATCGCTGCTCTTGCCGTTTCGTAAGTTCGCACTACACAACGTACACGGATGACGGGAACGGTCATGTGGACTAACGTGCATCGAGTGCCCTTGCTAAGGCTTCTTGAGTAGGCACAGTTTAGTGACCTTTGAGGCATACTCGAGTGTGCGATCCCTGGCGATATCGCCCGGAGAATTTCCCAACTTTATGGATAACGAAGGGAAGAGTGGGTTCGCGATGTGGAAGAGGAATTTCCAATGGCCGCTTTCCTTGGTCGATAGTAGCAACAAGTAGCTTTCTCGACTCCTCATGAAGTTCTATAAAAACTATCTCCTGGGAACCCTCACGGTTATCCTTGCCTTCAACTACATGGACCGGATTGCCCTGGGAATTGTTCTGCAGGACATCAAGATTGATCTCCATTTAAGTGACACACAACTTGGCTTTTTGAGCGGTATCGCATTCGCGCTGTTTTATTCTGTCTTAGGTGTTCCTATTGCCCGGTGGGCGGATCGCGGCAATCGTGTGACCATCATCTTACTGAGCGTCTCATTGTGGAGCTTGGCCGTAGCCTTGGTCGGGGTTGCCGGCAGCTTCGTGCAATTGATGTTGATCCGGGTGGTCGTGGGGGTGGGTGAATCAGGGTGCGTTCCTGCCTCGCTCTCTTTGATCGCGACATACTTTACGCGTGACGAGCGGCCCCGTGCAGTTTCCGTATACATGCAGGGGATCTCGGCGAGTCTCCTCATTGGGTACTTTGCTGCTGGATGGCTCGATGAGATATTTGGTTGGCGATTGATGTTCGCGATGATTGGTTTGCCCGGACTCGCGCTTGCCGTGCTGGTTGGTCGCACGATCAGAGACTCGCCGCAGAGCGCAGCCGACTTCACAACAACGCCATCATCCCATCAGAGCTTAATGGAGGTTTGCCTCTTCCTGCGTAAAAACTTGACCTTCCGTCACCTTCTGTATTCCTTGGCTGTGAATTGGTTTTTCACTTACGGAACCCTGCAGTGGGCACCTGCGTTTTTCGTCCGTAGTTTTGGGTTGAAGACTGGCGAGTTGGGCAGTTGGCTAGCCGTGATCTATGGCGCGATGTACATGCTAGGAACATATTTAGGTGGTGAGTGGGTCACGCGTCGCGCTTTGCGGAACGAGCGCGGACAGCTCAGAGCGATGGCGATTGTCACCTCCATTTCAGGGGTGCTTGGGGCGCTAGTTTATGTTCCTTCAATGGCACCAAATTATTATCTTGCATTCATCTGGTTGGGCCTGTCCATGTTGACTGGCGCCGCGGTCAGCGGACCACAGTTTGCAATGATCCAAGCACTGGTACCCGCGCGCATGCAAGCTGTAACGATCGCGATTGTCTATTTGTTTGGCAACCTAATCGGTATGGGTCTAGGACCATGGGCAGCTGGCGCGTTAAGTGACGCACTTAGACCGTGGTTTGCAGACGCTTCGCTGCGCTACGCATTGCTGTTGCTGTGTCCAGGCATCGTGTGGAGCGCTTGGCACTTTTGGGCGGCGGGCAAGACGGTTGCTCGTGACATAGCGCGGGTACACGGTATAGCGAATGACCACCCACAACGAGGTGCCGCAATGAGACAGCCCGACCAAGCGTTGTTCGCATTGCCGCACCAGAACGATAGAAGCTAGGCGTGTTCTGTCATATGGGGCAAGTTTTGCGTTCCGACGAAGGACCCTTCCGGAAGAGTCCAACAGTCCTAGCGCCCGCGCCTGTGTGGGGACTCTCGATGTTTGAGGCTAACAGCGAAACTTCCGACTGTCGCTTCGCCTGAAGCGTAGGGAGTTCCAGCCGAGCGTGACAGGTTGCTGCCGCGACATACGCTTGGCACGTGTGGTAAGAATCGGAGTGGTGGTGCGATGAACATACAGATGGATATGCGCGAGACCGCGCTATATCGAGAGGCCGAAGCGCTTTACCAAAACGTGCGGCAACCCGGCAGTGGACAAATCAGCGATGCCGCCCAGATCCATGTTTCTCCTAGCGGAAAACGCGCGGTATTCTCGGGCACTCTCATGGACAAGCTCGATGGCCCTCCGCCGACTCGGATTTGCGAGGTCGAGCTTGCAACCGGTGAAACGCGAGTGCTGACCTTCGGCCCGAATGCGGACCGTTCACCTAAGTACTCCCCGGAAGGGCGGCATATTGCGTTCCTGTCTGACCGGGCGAATAAAGGCAATTTCCAGCTTTATCTAGTTGACGCGAATACCGGCGCGGCTCGCGCGACACCGCCTGTCGAGGGGTGGGTCGAGTACCTTCACTGGTCGCCGGATGGCACACGTATACTGCTTGCTGTTGCGGGGCATGGGGCGGATATCGCCGGTGGGCAGGGTGGAATCGCGAGCAAAGCGGTCACGACCGAGCGTCCGTCCTGGATTCCTAATGTTGAGACGAGCGATGGACCCTTTCGGTGGCGTCGCGCTTGGGTGTATGAGCTTGGTTCCAACACCGTTCGAACGATTGATGTGCCTCAAGCCAACATCTGGGAAGCAGTATGGTGCGGGAATGATCATATAGCTGCTGTCATATCACCGGGTCCGGACGAAGGCCTGTGGTATAACGCACAACTTAACCTGATCGACATCCGCACCAGCGAGAGTCGCGAGCTATACGAGCCCGCCGACCAACTTGGCTGGCTGAGCGCTTGCCCGTCTGGCAAGCACCTCGCAGTGGTGGAAGCCATCTGTAGTGACCGCGGAATTGTGGCAGGTGACCTCAAGCTGATTGAGGTCGCCGCGGGAAGAGTCCAACGGATCGATACGGGGGGCCTTGACATTACATACACCGAGTGGCGCTCGGATAGGGTGCTGCTAACGGCCGGGCATCGTGGCTTTGAAACCGCCGTCGGTCTCTACGAGCTTACGCGTGGCTCATTCACCGAGAAGTGGGCGAGTCGGGATGTTACGTCGGGCGGGCGATACATCAGTGTATCGGGAGTCAATGAAAGCGGGGATTGTGCGTTGGTCGGAGAGAGTTTTGTGCTGGCGCCCGAGGTAGCTGTGATCGACCAAGGTGAGTACCGGACGGTTAGATCCTTCGATATAGGATATACGGGGACGGAGCGGGCAATCGCCAGAACGGAAGCGGTGACTTGGAAGGCGCCGGATGGTCTTGAGGTCCAAGGTTGGCTGCTGAAACCCCATGGGGAACCACCCTATCCCCTGATCGTGGACATCCACGGTGGGCCGGTATGGCAGTGGCGTCCGATGTGGCTCGGGCGGAGTGGGGCGGCGCTGTTAATGCTATTGAAGCGAGGCTACGCCGTGCTCTTACCAAACCCTCGTGGTAGTGCTGGACGAGGGCAAGAATTTGCACGGCGCGTGTTTGGCGATATGGGAGGCGCGGAGACCACGGATCACCTGTCGGGAATTGACTATCTGGTCGCGCAGGGCACTGTAGACCCAAAGCGGCTCGGCGTGATGGGCGGCAGTCACGGCGGCTTCATGACCTCTTGGATCATTGGCCAGGACCATCGTTTTGCAGCAGCGGTGCCAGTCGCGCCCGTGACCAACTGGGTGTCAGAGCACTTGATTTCCAACCTTCCGCACTTCTGTTCCATGTCGCTGGGAGATCGATATACGAATGCATCGGGAAAATACTTCGAGAGAAGTCCCATTATGCATGCCCACAAGGTAAAGACACCAACATTGAATATTTGCGGTGCGCTGGATCGGTGCACGCCCGCATCGGAAGCGCTGCAGTATCACAACGCATTGCTCGAGAACGGGGTGATGTCGGTGTTGGTAACGTATCCGGAGGAAGGGCACGGGGTGCGGAATTTTCCGGCGATGATCGACTTTGCGGCACGGGTCGTAGAGTGGTTCGATGAACACATCCGGAAGATGGCTGCGACCGCAGCGTAATTGTATGACAATCGACACTCCCTCTTTCCGGATATTGGGTAGTGCGCCCGCTTTTAAAGACCAGTCTCGGAAGGAAGTTGGACGTGAAGCTTGAACTTGAAGAAGCGGGGCAGCGAAGAACGGATCATGAAGTCCGGTCGGCTCAATCCGATAACCACCATGAAGTCGCCCCGATCCTCGCAAACTGGGAGCTGCGCCGCAATGAGTCACATGTCAGTATGCGTACGGCAGCGGGGCAATCACCATCGTGGGATAATAAGGGTGTTGAGTAACGCCGGTGGTTTTCGCATAGGGAGCGGTAATTCCGAGAAATTCAGCTGATCGCGCACCGTGTTCTCACAGAGCGAGCCACGTGATCGGCAGGGACAAAAATCCATCACTGACGGCGGCCGCAGCAGACCTGCTTACGTCGACTTACGCAAACTCTTCGACATGTCGTTTGATTCCCGAGAATTCGATCGCAAGTGTTACCGATCCATTCCTCGGACGAACTCCTGGGCATTGCGCACACCTGGGCGCACGACCTCGACGGGAACTCTCCAATGCATAACACGGCTTTGGCCACAATTGATTTATCAGCTTTGCGCAACAACCTCACCACGGTACGCACTCTGTGTCCAAGAAGCAGAATCATGGCGGTTCTCAAAGCGAATGCGTATGGACATGGTCTAATACCTGTCGCGCGTGCACTGTGTGATGCAGATGGATTTGCCGTCGCGAGATTGAGCGAAGCCATCAGTCTGCGATCTGCCGGAATTCGGCAGAGAATTCTCGTGCTTGGTACATTATTGGACGTTGATGATATTGGTCTATGTTCTCGGTTCAATATAGATATTACTGTTCACGACAGAGTTTCTTTTGACGTTGCTGTAAGCCAATCGCGAGGTCATCCGATCCGAGTTTGGTTGAAGTTAGACTCCGGCATGCATCGGGTCGGGTTTAGTCCGCCGGAATTCATTGCCGCCGACGGTATACTCTCTCGCCACCCAGGAGTGCGTGAACTCATACACATGACCCATCTCAGTTGCGCAGATGAGGAAATCGAGGCTACTACTAACAGTCAGATCTCGCGCTTCGGCGCCTGTCATCTCGCGAGTTCTCCGGCGCAGGTCAGCCTGGCCAATTCGGCTGCCCTTCTAAAATTTCCGAATACACGAACGGACTGGGTTCGCCCCGGCCTGATGCTCTACGGCGCGAGTCCATTTTCGCCTGCGAGCGGCCCGGCTCTAGATGTCGCGATGACGTTCTCTTCCTTAGTTATAGCGGTGCGCCAAATTGCCGCCGGAGAATCTGTTGGCTATAATTGTCGGTGGACTAGCGCCAGAATGACTCGCATAGGGACTATCGGAGTCGGCTATGGCGACGGGTACCCTCGGCACGCACCAAATGGGACACCGGTGGTGATCAATAAACAAATTGCCCCACTTGTTGGACAAGTTTCCATGGACTCGCTCACGGTGGACCTGACGGAATGCACACAAGTGAATGTCGGTGACGAGGCCATTCTCTGGGGTCCAACGCTTCGTCCGGATCTCGTTGCGCGACATGTAAAGACTGTTGCCCATGGGCTACTTACGTCGATTCACACGCGCGTTACACGGAGCTTCATTGGATAACGCATTAGTCAAAAGGCTTAGCGTGCGTTCTCGTCGCAGCGGTGGCGACGAACATCGCAGACGACATAAGATATCCGGCATGATTAAGCTGAGTCGCCGCGATGTAAGTAGTCCACAACAGAATTGTTGGGGCATTGGTTGGTGCGGCGACGTGGCCAAGTTCCGGATGGAGCGGTGAAGGGCATCCAATGCCGCCTGCTGCGCTGTGCGTCATTGATACGCTATATCGATGGTCTCGATCTGCCGATCGACGAGAACTAAATCAAAGTCGAATCCGATCGGGTGTTCTCCGCAGGAAAGCGGTCAGTACGCGGCACCCTTCAGTCTGACGCGTAGATCAGGACAACGAGCTCCAGATTCGGCGCTGGAGCAGATGATGGAGCAGGTCGGTCAACAGAGACGGAGTGGGAGCGTTACACCTACCTCGTCGATGTGCTTCAGCGAGTTGGCCAGCATCCCGCAGCACGCGTTGCCGAGCTGACTCCGCGCCTGTGGAAACATAACTTCACGGCTGACCCAATGCGCTCAGACCCATACAGTCTCAAGCGATAAGGCTGGCCTTCGGACCATTGTTCTGCCAGTCCGCAACACACATGAGCGTAAAATGCACCAATGGAATTGTACCAGTTGTTAATATTGCCCCTGCGAAATATCCGACCTGGGGCATTGTTCACACTGTGAAAAGTCGCTGTAGAGTATGTGTCGTGTTGGCTGTACTGTCCGTCGCAAGATGATGCAGTCGTGGGCCGACTATCTCCACGGGCTGCGCGTCGGCAGCAACGTGGTGCCGCTGCAGATGTCCGCGTAAGCTCGCGTCCATTATCTCTTTGACGCAATGGCCAGAAACAGGCTCATGGGACGCAAGAGGCCCAATCTGTCCGGGTATCCAAACCTGTTATTCTACATAAGAGGGGTGCCGCGGTGGCAAAGAACTTAGAGGTCGATGAAATGGTCTACGTACCGCTGAACCGGCTCGGCGTTGACCGAACCGGTATATCTGCGTTCCTCAGAACCAAGGTCCTTGCTGTCAATGATCGAACGGTCACTGTTGACTTGCTCGACCACGGCCAGACTGCAGACGTTGCATCATCAGCCGTTCATCGAAATGTAGGGGTGTGCATATTCGCTGTAGGGGACATCCAGACGGAGTCATCTCTGATCGAGCCCCTGCGTAAGTCCGTCCTCCAATATTGCCGTCTCCTGCTACCGGAGCCATCGCTGTTCCTACATTCCATCAGGAGTGTTGCGGAGCTAAGGAAGTTCTGGGAGCGCGACCACGCTTCGTGCTCGCATGTTGTACTCGTTGGCCACGCCGGTACGCAGGGCCTCGAGTTTGCCGTGGACGGCACCGTAGAGCCCGATCGTCTAGGCGATCTATTCGCAGAGCACGATGCACAACCGAAGCACCTCCTGTCTCTGTGCTGTCAGACGGGCAGGCGAGCTTTTGCAGTACCATTCTCCCAAACTTCCAAATGCGAGACCTTGGCGGCGCCGTTCCACTCGGTGCACGGCGCGATAGCAAGCCAATTCCTGCAAAACTATTTTGGGCACCACTTCCTTGATGGCAGAAGCATTAAGGTTGCCTATAACAAGGCACAATCGGAGGTTCCGAGCGGTGTGAGGTTTCGATTTTGGAACCGTGGTGTTTTACACCAATGACTTGCCTTGGTAGCGCGCCGTTGCCCAACTCTGGCCGAACCTCAAAGCGCGGGCGGCTAGAATGCAGTGAGCCCAAATCGCTAAACCCTGGCGACGACTGCTCGCCGTTCTTCGCCTTCTTCCGCACCGGTCCGCTTCCCCGAGCGTGCTCAGCTCCCAAGCCAATCGCGAACGATCAAGAAGACCCGCTTCAGTGAAGAACAAATGGTGGAGATCCTGCGTGAGGCGGTCGGGGCCCCGGTGTCGGAGGTCGCCAAGAAGCACGAGGTCGGTGACGATCTACGCTTGGCGCAAGCGCTTCGGTCAGCTTGAAGCAGTCGATGTGAAGCGACTGCGGCGGATCGAGACAGAGAACGCGCGGCTGAAGAAGCTGTTGGGGGAGCGAGACCTAGAAATCGAGGTCATGAAGGAAATCAACGGAAAAAAATGGTAGGCGCGCCCATTCCTGGCAGCCTTGGCGATCGCCCTGTGCCTGTTCAGGGTCTTCGCACTGAAATTTCGGCTAAAGGACTAGAAATGGTTCTTCGGTATCCTCGGTTGCGAGAAAGACTCGCAAGCAGCATATCTCCTGAAATTGATCATCCATAGTGCCAGCCTCGGTTAGGGGTATAGATTTGTACTCAGGTATTTCAAGCCCGAATCGGCAGCGAGGCAGGCCACAACTCCCCCGAGGTGTTGGTTCTTGAGCAACTGCAGAGCAGCTGCAACATTGGCGCCTGCGGAAAATCCTGAGAAGATTCCCTCATCCTTTGCCAATCGTCGAGCGATAGCGATCGCATCTTCGTCTTCAACTTGCAGGTAGCCGTCGCACAGTCCGGTATCGAGTAGAGGGAGCGTGCGACTGTAGCCTCCTCCCTGTATGCGATGGTTCGGCCGAGTGATCGGAGCGCCGGCTAAAATAGCCGCGCCACGAGGTTCAACTACATAGCACCTCACCTTAGGCAAGGTTTTCTTCAGTGTCCGGGACACGCCCGTGAATGTGCCACCGGAGCCAACGAATTCCACAAAGGCATCGAGCCTGCCCCCCGTTTGCTCCAGTAGCTCGGCACCCGTGCCGCAAGCGTGCGCGTCGGGATTCGATCCTAACTGGAATTGGTCAGCTCGGAAAGCTCCGCGCTCTCTGACAATTTGTTCAACACATTCGTTCACTCTAGCTAGGTCCGCGCCGCTGACTTGGCCATGCTGAGAGCCTTTGCATTGGGAAACCAGAACTACCTCAGCGCCCAAGGCGCACATCATTCGGGCACGCTCTACTGAGTTGCCTTCGCTCATGACCGCGATGAATGGGTGGCCATAGGCGGCGCACACGATCGCAAGACCCGTGCCGGTGTTCCCGCTGGTTAGTTCAACGACCGCTTGGCCTTCCCGCAGAAGTCCCGATGTTCGAGACGCCCGAATCATTCCCAGAGCTATACGATCCTTCTTGCTGTGCCCAGGACTGAAGTATTCGAGCTTCAGGAGCACGAGACCACCCGTACCGCTGGAGAGTTTTTGGAGGGCCACCAAAGGCGTGCCTCCAATTGTGCCAGTCACATTCGGATGTACGGACGTAAAGGGGGGTAGGCTTTGAATCTCGGACGACTTATTGCGGTTGCACACCGGACTACTCCCTCGCTGTGAGTCCTCAATGATAAATTATCTAAGCACGAGCTGATGGACTTGGAGCGCGGGGATCTCCGTAAATCAAATCAGCCGATGCGATCGGCAATTCCACATACGATAAGGCATCCTAACGTTTCCTTTGAATACGCTTTTGTGTGATTGCATTGCGTCTCCGTCGTGGGCTTCGGAGCAATATCGTAATGTCGACGGTGTGCGCGGAATGCCGATAGGCACCGCAACCTAGCCAAAACCGCTCCGGATCGCTCAGCCACGGCGAAAACAATAGAGTACAGCCTAGGACGCTGGGCTGCGTTGATCCTCTACCTGAAGGAGGGCGATCTGCCCATCGACAACAACCATATTGGAAACGGGAGCACGGCCGAAAGCTGCTCTGTGCGAGGCTGGCCGGACCGAAAGGAGATACAGAATGCCTTCCGACTACAAGCGTTGTTGTGTGATTTGGAGTTGCTCCGATTTGAGCACCTGGTCAGTGCGCGGAGAAATCCAACAGATGTGACATACAAACCTCCGGCGAGCATCTCGGAGATCTCGAAATTGATTCATCAGGAGTGGAGCCACATAGCGGAAATGGATCAGTCTGAACGAAAGCATGTTTATAAAGACCTCATGCACGCAATCGATGTATGTCGTAGCCTCACTACACCTGATGCCTTAACAGGCCCCTTCAGGGACGCTCAGCGCGACCCCGAATACTTCGATGCACGCCGCATGCCCCAAGAGGCGCTCGCCGAGTGCGACCGAGAGTTGGGACATCCATGATCATGCCATGTCTAACTTACTCTGCGCTTGCAAGGTGTGATACCCAGCCGCTTACGAGGGACTAGGCATATATCTGGACTCCCCCTGCGTTGCAAAAGCGCTTCTACCTCGGTATTTCGGACTGCACAAATATATCCCCCTCTGGTCCCGTCTGTTGACGCGGGCCCTGATGTCATTCGCTCGCGGAGACCTCACTAAGAATCGGTGTCTGAGCCACCTTTACGCCTACAAGGTTTTCTCCGCGACGGTCTAACCTACTCTCATCAGCTTTGCGTCGCTCATGTAGCTGCCGCCGTCGCGGCCGGCGCTCTGTATTCTGTTCCGTGAGCGAGTATCGCCAGGCGACTCGCGTGTTTTCCGGCCCGCGCCACAGCAGCTACGTTGACGTGGTGATGTTCCTTGAGCCGTTTCACCAAGGTGCTTTTGGTGTCAGTTTTTCTCCAACGACGCGTATGTATGCGCGGGCTCCGTGCACAAAGATAGTTCCAAGGTATCGATCTCCCTGGCGGGTAATCTGTGCGAGTCGCGCACTACCGCCGCCTGAATGTGGTGTCCCGCTCAGCTTAGTTATGCCTCTTTGGATGGAGACAGCGTATGGTCGAGGGTGGAAGGAGGCGGTTCGGGCAGACCATGAGGTCGTGGCCAGTGCGGAGGTGCGGGTACTGGAGAAACGGATCCGGGAGCTCGAGAGCGTGCTGGAGAAAAGACCTTAGAGAATGATCTCCTGCGTGAGGCGGTGAAAGTCGCCCACGAAAAAACTGATCTCGCCCTTGCCGCCGTTACTCGAAGAGGATGCGCCACGAGGCGGGCGCTGATGTTCGGAAGTCTCGCGCTCGCAGCTCTATGAGCGACTGCGCCGAGGTTCGAGGCCACGGGTGCACTGTCGGAAACTCGGGGACGCCGAACTGTTGCAAGCCGTGCGGCAACTGGTCGATGAGAGTCCGACGTATGGTTATAGACGGATCGGGTCACTCCTCAATCGAGAACGCACGAAATCCGGGCTTCCCAGGTTGAGCCACAAACGTTTTATCGACTGATGGCACACGACTTCTGCTGCAGCGATACTGCAGAATTTCCCCAGTTCGGACCCACCCAGTTTCCTCGGTTGAGGACCACCTGATTTCCTGAGTTCAGGACCACCCGATTTCCGGGTTGAGGACCACCTGCGGAGCGCTTTTGAGCGCCCGA
>Ga0307509_10000334_pt1 | contig 77832 bp, 88 predicted proteins | sample 10_EM_MG_FD_202245 | JGI IMG/M metagenome (GOLD analysis project Ga0307509, IMG submission 202245) | Populus trichocarpa ectomycorrhiza microbial communities from riparian zone in the Pacific Northwest, United States - 10_EM | ecosystem: Host-associated > Plants > Roots > Unclassified | place...
GAAGAGATCGAAGACTGGCTACTGGTGGAGTGGGGACACCCTCAGAAGAAATAGCAGTCGGGAGATTCTCAGAGTCAAGCTGGGCAAGATTCGGGGTCAAACAGTGTTCGCACTTCGTTCTGACGAACTGAATTCTTAGAAAGATACTTCTTTACTAGAGAAGTCAAAGTAGTGTGAACATTAGTATAAATAGTAGGGCTCTCCCCGATGGTTGAGAACATCATCAAGCAACAGAGAAGAGACCTTAACAATATTATAAGTTATTACGATATTCTTCTATTACTTTATCAAACAATTCTTATTGAGCCTTCCTGACCTATAATCCGTTGTCGCGAATATCCTCGGCCTAGTTAGCTCAGAATCCTACCGTGTTAGCTACCCCGTAACACTATGAACATCTAAGAGCCCCACTATAGTGGGATAACTTTCCCCTAAGTCCGCAGATGACTTTGTCGGTGAAGGTAGGGTAACTGGGGTACCTCAGTAGGGTAACTGGGGTCCCAAGGTAGGGTAATCATGTTTCCAAGGTAGGGTAACTTCACCCTATCATGCCTTTATCTCCTTCGGGAGTCCGCGCGACCACATATAATGTTGCCCCGGAGACCCGTGCAACGTTTACTATGGGTCCTTTGACTTATGCGAACATACTCTCTGAAGGTTACCCTGCCTAGTAGGGTAACTTTGGCCTACCTAGGTTACCCTGTCTAACCCTATGTCACCAAGCACTTTGTAGACACTTGTAGTACCAACTCATGTCTACCGATAGTATACTAAGTATACTGGCCTATCCTCAATATGGTTACCACTTGGTATGCCATACGGGCTTGAGTCTAGTCCACTGTAGCTACCTATCTGTAAGGTCGTTACAGATATATATCTGTCATCTGGAATTAGTGAATCTTCTATAAGTTTTATTATCAGTATCTATTAAACTAGTAGAAAAATTGTCAAACCCGATAGATAAAAGAAAGAAGAAAAGATAGAAGAAATCAACCCAATTGTAAGAGAAAGAAAATATTGTCTATTGGTTGTTGTTCAAGTTCAGGTAGTAGTTGCTTTGAAACTAGAAAAGAATAAGGAAAACTTTTATACAGAAATTTTGTATGCCAAGCAATGCACTAACATAGCTCCTATGTCCTAGTATAGGGCTTGAACTACACTTTGCAACTTCCACAGAGACACCCAAGGAATTTCAGAATATACATTATATAATTTTTCCTTCAGGAAAGCTATGACAACCATAATTCCTTAAAGCTTATTGCATTAACAAGATACAATGAAATAATAATATATAGCCCTATTTGGCCATCAGTATATAGGGTCTACCTATTAATACCCACTGGCAGCTCTCTCTATTGATTGAAAAATATACTGACTATTTAAGATGACCTGTAACAGGTACAGGTACTATGATTACTGATGGGTTTTCTTTCAGGATTAGTTTATTTTCAGGATACAAGCCTTGAGGCTGTAGCATTGTATTTTAAGAGATATTATTTGATATCTAGATTGTTTTATATTTTGTTTCAAAATACAAGGTTGTGCCTCTCCCTAATTATATTTCGAATGTATCATTTAATACTTCCAGTGTTTGAAGTTTTATTTCAAGTTCAAGGGATCATTTTTGATTGTTTTATATATTAGTTCATAGTATCGATTTGATATCAGAGTTCTTTTAAGATATGAGCTGTGCTTGTAAGGGTAATACTTTGGAAAAGCCAGCCAGTGTATTTAAAGGCCATATTTTTTGAACTTAGAAAGAGTAAACTTTAACAGACAGAGTTTGTCAGTATACTTTGTTGAATAGTTACCACTTCGGTTCACCATAATAGTGAGAAGCTACCTAATACTTTGAGACCTTAGTCATATAGTAAAAGGTTTTATCTAACAAGCTTTCAGAACCTCTGCTTGATCAATCTGTCTAGACAACTTTTTAACTAGGTTTTCAAAAATACAACCCAGAATGGTTTCATAGAGATTTCAGTGTACCGAAACTGATAATGAAACATTATAAGACCAGTCTAGTTATACTTCTATATACTAGTCAATAGAGTTGAGGATTTAGAATCTTGTTTCATTCGATATATTTATAAAATTAATGCATTATTATACTATACATTTTTCTCTCTTCTCACACTTGTACCACTTCCTACATAATTATATAGTATAAATATCTTGGGCCAAATAGATTTCCTCTATTCTAATATCGATATCATCAACTTGAACCACTCTTGTCTTTCTATCTTCACCTCCAAATACCTCACTCCATCACTAAGTTTCATGTTATAGCTCATTTTTCTTCAATCTTTCTCCCCTTTAGTAAATTTAGCAATTGCTTCCAGATTCTTTTAGTAAATATTATTACCACAATTTCAACCTCTTTATGCTTGCTGTACTCAAGAGTATTATGCCTATATTTCTATAAGCAACTTTTGTAAGTGAGTTGTAGATATTGTTAACACTGCCTTTTTCTATTTCTAAGTTGCCTCAAGCCACTTCTTATAAGTGAACAATTTGATAATCTGCTTTCTTCATATTTATAAGAAGTTAATTTAGTCTAATCTGAATTTCATCCATAGCAGTCAACTCAACCATGTACTGTGTTCTTGCTCCCTCACAGTTCTATTTTGGAATTAATTATTAGTAAAGTCCAATCTGAAGATATACTAATATCACAAATCGTGACCAAGCAAGGCATATTTCACATGACTAATTAATACTTGTTAGTCATAAGGTGTGTTGGTTTCATGCTATGACGTCATTTAACTCATAGTATCTCACATGACTGCGCACTTGCAAGTCATCATTATATTATGATTGATTGTTTGTTTCATGACTCATGATTGTGATGTCATATGATGTAATGATTTTGGCACATCACTCGGATTATGAGTCATGGGTTTTTGCCCATGTCACTTGATTGAGCACATGACTTGTTCTATGAGTTGTGATTGGTTAAAGGATATTGTGCAGTTGATTCAGATGAGTCAGCTGATGGATTTCATACTATGACTTGCTACGAGTCATAGAGGTCACGCGACGTAAGGGGATGAGTCACCAGAGTTAGAGTTGTGGGAAGATGCCTATATAAGGGGCTTGTTTCCGACTAAGAGATACAAACCTCACGCAATCATCTAAGTACTTTTCTATACCTAAGTTACAATACAATTACTCTTTTTCTCTTTACATACACTTCTCCCCTATAAGAGCCTACGCTCAAAGAACCCAGAGACTATTATGATAGTCTTGGTGATAGGTTTCCTGACATAGAACTATTGTGATAGTTCTACAACTTGAAGTACGACGATCCACCCTTGTTACCATCTGACAAGATACTATCCTTCAAGCCGACCAAGCTAGTTTTGTACTATCTCAAGAGATAGTACCTCCCTACTCCTTAGTACAAGAAAATGAGACTCACTTACACAGGAGAGAACTGTGATTGCCTGTTACCTTTAGGATCAACAATAGAATTGTTACAACTAATCACAAATACTAATCTCTTTGTATATTCAAGGTTCTTGCAAGCTTGATTCTTTCTATTGCTTGTCTTAAGAGCTCTTCCTTTTCTATTATTTATTATTTATATAAGGTCAGGTCAACCAGGTCATATTGTTTGGCCGCCGTATAAAACAAATAATCTTCAGGCATTCGGAGAGCATCCTGTTTCTCTTCAGTTATTTACTACACTTCTCAATGCTTTCGCTGAATGAAGGAACTCACCAAATCCATCTAAGAAAGTTGTGAGAAAGGGAATCAGACACACCAGCCTACAGAATGACAGGAGGTTGGAGTACTGGCTAGATTTCAGGTTAAATCTGGCAAAGGGGGAGAGGGTTGCCTGCGAGTAGGCACGCCAGAAGGATCTTGAATCCTTTCAGGTTACTAAGGGCTGTGAAGGTAAATAGCTTGCACTTTCCATTATATGGAAATATACTAAGAATTGTCCTACGGTAGTTACTCGTAGTAGAATCTACTATCTTCGTATGCAATACTATATCTATCAATCCCTGGCTCAGCCCACTATAGATTTAGTTTTACAGGTTAATAGGGTTGTGAATACCAGTTAGTCAGATCAAGCACACGGAGCACACTCAAGCTTGACGGTGAATAAAGACAACACTTATCCTTCTTAGGAGGTTTTTGTCTCTGATTATGGAGACAGCCTTTAAGTTGCATACAGAGATAGTGGATTATACAAGTAAATATAGCACATGAATTGCTGTATGTAACCAATCTGTAGTTTAGCTTACTGGGTTAATAAAATTGCAAAAGCTAGTCCATGTGATCCAACACAGCCAAATTCCTGACACCAAATCATGTCAGGAAAGCACAAACCAGTCTTAAGAATCCCTGCCTCTGAATCCTGAGATTAGCAACCAGCAGGGATAGCGAATTGACTGTACGAGTAAATACGGTATCGTGTTTACTTAGTCAATTCACTGCGAGCAGCCAGGCCCATCTCTGCGATCTGAGACAACTGTGCAGGGTATATAGTGCTTTCATGACACAGAATAGGCAATTAAAGCTGAACTCATTGGATCTCATTAACTGATATTTGTAATTTTGTTAATCAGTTTTTCTAAGTCTACTGTTGTTTAGACTGTGATTTTTATTCAGATTTCCAATAGTGTCAGATCGTCAGTTTCAGAAGCCAGGTTGCTAACATACGATGTTTCTCTTTAGGTAGCATAGTGGAAATCTTTTTTAAAATCGATATCAATTCTTATACATCACAGGGGAAGCTTTCTGAGCTTGAAAATCTCACATTCTCAGAAGTCCAAAATGCAAGTCAGAACTATCTACCAATCTGTGTACCTACAGGGGCCTTTTACTTAGCTCTCGACTCCAAGCTTCAATGGCTTTTTGTTTTATTCTCCGATCTATACTTATTGCTTTTAAGATCCAGATGCGGGAAAAAGAGTTCAAATCAAGTTCCTAAAATTAAAATTAAAGTAATAACTAAATTGCATAGTTTGCAATTTTTAATGCTTGGTACTTAATTTTCTTTTCTCTTTTCAGAGTATTGTATAATTAATTCTAATACAAAGAATTCCTTTTAAAATCTCAATTAGTAGTAATAAAGAATAATTCAATCATCTCAATTCTTCGTAAGTAGATTATCCTTTACTTCCTTTTTCCCAGATACTGATATTCAAGCTGAAGCTTGCTGAAATTTCAGGAATGTGATCAGGATCACCATCTCAATCAATCTCCAGTGCTGGTAGTCAATTGTGATCGCTCCGGTATTTCTATAACTATACCTTAACCCATTATACTATCTGACTAAAATATAGTGTCATGTATCTATTTCTCAAAGAATACAGTTTTTCAGCTCCACTTGACTTGAAACTTGAAGAATGTTTCTAAACACTGATGTAAACTAGCAGTTTATCAAGTTCAGTTTCTCACACTTATATAACTTGGTTTAAAAGTTTCCCATGCCCCATCTTCTTACTTTCTGTCATTTGTACTTCGAAATATCACTAAAAACAGACATTGTAGCCTGTTTTAGTACTTTTCTGAAGTTTCACAGATGTTTAATTTTTTTTGAATTTTACCCCCTCATGTTTTTCCTGCAAACGCTAAGCCTAGATATCAGTTAGAAATTGTAGTATAGTAGTCCGAGTCTAATAAAATCATGTAATCATAATTGTTTTCAAGCATAAAACTTGCAGATATGATGTAGTATATAGGTTGAAAATAATAGACAGAATAACAATAGGAGGTGAAAAAAGTGAAATAAATAAAGAAAGTAGTAAGTCAAGCAGACAGAAGAGGCTGGAAATAATAGTAGTATCAAATTCAGATAAAATAGTATCAGAAGTAATAATAGATATTGTCAGGTAAATTGGAAGATGGAAGAGAGGACTGGGTGTAGGTTGAGATGGGTAAGGAGGAAGTGAGAGAGAGATTAAGTAGAGGTGTATGGACTACCAAACTATGTAGTGCTAGTTGTTTTCGGAAGCGATTGCGGTATACAGTGGCATCATAACACCAAGATGAATGGTCTTGGCATCAGATTAGATGTTTATCAGATGACCATACACTACTTGCTTCTACACTCCCGTTTGAAAAAGCTCCCGTAACCAGACTGGTACATTCATGTAGTTGGGGCTTGCAATAGTATGTCGGCGCCAGCCAGGCATCAACAACAAATACATAGATGTACCAGTGTGGCTACGAGGACTTTTCAAACGGGAGTGTATTTGCCAAGAAACCCCTCTTCAGCTCATATTTTGCTGGAGTTCTCATCAAATATACAGCTCACGGAGGTATTCTTGGCAAAGATGGGTGAGTACTGTTTGATACGCTTTACAGTACTATACTTGTATGATATAGTACAGTAATGTGGGAGGCTTCTCGTCTAAGGTGTGGAGAGGGGTGTGGTTCTCGATAAGAGCTACGAGAAAACAACGGCCTGTAATACATGGTGAAGACCTGCCCATGCCTCCAATATGCACACGGCATCCTTTGGTCGTAATCCGTGGAATCCATCCTCATTTCCGACAGTAACCTACCCTAGATTTATCAAACACCGTTATCCCGGCCCGTGTAAAACAAAAACTTCCTTCATCTATTTTGTCCGAGTAGTAGACCGAGTGATCGGTGATGACTACACCGACCATGTACTCAAAGCATTGAGGGGGAAGGAAATGGGGAGTTTCTACAAGGCGGTTCAGCAACCGACAACCCCAACTGGACCGGAGTGGTGGTAGTTGCGAATGCCCCCCCCCTCCCCGGGCTCATATAACAGAATCACAACAAAAGCCAACATTAGCACAAAGGGGACTATACTATTTTGTACTGGTACGGCACTTGCTGCTTGTACTAGCACTACCGGTATGCTAAATATTAATTACTCGGTGGGCTTTTTCGAGTACCCTGATTTACCTAACTGGACAAGTTCGTGGATTGCTTTGGTCACACTTGTGGGAAACAGGGCTTCGTGGTTGGAGAGGGGGAGGGGTAAGCGATCGCAGGGGGTGACGGCGATGATCACGATGAGGATGACGATAGGGTACGGACATTTTGGCGCCATGCTGGTGAACAAAGGTATGATATTAATGTCATAACATTATGATGCCATGATAGGTTTAGAGGAGCCAAAGCCCCGTTTATTCTCCAGGCATGTATCGGTGGCAGGCAATTACTGAAAGTACAAGTGAAGAAAGGCATATTTAAACAAGGCGGGAAACGAAGGCAATGAAATGAGGAAGACAAAAAAGAAAGAAAAACCAAAGGCTATGCAATCCCATCCCACCCCATCCCATCGAACAAAAGAGATAAAAATGAATGCGAATGTTTGCTTTTTCTTAATAAAAAAAAAAGACCGTCAATAATACAATAGTAGTAAAGTTAGTTTGCAGTTTCCGATGTATCTTAACAAGCAACAATCATATCCTCCCTTCTCCTCCTCTCCTCCTGACTGAGCGGGTATGGCGGATCTGCAGCTGCGGAACTGCTGCTGCTACCGGCGTTCGAGTGATTCGATGCGCCGCTGGCTTTCCGGTGCGCAGGGTGAACTCCCAGCTGTGCAGGGTGGTTTCCCAACTCGGTTGTCCGCGGGGCAAGTGATGAGGTAGCGGCAGCTTTGCCGTCGAGGACGCCGCCAACCACTGGGTGTGCTTGTGTGGGGACTTCTTCGAGATCCAACGTCCAGATCCGTAGGTCCTCCTCAGCGTCATAAAGGATTTGCCGAGCTTGCCTGTCCGCGTTGAAGGGTTCGTGGGTGTCCCCTGGGACGACGGGGGTGTCGTTTAGTAGATTCAGCATTCGTCTGCCGTGTTTAGCTAGGATTGCTTGCTTTTCCGCGCGCTCTACTACCGCTGCAAAGTGTTGAGCGTAAGCCTCCTTTAGCTTTGCTCGAGTGACGTTGGTGAGTTGTGCTTCGGCCACTAGATTCTCGGCCTCCGCACGGACGAGTTCCTGCTCCAGGGTGACCAACTTCGTGCTAGTGGGTTCTTTATATTTTAGTCGAGCAATCTCATCCTGGACCTTCGTCTTGTGATCCCGACTCGGCTGCACACCACTCTCGGTGTTGCGGATCTGCTTGAGAATACACCGGTAGTCTTCCAAATTCTGGGCAAATATGTCCTCCTGAGCGCCGATCTCCGTCAGTATCACACCGAGCTTATCGCTCAATTCCGATACCGCATCATCGCCTGTTTGCTCCCCCCATTCAGACAATTGCGTAGCTACCGATTGACGTTCATGTCCGGCTGATTCGTAGGCGTTGATGACGTGGTTCTCGCTCTTGATCAGGCGGAAGAGACGCTTCGACAGCTCGGGTTGGTAGTTGCCGCGTAAGCTTGCGAATGAGAAGAGGTACCTCTTGGATGGGGCGGGGGTGTCCGAGCGAGATTTGGAGGAGCGGACCGAGAGACTGCGAGTTCTTCTGCCATCGGGTGAGCGTTTTGGGCTCGGGGAGGACTTGCGGGGGGTGTAAGGGGGTGGTAGAATGGCCATTTTGTTTATGATTTGTGCCAGAGGAGGGGTATATTATGAATGAAGGAGATCTCAGATCTTGTGATAGTGATGGGTACGACAGTATCTGAAAGTGAAAAGGAAGGAAGAAACAGGAAGGCCGGCTTACATTTCAGGCATTTGTGGTGGCTGGGTGAATTCCTTCTTATATGTTTTTTTTGTTTTTTTCCTTCCCTCTTTGTTACTCTACGCTCTGCGAGAGCTTTCCTATCGTCCCGGAGGAGGCTGTCCGCCCAGCTAGCTATTTGCTATTGTTTGCGTCCCGATAGATTGGTCCGAAACAGCCCAAAAAAGAAGCGCGCGCAGAATCCCGGACTAACCGATTATCGTTCGTTCGTTGGCTCGTTCAAGGGGAAGGTAAGTCTAAAAAGTCAAGACTATGCTAATACGGGTACTAAACCGTGCACAAATGCAATTGGGTGAAAAAATAGAAAGCGGAGGATAGGGAAGCAAGGGGTGAAGGAGGGGAAAGGAAAGGGGGAAGGGGAAGGGAAATGTGGTTGAAGGTATCCAACTGGAGTAAACGTCATACTTGCCACAGTCAACGTTTCGTACTCCACAGGAATAGGTTAGCACATGCTGAGCAAGGATTGTGTGGTTTGGTTGGGTGAATGAACCCTTGCAGCGGCAAGCATACTCTACCGCTTAATGCCAGCCGACTGGTTTATTTAAGCTCCTTGGCCTGGTGAAACTGCGCGCCTAATCATGTCGCAGCCTCGGATAGGGTTCGATCTACTCGTAGTGAGCAACTATTTTTGATTGGGACTCGCTTCGGTGACACGATATACCTCTTACTTGCGCAAATTAAGGTACCGATATTGTTAGCACGCTTCTCAATACCGGCGCCCGAGTATCCAATGGATTCGCTGGCCAGACGGTCAGCTGAGTTGTGAACTGTTTCTGGGCTACGGCTATGTACGGCCACGACTCGATATTCCGATGAAACCATTTTCCAACTCCAGCATGAGATGAGGGTTTCAATTCCCCGGATTGACTTATTGATGATGAGGTGGATGAGGTTTGGATTTCCGTCTTGATGTGTCAGATGCTGCCATTTGTTTGGTGGCTTCTTTATCGCGCTCTCAGGATTGGTTGAGTGGGCTAGTAGACTTTCCTTTGCTTGATACTACCTTCGTTGCGCTTCAAGGGGTGAAGTCAAGTTGGATGAAATAAAGTGAAGTATCAGCGGAATATCATAGGGACTTTGTCAACTCTGGATTTTTGTGATGGTATTCAGTGATTTGAAAGACGGATAAATGCAAAATACGTCGCCGCTCTAGATGCTTAGACCTCTATCCAATGTATTCTTCACTATGGTACCTGCCACAAGAGCTGACCGAAACTAGAGTTTCCATACGCGGATGGCGGCATTCAATGAACCAAATAATAAAATTGTCACAGCAAATGATCCCCTCCCTGTAACCTACCCGCAGTAATTCAAACATCCATAATTTTAGCATCCCGTGAGACCCCGATTCTAATAAACAAAAGTACCGGAGGAAATCTACCCGTTCTCACGGGAAGCCACTATTATAATTCACCTCCCCCCCGATTGGGGGTCTCCGCCCGGCACTATCTACCCTCCTGCTTCGCACCGCGCTTCCCTAGGATTCGTGAACCCCAACATTCACGAGGTATCACTCCCGAACCTAGCACATGAGTATAGCCATCTGTACCGGGCAAATAACAGGAGGAAGCCACATGCAACCCAACAAAAAGCGAAGGCGAGACCAAGTCGGACCCCCGGTGTGATACTATTTAATCTCACCCGCCGGAAGATCATTCCCAGAGCGATCCAGGAGAGTGGTAGTTTACACATGAGATCCTCACCCTCTATGAATAGGCCATTAGGCCATCCGTTGATGGTAAAGCGGAGAAAAGGAAATTCGGTACGGGAAAGATCTGTCCCCACTATGGTGCGAGCCCCCCATGGACGGAGACTCATGCGTTATGGGGTCCACCAAATCCCCTAGCTCACCTCAATACCTCCATTGGAATACCGGTACCCAGAAATCCCCCCCCAACACACTCCCCCAGAGCCAGATCCCTCCTGCACACCCACTCACATACGGCGCTACAAAGCACAGCACACCTCAAGCAACCAACTCAGCTCCGCCGGGGGTATCTTCCAAATGTTCCACAGGACGAGAACAAACAGCCTTATCCAAAACTCTAATCCCCGGGAAGGACCACCGAATATGCGTTTCAACCCTGGACGGCTGAAAAATTGGTAGGAGGAAGGGAAGGGAACGGAATGAAAGAGAAGAAAAAAGGCAAATTATGCTGCTTCCTGACTGGTTTGGCCGGGTGCACCGGTGGGTACACAGTGACTCGGGGTGTATCACAGCAACTCCTAGGTGGCTATATGAGGGGAGGGTGCTTGCCTTTATAAGGCGGCAGGCTCCCGTCAGGAGAATATAATACTGCGGGTGGATGGACGGAGGGAGAAAGAGTTTGGCGTATGGAAGTGTACCGGGGGGGATGGGAGTGGAAGGTGGTATTGGAGTGGATGGCGGTATTTTCAGAGGGGCCATGGAATATGCTTAGGATGTCAATATGGCTGAACGAAGGCCTACGGTTTTGGCCCCGCCGGGTGCTCACCACCCACCCCTTCCAACCACAGCCAACTCTCACCCCGATGACCAACTCACTCGGGTTTCCGTATTTTCCAAAACAACATACCCCCACAACCCGACATCCTAAAACGAGACAGCCATTACCACCCTTCACTCTGCATACATGATATCCTTCACTCTACTCCCCCGGAAACCCCAATAACAGTTCCGGCAGAAAAGTCACTCTCACCACTAGCATACCACTCCCCGCCAATCTCCCTCGCACAATCCACCGCGACGAACCAAGCTGAATTCGCAAACGCCATCCATGAGGCGCGAATCCCAGACCCGGCCACCCGACACATACCCAGATTACACCCGTTTAGGGAGAAGTAACGGAGGCACACCCCGCCAGGGTTGTACAGCCTGCCCTCACGCTTGTAGACGCTTGATATCGCTACCATAGCGTTGATGTAAGTTGGGCTCGTATTCGTGGTGTTGCATCGGACGCCCACCAAAGCGGATGAGCGGGAGGAGGATAGGGCGGGGTCCAGGAATGTGTTTTTTATGAGGGCTTTGATGTCGGCTGTGGTTGTTGCTGGGTCTTGTACGAGGGCCCCAAGGGAACTCCAGAGGGGGGTGGAGGTTATGTTGAATTCGGCTGCGGGGGAGATGGAGATCGGGAAAAGAAAGAGCAAGAAGAGCAAAGGCCCCAGGAATACCATTGGTGAAATTGTCAGTGAGGTTATTTTATCAAAAGGATTTATGGTAGAATAATTTGGCTAATGGAAGAAATATTCAAGGGGAGGGCAGATCTTGTATATGTGATTGGAGGGGGGGAGAGCGGGTGAAGGACAGCGGGAGAGGAACAAGGGTCCCTCAAGAAAACCACGGTTCTACCAAGAAAAATCATGCGAGAAACACCTAGGTGCAGTACCGTACAGCGCAGCGGGCGGGCATGGCTACCAACAGCCAGCGCTTTTCCGCTGCAGCAAGGATACAACTACCATTTGGCTATCTCGGAGAATACCAACTCTCAAGCAATCTTCCGAATTCAGGTATCGAGTGATAATATATGATAGCTTCGTGTTCTTCAGCAAAACGGGATCCGGCGGGGCTGTAACTTAGGACAGCATCAAGAAACCTAGCAAAGAGAAACAAAAATTCCATGCGCTCGCAGGTTGGCGGGGGGTTTCGGAACTGAAATGTCACATTTGTTCTGGAGTCGCTACAGATATACTGTCACCATTTACAAGCTACAGGCATATAGAGCCCGAACACTTGGGTCCGAATTTTGTACGAGTGGTCAGACACTCATAGATAATTTGCCACACAAAGGTTTTTTCCCTGTCCTTTCTTGTACCAAAGAATAGTTACATCGGGAATACTAGCCATGCAATTCGGGGAACGTTTGTCCTCTGACAAAGAGAGCAAGTGTTTCGGAGGTAGAGCATAGTTATACACTGAAACCCCCCGTTCCTCGTTCTGCCGATATCACGAGAGAGTTATGATACTAGGATTGGACACCGATGTCCTTTTTTACCAATGATAAAGTATCGGGAGCCTGAGCTGTCTATTTTCTGAAGAAGCAGTTAAAAGATCAAGAAGAAAAAGTATTATCGGCCAGTTCCTATGGTCTAATGGCTTAGGAGACTGGTCGGCTAATTTGAAACAGGGACCATCACGAGCTCGAATCCGGGGGGCAGTGGAGTAGTCGAGCATTAAAAAGAATGCTCGGCGAACCACTTTTTTGCTGGGGGGGTAGGTCTAGGGTCAGTAATACCCTTGGGGTCAATTCCGAACAAATGTTGTTGTGGGACTGCTGGCTAGTATTCGGGTACCATGTGCCCGTAACTCGTACGTCTCGAGGGCGGAGAGAGGGCACACACTGCCCAGGGGAATCAAACAGTGATCGTCAACTCGCAAACAAGCAAGGACAAAAGACAGCTATACTATACTAGAAATGCATGCCTAGTCCACAACGTACATATTCCTACTGCAAGTATCCACAACACCAAGAACTTAATTTTACAACACAGAACCTTAAATCTAGACACTCAAGTTTCCCTCTTCCAATAGATATCTTAACGCCAAGTGCCACCGCCTTTCTTGTCCCAGGAGATTTAAACCCAAGTCCCACAGGAAAAAAAAAACCGTCCACACTTCAGGCCCCTTAAGTTTCTATAATTGCACTAGGTGCTGCAGTGAATTATGAGGAGTTTAAGCTTCTCGAGATATGATCCGAAATCATGATAGGCACAGACAGAAAGATATACCCTGTGCATCCCCGCTTCTCCTCGTATCACTAGCTCATGTTCTCCAATACCGGAGGTAACCAGGTTGGTCCCAATGAAAACGCTCAATACCGCGTCAAACCATGGTGAGGTCCCGGGAGACACATAAAGCTAGCTAGCTTAATGAGAGAAGCAAGAATAGATTGCGCATAATTTACGGATGGCATCGCCGAACCCAAGGATCCAGGAATCCAAAGAGCCACCACCTCGGAACGACGAGAGAATTTCGGATATACTTAGTAGCCTACTGTATCAAGAGACCCAATGCCATATAAGGATAGCCCAATGATTTCCCTTTTATACCACAAAATCCCACATCCTGCATACCGTGATCATCAACCACCTATCCTCGGAAGGCACCCAATTCCTCACCAGCGCGCCCTAAACCTCACTCTCAAGCCCCCCCCCCCCCCTCCATGAGCATCTCCCAACAACGGAACCGGAAGGAGAGGAAGCGTAGGAGAGGATGAAACAGAGAGGGCGGAAAGAGGGGGCAAGGAAGTCCTAAGAAACCCCTCAGCCGGGATCTTCCTCAAATTCCGAGGAGCAGGCGTCTGAGCCACACTTATCAGACGGCGCCTCAAGGTGGGAGAGAGTGGTAGAAGAGAAGAAGGTCCGATGGATATTCCTCAAATACAGGCAAATACAGGCAAATACAGGCAAATACAGGCAAATACAGGCCACGTATCCGGCTCGTACCCCCCGGGGAACTCTTCGAAGGAAGGCGAGATGGTGGATCTTCCACCATCACCGGTCTCAATATATTTCCTAGGAGCTAGGGGGGCTAAGACCTTAATATCATATCGAGAAGTGTCAAATAAACCCCAGCACCCGAGCACTATACCCCAACGAAACTCTTTTATGATAATAATTCCGGCAACCTCAAGGACAGAAACAGAAAATCAAATATAATACCCTTAAAATCTTGTATATTATTATCCTTCAGCATCAACAACGGCCTTCACCCTCTGGGGTATGCTCCTTCCCAGATTATGAAAGTAGTCGGAATCTAGCAACCCCCAGCAGTTCTCATTTTAGTTTACTGTAGTTACGATTTTAGACATTTTGCAATCGACGAGAAATGCTTTCGGATATTTTCGGCTAGGATGCCGGTACTTAGCTACGACGCTAGGTGCCCGTGTTTGTCCGACACTCCCCCCGATAGTGAACTTGCGAATCTGCCTGGTGTTCCTAACATCAAACGTTTGTGTAACGAATTTCGGATCCAGTGATTGGATAGTTGGCAGATGGCCTTGGCACAAGACCCCTCGATTAACCCCTCTTTTCCTCCGTTCCAGATAATTTCAGTACCAGTAATGGACTCCAAGTTGATCAACACCTCCCTCTCAACAACCCTCGAAACGGTGAAAATCGAAAAAAATGTCGCAACCTTTCAGCAATAACAATAACTCTATCAACATCGCAAACAGCTTTAACTACACTGCCCCAGATGACGAGTCTAAAATCCTAGCTTGGCTGTCTCCATTAGAGCCATGGGTACGGCATCGAGACATCGGAGCCGAGCGGGTGGATGGTATAGGAGCCTGGCTGCTGGAAACCAAGGAATTCAGACGCTGGCATAATGCCAGTAGGGAGGATGAATCCAATCATGCGACCTTATTCTGCGACGGCAACCCAGGAGTGGGAAAGAGCTATATCAGGTGAGGGAGAACGTATCACTGTCGGAAATCAAAGAATGGTATTGCTGATAGGTTGCGATAATAGCTCGCTAGTTATAGACAAGTTGTGCGATGAGGCCGGAGAGGGAGATACTGCTGTTATGTGTTTTTACTTCGACTTCGCCGCCCGGAATGAGCAGTCACCAGTGAATATGCTCGGCTCCCTGCTGAGACAGCTTGTTGCGGGACTGGACAAGATTCCCGAGGCGGTAGTTCAGGATTTTCGAAAGCAGAGAAAGGGTATTGGTGGCCGAGGGCTGCAAGTCACAGGAATTTTGAAGATGTTCCAGGCCATTATCACTACAAAGCGCATATTTATATGTGTTGATGCACTTGACGAATGTGTACCAGAGCACCGAATGGTGGTTCTTGAATCACTGCGGCAGATTCTGCAGGAGTCACCGAATGCTCGCATATTTATGACCGGAAGGCCACAGGTGCGGAGTGATGTGGAAAGGAGATTCGATGGAGCGGCGACTTTTATATCGATACAACCCATGGAAGATGGTGTCGTTAGATATCTGCGCGATAAACTCAGGAATGACCCCACCCCGGAGATAATGAGCAGCACGTTGGAGGCAGATATTATGAAGAGCATTCCCGAAATGAACTCGGAAACGTATGTAGAAACGAGCGCAAGGGACTCGTAAAGGCTACCCTAAGTTAGTGGCTAACACATTTAAATCTAGATTCCTACTCGCTTCTCTCCATGTCAAGGCAATCCTGCGAGGGACCACCATTGCCCGGCGGAAGAAAACACTCGAGTCAATAAAAAGTGGTGCAGGGTTAGGGGATGCATATGGCGCGACCCTGGAGCGGATAAAGGCTCAAGACGAGGAAAAGGCAAAACTTGCGATGGCCACTCTCACATGGGTCTGTCATTCGGAACGGCCACTACGGGTTGATGAGCTGTGCCATGCGCTAGCAGTAGATATAGGAGCAACGGATTTCGATCCCGAGAATATTCCTTCGATAGGTACTTTGCTACACTGCTGTCAAGGCTTGATCACGGTCGATAAGGAGGCTTCGACGGTGCGGTTAATCCACTATACCGTCCAAGAGTACCTTTGCAATCGCCCAGATCTCTTCAGCGAACCTCACGCGATGCTTGCAGAAACCTGCTTGACCTATCTAAACTCAAAACAGATCAAGAATCTCACACCCTACTCTCTCCCAGACCATCAAAGTACGCCATTCCTCAAATATTGTTCGAGATACTGGGGAACACATGCGAGGAATAAACTCTCAGACCATGCGAGGACCCTTGCGCTAGAGCTCTTGGGACAGTACGAAGACCATGTGGCCGCCGTATCACTTCCAAAGCAGTTAATGCCTCCCGGCTCTATGGGAGACACCGGCACTTCTACGCTCTTCTCCTGACTACACTGCGCATCGTTCTTCGGGATTGTTGAACTCATGACCACAATTATAAATGCTGCAGGTCGCGGGATCGACCAAAGAGACTGGACAGGTAGCACACCACTTGCGTGGGTGGCGAAAACTGGGCATGCAGGAGCGGCCAAGCTACTGCTAGAGCGCGAAGATGTAGACCCCAATAACCTAGATAAGTGTGATCGAACACCGCTCGGGTGGGCTACCCTCTTTGGATATGAAGGAGTGGTCAAGATGCTCCTAGAACGAGAAGATGTCGACCCCAATCGCCCAGATAGGTCTGGTCGATCACCCCTCCGGATTGCTGCTATCTATGGACATGAAGGAGTGGTCAAGCTCCTCTTGGGACGGGAAGATGTGGACCCCAATCGCCCGGATAAGGGGGGTCGAACACCACTCGAGTGGGCTGCCTTCATGGGAAACGAAGGAGTAGTGAAGCTGTTGCTAGACCAGGAAGGCGTCCACCCCAACAAGCCCCGATAAAGACGGCGATACGCCGATCTCATATGCTACCCAAAGGGGACATGCAGGAGTAGTGAAGTTACTACAAGCCCGGAGGTCTACGGGAAGCGCAGATGAGCAGCGGCCCCATCTGCCTTGAACGACCTAAAGTGAGGCAGAGCCCCAGGGCGGTCAATGGATTGCGCTCAAATCGCATAAGATTCCTCCTTTTCCAGCACCCGCCTTCTCCGCCCTCTGAGCGCCTATCATACGCTGTTGCAGCCACCACCACCTCCACCTTTTCCCCTCTGCGTCCTTTGCACCAACCCTGCAACATGATATGAAAGTTCCCCGCCACTGCCATTCGCAGAAATCCCACACGTATGTAGACATACCCCTCCGAAACCTACGGGATATTTATTAACGTCTACGAATGAAGATCGCGAGTTTTTGATCCCTGTGCCCAGCGTCAGCGCCCGGAGGACCATTTCATTTGTCAACCTGCCTCACTTATCTTGATTACAATCCCCCGGTCGAACAGATTCCTTGTTACACAATCCTCTCTTTTTCTAATCCTTCTTCATGTATTCATTTCTCCCCTACTTTCCCCCACCGTCAATACATAGATAAATAAGGTGACAAATAGATAAACCACACATAAGCTTCTGATGCATGAGGACCTAGCCTAGACGCCCTTAGAGCCACCATAAAGCATGAAAATCGACTCTAGATTTTTTGACTTTAAGGAGCGATTACTTTACTCGCACTGATAGGAACCGAAATCAGAGCAGCCTCTCTTAGTTCAGCGAGCTACAAACCGGATGTGGTAAACGACAACTTATCACTTGTGACTCGGCAGACCTATGTTACTCTCCCCCCAGGGTATGATACTCAGATAGGGTGGCAAAGGCCTCCTATCCAACAAGTACATACGTAAACCCCCAATACCAAAGAACCCTACACAGCCTACACCCCCCATCTTTCCTGCAACGCACCTCGGTAGCAAGAGGATTCTCAAGTTCGGCAGACCGCTATCGAAACAGAGGTATGTATGATAAGCTATACTCCCCATACTCTTCTCCCCCGGATCAATGCGCCGATGTGAATTCGCGCCCGAGAATAAGCGGCTGGATGACGCCATCCTTGCAGAAGGGGGGGCACCCTGAACTTCGATTTTCTAGAACACGATCGGGCCTTCCAATAGTACAATCATAGGTCATCACTCGTGATGTTAAAATGTTTTCACAATACGAAGAAAGAAAAGAAAAGAAAAAATCCCGATATTACCCCTCCAATGAATGCATGGGAATTAGGAGGTCTAGAGAGAGCGGATATTCAAGGTCTGTGTAGTGGAAAAAAATAATTCTACGGACCAAGGCCCTTCAAAACTCGACACGAAAGATGGGAAGAAACTTGCATAAAGCTTTTTTTTTAACAGCCCCAGGCGTTCTGGCTCGTCCGATGACTTGAAGAGGAAGGCTCGAATATACCATAACACTACCAGGCCGCTCCTACCCCCTCTACGAGTAAATTAGGAATACCAGTATAATGCATTACTCCCCCTCCCCACCCCCTCACCAATCCCGCAATCAAAGGCTCTCCCACTCACAATCCATTTCATCAGCAAACTTCTAAGCCTCCACTCCCCAGCTCCACCGGCCATCCAATCCGCTCCGCTACAGCCACTCCAGCAACAACCCCCGATCCACCCCACCTACTGAACTTACTCAGAGAGCATCCATCCCCGGCAGTCATAAACTCCCAGGCCCCAAAAGCCTAACCTCTACTATCTACCCATTCGCCCAACCCTCCTAAACCAGATCCTTTCAAGAATGCGCTTCCCATCGGCACCCTCCCTCCCTCAGTCCCTCCTCCATCCCTCACCAAAGTGAGCGCAGTAGCATAGCGAGAGGCAGTAGCACGCAGAACCTTCTTCCTTCCAACAGTTGTAGCCGCCAGCTAGCTGAAGACCCCATCGCGCACGCGCAAACTTCGTCCTGAGTGTCAAGCCCCCCCATCGGGCACTCCCATGAGGTATCATACTGGCTTCTGTCGGAACGATATTCCACGTAAAAGGGTTAGGGTTGCGCGGGCTGGGTTTTTTTCCAGGCAGGTTTTTTTTGAGTACTGCCAGGAGTATGATAGGATTATACTAGTAATAGGAGAGGAGAGGAGTGGGTGTGTACCGAGGGGGTGATGGCAGGGTGCAGGGAGTGCTTCCATGGAGAGTTCTCATAGTGGGGCTCCGGAGGCGCCGCGAGGAGAGTGCTGCAGTGGCGGGAGTGCATCCAGCTCGACACTACCTCCTTATACAGAGCAGAGACAGGGGAGAGGGGAGAAGAGGACTGGTTGCAGGGTACGAAACTGAGGTGACCGCTCGCTCGCTTGCAGATGATAGAGAGTATGTTTAATCCGAAGCGGAGACTGCGTTCAGCCGGAATGCGCCGCTCCAGGTGCCGCGGGTCGGATGTTCCATAGCGGCCGAAATCGTGGTCGGAACAGGAGGGGTGGGAGTAACGCAGCGGTTGACGTTAACGTTGATGGAGTCGTTGGAACGACTACCGCCCTCGCTGTTGGAACAATGGCTTCAATGTGACGAAAGTATTTCTGCCAGTGGCGGGCAATAGTGCCAGTGGAACCTAGACACTAGTTGGCCCTGTATATAGATACCTCTTGTGGGTATAAATACTGTGGGCCGGTACTCAAGCATCAATGCACAATAGACATCGGTCAACTCTTGCTCTTCCTCTATAAACTAGATCATTCTTTCAGTGGACCCATCCTTACTTTCGCTTCGCACTCTTTCTCGCGCACCCAAATTCCGACACTCGCAACCCCGTCGGCACGAGTGAGATACCATGACCACCAATCCAACGACCTCAAACCCAACACCGGCAAATCCAACCCCCCCATGCGCGCTCGAGAAAAGAAAAGAATCTCTATTAACCTGCATGTTATAATCCATAGAAACGCCGTACTATACCATCATACCATACGATACCCGTCCAAATCCACCCCAACTAACCCCCGGGAAAACCAAACCCGAGTGAAACCATATGAACCTCCCCGCTAAGTCCCACAAATCCGACGACAATACCGGGCGAGATAAATTATGATACCCAACAAAGAAAGAAAGAAAAGCTCGCAGCAGGAAACTACTCACCTCACCTCCCTCCCAAAAATGCTTGCGCTTATAGCGGGGGTGAGATGATATTTCTGCCCATATTTCTTGGAAACAAATGGATGGATGATGCGGGACGGGCCAAGTTAAGTTAATTGCTGTGGGTGATGAGGTAAATTTATGATGTAATGCAATGCTGCGGACATCATACCGTGCTGAACCGTTCGATGAGATCGCACTTGCCGGGGGCCTGTGAGGTTGCTACGATTTACTTGTCCCTTGCAGAACTACCCTCGATGAGCATCCACCAATAATCAGCACAGGATGTCTGGATGAGTGATGGATGGATGGGTGCCGCACATGGAGCTTGCACAGCATGAAAGCTATGGATAACATTCAACGGTAAAAAGTGTTATTGGTCTTATAATGTGCAACTTGACTCCATAAAAACTTAGGTTTGTTCATAGTGGTAGTGATTTATACAAAAGGAAAATTCAGTATAATAACACTGGGAGGTTTGGACAAAAATAAAATAAAAAGGAAATGGTACAAAGGAAAAAGGATAGGGGGGGATAACAAAAACTTGAGAAGCGATTATATACAAACTTTTTCTCCGGTTTCTCTTTTGATGGTTCGGGAATTCCACCCTGTACATCCATAACAAAAAGTGTAAATAATGAAACAAAAGGAAATAAGTAATCATCGCCCATAATGTCTTGCAGTAATACTCATCCCATTGGTGATGAGGGGCAAAAAGCCCTGCACTCCACGCCCACAACATATACACCGATTCCCATCCACCCCTACATCTATGTCCCAGTTCCCCCGTACCTTGCCTCCTCTAATCCAAACTCCGAAGTTCCAGCCGCCAAACAACCCAATAAAACTTCGAACAGGAACCTGTAGTAGACGTGGCTGAGAACGAAAAGCCTAACAAAAGACCATCCATCTAATGTTTCGCCCGAGAACGTTCATACCAAAAAATGCGGGAGGAGGGAAAACAAACAATGCTAAAATCAAAAAATGTATGCAAAAAGGAAAAAACGACACGCTCGCTCCAGGAAATATACAGATGTGCGATCCTCATGAAATTGCAGACAATACAGGACCTTATGTCCTGGTCTTGCTACGCGGGAAGTCATGGTGCTCCCTTGCCCAATGCGGACAGTACAACAGTAAAAACAAAGATAAACAACAAGCAATAATCAAACACGCAATAAATACAATGCTGAAACCCAAGATGCGCCCCGTTTCACTACCACCCAAAACCTTTTTCTGCAGAGAATTGACAAAAAGTGCAAATGAAGAAAATGCGCTGAAAAAAATATATGCGGCGCCGGGCGGGGGGAATATCAACAAGTAAAGACCGAAAGAACTGTGTTGGGGTGCATACCAACCCGTCCAGGGTCGTGTAACACTATCGTGATGGTCATGGTGGTGATGGAAAACTCCGTCCCAAAGAGTAGCAGACGCTCGCTAAAGACTATGAACAAGCCGATTGTAAAATACTCTCAGTTGCTGAAGCTTGGTGAACCGACAGATGCAAATGATTGGCCGACCAAAGTGGCAGACCGGACAAACGTATAAATAAGGAAATCCCAAACCCAACGCTCCATAAACCCAAACGAAGTGGTCATAACAGTACTTGAACGTCGTGCAATGGCACCGGATCCTTAGTAGGATACCATCCTTCTTGTCTCGGAGCGTTGCCGAGAATTGAAAGTTGATTCCGTTCCCTCCTTAGAACACCCACCGGTGGGACGCTTTCCAAAATTGGCACTAGGGCTACTCTCAACATCGTCGTGGTGATGAGCCCCAAATGTAAAGCTTTGTGTGCGTCCAAACTTGGTATTCCTGCGGAATTTGCCCATTTCCTTCTCACATGCCTGGCGATGGGATGCATCATTCATCTCAATATATTGTTGAGGCTCGCATCGCTCACGATATTCGTGGAAAAAGGAAGAATATCCGCCATCAAGGATATATACATCAGGATAGAATAGGGCGGGATAGCGGTGCATATTTAGCTGCCTATCGCGGCTTCGAAGGTGGAGAGCCCTAACACACAATTAGCGAACACTAATGAATGAGAAGCCAGAATTCAATATACATTCTAGGCGCGCGATGAGCAGAGTATTCGCAGTGAAAGATGACGAGAACTCTTTCTGTTTTGGGTTCATTAAAAAACAGTTTCTCCAAATTCTCAGTAGAGTTGACGTTGATGGCGCCAGCAACGTGTCCACCATCATACTCATACTCAAAACGGCAGTCAACAACCAAGACGTCATCGTAGTGTTCCTTGTATCCGCCATCCATGACCTGACACAAGACTGATTTATCGATACGTCTCAAGGGATCATCCTTGATGGTAAAACAAGGAAGGGTTGAATTCTCGCCTGGTGATGCCTTGGGCGGTGACATGGACACCTTAGGCGTCTCCCCGGCGGTTTGCATAACTTCCTCGGGGTGTTCGAACATGCTCAAAGTGCGTCTAACCTTTCCCCTAGGACGGTTGAACTTGGGACGATTGAGGGGAGCAATTGGCGAGCCGTCCAAAGCGGAATTACTCCCACCGCTTCCCATAACGTTCGACATGGAAAAGGGCTTCGCCGGGGGTGGAGAAGCCATGATGCCAGGAAATCCAACCTTCTTCTCATCCCGTGTGGGGGAATCACCAAAGAGTTCCTCCAATTTGATCTGAGGAGCAGTGGCGGCTCTACCGAAGAGCGTGGGTGTGCTATGAGAGCTAGTAGACTTGAAGGAGATACCTCCAGAGGTGTGACGATTGTGTCTCAATAATGAAGGACGTGTAAAGTTTGATGACCTCTTGCGTCTATAATAGTCAGCACCAAATTGTTACAACAAACACAAGCATCACATACTCAGCGAGCCCTGGTCTCCTTGCCGGTGGGTCGTTTCGAGGAAGTTCAGGAACGGCACTTGGCGGACTCGAACATATATTCATGCCTCGGTCTTGTGTAGGAGACGCAGGAGTACGCATTGCCTGGAACGCCGGTTTGTGGGGCAAAGGGGAAATATCCATAGCATCACCGATTGGCGATGAAGTAGGAATTGGAGGGGTTGTGACAGACGCTACTACGGTCAGCTAAAATACCATTTGACCAACTGCAAATAACACTCACAACGCCCATGGAGGCCAAACGGGAAGAGAGACCGTCTGGGTGTCGGGTGCTGAGGCCTATCTTCACGTTAGCGATCCTAAATTCCTGACAATAGGGCAACCCGTCGGAATGGTACAAACGTCTTGTCAATGTGGAAGTTCTGTGACAGGTCCGCAACCAGACTTGATGTAGGAGATGATTCCAGTCGAGATCCCAAATCAAAATAACTTGCACCCTCCATTCTCGACCTCACATTTAATTTCGGCCCAAACAACGAGTCGGAAATGTTAGAGGAAACACCCCGACGAGGAGAGTTTGATGGGAAACCCCCGCTCGCCAATGACCAGGGCGAGCGGTGGAAGGAAGGTGGCTGTAACGCAGCTAAGGGGGATGACGCTTCAATTTCCATTTTGAAGATTGGAAAAAAATTTCTCCGACGTTGATTATTGTTAATAATAATAAATCGACAGAGAAAGTATTAGGCAGTCAGGGACTGAGGTTCCCACGGTGGGATATGTGATTATCAGACGACTACACAGCAATTCTTGATATTCGACTGTAAAACCCTTTTGCCCTATTGTGACTGAGTAGCAAATGGCTAGATAATACTCCGTAATCCACTTGTCTTTTTTGTTTTTCTGCTTTCTCCTCCCTCTCTCTTTAATCCAGCAAACTCTATCTCTTCGACGCGGCCCAAGCACGTTTCGTCAATAATGTTTTATGCAACTAAGCAAAAATAATAAGAATTCCCAACCAGACGGTCGATGCAGGATCTCTCCAGACGAGGGGAAGGGAATTGATGTATAGACGACGAACTGGAGATATCGACTTTGAGATGAGATGCCGTCGATGGAAGAGCAGTGCTGGCTGACTATTGCTGGTTAGTGGGGGGGGGAGGGGAGGGGGGGTGGTTGTCGAAGACGAATGGTGAAGCGAGAGAAATAAGAGAGCAGATGGTTGACTCGAAACCGGTGGTGGAGAGGTGCAAGCTGAGATGTGCTTATGTACAACATGAGTCTCGCGTCGTTACTGCGGCGACAGTGCTCGGCGTTCGTTGCAGAGCAACAGGTTTAACATGCACTCACCTTGATTGGGCAAGCAGGATCCTGTGGGCCGCAAGCTCTCACTGAATAACTAAGGCTGTCTTCCCTGCCGTCACCTTTACCATTCGTTCGCTGGTTGGAGGTCTTTCCTCTGCAGCACCTGCATGCATAAGTATGCGATTGTTCTGCAGTTACCAGGATTTCAGCGAACCCGATAGGACAGCGAAGAAATGGTGAGGGCGGGGGGGTGTACTCGAGTACTCGAGTAGTGTTGGATGGATGATTGACGGTCTCACACCCCTGCACTCTCTATGGCTTGTCGTTTTCTTTCCCATCTCGGCCACACCCAGACCAGTGAGACAAGCATCATGAAATATTCTGGTGGGGGAGAGAGGGTACCGTATACTATTAGCAAACTCCTGTACCCGTACTAGCATCATTTGGTAGGCTAATTGTTGGCTTGGACGGGGGAGTTCGTTGCGAGGGAAACCCCCCCCCCCCCAATCTCTCATACTGTGCGAGCACATTGAGAGCCATCCGGTTGAGAGAATACCGGTATTTCAGCACCTGGGCCAACTAGCGAATCCGGAGATTGACATGTCGAGGTCAGATTCTAAATAGAGGTATATTGCTTCAAGCTGTGTACCCCAAAACGGAGAATTCGGCCAAGACAATCACCATAAATATGTAAAGTAGTACGGTTTTGAGTGCCGCACTGCAGCATCAAGCAGAACACGTTCAATAAACACGCTCGCATGTGACATGTCGCGAGGGAGAACCCCACCGACGACCCATCATGGCAACCAGAGGGGAAAGAGCAGCCAGAGACAACCAACACCAGTCAGTCCCCATGGAGAATAAGTACTCGTACTGTACGAGTACAGGTAAGGTGTAACTCGTGTTTATTATTGTTATTATTATTTATTTTTTCCGCAGCCAAAAAATGGACAAAACGAAAATCACACACTAAAATCCAGAGGGAGACTGTCTAAGGATATATATTCGGCTCTGGAGCCTTCCCTCACCTCACCAGCTCCTGCTTTGTAGTTTACGGGCTACAAAAAGTCGAAACACCACCAACCGATAAAACCCGAACCAATACTCAACTGGAGTAGGAAGTTGTAGTGAGAAATAGTAGTGTGGAGTTGGCGCAGGCTCCACTTCACTAGAGCGAACATTGGCTTTCCTCGCAAAGTCAAGCCTATTCTGTTCTGTTCTATTCTATTATCTCAAAATCCTGCTGCTGTAAGAGGTTTTCCTTCAGAGATCTGCTATTGCTGTGTCTCGTTCCTCCGTCGTCATCCCCACGCAATCCTGAAGATCGTGGTTAGATCGTGCTAGCCTCCTGCCAAAGAGCCCGTTTCCTCGAAAGCTTATTGGCCCTTGCTTGCTTCTTTTCGCCTCCTTCCTTGACCCTGCCATCCCTTGCGAGAAAGAAGTTAGTGCCTAGTTATTCCCGGCGGACCTCACCGCGAATAATACTCCAGTATGATATTAGCTGCAAAGGCTTGTCCCTTCCCTCTTCTCCTCTCTCTCCATCATCCTGACTTTTCCCGCCTTGCTCTCCCGCTTTCTAAATGCATTCTTTTTTGTTTGTTAGCTAAAATAAGGTCACCGTATTCTACGGTACCTTACTCACGGTACATAAGAAGCTACCTTACGGTTGGGGAATTCCTCGGGGAAAAAAAAAGCCCTTCCCTCAGAAAATTTTGTAAATACGCAAACAGCCGGCCCCTGTCAGGGTTTCGTGCCCTGGTATCAGCAGAGAGGGCTCAAACTGCTAATACGTACACGGAATGGCCAGAGCGGCTAACCGCCACCGGCAACCCAGTGGAAGGAATCTAGCCGAAAAGGGGAGGGATAAAGGGAAAAAAATCAGAAGCAAGCTGAGCGAGTATGACATTAATTGATTGATTGCTATTATGCTATGGTAACTGGAGCAACGACAGGAAATGTGGCAAGCGTTGGGTTTGGTTGGGCCGGATCATTTCATTGATGGAATGAAATTATTGGTCAGGAAAGGAACTACGAATGAACACGGAGAAATCACTTCAAATCCCTGGCGCGTGAAGAGCTGGCGAACCTATCGTGGGAAAAATTCTCGAAGGGTTACTGGCTTCAACTCGGGTTGGTCACTGTCAGTGCTGGACAAGCATCATCATGAGGAGGGGAGCCGGCAGGGCTGAATTTCTCGCGGCAGCGGATGTTTAACTGGTTTTAGCCTTGTCGCAGGCCCCATGTCATATTATCGGGTAAGAGGAGGGGAGGGGAGGGGTGGGTGGGGTGGGACGCGGGTGATAGGTTTTTTTTTTTCTGGGAGTCGGCGTTCTATTTGCAAACAACACGCTCCCTTCTTGGACACTCTTCGCGCAGTCATGTGACTTCCCGCTAAGGCGTTTTGGGATATATCGCATTGCGACGACTCAGGCCCATCGCAAAGAGCAACCATAATCGAGATTGTTTTGGAACGAAGGCTTAAAGTATGGCTATTCATAGGAATCGATATCAGATACGGGACCAAGCCGTCCAATCACTTCTTGTCTGGAAAACGATTCTTTGATCACATTGCACCTTTATCTCACCTTCCTCTGCTCGAGTACCGGCACCGGTACATACCATATTATTATCTATCTATCATGATAAGTGCTCAAATAGTCACGATGCAGTCCAATTGACTATTTCCAATTGAAGCAATAAGCGTCGGCTGCAAAAGGGACCTTTGGGCTCTCGCTTCCCATCCCTCCCGGCTGCCGAGGCCGGGCTGTTTGGTGTTATACGGCAATTCAAGGAGTTATACGGCAATTCAAGGAGTAATAATAACAAAACCGCAATGGCATCTCTGTCTACAAAAGGCGAGTGGAGGGACACCAACACATGGAATATAGCATCGCGAGTGCCGGTAAGTAAAGTCCGTAACCCATGCCAAGGGAAAGCCATGCATCCCGCTTCCTCACAGTTACAGATCTAATCCTTCGCCTCGAAGTCGAGTGGAGGAGATAAAGGTCAGATGCTCACGCGCATTTGCCGTGGGTTCAAACGCGTTCGAGGACGGAAGCGTTGCCTGGGTCTAGTTAGAAATCACACGAAACCCTCACAGCTTTACCGTAACATCCATCCCACCCTCAGGCTTACGGTGCGCATACCGCAAGAGCGCTACAGACCATAACCTCGGAGGGGCCAGGGCAGGGTATTTGGTCTGTAGCCAAAAAAAATCTATGTATCATACCGGTATGATGGATGAAAAGGCCTGAGCCCTCTCCGAGTCCTCTTTTTTATTATTATTTGCTTCCTAACCTATCAACTAATCCACAGCGCTCGGGTTCCAGACAGTACTCGAGTACGCTTCCCCGCCTTTATAAGATGACTTACAAGTCTCATGGGCTGCGGTGGAGCCGAAAAAAAAGGGCAATGTTTTGATGGCGGGATATGCCCCTCAACCAACGGTTTCCACAACAACGGAGCATTGAGCCTCATGGAAAGGCCAGCCCAATGGAATAGCATAATCCCGTTTCGTGCCATCCTAGGCTTTTGGGATACAACATGAAGTTTCACATAAAAGATGGCTGGAAAACCACTCAAAACACCGGAACCAACCCAGCGATCACCCTGAACCCCACAGGAGGATGGGGAGGGAAAAGGTGCCTCAAAAGTTGCTTACTGCGCTGCTCGTATCTCCCCGCACTTTTTCTTTCCCTTGCACCTAGTTATAAATGGAAAAATGTAAACATTCCACCCCCTCCTTTTTCTTAATGGTGGACGGGTGGTCACGGTATCTTTACCCGCTTGTCTTCCTTCCATCTCTACTTTCTTTTGTCCACAGTATCTACTGCAGGAATCTTCCCCTGGCCGATCTTAAGGATTGATGAAACCTTGGGAAGCCCCAAGGTTTTCACGCAAAACATATTTAATAGGGTTTCGAGGTTCGAGAAGTTCTGAGTGAGGAAGCTGTTGTCGTACCCATTACAAGTACCGTCCTGACGGCATATAGCGAACCGAGGTCCAAAGAGGGAAAGTTGGAAAAAAAAAGAGGGAAGGGAGAAAAAAGACAAACATCGGTCTACTGTAAGCATATCGTAAGCCCCCGGGAGAAGAAGTTTGTCCGTATATTATTGGCAGGCAGTCCCCTAGTCTCTTCTCACTCCCCCTCACTTACTCACACACTGCCATTCGCCCTCGCTCTTGAGCAATCTGGTTTGGCCCTTTCGCTTACCGTACTCTATTGCTTCATCGCACCTCTATTTTCTCGCGTGGTTGATTGATGAAATACCCCTTTCCCGATACAGGAATGATATACACTTTTATATACTGTACTCAGTCTAAACAGTAAGGCAAGGTCTTCCTCTCCCTCCTCTTACGAGTACTCCTCCCTAGCACCGTACCGGTCTTTGACAACTCACCGAGAAAGCAATCTCCCGCGAAATTGCCGACTGCATGATATGGTAACGACAGTGAGAAGGAAAAAAAAAAGAAAAATTTATCATGGTTCTTATGTAAACCGAACTTATCCTTTCTTGCCCTGTTCCTTGGCTTTTATTGCCGTAGGCGCGGTGCGGATGAGGGAGATGTACGCGAGTTAACTTATGGCAGTTTGGGGAAGAATTAGAAATTAGCCAGTTCCGCTGCAGGTCTCCAAGTTTTTCTCTTTCCTTTCTTTCTTCCGTTCTAAGGCGTGGCAGGGGAGTGCTATTGAATGTACTTGTACGAGTATGCACGAGTATAAACCCAGTCTGGTCTAGTTTGCCGTACTAAAGGTCCCTTCCCGTACCGTACGGCAGTGGAGAAACCCCAACCTTCAGAACGAACGAAGCGAAGAACGGAGAAAAGGAAAGACCTAGAGAGGGTGAAAATTCTTCACGACGATTTCGGTTTCCTCTTCTTGGTGAACCGGGTTCGTGGGAATTGGGTTACGATGTTCCGCCGGTACCGGTCTGGCTTGGGTTAAGTGGGTCAATCGACCGAGCGGCTTTTGTCTTGCTCGGTCTCTTGTGTTTCACGGACATTTCTTGGGACTTGAAAGGGCAGGCTTGATGTGTTCAGACGGACACGGACACGCCATGATGCCCTACGCTATGGATTACAGGTCCAGATCCCAGATGCAGAATTGCCGATAGTTTTCTAGACTCGATATAGTAGGATATTTATGTTCTCAGAGCCTTTGTTGTCAGGACGACCCTCTGTGAGATTTCTACGGCGTTGTACCGTAGCGGGCCTCGGATATTACTTTGGACAAGCCCAAGCTAGAAAAGGAGAAGCCAAAGCTAAAAAGCAACGACACCGTACCGCAACTTGACATTGCAACGCACCTTGCGGAGAGTCAAAGCTCTTTTTTTTCTTTCATTTTTTCATTGTTGCTGGCGGTGGGAAGGAAGGAAGGGAGGGTTCACCTTGCCAGCAGACTGCTCTAACTATAATACATGCCATGCGGCGTTTTCTCTCCACTGTTGTTGTCTTTTCCTGGAGTAACTTCCTCTTACATACAAGTCCACCGTGCTTATTTGCTATGGCGCTCCTGAGATTAGACTTTTCGGGCCGACAGATTGGACAACTCATTGATTGATCTAGGGTTCCGACACTAAGGTACTAGTACCGGCGCTGTACCCTACCCCTACGTATGTGGGTACGGGAAGGAAGATGGGAGAGATGGATGGGCGGTGGTGATGATGTGGTTGTATTACATACAATTCATCGATGGAAAGGGGGGATGCATTGTACTCGAGTACACCACATGAATGGGGGGATTAACGCTGAAAACAAGCAAATGGAAATAAGCAGACAGGCCGGGTGCAAGCATGGCGAACAATCTCAATCTCCATTTACGGTGACGGGTGGAATGAATGGAGGCCGCTACCCTGTTTCGTGGGGGGCATAATAGTGATGAACGGTAATATACAAAAAGGAAAGAAGAGGAAAGACAGACAAACATGAGAGGCAAACATTAGATTGTGTACCGGTACTAGTATATATCCTCCGGGATATCGGTGGATTGCTAGAGGAGGAAAGGAAGGGGGAGGCTAGGGAATGCAATAGCGCTTATTCTTACCTGGACCCATCCTTCCTCCCCTTTCCCTCCTATCACAAACTACCAATTCCACCCCCTTCATATCCATACCCGCCGTACTGGAACAGCACCGGTACCATACATGTTTCCTTCCTGCTCATTCGCTAATCTTGCTTATTCTTGTTCCACGCTTTAGTGAATACCCTCCTCCACCGAACCTCCCGGAAGAGATAGTAAAGCACATATACGAGAGGAATATTGCTGAATATGTAGGCAGAGAATATACCCAAATCCCGCCAATGCATCGAGTACCTATATCCATCATCAGTATAATTATTATGATTCCGTATTACTGGGGGACATACTTCATCAAAGTCTCCAAAAACTCATCGCCAACTTTATACCGACAATACCTACAATCCTCCCTCGCCTCCGAATTCGCAAGGGTCCCATAAGCGCTCGAAACCCACTCCCCAGCATACTCCCACTGGGCGGCTGGAACGTGACCCACTCGTTATCAGCGCAGTGGACCGGAACGTCGTGCAGCGCCGTCGACACCAAACCCTTGACCAACCACGTCTGCGGATTCACCCAGAATAAACCACCTCCTATAGAACTCCAGGAGTTGTCCGTACTGGACAAAGATCCCCGCAAACCCATTGCTCACGACGAAGATGAAGGGGTTTATCATACTATGTAAATAAATAAAGATTCCGCATTAACAGCTACCGCAAACTTCTTCCCATCATCATCATATATACATACGTACCAACACTCATCACCGTCATATCCCTACACATAGCCGCAATCCAGATAGCCACATGCGGAATCCATACCTCGTATGATACAGCACCACCAGGAGGAAGGCATACCCAGCAGAGCCGGAACCACGCGGCAATCATCCCTCCATGTACCACCACGAAAAGAAGTAGTAGAACACCAGCGACCCCCCCAACACAGCGTAGGAAATCTCCACCACAATCATAGCCGTGATGAACGCCACGAAGGAATATATCCTTACCATTCCGCTCGCGCGTCTCATATAGTACAGCGTGCGGAATTTCCAGGAATTTGTTTAGGCTGCACCCTCCCCCCCCCCCTCGTCAGGATCATTTGCGACACGTGCACGATGGCCTAGACGCCGCCGAAGGTTTTCGAGATTGGAGTTTCTTGGACTGTTGTTTCCGAGTTTATGAATCTTTGCTTGTATATGTTAGATAGATAGAAGTGATAGTTGTTTTAATTGAATGAAAACCCATAAAACACCGCACAATAGCGCCATGCTCAGTCAGGTTCGAAAACATTTTGGAGTAGTAGTAGCCGTAGGAAGCGTTGTGCCAGTGGTTTAGCCATACCTCGGTGATTTGCGCGGTGGGTGGCATGGCGTACTCCAGCTTTCTATCTATCCTGATGTTTGGAGCTTAAGGTGGCTCTTCTGCCATTGATATCATCAATCTCGCCGCGCTTCTGGCGAGTCTTGCCATACGCCAATTGCGGGTGCCGGGTGCTCTACGAATCCTCTATCCATTCCATTTTTTTTAGTCGCCTTCATCAACAATCACTCGGAGGAGACTACCCACCTCAAGAATATAACTATTCCGCAGGATTCCCATCCGCCGCAGCCCTCCTAGCCCCCATTCCTCTCGAAATCCCACTATCCCCAAATGGGGGCCAAAGTACTCCTCCTCCTCCTCCTCCCCGCCGCCCGCCCGTCGTGAGGAGGAAGGAGTACATCGTCGCCAAAGTCCTCGAAGAGAGTAGCACTTGGGCTGATGTATCGTGCACAGAACCGCCAGGCCGTTCCTCTTCGTCCGTGAGTTTCTTCAGGAAGCTGACGGTGGACAGTGCGCCGGTTGGATATAATCCCGACATGCGCTCCCATTAGTAAACGAAGGAGGTGTATGATAAGGGCGAGGTAACGTATGCTCATCCAGAAAAAGTATCATAACGCCTCCGGTCTCGCCGCGAGTTCCAGCCCAATGGTAGCACTCTTCTTCTTCTCTTCCACTGTGGGCCCCCTGCTAGCCGCTAGTCCCCCCGGCACTGTCGCCGTCCCGTCGTGCGCGTCCTGCTGCCCGACGAAGCCTGTGCTGCGGTTAAAGTTTATGGAGAGGCGCTTGCCGTCTCGTAGGAATTCGCACCCCGGCGACGGTGCCCATGCGCTTGCGCTGCGAGAGGGTTGTCAAGCAGGGTTGTTTTGCCTGCGCTTCTGGCGCCCCATTAGCGCTGTTAGGCTGCTGGGGTTTACGTAGCAGGTTATGCTGTTTGGGAGGCGGCGTTGGTTGGTTGGCTGGTGGTGTGGGTTGCGTTTTTCTAGGTGTAGTGGGAGCCCAGGTCCTCTACTCCTTTCCTGGGGGGAGAAGATGGGTTTCTTCTCCTTGAGGATGGAGCTCTCTGGCGTGCTGGTGTCTGTTGTCTGGGAGAATTTGCTTCCAGAGAGGGGGGGGGTTTCCGGGGCAGTCAAAAGATATTGGGAGGAGGGGGAGGCGGAGACCGTTTGCTTTCTCTGGCTTTGGTCGTTTTGTGTATTTCCTCGTGGATATATGCCTGATACTCCGTAGTCTAGCCATTCCACGCCTATCAGGGCTACGGTTAAGTAGCTGATTGTGAAGGCCACCACTGTGCCAAAGTTACGCCGCGCATTTTGCACGTGAGCGGCCCCAGGATGCGCGGAGGAAGTCTGTGTCCGAGACGAATTCTGTGCCTTGTTTGGCACCCGCCATGTGCCAGACTGGAGAAGTCATGAGTTAGCACTCGGTCTGATGTACCTTGAGACTTTATGGGGGGAAGGGAAAACCTTTGTTTGTGATGCTTGCGGATGGGATGCCTGGGGTTGGGTCGGTTTCTGAGCATTTGATGAATACGCCTTCTAGTTGATTTACCATTAGCGCTTCTGGGGAGTAGGTTCGTGGCTGCGCCCAGTATATCTACTTGAACACCCGGGACTTCATGTTCCCCTCTGGCTGCAGGTAGCCCGTGAAGAAGATCATGACGTGCGGGCCGGGGAAGGCAGTTCGGATGGCGGCGTTTAGCTCTTTGCTGAAGGCGCCGGCGGCACGGTTGAATGCTGTTAGGCAGACGGTGTCTATAATACACCGTTATCATCACCCCCGCCCTCCCCCCCGCTGTCTGATGGGGGGGGGGGGGGAAGAAACTCACAAATACAAAGAGTAAATTCAAAAAAAACTTCCCAGCATCCGCCTCCAAGCTCTCCATAAAGTACAAGATAACAGTGTAGAGCGAGCGCCGCGCCACCAAGATGGGCATGTCCACCAGAGACTTTACAAGCACCAGTGCTGCCGGGCGATAGAAGACGAAGGTGGTGTGCTTGAAGGTGATTGAGCGACCGACGGTCATGTCGATGGCCCCGTACATCTGCATCCACCCGATGAGGACGGTATTGAAGAAGAGGGTTCCGCCAACCTTGAAAGTGCCTACGGACGTGCGGTCGGTCCAGTAGAAGAGACTCCCGATGGGCAGGGCAAGGATAAGAGTGTTGAAAAAGCGACTGCCCACGGCGACACGGCCCTGCAGGCGGAGTTGAAAGTCCTGTTTGGTGAGGTACCATATCTGCCTGGGCAGAGAGACCACATATGGACTGCCCTTCCCGCTGCGTCGGGACTTGTCTCGCAGAAGTCGCGCGCGTCCCGGCCGGAGCGGAGTTCCTCGTCGTAGGCCGCCAATTCCTACTGCAGGGCTGTCTAGTGGGCGCTGTTCCTGAAGGCCGCGGTTTCTAGCTCGAGTGGGGTTGTGGGACTTCCTCTTCTCAGCCTGGCTTGATGCGGCGCTTGTTCGTGTCCGTCACGCTGGCCAGGCAGTCGGCTGTTGTGTGCTCCTCGGGTTGCGGTGGAAGCTGATGGACTCGAAGTATGAGGTCGCGGCGGATCTGGGTCCATAGTAGATTTGTCGCCCGTTGTCGATGATGTAGACTTTGTCGAATTCTTTGTGGATTTGCTCGCTGGCTTGGTAGAGAGAGGGTTACGATGTTGGTTGAGTGGGTCAGTGTGCTTAGGATTCGGAGCGCGTGGATGTAGTCTATAGTACCGCTGTGGAACTGTCGAGTCCGCGGGTGGAGTTGCCCCGGGCGTTGACTGTCGCGCGGGATGCCAGTGCCTTTTTCGGCGGGGTTGGTTGAGACGAGTGAGGGTTGGTGATGCTGTGCGTGTGGATATACTAGTACTTACTTCTACGATTGACACGCTTTTTCCCGCCGCCGCTTATTCCGCGGATGAACGAATTGCCAACCATTGTGTTTGAAGTGTGCATCGCTCCGAACATCTTGGCGAAGAGCTCGAGCATCTGCTGGACAAAGGCGTCTCTCGACAGCTCAGGTATGCGCGTCACAGGTGTCTTTGTGCCAAGGGCAAACTTGAGCGTTTTCTGGACAGTCAATGTGTGATGGTGTATATCCTCTTTTATGAATCACCACAATCATGAATTAGTCACGCCGCCTTGTCAAAAACAAAACAAAGCAGGAAATATGAACAGAGAAAAGGGTGAAGAAAAACCATCACTATTAAACAAAATCTCCCCCAGATACCTCCCCTCCGCCAACTCGAACGGCACCCCAGAGTAGTGTATATCCCCCTCAATACTCGTATAAAGTCCCTCTTCCGATTCGTCAACGCACGCAGAAAGGTGGACGTGCCGCTCCCCGGCCTTCCCAGCACCAAGAGCATCTCACCAGGCCGGACGACTCCGGAGGATCCCTTAATAATAATATACTTGAAGTCCCCTCCGCCCATACCCCCACCCCCGCTCTAAAATGGACTTCCCAAACAGGGCCAAAAACTCATCAAAGAATGTCGACACCACCGCGTAGCCTGACCCAGTCCCACTGACGCTCAGGGGCCAGAGGGATAGCCCTATCTTTTTCGAGATGATGCCGGAGTTGTAGGCTTCTTGGTTGCTGCGCTGGAGGTACTCTCCCAGGTCGAAACCGTGGACGTTTGACACTTCGGCCTGCTCTGGGCCCTCTTCCACATCGTCGATTTGTCCGGATGCGCGCGGCGGGAGGTTGGTATCATTCTTGAGGCGAGGTGGGGAGTTTGGGCGTGAGGATCGGCGGGTTGCTTGGGAGAGTTCTCTGCGGAGTCTGGGGGAGTTCTGGTTAGTATCATAAGGGGAATGGAGGTAGGGGGGAGGAGGGAAAGTCATACTCTTCGAAATCCAGCAAGGCCTCGTCGATATTAACCGGTTCATCTCCCCACCAATGATACCTCAATCCTCTCTGACTGGTGCTCTGCGTATGTTCGAGGCCACTGGACCTATACTCTCTATTTCCCCCTCCCTCAGCCATTTTCTTTTCTTTTCTTTTCTGCTAAGGAAAATAGACGATATAGACCCACCCACCCACTCACTCACTCAAGCGACCTGCTATCCTCTAAAACAAAAAACGAAAATACCCACCTATAATATATCCCCCCCCTGTGCCCCTCTGCCCCTCGACCCATAAAACCAATGGTGGTAATGATCGTGGAACCAGATAACCATCTGTTTATCCATAGTAGCTGAACTTTATTAGCCCGGCCGGGGAATAGCGAAGGCCACGCACAATTATCGTTTCTTGCAAGGTGATGATTTACATAAACCTTGGTATATATATATAATATAGAGCACGTATTTTGGGTGCTGGCGGTCACATGGTTTATCGGAGATATCATGGCAAACCCTTTTTTTATTATCAGACGGCCTGAGTGGATTTCGGCATTAGTGGTATTTTGCCCGGAAGGGCCATTGAAGCGAGGTATGATAGGTGCCTGCATTTCTTTCTTTCTTTCTTTCTTTGCTTTCCTTTCCACGGGCGTGGGTTGTCTTATGCTGTGTGCGTGGGAAAAGTTGTATCATACGGTTTGTATTTGCAATGTGGAGGAAGGGCCTCATCCAGTAGACTAAACGATGAGACGGGGGGGAATTATCTTGGTAATTACAACTCATGAATTAAACGCAGCTCCTTCAAACAACCCGGGCGTAGAGCTTTTTTTTGGGGGGGGGGTGTGTGTGTGAAAGGCTGATGACAGAGGTGCCCGCTCTTTCGGCGAGTATTTTACAGTACAGTACACGGCATTCACTTCATTCTGCACTCGTAAATTGTCCTCGCTCGCCGGCGGCGCCCACCCCCGCGGCTACGGCATAATCCTCCCGCGCTTAACCCCCACCCACCCACATGGGAGGAGCCCTTCGGAAAAAACATCCGCCACACCGAACCCTAAAAAAACAAAATAATAGTATTCGTTGATTATCTCATAGTAACCGTATTATATTTCTTCAATAACCGGAGCGGCCCGATTCTTCCTTTTCTTTGAAGGAGTAGGAAGACCCATTTCGAGCACCCCTTTTGATTTCCGGTATGTGGCCCCCGCTGAGCACCGAGTAAACCACAATTCGCACTGGTATGTGCAAGTACAGCAGCGGCGGCGGTGGTTCTCTTTGGCTATTTTTTGGGGGATGGGTGGAAGGGGTCTTGTGGTTGGATTACTTGAAGAGATTGAGGGCCTGTGGATTGTGGGGGTGGGACACTACGGGAGACAGGGTGGGCGAGGAATCATTTCAGGTCAGATCAGATCGGCATGCCGGTGTTTTTCTGTGTCGTACGTGGGGGCGACAACTCGGAGTCGGGGGCATGATGGTGTTGCTGGTGCTGTTTTACATTCCTTTCTTTGCTATCGCCGTTGCTCTGGATTTTTGGGTTGATGGTCTAATTCGTGCATTTGGGCCATCGTGTAGGGTTGTGCTGTGAAACAGCGGTATTCGCTCCACATACTTTTGACTATTCGTCTGTCTGGGCGGGGGAATATGCAGCGAAGTGAAGGATTCAACCATCGTGCTGTGCACAACTGGTGTTTACACGTTTGCAAACCGAGAGAAAGAGGTGTATGTATCATACGAGGAACTCGTTTTATTTCCTCTAGGAAACCCACTGCTTACCCTTAAATCCCTCCAACCCTGTCAAGTTCCTCCCGCTAAGCAAGCCCTTAACCACATCCCTCGCGCTCCTAACGCAGTCATTCAACCCAACTCCCAAATAGCTATTCCCAGCCACGCTCAATCGCCCACTAAATCCCGTGAGCAGGTCCTCATGCGCCATCTCCATCCGCTCGTCGTGGCCGACCGTGTACTGCGGGATACAATCCTTTTGCAAGGTAACGTTGGTGAGTGCCGGTGTTTCTGTGATTCTCAAGTGTCGTCGCAATATTGCTCCTGCCATTTTAACGGCTTCGTGCTTGTCTGGGTAGGAGGCGTGGCCCTGCCAGTAGTGCCCGCCCATCATTACAGTCACTTTAGTGCCTGGGGATGGGGTGGTATCCGAGTCGAAGATCACGCCGAGTGCCTTTTCGGGGTTCTCTGAGCTCGGGACGGATTTGGGGATTAGGTAGCCAAAGCCTTGGACTGGAAGGAGCTTTGGCGTTCGGTAGTAAAGGTTTACGACCAGAACTGTGACAGCTTGGACGGATGCTAAGGAGGGCGATTGCAAAGGTTCTGGGAGGAGAGAATTGAGCGATGGAGCGAATAATGTCGATATTACATGGGAGTAGCTGATAGGTTTGTTTGATCCTTCAGTGATCTATCAAAAGGATTAGCGTAGGGAAATAGGGGTGCTTTGGAGAAACTGTAGGGCCTACATTTATTGGCAATCCCTGAGTTTTGACATAATCAATGTTACCCAACTTCGCCCCTGTCTTTATCGTGACGTTGGGGTTTTTCTCCAGATCTCTCGCCAAAGCTAAACTAAGCGTTTCGATCCCATCCCTAAACGAATACACGCTCGTCCCTTCCATCCGCGCGCGAATGCCGACATTATCGTCATGCAATTCCGCTCGAGTGGCCTGGTCGTCTTCGGGTTCTATCGTTTTGTTACTGAGGGCACTTCTTATCAAGCTTCCCTGGCGCTCTTCAGCCATCCAAAACCTTGGCAATAGCGATTTTGCGCTGAGCTGATCTATGTCACCCGCATATATCCCATGCAGCCCCGCCGACACAAGATTGTTTGCCAAGGCCTTGTTGAACCGTCTGCTAATGAAGCTACCTACTGATTCATCCGTCAGCTCCGCTGGCCGGCGCTTTCTAAAGGGCTCAGCGAGAATCCCAGTGAGGACCCCTTTCATGACTGGTAGATTTGGACTAAGTAGTACCGAGAGTAGGCTGCTCGGAAGCTGGTTTAGACGATCAGGAAAGTAGATGAACCTGTTTTTAGCAGCAGGGGAACTTTTCGAGATAAGTATTAGCTCCTTCTCTAAATCCAATTGCCGGATCTGCTCTATCGTAAGCCACTTGGACAGAAGCAACTGCGGGGAACGGAAACGCATCCGTCGATCAAACTCACCATATCTATTGTAACCAAGCCAGAAACCGTCCAAGGGCGGATTGTCCGGGGGCCCTGTTCAAACTGGATAGTCCCATCCTCGGATTCGACTCGCTTGGTGTTAAGCCATCCCCCGAGTCTGTCGAGTTTCTCATAGAGCGTAACGGGAATAGAAGGGGCGAGTTTGGAGAGGTACCAGGCAGCAGATAGACCGGTAATTCCTCCACCTAGAAAGAGAAAGCGATAGAAAGAAAAATGAGTATTCGTCAGTCTCCCCCTCTTACTGGGTACATATGCAGGAGGTGTAAAGTGAACCGAGAACTGCGACTGACTCGATTGTGCCGGTCGGCGCGGCGCGGTGGAGGCGCCGCTGGGGGGGTTGGCGATAGCTATGCGAGAAACGTAGGGAGGAGATGGGGGAGAGAGAGGTGAGCATGAGCAAGCGGTGCATCTGTGGGTTCACTGTTGGATGCATGGTGGAGGTGGCTTATCCGATACAGGTGTTTTGTTGGTGTGTATGGTGGATAAGGAGAATGAAGGTGGGGAAAGGGAAGGGGAGATGAAGGTTGGTGGTTGTGCAAAATCCTATAAGCGACATACAGTACCGGCAGCATAAAAATGAGGGCGTCTTCTAAAAGTAATCACACTTGTATTCTCCGGTACGGTAATGCGCGTGGTCCACTCCCGAAGCATGGTCGGAGGGGTATTGGTACTTGAGTGCTGTGCTGTACTGTACTCTGCCGCACAGCACCTAACATCGAACATTAATATCACCTTTAGGACAGCTAGAAACGGTCAAACTCGCGGGGCAGCAACAAATCAATTAATCGCCAGATGCTCGAGTATGTGTGGGCCATACTGAGAGGGGACCTGCAGATTGATAGTTGTTCCAACGCAACAATTGTGCGGAAACTGGATTTCGCTCTTCTCAGCACACAAAATAATGCAATGCATTGATTTCATTGGCGCGGGAGCATGGGACAACCGCCGTCAACCAAGCCACGAACCATAGTGTTGGGGTAGTGTACTATCGTGGTCTACAGGAGCCGAGTTTGGTGAACTCATGATTCCTACAGCACTCACTCATACAAGTACGAGATATTTAATTCCATTACCGCCCGTAACGCTTCTTCAGAGGTAGAAAGTGTACGCTGCTGCGCTGGGCAACGGGGTATTGTGCTTTACCTGAACGGGGAAAAGCTCACTCTTTGCTAAAGCTGCTTGTCGACAGCCTCCGTATCTGCCCAGTTAGCGGTTTGGAAAAGTTGCAGACGAGATATATTTAGCAGGATAACAAGCCGACTTGCTTCATCTATGGTGCTCTGCTTCAAATTCTAGGGTCGAGAGCGTGGGGTTCCCCTCACCAGAGTGCATTGACTATTTTTTTCCATGCTCTTGGGAAGGATGTCCTTACTAGCCTACATACTAGACTCAGCGGATAGCGGCGCTCGGGTTGGGAGAAATTAAAACATGTGTACAGTATACTCGAGTATACCTTCTTCCCCTTCCTGTCTAGCCCCGTGCGGTGCTAATTCCATTGTATCTGAGGGGCCAAGCAATCCCAAATCCGACCCCTCAGCATTTGTCCTTCCTTTGGTTTCTAAAACAAAAACTGCAGTAAGTATCATGCTTGCCATGTGAACACCAGAAAGGCATACCGGCAAGTAAAAATCTCGAATACAGTCTTCAACGGGCGGACGAGAGCTAGTAGATGATAAATCGGGATTAGTAATAGTTATTTTTTGTTACCCTGTTTTTACTAATTAATTAACTTTTTGCTTTCCAAATACCCCTGCTCGTCTCCAGCCTGGACCAGCGTTCGGAACCCCTGTTGGAGACTGGTGACAGCAATTGATCCCCGCCTCCTGCCCCAGATTGATGAGTGAAGCACCAGCCTACCAGCCTGCCGGTATATGGCGGGAGTTGTCGTTTGCATTCACTCACTCGTGCTCAACTCAGCCAATTTACTGAAGCATGGAGAGAGTGGGGTGGAAGGATGGAAGGCAGGGGGCCGCGGGGATGGCTCAGAGCCCATGTCGTCCGGTAAACTGATGCTCGTTGTGTCGAAGCATCACAAAAAAGGGGGCCTCTATCGCATGCCACCAGAATTTGTCCCTGTTGCTTGGATCCGGGTGGTATTCGATAGTAGTTCTTAGAGACTCATCCACACGATAAGTATGATACGAGTAATCATCTCTCCAAGTTGACCAACGGCAATTCAGAAGAGTAGATTATGCAACCCTTTATAAACCATGATATATCCCCGCGGCGCATGATATAGCTTGCAATTCATACCCTATCGTGTGCACCAAACCGCAGAGTACCGTATCTATGGCACTGTGAGAAACTGCTCTACCGGCTGCTGGTAGTCGTAATATATGCCGCTGCCGATGACGCGCCCGTTAATATAGTACCACAAGAACCGTTCCATGTGAAAATGCCCCTCATAATATCCACCAGGTCACCATACCATTCTTTGACCATCCCCCAATATCTCCCGTTTGATCTCATCCACCTACTCGGCACCCCGCTGCAACGTACTCACCCTACCGCCTCGACTCACTCTCTCACCGTATTCATGAGGTCAAGAAAGTATGAAGTGTCACTACTGTAGCATACAAGTAGCAATCGTGACACAACTGCAGAGCCTCCTGCAAGTTTTTCTTTTTCTTTTTCTTCCTTTCTTGCTTCCTCTTCTTACACACACCCAATTTGTCTTAAACACCATACAGCACCGTATGCAAAAGACCAACAAAACCCATAGACTTGACCAGAAAAAAGAAAAAAAATGGAAAGGAAAAAGCAACCTATAACACGAGCGGGAGATAGCTAGCTAGCTACTAGCACCTAGATGAGATCCTATGACAGCTATATAAAGAGCTTGCGTACTCTTCTCCCTCCCCTCCAACCCACCCAATACATACAAATGGACCCAACAGCGGTAGCAAAATGGCTCGACAGCGTGTACTCTCCCCCCTTCCCCTTCCTCAATTCCCCCATTCCCCTAACTAATGAAACTAGGATGGGAGCATCAAACGTAACAGGCGCTCTACTAATCGATTCGCAAACCGGGCTTTGTCTTGGAGGTCTGTTTATTCCTTCCTTCCTTCCACACGCAAGTAACGAGGGGGGGGGGGGTTAACGTTTTGTACGGTGGTGTGAAAGCGCGAGGAAAGGCCACCGAGGATGATGCTACCTACATCACGGTTGCCTCCAGGGCTGCGCTGGATGTGAAGGGGGTTGGGGCTGTTGCTTATAAAGATAGGTACGGTGTCTTTTCTAGAGGAGGGAGGAGGAGGAGGCTAATTGAAGGCATTGGGGATGGGTTTAGTAAGGTGATCCTACGGAAGGGTGGTAGTGGTGTTTTGGTTGCGGTTTATAAGGAGAATGATTTGTTGGGGGAGTCCCCGGATGAGATGTGAGGTGCTTCTTCTACTTTTATTTGTCATTTGGGAGCTGGTTTCTTTTCTCTCTCTATCTATGATATCTACTTGAGGCACCCTCTTTAAGTAGGAGATTTTTCTTTTCTTCCCAAAGCTGTCTTATCAGGAGCTGTTATTGTTTTGTGCTCATCCCCAAAGCTGTCGTGCAAGCGCTCCCTCATAATACCATACATTGACTCCCCCCTCCCCCCTTTGTTTTCATAATTTCGCTCGGGATCCGAAGCCCTTTCAAAGATACTCTTCTCTCTTTCCCTCCTCCCGGTCCTCAACTTGGTCACTTTTGAAGAGGCCAGCCCACCAAGTGCCGAGAGCGATCATCACCGTGAAGAGCACCCAGATCACAACTCCTATCTCGATCAGGACAAGGATGACCCATAAGACACCATGGTTCTCGCCGTTTTCTCCATCATCGCCGACACCTGCTGCTGCTCCTCCATCTTAGCTATCATCACTGCGCTCCCAAAAGACACTTACGCACAGGAGAGTGGAGCGTTATTGTGACTCATTTGCGGCCCCCTCCTTGCAAACTCCGCCGTCTCCAAAACACCTACTTCTGGGGTATACTCCTCCAATGGGGTCTGTTGCCAGTAGTAGCTCCGATACGAGTGGGCCAGCTGTGCCCACCGGAGCTGCAATAAATTCTGGGATGCCATGCCGAATGCTTGTTCGTCCAGCGGTGGTTGTTGTGGTTCCGAGGGTTTACCACCGGCGATCACCTCAGTCTTGTCCCTATTCTGTCATAACCTCCTTCATTCTTTTGGGTTAGTCACCGCGGGGAAAAAGAAAAACCAATAGTAGAATTCAGACACGAGTGACGTCCCATGACAGCCTATGCCTTTTTTGTGAAAAAATAAAAATGAAAAATCTCCCTATTTCCGCATCGCCAAGCCCAACTCGATGGCTGAACTTTTTCCAATTTTCCCCTTCTTGAAACGATTTTCCCTGCCAATGTTCTGGCGTTATTAGACTAATTAAACCCCACTATAATATTCATTCCCCCCCACCGCCCCCATCTCGTGCTCAAAAGTTCCCGCCATAATAGCAATTGATCATCCCACCTACCCAGAAAATCTAACTACTCGAGTACGGGTACAAGTACCATCGTAGTACAAGATTCACCCGCATTAAGAAAGAAAGAAAAAGAAAAAAAAAAGAAAATCATTGGCAAAGGAAAAAAAAAACAAAAACAAAAAACAAACCCAGGCCTTGCCTAAATATTATTATTTTTGTTTTTCGTGCGACGGGGTTTCGGCCGTTCGGTCCGATCCGTGATTTTTTTTTTTTGCTGGCAAGTCTTCGGTTGGCGAACTCCTACTCTAATTACCGTATTAGCTACGGTAGGCGAACGGTTTCGTGTTAGTGCTGGTTTTGTGCTGTGCGCGGGTTGATGATATTCTGCTTGGTTGGTCGAGGTGGGGTATGGGTCTTGCGTGCGCAGTATGGTACGGGATTCCTTGATATATGGGGTTGAAGGATATGTATGCTTGGGGGGGAAGTATAGTGCAGACACATCGGATGTACCTGTTGAGCTGTGGGGATACTTTGGCGCTGCAGGCTACCTCTTCCTCGTGTGCGAAATGCCGGTACCTGATTGTTGGAAGGGCGCTTTGATCAGTGGTCCATTGCGGGGGCTTGAGGCTTGGTAAATCTAGGCTCGCGAATAAGTGTGAGGGGACTCCCACAGTTCTGATTGTGGTATCGGAGATTAGAGTATTGTGGGATCTGGACTATTCTATTTGTGGTCAAGCAAGTGCAAGGTTTACAGTTCACAAATCCGGGGGGGGGGGGGGAGAAATGAGGGGTGACAATCTAGTGTCGGGGCTTCTGTAGCACGGAAAAAGTGTGGAATGCGATATTGCTGGGCAGGATCGTGTTATTAGCACTCGGTCGTAATAATGCCTTTTGGACGGGAATAAAACACGTCATTTAGTGTCACTCGGTCTCTGTTTGTTAATAGTGTTGAAGTGGTGTGTATCATACTTTCGGGCATGTACTGTACTTCCTGGTCTTCGAGCACAGCAGAGCCGGGCGGTATTCTTCAGTCTCGAATTAAATTTGTCCGGGTTCAGCTTATCCTGCCTCCCTCTTCCCCATTCCATTGCTAGATCGATTGATCAGATATGCAATTCTGTTCTCACTTATTTTCTCAAGTCTTCTATATTGTTTCCTTCGATCTCCTTTTCGCTGCGATTATATGTTTTTTTCACTGCACAAATCGTGGGTCTCTCCAGCGCTCTTGAAGCCTCTGGTATGGTTCAGCTGTTCCATGTTTTACATCGAATAGGGGTTGCTTGGTAACCATATAGAAGTCAAAAAAGCACCGAAATGGCAGGTTTTTAAGCCACTATACCTCGACAGATATCCCGAGACCCAGCCTTGGATGTTTTTTTGGGAAGATTTGGCATGTCTGAAGTATGATATAATACGTATTGATTTCGGGCTTTTGCCTGGAGTTTGTACAAAGCTGTGGGCACATGAACTAGGCCACTGAAGGTGTCACAATGGATCTCTCCCATACAGAAACCCTGGTCTTGGTAGGTATAGTACCTTGGGGGAAAGGACGCTCCTTCCTCACTGCTCTAGGAGAATGGAAGGAAAAAATCCCACATTTTTTCGTGTAGGCGCTATTGTAGCCAGTTACTTTTTGAACGTTTTCCACACTGCTTCCGCCATGGCGGTTGGATAATGATACTCGAAACCCTTAGATTTTGGTGCGTTTTAGCCTCTGTCTAGTTACCGAACGACCTTGATTGTCGTTAGGTGGGTTTCCTCTGAATTGTACAGTACCCCGCAGTGCTCTTTTGTATTTGCACTAATATGCCCCTTTGCCAGTGGGAATTTTCTAGTTAAGAATAATTCTCCCCGCGAAAACCTGGTAGTACAAGGCTAACACTAGCCTGGGCGTTTCTCCAGCCTGGTCTCTTGGACTCCAATACCGTACGCATCGAGTTATGCACGCAACTGAATCTGTTAGGATTCATCTGCCTCGGTGTATTGATTAAACCAGGCTTACCGCTTAGCGGGTGTGGGTGAATTCTGCATGGCATAATCCGGGAGTACAAACAACCTTAAATCCTAGAGGGGGTTTCCTCAACTTAAGCGTTTTTTGCCATTCGCTAGTTGTGCGATCGGGCCGCATCGTGGGTGGCTATGTGGGGCGGTCTACGGTATTTGATGGGTATCCCTATAGGATATAATAATAGTGGTCGCGGTACGGTGATTGAGCACTAATTACCCACTTCTGCGTTTTTAATGTGTTTCCGATATCAGGCTGTGATGGGCGATAGGGAGCACTAGGATCGTTTGTTATCCCACGTTATTCCTCTCTTCTTCTCTTGAAGCATGCGGGGGGGGTAGCTCTCCCTCTATTCACATTATTGATGACAAAGGATGTTGTTAATTCTTGAGTCGAATCTTTGCTTTTCTTAGAACCTACTGCTTCTATAAGTTTCCCATCAGCGTACTTATCGAGTGATGGTCACTGTAGTCAAAGGCTAGGTTCTGATAGTTTAAAATACCTGTAGTAAAGAAGTCTCATCTTGAGCCTTTGATGGCTGGAATAATTGTTGACCTATTCGGTGCTCTTGAGATAAAGGGGGAGGCTGACTAGCGGTGGAAGTTTACCAAATTTGCAGTTTTAATCTACGATGTGTAACACCCGATCTAACGGGAACTTCGTGGCGAGGGGAGCAAGGAGTGTCAAGTCCTTAATCTGTTTTGGACTCTGGTGGGCATGCTATTTCCTCTTAGGGTGAGCCTTGGAGTTGAGTGCCCCCCTCGGCCAATTGCTGGCTGAAAACACCTTCAACAGCTGATCGTCTCGCCTAGTCTGGCGTCCTACTAGAGTGGTTCGCCTTGTTGTAAAATAGCTTGATTAAAGAGAAAAGTAGTTTGCTAAATACCTGTTGACCCCATCTCCTGCGAGAAGGAAGTGTCACACTAATATACTACATGGATTTAAGAGTCACACCGAACAGCGTGTCCTATACCATACGAACCAATTTTCTAACATGACGTATACTAGTGACATCCTCATCTCGATATTGATATACAAGCGGTATGTGACGAGGTAAACCGCTGGTAATCGGATCATGAGAAGCCACATTTTCCAACCCGCCTGGTTCGAGAAATATCGAGTGAGGATAGATGATTATGGCTAATATCGTTACGATTGAGGCTATCCGGTTCTTGGTCTGCTCGTTTCTGTATTTCGGGAACCATTCCGAAATTTTCAGGCTCGAATTGTCTTTTTTCTCTTTACTCATATCATACGAGCAGGGCGAAAGGTGCGAATACTAATATTTATGGCATCTGCTTGCTTTTTCTTTCACTCTAATGAGTCAAAATTTCGGACTCGTGTTGATGAAGTGCATCCTGAACTCAACTCTTGAAGCCCACTACTCAGGCTGGCGTCAACTGTGGATCATTACTCAAGGCAGGTGACCGGAAGAATAATCTCTAGGATACCGCAGTTAAATGAGACATTATTGTGGTGACTAAACGGGCATTCCGGGCCCGCGCGCTAACCTTCCTGACAACCCCCAACCCTGACCCTAGCGCGGGGCTCACTTAGCCCACTTCCTTAATTTGGAAACTTTGTCGATCGACGCCAAGATTTCGCACTTGATTAGGTTAGTCGCTTGTTGCCTATTTTTTTTCCCTTTCTCACCCAGTTCCCTCACGATCTTTTTCCTTTTCCTCCATCCTACCCACCATCTCTCTCTCCCATCAATTCTCCACTGTCTCGTTCATCCGTTCTTTGGGAGAAGTTTTTTTCCTTTCTCATCTTTTCTTTTCGCTGGTTTAATAATACCAATTAATCCTTAGACTAACATGTCGTCTTTTTTCCCGGTCGCTCTTTGGAGCCTTCATATCTCGCCTGGCCGGCGTCCTGTCCCGGCTGTTGTTAATTTCCCTGCTACCGTAAGAATCCCACTTTGTTTACTCGCCTCTCTAGAAATGCTGACGGAGGCAGATTCGTTTGACTATGGCAGCAATTGATCCCTCCGCTAAGCCTTATGAGGCGGGGAAGCCGAAGCTTGCTACCTTGAGGGTTTTGCGAGAACCTATTCCTGGTCTTGATTCTCATGACGATTCCGATTCCGATTCCGAGGAAGAATCGGATGAAGAGGAAGAGAAAGTGACAAAGAGCTCGCCCAAGGGAAAGCAATCGCCTGGAAGCAAATCAAGCGGCGACGACAGTACGACTGATGCCGACTCCGACGACGATTTTGACTCGTCTGCCGAGGAGCCTGATGAATCAGAGACCTTGGAGTCTTTCATTGTCTGCACTTTGGATTCCGATAAGGTAGAGCCCTTGCGCGATATTACTTCAGGAGTTGGTGACTAATCCTTGAAAAAGCACTATCAACAAACCCTTGATCTTGTCATCGGTGATGATGAGTTTGTCTACTTCAGGGTTGACGGAAACTACGATGTTTATCTTACTGGTAACTACGTTGCTAGCCCCAGAGATGCTTACAATGGCGATAGTGAGGGTGATGACGAGTACGATCTCTCTCCTGATGAGGATGAGCTTTATCTGGACGAGGAAACCGACTCTGACGAGCTCGACGATCTTGATGACCCTCCACGCATCCACGAGATTGAATCTGATGAGGAGATTGAGGAGGCTCCCAAGGCCGCCGTCTCCGCTAATGGCGCTAGTAAGAAAGATAAGAAAGCCGAGAAGGTCGAGAAGGTCGAGAAGGTCGATAAGAAAGTTGATAAAAAGTCCCTTAAACGTCCGGCCGAGGACGAAGAACCTCATACCATCGATGAAATGATCGAAGGAGCGAAGCCTGCCCCTCAGACTAAGGGTGACGCCGAGAAGAAGCTTTCCAAGAAGCAACTTAAAAAACTCAAAGCGAATGATGGCAAGGCAGTCGAAGTGGCTGCTGATTCCAAGGCCAAGGAAGCTAAGAAGGTCCAGTTTGCTAAGGAACTTGAACAGGGACCTACCGGGTCCCCAGTCACTGCCGAGAAGAAAGGGGAGAAGACACCTAGTGCGAAGAGAGTTATCCAGGGAGTCACCGTTATTGATAGCAAGGTGGGAATTGGTGCTACAGCTAAGAAGGGTAGCGTGCTGTGCATGCGCTATATCGGAAAGTTAGAGAAGGGTAGCAAAATCTTCGATAAAAACACGAAGGGAAAGCCATTCTCTTTCAACCTAGGCAAAGGCGAGGTAATCAAAGGCTGGGACATTGGGATTGAGGGAATGCGTATCGGCGGCGAGCGCCGGTTAATTGTTCCAGCTGCTCTGGCCTATGGAAAAAAGAACCTTCCTGGAATTCCGGCCAACAGCGACTTGATTTTTGATGGTATCATTCCCCTTTTGTAATATTCTCAAAGCTTCCAAATGCTAACTTCTTTTTCTTTCAATAGTCAAACTTACCGACGTCAAATGATCTCGCCCGACGAGGGAGAAAGTGGTTTCTAGAAAAATGATGGACTCTCTTTACTTTTCTTTCATCCTTGTTTTATAAAAAGGGTCTTGTGTGTAGATTAATTGAGCTGTCTGGTCGTCATTACGTTTCTCTAATCACGCCTAGCTATGTCTCGGGTGTACATGCCCGCGATTTCTTTCCGAGAGTCAGGGTATCGGGGTTTTTTTTGCCTATGGCTTTCTTTTCAAAAATCAAAAGTTTTTCCTTTTTAGTTCTAGTTGCTATCATGTTCACGAGATGACCGGACCTGGCTGTAATTTCTTGCGCTCGCTTTTTTCAAGCGTTGCTGGGGTAGGTTGGGTGTGATGAATTGAGTTCCAGGTGAGTAGTGGTGTGCAGCCTAGCGTTTTGAAAGAAACATTTTCAGATGAAATCTGCTTGTGCGGTGAACGGGATATTGCGCTGTGGTGTGAATGACGGGAATAAGGGCGAATTCGGCACAAATCAAAGGAACTGGGTTGAATTGCATGCGTGTATCCATCAATGAGATCCCATGGATGCCTACAATGCTCATATCCGGTCGTCACAGAGCTTAACCACTGTGCTTTGTGATCAAAACTTTGCTTTATTATACAACATTTGGTATCACGGCATGCTAGGATTCCTCCATGGCTGAGAACTGCTGGTTGGTGTGCCTGTTTGTATTGACAGTAGGAATCGCCTACCATCGGGACTGGTATCAAGTGTTCTGTCATGGTGTTGTCCTTGCATGATGGGGGGGGGGGGGGTGCTATGGCGGGGTAAGGTAAGTTTCCTGGCTATTGCTAGTTTTCTTTAACTTATGTGAGGCTTGCTAGGCTGTATCTCAGGGCCAGTGGTGCTGTACAGTACTTGCTAATCTCTATGTATACAATAGTGGTCGATAAAAGCAACAAAAAAGCTGGGGGCGTGTGGATCACCCGTTACATTGCTACGATATCTCGTTTGCCTACGGTACTTGAGAAAGAAAAGGGGCTGATTGTGCGGCTAGATGTAGATGTATATAGTCGGTGCTAGGCTTCCTCTCGTAGGGGGGGGGGGGGGGGTGGGGGGGCTACCTTTGTTACATTGTACGATACTGTACCCAACCTAATAATGCGTTTGCCTATTATATGCAGCTCCATGAAAAGATCTCTGTGGATATTAGAACCCCCGATGCAAGGCGCAGGATCCGGGGGCTGGTGAGCAGGGCTTCTGGCATTGAACTTGGAATCACGCAGGTCGTTCTCCCCGTTTCATTGCTTTATTAGCTCCTGTCCGCCACCACCGTTCATTGCCGGTCATACAATCTCACTCACTGTGATCTTTCGGGGCAAGTATTTGCATGATTTTGTAAGTAGGATCTAGACACGCTCCTGCAGGCCTGGTCCCTGTAGGGATGGATGGATTTGGGAGTATCGTACGGGCTCTACGGCGGGGTGGCACAACTCTGACTGCTAGCTACTGCTGCCCTCCTGGCGATACTGCACTAGATATTATGGCAGGCTGATTTACCCCCCCCCACGATTCGCGGATTCTAGAGAATACCAGGCTTCCACTCCCATTTACCCCGCTGTCCGGGTACTTGATAGGAAGTTACCAAACCTCAGCACAAACCCATAAAGGCAAAAAGGAAAAAAAAAGAGGAAAAGCAGAATTATATAGGACCCACTTTTCGGCGGTAACTTACTCTTGATCTTTCGAATGGTAATGGTCGGGTCGGGGATAAAGGCGTTACCCTAGCAGCAGCAGTCCCGCCGCCACAGCGCGACTTAAGGATACCGTAGGCATGACCGTAAGCTATCATTGCTATTATATCCGGCGCAGCGGTGACTGTGAATATTATGGTATTTTTTGGTTTTTCTCCGCCTTGGAGTTCACCAGATATCACTCGGGTAAAGGAGACCGGAGAGAGGTGGAAAGGGATGGGTGGGCTCTTATTTTTTTTGTTTGTGGTTGGGCATGTGGAGTTTATATGGTATGATACTTGATAGATCTAGTTGGCAGGGCAGTAGTTGTAGTAGCTACCAGGTGTGGGGAGAAGGCTAGGGAGGGTCGGTTGGGGGGGGGGGGGGGTACCAGCGCAGGGGGTTTGTGGTTGGGGGGTGCATTAGGGCTAACGTTGGCTTATGTGTAGACTACAGGTGCGATTGAGCGTTAGGTTGGGTTTCTAGGCCGGCGTTGGGGTTTTGGTGGGAACAATGTTTGTTGGTAATGTTTTTCTGTGTCGTTTTGGACTTTGGGGTGTGAATCCGTGTGATACTAGTTGTTGTACGGAGCCGGCTGTTCACGGCGGCCTCTAGTAGGTAGCCCACGGACACCGCCTATCACGCTGAGAGCAACGAGGAATTTTCTGTCAAATTCTAACTCCATAAAATGGTTTGTACAAATAGACATCCCTCCTATATACTGTATTTAAGTTTAGGGGTGGTGGGGAATTAGAGGCTCAAAGGAATCTCATTTTTAGTCTTTCCTCACTTGTCTCGTCAGTTTACTCCTGGACTGTATGGGCAGGGCTTGAGCGGTAGGTTTATACCGGTATAGTATACAATATAATACAATGTTGCAAGCATATCTTAAAAACCTCCAGAGTTCAAAAGCAAATCAAAAGGCAGCTGGGTGTAGCAGAATCTGCAATATTATAGGAGATAAGGCTGTTAATTGTTTTATGGCATTTAATACTTAAGAAAGGTATATGCTGTATAATCACTCATCCGCTATGATGAAAACAAAAACAAAACATGAAAACAAAGCATTAGCCACTGCTGGTTTAATAAAAAGATATTGTGAACGCATGAAAGCATCAAAGCTTCTCACCTCGCCCCGGGGTCCTCCCATTCATTGACATTCTCATGTCGCTAGATGGCGGCCCAGGATAGTAGGACCACTCGTTGGTGGCCCACCGAACCACAAGTTCCTTGGCCAGTTGCGACAGCTCAAAGTACTTTGGGTTGGTTTTAGGATGAAACATACTGACGTGCGCATTAACCTCGTCTTGAGCCTTAGTATTTGTGCACCTAAACCATCCCTTCCCACCCTTTTGGGGCAATATGCAAAATGTTCGCTCGCCCCTGTCCTTGCCTCGATCCCCGAGTGCAGTATAGAGATTTGCGAATCCAACACCCTCAATACTTGACACTCGTTCTGTTCTCTTCTTGAGCTCTTCGCTCTTTACCAACACACCGACAAACTCCAAATGTGACGATACCCAACTCCAGCCTTGTCCCAGCTCGTCTCGCTTGAAGTAAGCTGCCGCACCACCTGCCGCCAGGGCACTTGCTGCGCCAGCATATGCTATGGTTTTGCCCCATTGGGACCAGAACCCAGGGGCCTCCGGTTCCTTCCCTTTATCCTCTTCGGATGGAGCTTGGTCCAAGGCTTTTGAACCTTCAGTTGCCGCGCGCGATGCAAAAAATCCAGATGCCAGTGTACTAACTTGTGATATTGCAGTGGATGCAGTCTTTAGATTTGTATCGGCTCCATAGGCGAAAACTGCGGGGGATAATCCCAGGTAGGGGGTATCAAAGGCGAGAATTCCTTGAATGTATGGGAACATAAACTTCTCTGGGTTGTTGCGACTGGATTTCACCACTTGGTCATCAAGAATGGAGAGTAAAGTGTCGGCTGCGACAATACCGCCCATCGAATGTGTGACCAAGACCGTTCGAACCGAGGGGTCTATCGTTGGCGATTGTGTGCCGGCGGCAACTTCAAGATCTATTACGCGAGTTTGTAGCCTGGGAAAACAGTGTTAGAATTGGGTAACTTGTGAAGGGCTGTTACGATAACCTGCCATTCGCGAAATCTGGCTACACAGGCAGTGAGATCGCCCCTGGTGTCGTAACGGGGATAGACGACCGACTCGATATTCAACTGCGGGAGCGCATGTCCAACGAGAGCTTTGAGGTCCTGGGGGAATGCTCAGGATTAGATTATGTTTTCACGAGCTCAAGAAACGTTAAAGGAGAGGTGGAGTTTACAAATGGGAATCTATCGAAGGTATCGTCGTCACCCTGGTAATTTAAGAGGTTAGCACAAGAGAACCAGAAGGATTGGCCAATACAATGTTTGATCTCACTTTAAAGCCATGGATAAAACAGAGAAGCAGCGTCTTCTTCTTCATAGTGATATTGTGGTGAGATTCGCGTGCGGAGGGAAGGGGGATGAGGCTCGGGTTGAAAGAGGGTGGGCAATTGTGACAGAGCTCCAAAAGCTATCTATGAGGAGCGACGGTACCGTACGAGTAGGGTTTGGGCCATAATTAGCATTGCGGCGGAAGGGCAGAGGGTTGGGTGGCGTTGGCTCACATCGGATCTGATATAAGGGATACACTGTTACAGGGTATTACTGGTCACCTAAGGCATCATACCGAAAAAGGGTTGATTCTGGGGAATTAAGAAATTAGAATACAGTACTGACCAATCACTTCCGGTCGAGGCGTTCTTTAGGTGGGAAATAGGAACTTCCGAAGGAAATCAAATTCGCTTCACGTTTCTTCACAATTTCTCTGTCAGGGTCAAGCGAGATAAAAGTCAAAGAAAGGAACAATGAAAATTCTATAGAAAAAGGGGGCAATGGGGATGGTTGTGGATGGATGATGATGGACGATGCTCGCTCAAGTACCCCATTTCCTATGAGGCTAAGCTAACAAAACAACAATACCAAGCCTTCACGATAGTTTCTATGGTTCCGCCTATTTTTCTCCATGGTCATCCACGTGACCGACAGTACGGTCCAGTAGAGCCAATCGGTTACTTCCGCCATTCCGCCATTCTAGACCTTAGCTTCTTACCCAATACTTTCGCTGAACCATGCCGACATCTGATCACATCATAAAAAATAAACATAGAATTCTCTCCTTCCCCTGCCATAAGTGACCTGCTCTTTGCCCCTCCCCCGCATCAAATCCTCCAACACATTGCCGCTCTTCTGCACGCTGTTATACACAGGCCTTCCAGATAAACCACCACTTTCATCATTATCGAAATGTCTACCACGGCTCCGGAAAGTGCTATCCTCGATACCATAGTTGACCACATTGGGGGTACTCCACTCGTTCGCCTTAATCGCATCCCCCAATCCTTGGGAATTAAGGCACAGGTTTTGGCGAAATGCGAGTTCTTCAATGCCGGTGGTTCTGTCAAAGACCGCATTGCGAAACGTATGATTGAGGCGGCTGAGCGTGAAGGGAAGATCAAACCGGGCGATACTTTGATCGAGCCCACCTCGGGAAACACGTACGTCTCTCCCACTCATGATCAATCCGCTAGCTAATATAACCACCCTATCTGTAGAGGCATTGGTTTGGCATTGGTTGGTGCTGTGAAGGGGTATAGGACAATCATTACACTTCCCGAGAAAATGTCGGCCGAGAAAGTCACTGTCTTGAGAGCTTTGGGTGCCGAGATTGTTCGCACACCTACAGAAGCAGCCTTCGATTCCCCAGAGAGTCATATCGGTGTTGCCAAAAGACTTGAGAAAGAGATCCCGAATTCCATCATCTTAGACCAATATAGCAACCCCAACAATCCCCTTGCACATGAACATGGAACAGCGGAAGAAATTTGGAGACAGAGCGGTGGAAAGGTGGATGCTATTGTTGCAGGCGCTGGTACTGGGGGTACCATTACTGGTATCGCTAGGCGGCTGAGAAAGCATAATCCGGAACTCGCCATTATTTGCGCCGATCCTATCGGTTCCACCCTCGCAGCTCCAGCCGAGCTCGACCACTCGAATGCGGGTTACAAAGTTGAGGGTATCGGGTACGACTTTATTCCTGATGTTCTAGATCGGGGCGTTGTGGACACCTGGGTCAAAACAGCCGACCGTGAATCTTTCCTTTATGCCCGTCGTCTTATCAAAGAGGAGGGTCTACTCTGTGGTGGCTCTTCCGGTTCGGCATTATTAGCTCTTGTCGAGGGAATCAAATCTCGCCCCGAGCTCGACCAGGAAGGAAAGACGATCGTTGTGATTCTACCAGACTCCATCCGGAATTACTTGACCAAGTTCGTTGATGACACTTGGATGGAAAACAACGGTTTCATCCCAGCCAAAGAAATTGAGCACGCCCGTGAGACCACCCAATGGCAAGGCGCTAGAATCCGAGATCTTAAACTCAAACCAGTTGTCACGGTTAAGGCACACGATACCGCCGAGAGCGCCATCGACATCATGACTGAGAAGAGTTTCGATCAGCTTCCCGTCCTATCGAAGAGCGGACAACTGGTCGGTCTGGTGACCCTGGGCAATATTTTGAGTTACATATCTAGAGGTCGTGCTACTGGCGAGAGCCCTGTTCGGGAGCTCATGTTCGACTTTACTAAAATGAAGGAGATTTTTACTGACCCGAATGAGCTCGGTTCTGTCAAGCCTACTTATAAGGATACCACAAAGCCCGTGGCTGAGGATAACGGCATTACTCCCCATTCTAATTCCACCGGCGGGAAGAAAACCGGAAAGAGAAAGTTTGAGGAGATTACCCTGGATACCCCCTTGAGCGCTTTAAGCCATTTCTTCGAACACAATTCTGCGGGAGTTGTTACCGAGAGGCTGAAGGGCGCAGGGCTTCAGGTGAAGCATGTTGTCACGAAAGTCGATCTTTTGGGTTACCTGGTGAGGGAGGGCAGGAGGGCCTCTGGCGTTGCTGTTTAGAGATTTGTTTTCGCTTGGGCCTGAGTTTTGTTAGCCTCGGTTTGTGTTTGGAGCATCGTTATATAGCCAAATACTTCTGTATGATATTATAAAATTTCCCTAGTCTGCGTAGATTGGGTGGTATCATGCTTGGGAACCAGAATTAACCTCTTGCCCCCTTATGCTATCCTGGTGTGATGGTTCTGCCTGAGATGTTCATCGCTGCTCACTCGTGGAATGAGCGTGCTAAAATATACACCTGATTGGGGAATAGGGTAGTCCACTTTAGAACCAGACGCGTGAAAAGGAGACGCGCCAACACAGAAGACACGAACTAAAATTCCTTTCCTGTCGTACGGCTTCCGATCCATTGTCTTGTTTACACCCGCTAAAACAAGGACTTCATCGAAAATAGAGCCTCAGGACTAATTTAATCGCCACAATCAACAAAACCCTCCCAGTTACTCCAAAATGTCTTCCCCCACCAAACGTCGCTCTGCGCGGCAATCTTCATCTCAACAATCGACTTCCCGAGCCCGCCGTTCCCCACGAAAGGAGGCCAACACCCCGCTTGCACCGCCTCCTGCTGGGTCGGAAATCGGGACGAGCCCACTGTTTGGTGGCTCTTCACCGGCCATGTCCTCGGATCCCATCCGTATGAGCTCGCCGACTCCGCAAGCCAGTCAGACATTACCAGCTTCGGGTATCTCTGGCACTGTGAGGGGGAGAGCAATGGATTCGGATCCTTTTGGAGGTTTGCAATGGATTCCCTCGGGTTCATCATAGGGGGTAAGGTACTGATGAAGGGATGAATTAGTCTCTTCGCCTCTTCGCTATGCTAGTACTTCGCCATCCAGGGGTGGAAGGACTCCGAGATCTTCGGGGCTCCCTATGTCTAGTGCCAGCGTATTGAGATCTAGGTGGGTTGTTACTAAGGGAGGTTCTATGTGTTCGGTCTGGTTGCTGATAATGTTTAGGCACGGTGGGGAAATTGAGGGGAGTACCCCGCTACGCTCTCGCCGTGGCGATCTTCAATTCTCCGATGTCAATGCGACCCCTACTCGCCGTAGGCTCCTTTATGTGGATGAACAGGGCATGCCCATTCGCTCGGGAGCTGGCGGTGGTGATGCAGTTCATCCGCTATCTGATGCAGCAACCTATAGCGGTGGTCCGACATCTGATTTACCTGATGGGCCTCGCCGGCTTATCTGGGGTACCAACGTCTCCGTCGAAGAGTCTACTCAAGCGTTCAACAAGTTTCTCCGTGAGTTCAAGCGGCGGTATAGGATGCGTATGGATGGGGAGTTTGTTGCCCCTGGGGAAGGTGATGAATTGGTTTATGTGGAGATGTTGAAGCAGTTGCGGGAGTTGGGAACTTCAAACCTGAATTTGGATGTTCAGAATTTGAAGAGTTTTCCTCCCACTAAGCGGTTCTATCACCAATTGCATGCGTATCCACAGGAAATAATCCCTATTATGGATACCTGTGTTAAGGATACCATGTTGGAAATGCTGGAGGAGGCAGGTGCCGATGAGGCAGAATACGAAGCTTGTCTCGAGAGGATTTATAAAGCCAGGCCATTTAATTTGGAGAAGACAGTCAATATGAGGGATCTCAACCCTGCTGGTAAGGCTCCAGTGGGAAATGGGTAAATAGAGGTAGCTAAAGATGGGTGGCCAGATATCGATAAGGTTATCAGCGTTAAGGGACTTGTCATTCGTGTGACTTCAATTATCCCAGATATGAACAAAGGTAAGCCAGTCAGCCCTCTTTATATGGGAGACTCTAATTGTTCCTCCAGCCTTCTTCCGCTGCCATGTCTGTGGCCATACTGTTACCGTGGAGATTGACAGAGGGAAAATCGCTGAGCCTACTGTGTGCCCACGTGAGGTGTGCAAGACACCAAATTCCATGCAAATTGTCCACAACCGTTCCGACTTTTCCGATAAGCAAGTTATCAAACTTCAAGAGACCCCCGATTCCGTTCCTGATGGTCAAACACCTCACTCAGTTTCACTTTGCTGCTATGATGAACTTTGTGATGTAGCAAAGGCTGGTGATCGTGTCGAAGTCACCGGTATTTTTAGATCCGTTCCGGTCCGCGTTAATCCAAGGCAGAGATCAATCAAGAGTCTTTTCAAGACTTATGTTGATGTTCTTCATATCCAGAAGGTGGATAATCGCAGGATGGGTCAAGATACGTCTACACTTGAAGAGGAATTGGCTGGGCAAGTTGCAAGTGACATTGATGAAGTCAGGAAATTGACTGATGAGGAAGTCGGAAAGATCAAGGCTATTGCGGGTCGCTATGATGTCTACGAGCTGCTTTCTAGATCGTTGGCGCCCAGTATTTGGGAAATGGAGGATGTGAAGAAAGGAGTTCTTCTTCAACTATTTGGAGGAACGAACAAAACGTTTGAAAAGGGTGGCGCACCAAGATATAGAGGCGATATTAACATTCTACTTTGCGGTGATCCTTCAACTTCAAAATCTCAGCTGTTACAGTACGTTCACAAGATTGCCCCGAGAGGTGTCTACACTTCGGGAAAGGGTTCTTCAGCGGTTGGTTTGACAGCGTATGTTACCCGCGATCCCGAGACACGTCAATTGGTCCTTGAGTCTGGAGCATTGGTCCTGTCTGACGGAGGTGTCTGTTGTATCGATGAGTTCGATAAAATGAACGAGGCTACACGCTCGGTTCTTCATGAGGTCATGGAACAGCAGACAGTTTCTATTGCTAAAGCCGGTATTATCACTACTCTGAATGCTAGAACAAGCTTGTTAGCATCTGCAAATCCTATCGGATCTAAGTACAATCCGAACCTACCGGTTCCTGCCAACATTGATTTACCACCTACATTGCTCTCTAGATTTGACTTGGTTTATTTGGTGCTCGATCGGGTTGACGAGGCTCATGATCGTAGATTGGCAAGGCATATGTTGGGCATGTACCTGGAGGATGGCCCGGAGAATGCCTCGGGCAATCTCGAAATCATCGTACGTGCACTCGCGCCGCCCGTTTGGGATTTCAAAATAAGGACTAACGTAAATTATACAGCCCATCGAGCAACTCACAGCCTACATCTCCTACGCCCGTCAAAACGTGCACCCGAAACTCACCGAAGAAGCCGGCGAAGAGCTCGTGAAAGCCTATGTCGACCTCCGCAAGCTCGGCGAAGACGTCCGTGTAGCGGAGCGTCGTATCACCGCTACAACTCGTCAGCTCGAGTCCATGATCCGCCTCTCAGAAGCACATGCCAAGATGCGCCTGAGCGAGGAGGTAACCATTGACGACGTCCACGAAGCCGTCCGCCTCATCCGCTCTGCCATCAAAGAATCTGCTACCGACCCCGTTACTGGTAGGATAGACATGGACCTTCTCGGTGGAATTAGCAACTCGGAGAGACGTAGGAAGGGTGACATGAAAAATGCTATTGTCGGCCTGCTCGATGAGATGGCAAGGGGCGCCGGGGGGGCTAGGTACAGTGATGTACTTAAACGTTTGCAGGAGCAGAGCACTGGTATCACGATTGCCTCGGGAGAATTTGCGGATGCCTGTAGGGCTCTGGAGACGGAGGGGTTGATTCGGGTTAGTGGAGAGGGGGCTAGGAGGGCTATTAGAAAGATTTCTGGCTTTTAGATAGATGGACTTGAGGTCCTAATGGATGTATAGATGTCTCCGGGGAGGGAGGATGAATGGACGGCTGAGGGGTTATAGCTGGACGTGTATTTGATACATGGTTTGAAATGATACCTGGTTTGTGGGCATGTGGTGTGGACTATACCATGTGAGACCGGCTGAGGGTGTATCGTGCCGTGGGTGACCCAATCTGCGACTACCAGTTCTCCAACTTTTCTGGGGCCTTACTTTTAGAAGTGGATACATCCATTTGCCTCACCCCGCCCTCTTATTTACTCTGCTAAACGAGGTCTTGACATTAGTAATTGCGATCCATCACCGGATATCACTCGTTCCATGACAATCCATGTGTCATTCCCGGCCCCCTTTGTTTGCCCCCCAAAAGTCAAAATCATGGGATGTTGATCCGACGACACCCACATATTTGCGCCAAACTTAGGGAACTTCCGTTCGTTTTCTCGACCCTTTACCGGAGCGACGGGTGTTTGAATTAATTAGTTTTTCCATCCCAATCTCCTCTCGGGTGCCCGGGGCGGGGCGAAGCCTCACGTGTTGCTCTCGGGCGCCGCGCCAGCAGCGGAACCTGCTGGAGCTATCTTATCCGATAGTTTGGGCAAGTTCTGGTGTGGTGTTGGTGGAGGAAGGGGACGGTTCACAAGGCTCCCACTCTACGTCCTTGCTTAGGTTTACCGCGCCCCTATTGAGGGGGCGGGGTATGAGAGGTGGGGGTAGACAAGAGTCCGGAGCCTGGCTTTTTGTACCGGGTCATATGTCCTCGCCGACCCCCGCCTTTCCACCCCCCCTCCCGTGAGGGCGCGTTGGATATTTCTATTATTATCTCTCGGGTCCTGGCATTAAGTATTATCTTTGACCCTTACATTCGCAATGATAGAGGAGAAAGGTGGAGATCAGACAACATGGATTGGAATATCGTGGGGAGTGGTGGGGGTTCGCAGCTTGGGAGAATTTCCTGGTAGGGACAAATACGTTAAGGTGGGGAGGTTTGGGTAAGGAGCTTGGGAAGTGGGAGGGCGATCCTAAGGAACGCGCTGCATGGGTGCCCACTGAATAGATTAATGGAGATGTTAATACTCTCTGTAGATATTGGCAGAACTAAAGCTTCTAATGGAGGTGGGAATGCACCTTTTCTTTCTTCATTTGATATGATTTTTCTCTCTATTATTCCTTACACCTCATTATCTGAGTTGAAATTCCTTAAATTTAGCCATCATCCGGAGCGGGGTGTAAGGGGACCGCGAGCCGATGCATAGAAATGAGTGTGAAGCCTTGAGGTCTCTAACGGGGCCTTGCTAGCCAATAGGTACTTGTACTACGGTTTGCTGAAAAAAATAGAGTGCTTGTAAGGGAATAAGTGGGAGGAGAGTGGATTTCTTGAGCGAAGATGGTTAAAGCCTTGAGCAACGATGACCGAGAGCGTATGATGAAATCGCGCGCGCTGCCGGAAGAATTTCCAAAGGCAAGCTTATTTGGTGGTTCAGCCCCTATTATGAAGCCATGGTTTTGGGTATTGGTGAAACCGGGCAGACTCACTGGAACAGGAGCTCGTGGAAATAGTGCTAGTGGGTATTTATCGACTAGAGATACAAATAAGACAGGATACATCGGATCCACCTAATTGCTGAAAGTTGATAGAACCCTTTTGGTGCTTGAGGGGAGGTGGGTAAACAAAAAAGAACAGAAGACAATGAAGGGCGGGGAAAATGAGTATTGGTACGGGTTTTGGGGAGATGGGCCACACAAGTGGGAGGAAAAAACAAACAAAACTTAAACAAAGAACCTAGCAGAACATGGACAACAGCGACGGACCCGGGGGGAAACGAAAGGAAAAAGGCATTTCTCCCTCAGTATAGGAGAAAAGATTGAAACTGGAGCCGCCTTCCCCGACAGCAGGGCATTTTGTCTGTTGGGGAGTTCCGGTCACTTTTCCCCACTAGGCGATGAGGGTATATAGTTTAATAGGTTACTCAAGACATAAATTTGCATACAAAGGCTTGCTTAGATGGAGAGAGATATGCTCGGATCTCTATAAAAACTTAGAGAAAGACCGAGATCTCGATGGCGAACTTCTAGGCCGTTAGGAAGAGCTACCGTCTGTCGACTCTTTTCTGACCTTAGGCTCTTTTCTGACCTTAGGTTCTTCCTTACCAAGGGATTGACGAGTTTTCGCGGTGGAATCCTTCTTTTTCTTCTTAGAAGAACTCTTGCGCATATTTTCGATATCCCCTCCCCCGGGGCTCCAATTCCCTGTAAGGAGAGCGTATGCGGCTTCAGCTTGGTTGACACTCTTCCTGTCCTCCTTTGGGGAAGGTGGAATAGGGGGAGTTTGGTTGAATGGCTCGAACTGGAAGTCCTTCGGGAAAGCGCGCATCTCGAGCTCTTTGCGGGTGGGGTATGCGCCACGGGAACGACAGAGTGCGAGGAAGTCGGACTTTGCCAGTTTGAGTCTCGAAGCAAATCTGGCCAGGGCTTCTTTTCTCATAGCTTCCTTGGTGGGCCTTTGTGCGGCTGTTTTTGATCGTCAGTGGTGTGTACAGGTGAGATAGAGATAGAGAGAGGGTGTGTATGAAAGGTTTTTATGGACAGGGAGCAAGAACTTACTGCCTTCTCCAAGTTTGGGTGGAAGGTGGACTTTGCCATTGATAACTATAGGGAGAGAAGCTTGTTCCTTTCGTCTGGTGCGAGGAGGAACATCGGAATCCTCATCTTCTGGAACATTCTTCTTAACGCCCTTTCTAATTTTAGAGGGTTTAAGGGTTCCAGTGTCTTCTGGCTCGGTCTTCGCCTTCTTCTTGGGCCTGGTGAGGTTGGTGGAAGAACTTGATAACTTTTCTTTGTCCTGATAGATTGGAGATGAATAAGACTACTGAAAAAACCATTTCCAGATTGGGAGTACTGACCTTTTTACTGGGATGAGTAGGAGAACCGGTTTTTTCCCTGGCCGGCCGGGCTGGGTCGGGGAAGGCCTTTGGTTGCACGACCTTTCTAGTTCCATCGTGTTGGATGGAATGAGGGGAATCGGGGCTTGACAGAACATGCTTCCGGGAGGTCAAAGAGGAGCGGGATTTCTTCTGGGCAGTTTCAGGAGAACGGATCTTCTTGTCGTTTTGAAGGCTGGAAGGAGCAGACTTCTTCGTGGGTAACTTGAAGGGAATTGCCAAAGTCTTTGCTGGCCTGCGTTCCTCTTCCGAGCTCTCCAGTGCTGCAGCCTTCCTCTTGTTTGGTTTGTTGGCTTGGACAGAGGACTTTGCTTTCTCCTTTTTGGACTGTTTGGGTGGAGGGGATTCCGGACTAGAGATTTCGATGGGTTCTCTCGTCTTAGCTGTCTTACCAACAACGGATTTACTGAGTCCGCTTTTTGTAGGACGAACCGGAGGATGGGAAGGGCGATTGGATTTCATCCTTGCCTCCTCCCGAGCTTCGATTGGCGCGGGTTTCCTGACTATTATCTCTACCCGCTCCAGAAACGCCATGTCTGCTTTTGGGGGATTCTTGGAGTCGGGGAGGGATTCGCAGGGGGGGGGGGGGGTAGTGGCGGTATGACGGAGGAGAGAGCGAGGGAAGGAGCCGAAGAGAAGCAAATATCATACCCGCCTGGGAGATTTGGGATGGTAGCATGCTGCCCTGTTGGGACGCTGTAGTGACCCACCATGAGGGACTTAGGGCTTTTATCTTACTCCTAACTGTGGGGTGGGTTTCGCCTAATTCTGGGTTGGTGCCCTGGGGGAGGCACCTTATAAAGAATACTTGTTGCTTATTGCCCAGGGGGCAGTTGCTTACTCCAGGGCATCATATTCCGTGAGATAGCCCGCCCTGAGCACATAAAGGCGACTGCATTATTGCTTGCTCTCTTCCAGAGGCATTGGGGTTAACATCGAACATGAAGGAATCTGGCGATACGAGTGATGGTCTATGATGAAGAGTGCTTTCTGATGCTGGTTTGCGTTATGTTGGGGATAGCTCCCGGAGCTCCCGGCATTACTCTGTAAAGTCCCAAGGGGTATGAATATGAGATCCCCGGGGTTCAAGGTATCTGGATTCTCTGGGGGGTTGGTCCCATCTAACGCCTATCTTGGTTGGGTACTTCTTAGTTGTCGTAGCCCTGAGGGGGATGATTGAATGGGGAGAGGAGATACCCATAAGAGATCCATTTACTAGCTAGCCTTTTTCGCTAGTTGGCTCAGTCTGTCCGGGAAGTGAGCTTCAGTGGTGCCGTCTCAAGCCTTGTCTGAACTTATGACTGATTTCTCTCTCTAAATTTCGAATGAATTGTTCTCAGTTAGATTCTGCCATCGGAGTGCTGGAGAGTGTATATACACATTAGGAAATAGGGGGAGAGAGAAGGGGAGGGAAAAGAAGAAGAAAGCAATTGAAAGAGTTATTTGGACTCACTTCATCTGGCACCAAGTGTGCGAAGGTTTTCAGGAAGTGGGAGGGGGGAAATTCTTAGAGCATTGATACAACACCTGTTCTGGTGAAATGTCGGACAAGAGGCATGCCATCTAGCAGTAGGCTACAAATAGACCCAAGGCAGGAATCCTGGGCTGGCGGTACCGATACCAATAGCAGATATGAGTCATCCGATTTTTGATAAAATAGACGTCGGTAGTCATGTCTCCGCCTCGGGGGAAAGTGCTAATGGTAGCTCGGGATCGTCTTGTTTGGCCTAAGGGAGGTACTACCGCTAGAGGTTTTGCTTGTCATTATAGAACGCTGAACTGACCATTGTATTAGCCGAGTGCTAGGCAATGTTCTATTAGATTCCGTAAAAACTTTAAACCTTGCGGGTACTTGGCTGAACCGGAACACATTCTTCTCTTTCTCTTTTCTCTTCTCATTGTTGATCTATACCCCAATATCCACCGGCATCTTCTGCAATGTATATCTTAAAAATTCTTATCCCATTGAATTATATACTCTATCTAATCCTCCTTTTTCTGGCATATATTATCCGCCAAACAGCAGAGCCCGCTTGCCATAAGCCTTTTCCCTGATTGGGGAAACCTCTACCTGGCCATATCGACAGTGGTGCATTGGGATCCAGAGGGATACCGTATTTTAGCACGGCGTTTCTATTACTTATGTGCAGGTCCATGGGGATGTGTTTTTAGCAGTAGGGTTTTGATTTGTGGTGTGGGGTCTGGGGTGGTTGGATTGTTCTGTTGAAAGATTCTTGTTATAATCATGGAATCTCACTGGCACCGACAGTCCAGCCTTCCGCCCTGGCCCGGTGAGTATCATAGTTATTCTGCATTAATTTTGAAAATGCCGGAGTTGGGTAACTGTGTGCTGTACTAGACCCTGTTACTAACCTGAATGGGTTAAATGTCTTTCTCACGCGAAATACCCCCAGGGCAGACAATACTTGGATTGTTTACCCATATCAGCAGGCGGGACGTTCTTTCTTTCTGAATGTATAGTGCCGTTTAGGATTCTGTTTAGTATCTGCCCCCCCAAAGTCATAGGTTGTTGTTCAGGGGTTATGTGCTACTCTAGCATTTCTATATCTCAAAGCTGCTCAAGCTGGAGCCATGCGGAGTTCTATATACTTGGTGGGGGAGGCTTGTTGTGGGGTATGACCAGACTTTTTTGTACCGATGCTAGTGATGGGCAAGTCACAGAGTTGTTGGGGAACTAGAAAGTATTTGTATCATAATATATTGGCATGGGGATTGCCTCCCGAAACCCTGAGCATAGGATTATCGGACCCTTGAATAACACCTGACATAACTTACGGCACAGCCCTGGGTGTTGTATCGTGTATTGACAGGAGTGTGCAAAAATGGTGCCACACCATAGGGCAACCCTGATTCCTGCATCGCCTTGCAAATATCTAGAATGTGACCAAACTTATCCCCTATCTAACAAGATCAATATTCGGGTAACACTGAAACTTCAAATTCGGAGGGCAAAGGGGGTTCACAGTGGTAACTCCAGGTGGCCCGGGTTCAATAAACGCAAAAATCAGAGGTGGGCTACAGTGACGGGACGACGTTTTTCTTCATTTGTCTTCTGGATAGATACTGTATGTGCTCCGACTGGGGACTATTATTTTCTACCAAATAGCACGTATTGTTCTCAAATATATAGTTTGAGGCTTGGATACGGTTTTGGAGGGTTAAAGACATTGATTTACACTATTTACGGAATGGCTTTGGGCATACTTATCTAAAGACATCAAGAAAGTATTGGCATCTCATGGCCGGTTGGAGGTATTGGGATGGAATAGTGCTCAGGGGAGGGGGGGATGCGGGGTTTGGTTCATGCTATAGCTTCTACTTGTATCTGATGTTCTTGAGCTGAAAACAATGGAATAATTTTTTTCTAAAAAAGAAAAAAATACTCCCAGTCGCCTAGTGGCAAAGCGGAGATCTAATGAATGAATTATGTTATTTTCTTTTGATCTTGCATCGATCAAACTCATTAAACCGAGTCTCGCATGGCCCTCTCAAGCTTCGGTGGGGAACTCCTTGGTATGCACTAATTTAAGTAGTTATTCTACTGTATTATACCTAGATTTTTGATTCAAATTATATAAGTTGGAGGGATACCATTAGTGCTCTTTCCTCTATTCTATTGGTATTGGAAGAATCTCTGAGATATTCATGCAGTGCTTAGGAGTAAGTTGGTAAGATTGTTTTTTTTTGGATGGGCGGAGGGAAATAGGGCAGTATCGGCAGGATATTTAGTAAGAAGGAAATTTATATAGAAGGGGTCGAGAGGCGATCGGGATTGTGTTGTTTGAGTAGGTGGAGGCGTGCGGGATGAGGTGGTGAAGCTTCAAAAGAAGGTCTTGGTCTCACTCGTGATGTTTCTGCTTTTGAGGGATTTTCAATGCTGACCTCCCTCTTCTTATTTTCTTTTAGCAAATCTGATTAAATCTTTCGGGCATCGCTATGTCTGTCGGACTCCCTGCCTTCGACTTGGGGCCTTCTCGACTGCTTAGAGCCTGATTGGTAGAAATGGAAGATCTGGTCACCTTTCCGTTGTCAAATGGTTTGACCCGTAGAAAAGGTTGTTGCCGACGTCAACCAGCTGTTTTGTTTACTCCGTTTCAAAATGGCAGGAAATGGTTGTTTGTATGGGCCAACAGAACGGAACCATTCCATCCAAACAGGCTCTTGGGAACTGTGTAAAAGTTAGAGGGAAAGGAATATTCGACGCCTAACTCGCATCACACCCACCTAATTTTGACAAACTCACCCAGCGTTGGACCCCCCCCGCTCAACAACCACATCCCAAATCCTCATCCGCCACGTCCCACGTCCACCCGACCTATCATACCAAACTCTAATCGTACATAATCTTCACTGGTAGGGGGGGAGGGTTGCCTTACCATATTGTAACACCATAGCTTAAGCTTAAAGTTGGTGCCAGATCGGCGGTCCCCTCCGCAAGTAATGGGTAAGAAGTGGCTGCACGTAGGGATTAGAAAGAGACCGGCGTAGTATATAGCTAGTTATCTGTGCGCGCAATGTCTGAGCCCTCATACTGGATTGGCACAAGTATGATACCCGAATGTTCCGGCACTTGTTACTTGTAGTAAGCTGGTGTGAGTTTGTGAAACCTCCCCCCCAAAAAGAGCCCCCCACCCAAGCGAAGATGAAATAAATACCGGTACGGTAATAGGGAACTTCCTTACGCGCAATTTTCGCTTGGTCGCTTATGAAGGAGGGTTCGGCGAATAGAAGCGTTCGTCTGTCTCTGATTGTCTGTCTCTGATTGTCTGAGACAGTAGAGTTCGCTGCCGGGAATGCCGGGCCCAGTCAGTGCTGCTCGAGTAGTAGCTGGCTATTTAGGGTTCGGAATTTGGCTTTTCGAAACTAAAAAGGTTCCTCATCTTAACCACGAATCGCGAACGAATCACAGTCCCCGAATGACTCCAAAACAGGGTTAGTGTGCTTGGTCGCGAATTTGACATTCTCGGACCGCCTAAGGGATACCAGAAGTGTAAGTTTTTCACTATGCAAGTGTTTACACCTAGCCCATCTATGAACACCGACGTGGTCGGTAGTTTGGAGTTATTCATCCGACACCTTGAGCCAAACATGAGATGCACCAAGGGTATGCGCAGAGGGTATTCGTCATGCCGAAAGTGACTTTTGTTTGGATGTAGAGGTACAGGCTGTAGAACTAAGGGGCTGTTTAGACGTAGTTTGGCTTTCAAACCATGGTTACGAGGCAAGCCATAGATTGTGACCACCGCCCTGTTTGGCAGACATGAATTTTCCAACCGTGGTTTGCGGCCTTGGAACTTTCAATTTTTCAATTTTTCATTCTTTAAAAATCTTGGACTGTTTGGCTCAGTGGATTTTGATACCATGGTTGGTGACTACCCCAACCAGGCTTCCATAACCATAGTTTGTAGCTTGCGAAATTTTTAAATTTTGTCTCGCAAAACAGCCCCTAAGTTTTTCGCAGGTCGACTCGGCAGGTTGGGACCGAGAAGGGCTCTGTTACGAAGCCCCAAGTGGATATACGTCGAGCCTTCCTCGCTAGAGATGAGCATTTAAACAAAGTGCACTATCTTATCATAATTTTTACGAGTCTTTCGGTATCCGATAGGATACTGCAGTGCCCCGCTTCTTACCAGCCCCCTCGAACTAGTGGGTGGTATTGATGCTCCACCATACAATATATGACACTAGGGGTTGTTATACCTAGGATATTCAAAAAAAAACCTTCTCCTTAATTCCTTAAACTCTGGTAGACTCAAGAACATCAATCATACAAACCCTCTTCAAAATGTTATCGATGCACCACGACTCCCACAACCATCCTCCATACGACGGCCCAGACGACCCTTTGATATCGAAACCGGAAAGGCCGGCCGGGCGGCCGATATCGTTCGATAGTTGGGAACAGTTCGAGTGGCACCTGATCTCTCTCTCGGGGAGATCCTTAACCACCGCTCTCTCCCTATCGTTTCTTATTTTAGGCCTCCTAATCTTTTCACGGATGGGCGTATTGTCGCAGAAGGAGCAGTACGGATTCAATGCGCTTACAATTCTACTCAGTGCTTTGGCGAGTTTGGGGCTTGGATCTGTGTTAGGGTATTTAGGGTCAATTCTGAGATGGCGTCTGCTTGCTAGGAAAAAGTATAAAATGCAAGATGTATGCGACACCTATTTGTGACTGAAGTCCTAGCTAAATTTTAATGGCTGAGATATAGGTTGAATTACTGCTAGCCATGCCATCCCCTAGCGGCTCAGCAGAGCTCCTTTATACGCATTTTCGAGAACGGAGATTGTCCTTGACAACTTTCATTGTCATGTTATATCTTTTTGTTAATATTACTGGAAGATTTAGTGTTGCCCTCTTTGGGTTAACTTACAACTTGCTAGATGACCCTAATGAGACACCTGGTACCTATACCACGAATTGGACCTCTGTGCCAGTATTGCTTTCCAAGGACGCTAAGGATCTCAGGGCAGCCGAGGAGGGGAATGGTAAGAGCTTCACTCTCCCTGAGAATATCTCATTTTTACGGCAGCTCTAATTGGCTCATGCAGGATGTTACTTAAAACTGGCTCAACGTGGATTGTTTGAGCTTACTGAACTACCGGACGTTCTGCTTGGTCCCAGCGTATCCGGGAACTTGACCAAGAGTGCAGTTTACAATCTCGGGGTTAGGGGCTCGACTATGAGAATAACTGATAACAATGTGGAATTCTCATACGATATAAACTATTTCAATGGAACACAGCCAATTTCGTGGGGCCATATTGTCAATTCCTCGGCCAGCTGTACTATTTTCCGCCTTGACGGCCACAAGTACTGGAAAGACAGTGGTAGTGACAACCAAACCTCTAGGGGTATGTGATACAAACCTCATAGATGTTTGGCCAGTGGGAGGTGTTATGAAGCTCACATTGGTTTTGGAAACATAGATTGGACACATGAGGGGAACACGGAGCCTATCGCCGAAGTGTTAAGGGTGCTGTATAGTAGAAAAGCCTGGCCTGAGCTGAATGCAGGATGGGTTACTTGGGCAGCACCACTGGCCAGAAGGCGGGCTGGGCCCTCGGTAACTTGTAAGCAGTCGATCATCAACGTTTTAGTTACATTTAACTAATGCGCTATTCCCTAGATGTGGTATATCACCAAACAGCTTGGGAATGCGAATCAACCCTTCGTGAGGTTCGTGAGAAACAGGAAGAAGGCCTCTTGCCGAGACCGCTGTTTGATTCCGCCTCGCTTTTTCTCTTACCCATTACGAGTGGTGTGGAACCTGGCCAATTGTCTTCAGCAACAATGCTCACCAAAACAACAAAAGAGGTTACTGGATACACGAGAACGTATACAAGAGCCACTGTGTCTAAGCTCAAGGTCCCCGCTCGTGCGAGGGGCGAGAACAAAGGCGATCTCCCTCGGGTGACTCCCACCATAGGCGTTCGCAGTCCACAGTCCCAAGGAGTCCAAAGCTCTAATGGAGTCCAAATCACCACGGGAGCCCAAACCACCAAGCGCTGGACAGAAACTAGCGTGTCGTTATCCACAAGGTATAGGGCCGTGACGGTCACTATCCGGCCTGTTAAGATGGGTAGGACCGCCTCGGTGGTATACCGGTCGTTCTCAAAGCTTCAAAGCAAATCGAGCCCCTCCGTCGGTGTACAAGAACTCAACTTTTACAGGTATGGCCAACTAGACTACGCCGATCAAAAGCAGTATTACAACCTTTACGTCGCCGCTTTGGTGGCTCGTCTTCCCGTTGCCGCAATAGCCTATGGAAACAGGGTATTCCCCCATGTGCCGGGCGGTCCTAAACCAGGCCCAACTAAATCTGTAGCAACAACTCTGGAGGTGGAATGGGGTAGGGTTGCTATCGCAGCGGGCGCCATAGTTGCCAGCCAGATACTGGTGATCGTGGCTGTTCTGTATTACTGCCGGAATGTGTTTGTTCCCGAGGATAGGCACCTATCTACTGCCGAGTTACTGAAGCCGGTGTTGAACAATATTGACGATGGGACTACAATGACTGGGGAGGAATTCGAGAGCACTTTGGACAAAGCCCTAGGGGGCCCCGTTAGTTATGGTACTATCCCGAGCTCGCAGGGGGGTCAACCAAGGGTGGCTTTGGGCTGTAAAGCGGGTTCCAACTTTCCCGGATTTCCGCCGTTCCGAAAGCGCACGACATTTCGACTGTGAAGAGGGGTGGGGTTTTTTGGGGGTTTGGTTTACACGGAAGGCTATCTTAGATTGATGGGATGGACAAAGAACAATTAGTGGTGTAGCGGATGGGCTTGAGATTGTTCCTGTGGGTTATGTTGGCTGGGTATGACTTGACGAGGTGTGGCGCGGGGCTAAGGAATTAGTGGAACTGTTATTATTTTAAATAAGTCTAATTTATATCTAAAAGTCTAGGTATATATATATTGGATAATTCCCTTCTTCAATCTTCTCCTCTTTTAAAACATTAACTGGTTCGTGAAAATGATGGTATGATAGTAAAGCTCAGCGAAGAACAATACCGAGCCCTTGTGTTTGTCCTAGTCCTCGGGCCTGTCGTCAGTAGACAAAGGGGATTCGCACACTTTGGGAGTCTCCACTTAAGCATTCGCCACTAATCCTTGCCAATCCTGAAGGTTGAGATTAACCGATCTTCTCAGGTTCAGGTGATTTCACCACGATACTTTTAATGCAGATTCAGCATCGCACATGATGGCAATATACCGGGTTTGATCATGGAGGCAAATTTTTACCCCCAACCTGTCTCCCCAAAATCTTGCCCCGAATATTCAAGCAGAGCAATGGGAGTCTCTACACTACACTTCTTATATCTGGCTAGCGGGTTTGGTGAAAACTAACCGGTATGCCCTCGATATGCACTGTGTATATAAAATTGCAGAAAGACGAAATCGCAATACCGTATGAACTGAAATAGTGGAGAATCTAGCTAGGACGTTAGAATTTCCTCTCCTGGTAAGGACTGTTGTATTCGTCTCAACTGAGAGCTGGACTACAGCTAATATTCTGTCTTTTTGGAGGTACCAGGAAGGACTACCCCCGAGAATGCGAGAACTGGACGGACTGTGGGGGGCTGCTGTCCTATCTCATGAGCTGGTGAGACCTGTATTTTCCAGATTCGGAATTATTGAGAGAGGAATACTTTGGCGCAAATAATTTTTTTTGGATGGTGACATTGATATATATGCTGCAACCACAGCCACGGGCTGTCACTTCGCCCTAATATTAAACTTGCTTCTAAGTATTTGTTGAAAGCAAGCCTATTCTTAAACCCTTGCAAATGGTCAGCATCATGGCACATCACTCACTCAATAATTCTGATGCTGCTGAAGATCTGCATACTTGGCATGCATAAAACAGGAGTGTCTGGAAAATGCAGGTCTCACTAGCCCATAGAATACAGAGTTAAAGCCTTTTGTGTGCGGTAACTTACTGAGTGTTGAGGGAGCATAGGGAAATGAGGCCAATTCGAGTTTCAATGGCCAAAATTAGGTGCGTGTATTGTTGCATATCAAAAGTAACTGAACACCCCAGGGTAACTATTAGAATTAGATAAGCAACTTGCAAGGAGCACTGGCTGTTAGGGTGGTAAGGGTTTTTCCCGTTGCTACCTTGGCGCCTTCAGTTTTTTTTGATCCCTTAGTCTGATTTCGCGGCTTGCCCCTAGCGGTGTGGCAACGACACTTAGGTGAGCGCGATACCAATGAGAGTATGGCTAACTATGTCATTGGCCATTATTCCCTAAATCTCTGGCACCCACTCAGGCTTAAAATTGTAGACCCAAACTTATTCAAGTGATTAGGAGCAAATATACCCGGACAATCTTGTGTCCATCATGGGCATGCTGAGTTCTGTTGATTCAGCTCCATTCTGAGCACTAAACTGCCTCTCAAGCAAGGCTCTTTCCTTATCATGATTGAGCAAATGGACTAGTGCCCAACATTGTGGATGGTTTAAACATGACCGTGATTTAAGGTAGACTTTGCCAATTACCGACCGGTCATTGCTGATCCCAACGCTACAGCGACGCTAGGGAGCTGTGAAATTTGGGAACAGACGAAGGGATATGTGACAACAACGATGGAGAGAGAGTCTTGGCTGTATTTTTCGTAGTGGAAAACAGTCAGGCGAACTCTTGGTACAATAGGTCACAATGTTCAACTCTTTGTGTACAGTACTCGTAGTAGAGTAGTTGGCTGATTGGCCCAGGAGCTAATCGGAGCAGGTTCATCTCACTTACCCTTTACCGCGGCATGTTAAATTTTTCTCTCTCCTCTCCTACATATTTACTGAATCTCTACTGTCACGATGGTAACATGATACGCACGAGGGAGCAAGGCACCATTAAGCTTCATCCACCACTTCCCCATCCTATCCGTGGCTTATTATACCTAACTATAAACAATCCTGCCCCGGTTATCTGTGTGTGGTTGGCATACCCCATTGTAATATGGTAGAGGGACGGCGCTACCGTGTAACTTTAGGTGCATAAACCAAAGTTAGAAGTCCGGAGCCTTAGCAACCGTTCTTGAGGTAATGTTGGAGAAAAACAAGGAATGCGCGATGGCACAAACTTCTTGCTCTGAAGAGGTTCTTTTTTCTTCCCTCCGAATTATTCGGCTTCTGCATGGGGCACCGTCACTCTACTCGAGTACTCGGTATTCGAGTACTCGAGCACCATAGTTGTGCGGGGTAGGGATCTACTCTGCGCACGATTTTCCCTGAATCACTTGCGAACTAGGGCTCGGCGAGTAGAATCTGTTGTCTGTCTCTGACTCTCTGTCTTGGTTTGGGATGCAGTTGAAGTGCAATTTTTTCACAATGCAAGTGTTGAACCCCAAACCACTCGCCACGTCTGTTTTCCTAAACGCGCTGGATGTACTGTATTGATCGGACATCTTTCGCCGACCCAAAGATAAGGTGGTGCGCACAGACCCCATTGGTTATATAATACTAAAATGCACTTTTGCTTGGAGGTAGAAGTGGGAGAATTAAGCAATTCACCGATCGGCCCAAAGAGTTAAGATTAAGATCTGGGTCGTACTGTGATGCTTTACTCGAGTAGAAGATGCATGTGGAACCTACCCTGCTAAAGATAAGTATTTTAAACAGCGTGCAGTGTCGTAATTTTACTCTCTAGGTTTCATAGCACTGCCTGTGGGAAATAAAATAAAATATTTTGACAATGCTCCAGTAGCACCCCGCTTGCTAGCAGCGTCGGAGAAGCCAGTGGGTCATATTGATACTGTAAGACCTGATATGTACCACTAAAAGTTCTTATCTCCTGGGCTGGCAAGACATTGAAAATTTCGTGCCACCCCTGTCAGACTTCGAGACATAGATGACCAAGAGGCTGTAGAAACCTCAACCTCAGTATTCCTCAGGGATATCAGCGTAAGTGTGGTCATGTGGCTAATATTAGTTGTGTTCTGAAGTCTGTACGTCTGCAAAAATTTTAGGGGCTGTTTGGTGCGACGTAGTTTAGCTTTCAAACCATGGTTTAGTAGCTACTTTGCTGTTTGGCAGACATGAACTTTCCAACCGTGTTTTCAAAGAATTTCAAACTATGGTCGGCGGTCTTGGCACTTTCATTTTTTTAAATTCTTTTTCTCAAGGTGTTTTTCTTTTTTCTTTCTTTAAAATCTTGTAAAGTCTTGAACTGTTTGGTGGGACGAATTTTGAAACCATGGTCTGTATTACTTTGTAACTTTGCCCCAACTAAGGTTCTACAACCAAAGTTTATAACTATGAAATTTTCAAATCACGTTGCGCCAAACAGCCCCTTAGTCATTGACAAAAAGTTTCTTATTAACCGCCGTCCCAAAAACTAACAGGGGTGGCACGAAATTTTCAATGTCTTGCCAGTCCAAGAGATACTGCTGATCTTCAAAATCCTCCTTGTTTGCTTGAACCCTGACGGACTCAGAGACTTCGATCGTAGTAGCCTTTCTCTTCAAAATGTCGTCATTGCGGCCCGACTCCAACCGCCATCATCGATGATGCGGACAACCTATGATGTCAAAGCTGGAAAAGTCGCCCATGCCACCGATATTGTTTGATAGTCGGGGAGATGCTTGAAAACGGCTCACTCCTTCTCATTTCTTATTCTGGGTCTCCTGATTTTTTCGCGGATGGAGGAATTGACACGTGTGGAGCAGAACGGGTTCGGTAAAAGCAGAATTCTACTCAGTGCCTTCGCGAGTTTGGGCCTTGGATCTGTGTTAGGATATTTGGGGCCAATGCTGAGATAGCGTCTGCTTGTTAGGGAGAAGTATACCATCCCCCAGCGGCTCAGCAACGCTCCTTTATACGCATTTTCGGGAACGGAGATTGCCCCTGACAACTTTCATTGTCATGTTATATCTCTTTGTTAGTATTACTGGAAGATTTAGTGTTGCCCTCTTTGGGTTAACTTACAACTTGTTAGACGACCCTAATGAGACACCTGGTGCCTATGTGACGAATTGGACCTCTGTGCTAGTATTGCTTTCTAAGGACGCTAGGGATCTCAGGGCAGCCGAGGAGGGGAATGGTAAGAGCTTCACTCTCCCTGAGAATATCTCATTTTTACCGCAACTCTAATTGGCTCTTCATGCAGGATGTTACTTAAAACTGGTTCACGGTGGGTTATGTGGACTTACCGGACAACCATGTTGAGTGTAGTGGGGTACGGGCAACCACCCTAGTTGTGGAGAAGATAGGACGGCGTTGAGGGTAAACCACTAGTTGCGTACACTTGTTTGTTAGTCCTATTTAGTTAGCAGCGGCGCGCATCTGAGAATAGAACAAGTCCTCTCACATCCACCACGTCCACCCATCCAACAAACCAGACGTTCTACTTGATACCAGCGTATCCCGGAACTTGACCGAGAGTACACTTTACAGTCTGGCTGTTAGGGGTTCGAATATGAGAATAACTGGTAACAATGTGGAATTCTCATATAAACCATTTCGATGGAACACAGCCAATCTCGTGGGGCCATGTTGTCCGATCCTTGGCCAGCGGTTCTGTTTTCCGCCTTGACGGCCACAAGTACTGGAAAGACGGTGGTAATGACAACCAACCCTCTGAGGGTATGTGATACAAACCGTATAGATGGTTAGCCAGTGGAAGGTGTTATGAAGCTCACATTGATTTTGGAAACATAGATTGGAAGATGGGAGAAACGCGGAGACTATCGCTGACGTGTTGAGGGTACTGGATAGGCGGGGAGCCAGGCACCGGGTAGGTGCAGAGTGGGTTACTTTGGCAGCGCCACTGGCTAAAAGGCGGACTGGGTCCTCGCTATCTTGCGGGCAGTCGATGAGCAGTCGATCATCAACGTTTTAGGCACATTTTGGGGAACTAATGCACTATTCTCTGGATGTGGTATGTCACAAAATAGCTTTGGAATGTGAATCAACCCTTTGTGAGGTGAATGAGAAGCAAGGAGGAGGCCCCCGGCAAAAACCACGGTTTGATTCTGCTTCTCTTTTTCTCTTACCCATTACGAGTGGTGTGGGACCTGGCTAAGTGTCTTCAACAAGAGTGCTCACCAAAAGAATAAAAGACGTCACTGGACACCCGAGAACGTATACAGGGACTTCTGTGTCTGAGCTCAAGTTCCCCGCTTGTGCAAGGGGTGAGAACAAAGGCAATCTTCCTGGGGAGACTCCAACCATCGTTCGCAGTCCACAGTCCAGGGGCCAAACTACCAAGGTCTGGACGGAAACTAGCGTGTCGTTATCCCCAGGGCACAGGACTGAGATAGTTATTTTGGGGCCTGTTAGTATCGGCAGGATCGCCCCCGTGGTATATCGGCCGTTCACGGAGCTTCAAAACAGAAGGAGCCCCTCCGTCTGGGTGCACCTACTCAACTTTTACGAAAATGGCCGACTGGGCCACACCAATCAAAAGCCGTATTACAACCATTACGTCGCCGCCCTGATGGAGTGCCTTCCCATTGCCGCGATAGCCTATAGAAGCAAGGTGTTCCCATATGTGCCAGGCAGTCCTAAACCAAGCACAACTAAATCTGTCGCAACAACTCTGGAGGTGGAATGGGGTAGGGTTGCTATCGCAGCGGGCACCATAGTCGCCAGCCAGATACTGGTGATCATGGCTGTTCTGTATTACTGCAGGAATGTGTTTGTTCCAGAAGATAGATATCTAACTACTGCAGAATTACTGAAGCCGGTGTTGAACAATATTGGCGATGGGACTATGATGACTGGGGAGGAATTCGAGAGTGCTTTGGACGGGGTCCTAGGGGGCCCCTTTAGCTATGGTGTTATCCCGAGCTCGCAGGGGGATCAGTCAATGGTGGCTTTGAGCTGCGAAGCGGCTTCCAACTTTCTCAGATTTCCGCCGTTCCGAAAGCTCTCGATTTTTCGACGGTGAAAAGGGGTGGTGGTTTTCGGGTAGTTTAGGGTTTGGTTTACATGGAAGGCCATCTTAGGTTGATGATGTGGTGGGTGAAAAAGAATTAGTGGTGTAGCGGAGGGGTTTGTGATTGCTCCTGTGGGTTGTGTGTTTTGGCCCGCATGACTTGACGGGGTATAGCGGGGGGCTAAGGCATTGGTGAAACTGTTATTATTTTAAAAACTATCTTATATCCAAAGTCTAGATATATATATCGGTATTGGATAATTCCTTTTTCAATCATCTTGTCTTTCAAAATATTAATTTGTTCGTGAAAGCGATGGCAGCAAAAGGGTCGTGAAGAACCATATCGAGCTCTAGTGTTTGTCCCAGCTGTCGGGTCCGTCGCCAACAAGCAAAGGAAATTCGCGCAGTTTGGCAAATCTTCACCAAAACATTCGGCACCAATCCTTGCCAGTCCTGAGGGTTAAGATTAACTGATCCTCTCGGGTTCAAACGATGTCTCCACAATACTTAGGAATGCAGATTAAGTATTGCATATGATGGTAGTATACCGGGTTTGATCTTAAAGGTCAACCTTTACCCCACACACCTGTCCCCAAAATCTTGCGCCCAATATTAGAACATAGAAATAGGAAGCTCTTCACTTCTCCCACCTACCCGGTAGATTTGGTGGAAACTAACCGCTGTTCTCCCGATATATGCTGTGTATAAAAAACCGCAGAAAGGCGAAATGGAAATACTGTAAGAACTGAAATTGTTGGGAATTTAGCCAGGATGCTGGAATTTCCTCTCCTGGTAAGGTCCATCGTATTTGTCTCAACAGAGAGCTGGAAGAGAATCTTTCAGCTGTGTCCTCTCCCCTTCATCCAAGGAGGGTATTTTAGACGTCCTGGCATCACTCTCAATTATTCTGGTTGTTACGATATCGGTATGCACTTCTCTCGCAACCAGCACCCCGAGCTATAGGGATCCCTTCTGATGTCACACCCTCTAGCAGATATAGACACTAGGATTGAAGTTTTCTCGAACAACAGCCTATTTGTGCGCAAATTGAAACCATTTGAAGATTCGAGACTTCGAGTGGGCCAAACGAACGATTGTGATTTGTGACTAGTAGATTTTTTTTTAAACCGTCATGATATCGCAATCGCCCTGTTGAGATTCCCTGATGAAATCTTAGGCAAGCCCATAGCGGATGTATTATAGCCCTTTGTGTTACAGTACCAGTCCCGGTCCCAGAAACTTTTGAACGAAGCTGTACTAGTATTATACTGGTACAATACAAAGTAAGAACCAGTTAACCGGAATAGACTGGGATATATTTTGCGGGTTAACATTGAACTGTTCTATATCTTCTTACCGGGCAGTGTATGATACAAAAAGACAGAAAGTGGTTAGAATCCTATTCTGAACATACTCGACAAGAGGATGGTCTGGCCAATCATCATGTTTGCCATGTTTCCTTTAATTCTCCATTATCTCAACCCAAAGTTAACAGGGCTTTTAGTGTACGGTGCAGATAACTTACCGAGTGTTGGGGGTGATCATAAAAAAAGTGAGGCGAACGCGGATTTTACTGGCCAAAATTAGGTATGTATAACCATAGGGAGAGCGAATCTTAGCTCCATTTTTCTTAGAGGAAAATAGTTAGGAGAACTGTCGACATGTGTTCGACTCTTTTTGTACGGTACTCGAGAAATTGGCCGATTGGTCCTGGGGCCAATCAGAGAGGGTTCGTCTCACTCGCCCTTTGGTACTGTACTCGAGTACCGGGTATGAAGGGTAAGTCTGTCGAACATCCACCACGTCAGTTACAACCACAGCGATTGAAATTTCAACTCAGTTGACTTGTCGTATTTTTGGTTTTTGACCAATCGAGATCCTTGGACCCCTCTTCACGACGGCTTCAAGTCTTTAACTTCAAGGGATT